>Ga0302326_10033304_pt1 | contig 10240 bp, 10 predicted proteins | sample Palsa_T0_3_FD_202264 | JGI IMG/M metagenome (GOLD analysis project Ga0302326, IMG submission 202264) | Peat permafrost microbial communities from Stordalen Mire near Abisko, Sweden - Palsa_T0_3 | ecosystem: Environmental > Terrestrial > Soil > Palsa > Peat permafrost | place: Sweden: Abisko... | reverse complement strand
CCCGCTCAAAAAGGGTGACAAACCCTCCCGCGCAATGGGCGCAACGACCGTCCGTTAAACGAGTTCTTCAGAACATCCCCTGACAGACGATCTTGCAATGCTCATCGAAGGCGGTCGACCCTTTTCGAGAGCCCTGACGAGTTTGGAGTCCGTCGGCGAGATACCGGACGGCGCCGCCACCGACCACAATGCCGATTAAACTCAGGCTCCGCACCAGCAATGCGGCGACGCTAAAGAGGATAGCTACCACGCAGAGCACCAACAAGAACCTGCTTCCCGCGCCAAACCGTCGACCATACCGCCTGAGGAAGAACTCCTCGAAAGTGCCCCGGATCGTGTGCCAATAGCTGGTCGTGCGGTTCACGAGCGCAATGGGCGTCCAGTCTTTGTCTGCCCCACAGTATATTACCGAGACATCGTGCCCTGAATTGACTCTTACGTCGAACCCTGTGATCAAGTTCACCTCGGGGCCCGTGGCCGGACGAATCCATATTTCCCGTTTCGTGGCTACCCTGCTCGATACCTGGGCCGCGCTTATATAGCCTGAGCCGTCGTGGAGAGTGCCTCCGCCACCACTGGAAGTGACGTGGGTTTCGCTCCATATCTTGTCTGCCGCCACCTTACCGTCAATGGCGAGGAAACTGATTTTCCGATTGAGCGAACCGTGCGAAAATTGCTCAGTTGGGAAGGAATTTCGCGACTCATTCTCAAGATCTCCTGTTTTACCGCTCATCGATAACGGCCAGTCTCAGGTAGTTGAACCCGGATGGCCTCATGCAAGGAGTTGACGAAGTTGCGGGTCGGTAATCCGTCCTGCCTCCGGGCCCAGCGTCGCTATGCGATTCACTACATACGCCGCATAAAGCATCCCGATACCGAACAACGCAGATAGTGTAAGAACACCAAAGACAAACAGAACGATCGCTCTTATTCTTAGTTTCTTCGCGATTCCGGAGATACGGGATGCATAGTTGTAATTATTGCCGCCTCTTGAACAATTCCGGCATGGCCACGGGATCGATAGAAATCCGCTCGAGCAAAACCTCGTGACCGTCGGCCTGCTCGAACTTCATAGTCTCGGCGACCCAGTAGTCTTTCTTGTTATCCCGGTTGACCGATGTTTTGGTCTGCATCCCCATATAGGTCATGCGCCCCTTAATCGCTAAAATTGCCAAAGTGCCTCCTCGTTCTCCTGCTCATCAGGCTCGATTGAGCGAGCCTTCGCTCCGCAATACGTGAATGTCATGCGAAAACTCTCATGCATTTTCGTGATCGTTCCGGCGGTGTGAATGCGTATTGCGGTGAGTGTAACCGCCGCGGGGAGTAACCGTTTATGTCAACGTTACTGAATATCTGCTACTCTTCCGGAGTTGAAGGTCACTTTCATATCCGCGTACACGAACATCTTCTTGAGGGCTGTCACGGTGACGATGCTCCTGGGCGCTCCGAGAATACTCGTCACTTCCTGCTGGGTCATCCCGAGCGACACTTCCTTGGGAGGGGCCGCAGGTGAGTCGGATGGTCCGCCAGATTTGACCTGAGCAGTCTGGCCAGCCTCGGCTTCGGCCCGGTCCGCCTCCTGCGCCTGCTGGGCGATTTCGGCTGCGATGTTCGGATCGGGCGGCGGCGCACCCTGTGTGAACGGGGCGGCCGTCGCCGCTCCCGCGGCGGTCACAGGTTCCGCGGGCAGCCCGCCCTTACCCTGTTTTGCCTGCAGCTCGCCGAGTCCCTGGTCAATTGTCTCGCGCATGTGGTTCTGCATATCCTGCAGATCGTTGAGCGCTACCGACACGGTGGAGGCTTTCCCGCATTCCTGACCGCCTTTACTCGCCAGTACCAGCAGGCTTACGGTGCCGCCGGTTGCAGGCTGCGGGGCACGAAGCTGAAGGACATCGCCGGGTGTCACCATGCATTCCTGACCGGCGCTGTTGACCAGGTCGAGATCGTGGCCGACCACAAAAACATGGCTGGCGCCGTCACCCAGCATTCTTGCGATGCCGCTTGACTGCGGGTTCACATCCTGATTCTGCGCGGTGGCCTGCGCTTCCTGATTCTCCAGGGCGATCTGCAGTTGCACCTCAGCCGATATCTGAGATTTGACGTCGGGCGTCGGGGGCGTCGGTCCGGCCTGCAGCGGCTGCATCTGCTGGCCGGCATCGACGCCAGCCTGGTAAGCATTCTGCAGCGAGTTCGAAATCATGTAGTCGGTCAGCCAGTACGAAGCGCTCGGGTAGACGGGCTGGGGTGTGAAATAGACGCCGTAGTATCCGTACCAGGGACTAGCGGCGAAACCCCAGGCGAACGGTACAGGAGCCATCCACGGGTTGTAGACCCAGCCGTAATAGCCGAGCGGATAATAGCGCGCCGGAGCGTAAACCTCAAGCGCTACCCCGCGGAAACCGTAGGGCCGGTAAAAACGATCGTAGGCGCGTCCGTGGGCGTAGTAAGTCCGGTGTTCGAACTCGTGCCCGCGGAAGGCGTACGGGCGCTGGTAATATCCGCGGCCGCCGCGTTCGGATACGATGCGCGAATGGTCCGGCCGTTCCACTCGCGTGACGCGGTTACCGTTAAGGTTGCGGTGTACGTCCATCCCGCGTTTGGGATCATGCAGATCGCTCCGCGTGCCATTAGCCCGCGTTTGGACATCCGCGCCGTTCGGCGCGTGTGTTGTGTGACTGCCGGCGGGGGCCGGATGGCTGATAGCAGAGCCGGTTCCCCGGCCTCCACCGCCCGGATTCCCTGCGGCCGGGCCATGCGTCGTCGCGCCGCCGGTCGTAGGGCCGTGAGTTGTCGCACCGCCAGTTGTCGGGCCGTGGGTCGTCGCACCGCCGGTCGTAGGGCCGTGAGTTGTTGCTCCACGCGCGCCGGGGGCGCCTGGGGCGGTCCCACCACTTGCCGGCTTCGCGGCGGGCGCCGCTGGCTTGGCGGGAGCACTGGCGGGTTTCGCGGCCGGCGCCGGGGACTTGGTTCCCGAGGCGGAGGCGCCGATGCAAATCAGACTCGCCGCCAGGACCACCCGAACAAGGCGCGATTCGGAAAACGCTCTTCGTATCATGGCTTTTCTCTTTCTCCCTCGTTACCGATCCAATTTGCTATTCGATGACGGTAACTTTCCCGCCAACCAGAGTTACTTTGAGATTCTTGAAATACAGAATCTGTTTCGTGCCCACATTGGCGATTTTCTCGGGCTGCCCCATCGCCGCAATCGCCTGTTCCCTGGTTTGGCCCACCGCGAGAGTCACGGGCGGGGGAGGGGGCGGTGCGATCGGCGCCAATGCCGGGTCGGGCGGCGGAGGCGGCTGGATCGGAGTCATCTGCTTCTGAGCAGGCTCCGGCTGAGCCGGCGGAGTACCTACGTTCTGCACGACTTCGGCAACCAACGCGGATATTTCCTCTGCCGGAGGGCGCGTGTTCTTGCCCCAGGGAAACTTAAGCGTGCCGTGATACCGGTTGTCGGGCAATGGATCGCTGATAAATTGCAAAAAGAGGCCGTCGTCTTTTGCATCGATTTGCGTAATCCAGAACTTTTCGCCCTTGACAAAAGTTCTAACGGTGCCGTCGGTTGTGTTCCTTTGAAACGCTCCCAGTAGGTTCTGCGTGATTTTTCCGGCCCGGTATGTGTTTGCTGTTGCCAAAGCATCTCCCGCGTACAAAACGAGGCCGTTCTTCTTCAGCATCAGGACGGCCCCTGTGGTAACGATGTCCGTCTTGTCGCCGGTGAACTGCGTCACAGGATATGCTTGCTGAATTTTATCCTCGATCGCGCCTTTCCAATCCCCGCTCGCAACCACTCGTGCCGGTTTGGGAGTTGGGGCTTCTTCGGCAGGTCCGCCAAGGGTAAGCGTCAGCGGAAAAGTTAGTCCGTTTTGTGAAAACGTACCGCTCATCTGAGACGCGTTGACGCTCGCGATATACGTCGCGCCGACGGAAGGAACGTTGATGGTGGCCTGACTGCCACTCATGGAATACTGCACCGGCATCCCGAGAGCCTTTTGTTTGGGGCTGTCCGCAGTGCCCGCACCACCCGGGCCAAGGTGAAAGACTATGGGAACTCCGGTCCCGGTTGTGGTCAATATTCCCCGCCAGTCGCCTTGAACATCCGGGCTTGGCGGCGCGGGAGGAGGTGTGTTGACGGCGACTGGAATCGGCTGGGGTACGGGAACTTCAGCCGGAGGAGCGGATGCCGAAGCCGGGTCCATCATGACGCCGATCACGGTCTCGGATACACCGCCTTCTTTAAGCTTGACCATATCCGTCGGAGTCAGATCGGCCGGTTTATTGTTCTTTTGAAGATATTTAATGATGAAGGTTTCCGACATCCCGGCTTTGGCCAGCTGGATCACCGAATCCACCTGAGTCGGTGGTTTCCTTACGACGGGTTTCGGTGCGGCCGGTTTTGCCGCCGGCGGTGGGCCTGTGGGTTGACCGGCTGGCGGGGCTGCCGTCTGCGCGACCGCGAGGACACCCGCGAAGCCGATCTCTAATGCGATTGCTAAAAGCGTTCTATTTTTCATATCTCTGTCCGGTTTTATTTACTAATGGCGGGAAGAGGCTGCATCCTGAGTCCCGGTCGATCCTGCGTGGTGAATATTGGTTGCATCGTGACTTTCTCTCCTCTATCTATCCGTCAGGGTTACGTCGGCGGCGCGCACGAAGCGACCATTCCGCTCGCGCACGGCCGGAGGCTCCGACTCCAGCTCGAACCACGTCTCCCCCGCGGCAATCCAGGGACGCCGAGCGGGCAGGCGCGCGCCTTACCACACACTTAGACTTAGACAGGCCAAACGGCCTGTCCTACCTACGTTTTCATGGCCGTTCGTGGGCCGCAGGCCCATCCGAGACAAGGCGGAAGCCTTGGCGCCACGCGGCGGAGAGCGTCCCGGCTCAGGTGTCTGGCTATTTCCTGGACAGTACATTAGTACCTGCCGATCTCGGCGTGCTTTCGGTCCTTGAGAACCACCCGCACGATCTGCGCCTTGAGCTGATTGTTAGTGGTATCCGCTTCCTGAACAAAAACATAAAGCCTGGCCTGGCCGCTCTGCAGTTCATACTTCGAGACCATAGCCTCGATATCCTTCGCCCGCTGCTCGTCTGCGACCGGGAAGCGCAGGAAGTCACTTCCGTTGTTGTACGAGAGATGGTACTTCGGGGCATCGTTGAAGAAGTTGTAGGCAGTAGGACCGACATTGAAGTTCACCGGAAACGAAGATGTCTTGAAATCGTAATGCTGAATCGGAAGGCCGGATTCCTCCATGATGAAGTACCGGTTCTTGGGGTCCCTGAACGTAGCGATCAATTCTTCCATCTTGGGGCGGAGCGCCTGAAGAAGGTCGCGTTTGCGGAATTCGTCACCTGCGCCGCGATACTCTTCCGACGCCGCCGAGGCCAGTGCTTCGAAGTCCGGCGGCATCCCGGAAAGCGCGTAGAACAAGGTCGCGAGCTGATATCCGCCGTTCAACTCCACATACTGAGAATCGGGTACGCCGGGGTCCGCGTGCGGCAACTTCCCAACACGATCCTTTTCGGCCTGCTCCGTCAGGTCTTTCTGCTTCTTCGCCTGAATCTCGGCTACTTTCTGCTCGCAGCCGCGCTGGGACAGATTGGCGCAAAGACTCTTCACGCCTGCGTCGGTCAAGGTCTGCTCGAACGGGCTTGCGGGCGCTTTGCTGGCGCAGCCGTTCAGGGCCAAAGCGAATGCCAGAAGAGCCAGTATGCCCGGCAGTCTCATGCTGATACGTGTCATAGAATTCCTTCCTTTATCTTTTATCTGGGGATTCGCCAATCATGCGCTCGCCACCAGGTATTTCTTGACGGCGACGAAGGCGAAATAGCCGGTCGCAAGGAGTGAAATGTAAGCTCCCGCGCCCATGCTGAACTCGTCCAGGAACGAGGCGATGGCCTGATTCGCCATCATGTTGGCCACCGGTCCCGTTCCAAAAGCGCCGGCGAACTGGTGCGCCGCCTGATTCAGTCCAGTCTTCAACAGAATCCCGATGAGAAGCATCAGGACAAGCGGAAGTAAGCCGCCCAGGGCCGCCCGGCGATCCTTCCAGAGGAAAGCCAGAAAAGGTCCCGCCAAAGAGACGAGCGCGAGCAGACCATACGTCCCGATGCCGGTCGAAGTCAGGTCCTGCATATTGAGGCTGCGGAGAGCCTGAAGCTTGCCCATATACCCGAGCAACTGCCAGAAGGTGATGTGAGCGCTGAAGGCTTCTCTGCCGATCACGATCGTGGAGAGGAAGAACCAACCCACGACCAGGCTCCCCAGTGCGATCAGGTTCGGCAGGCCCAAAGTCTCTTTAACACGGGAGGCGATCGCGCCGCCCTCGCGCAATGCTTTTTGAGCCTGTTCTTTTGCGAGCTCGTTCTCCGGAACGCTCCGGACCGATTCTACGCTGTCCGCCGAGTTCAGGACGACTTCTACGACCATCCCGGTTTTAGGCGGCACTTCGGACCGCCACATTCCTTCAAGGACGAAGGAGTATTGTCTGCCGTCGAGGGACAGGAGCCCCGGACCGGCGTTCGTGTCTCTCAGGATTCTTCCGCGTTGAATCATGTTTTTCTTCTCTTCACTCCGCAATACGTGAATGTCACGCAAAAACTGTCATGCATTTTCGTGATAGTTTCGGCGGTGTTAATGCGTATTGCGGCGTGAAGGGAAGAAAAATGCGAAAACTAAAGTCGATCTCACAGCGCCTTCGGGCGATCTCTCTATGTTGCCTGCTCGGGCTGGCGGCCGGTGCGCTTCAGGCGCAGACGTCTCCATACGCTCTTCTTCAGAACGCCACAATCGTGGGCGCGGGCAATACAATTACCGCGAGTCAGGTGCCGGTTGTGACCGTCGCGGGAGTGACCGTTTATGTCAACCTGACCTTGCAGCTCAGTCCGGATGCGACACGCAATCTCACAGTAGCGTCCGGCTCGCCGCAGACCACGCTGGCGCCGGTTCTGATTTCATCCTCTTTTCGGGCCGGAACCTACGTCGCAGGGCCTACCACGCTCAATGGGGCGGGACTGATCGCTGTCAACGGTCCTGGTGTAGCCGATGGCGGCCGTACAGTCTGGAACGCCAATGCGGCAAGCGGCGCGAACGCGTATATGGTCCGCCAATCGTAATGACTACACGCGGGCCCACCCGCTCCACCGCCGGAGCGCCGCGCAGGAGACTCGCAGATCCGGCCAGTGAATTCCATATCCGGCGCTGCATTTTTTCCGGGGCAGATCGCCCGGCGACCGATTAGGCGGCGAGCCGTTCCCTCACTTCCTCGCGACGGCTCCAGGTTACCGGGCGGATCTTATACGCGCCCAGCGCTTCAGGCACTTCGGCGGGCACGGCCTGCTCACTGTCATTGAGGATTGCGTAAGCCTGCGATTCCGGCGAGCGCACTTCCCGCGTGTCGCTCCAGGCATGGATTAACGTCTCGGCCGTCGCGCGGCTCGGCCGGTTGATCGCCCGCAGGATACGTTCGGGCGCCCGCCGGGATTTCGGGATGACGAAATCGAACAGGTGGTCGTAGCCGCTGATTCCCGTGAATTTCACCTTCGGCGTGTAGCGCACGTCGCTGGCGTCCAGCCATGCTACGACATCCTCGTAGAAAAGGCTCTTGACGATCGGTTCGGCAAGGTAGAAGAGATCGTTCACCGCCAGCATCGCCTGGATCAGGCTGTGTTTTTTCAGCGGGAAATTCTCGGGTGTGGCCGTGACCTGCAGTTGCTCGTTGTCGACCTTTACACCGAATCCGTTCAGCGTCATCTTCAGAAGTTCCTGCCGCTTCGGCGTCCCCAGGCTTGCAGCCGGAGCTTTCAAGATCCTGCATGGTGTGGCCATCATCTGTCAGTAGAAAGTGGCCGTTTTCGCGACGGGCATAGATATAGAGCTGGTCGTTATGGCGGTCGACGTATGGCGTTGTGATTTCGACCCAGTCGTTCATCTCGCGGACATTGATACCGTTCTTCAGCCACGCTGTGTATCGATCCAGCAACTCCTGAATATCGCTGAGCATCAGAACAGCCCCGTTTGCATTTTAGGCGTTTCGATAACGTTGCACTCTGTCATGAAGTCCTCGAAGGTTTGGTAGAGATCGCTCAGGTGCTGGAACTTGCCCGCCGGTAAGACACGGAATCACCTCGCCGTCGGGGTTGCGGTGCGGCGCGCCCTGAATATCGAGACGCATCAGGATGACAACGTGGCGAGCCCGGTTTTAGTGCGTGATCTTTGTGACGTTAATCTGCGATCTTGTAATATCCAGCAGGAAGTCCTCCCGCTTGTCGAGCGACACCAATGGAATCACGAGACGTTCACCTGGATGCGGGAACCTACGCTCGTCATCGTCCGCGCGACGCTTCGCCAGCGCAATCAGGGCGTCGGCTTCGGCTTGAGGCAGATTTGCCGACATATGTTCCGGACGACCGAAGATTCCAATTTACAACAACGGGGTGGCACGGTGGGAAGCCGGGTCGGAAATGTGCTTTGGTGGCGGCTTTTGGTCTCGATACGCGCGAGATCGTGGCTGGCGAAGCGGAGGTTGCTGCGTGCATGGGCACGGGCACGATCGACCGTTGCTTGAATAACGGCGGCCTGCGAGATGGTGGCAGCGCTGTACACCACGGGGTCGAGACTTCGACGAGGGCGCAACGGCGGAGACGCGAGGTAGCGTGGAGGATTTCCATGGCGTGGGCGCGCTCCCATGGCAGTGGCGGGGCGAACGTCGGACTCAAGGGAGACACGCAGTTCGAGGTATTCGGATTCTTCTTCGGGACACTTAACCAGTCGTCGGGGTATCCTCGAAGTGGGTACCGCTTTGACAGCTTCGAAACCGATACAGGAGGGTGTTGAGGAGATTGCGAGGGAGTTGGCTCCGGACGTGGTCAGTATTCGTTCGAGTCCGGGACTCGACTGGTCCGAGCATCCGGCCATGGGATTAGCCGACAATCTGCTGGGTCAGGCCGATCACGTCGGGCCGATCACCTTGCTGTGTGGGAAGTTGGCAACCGCATTGGCGACCCAAGTCAGGCAAAGCCTGCGGCGTGCAGTCTCAACGGCTTACGATGCTCAGGTATACGGGGCTCTGTTTCAGCTGCCGATCGAAGATGCCGCTTCGCGTTGGGACGGGTCTGGGGAGGCGCGCAGCGGTCTTGAGCGAGCATTTACTCACGGGTCAATGAAGCATTACCAGGAAACGCGCGGGTTTCTCAAGACTAATTTCGAGGCGACGTTCGTTCTCTAGACCATGGTCCGACGCCATGGCTCGTAGCACCAGTTCGACATTTTGCGCTCCCCCGGAATACATCTTCGATAGATATCCAGACGGGAACGTTGTATCCGGATGTGGAGTGGACATCATCTTGAGTCGGCCACTGTCTTAGGCCGGATTAAGTTGGTGTACCCATTCGGCGTTTGGCTTTAACCGAATTGCGGCGATCTCATCAAGTTCGACCAAATACTTCTTGGCTCGGCAAATATCCGCGGCTTCATTAAGGTACCTCGAGAAACTCCTTGGATTGGTTCGCGAAGCAAGCGCCAGTTCGATTAAGCACTGGACCTCGTAGTACGACATTTTTCGCCTCCGATAATCATGCAAGCTATACTGGTAATCGGCTACTGTCGCCTTGCCCGCTAAACGCTTGCTCGCAGCGATTCCAAGAAGGGCAAGTGAGACTTCAGTGGGTTCACGGTCTACATGCCGGCGCCCATCCGTCAGGACGTGGAGTGCACGGTCGAATTCACTTTGGGCCTGCTCAGTTCTTCCGGTTGCGCGGAACACCTCGGCGATGCCCATGATCGCCCAGGCCTGGCTTCGGCGGTCTCCGACTTCCAGGCAAATCGCCTCCGACCTCCTGTGATCGGCCAGCGCGAGCTTTGTTCTGCCGAGCCACCTGTTTACTTCGCCTGTGCCCCATAGCGCGTACGCCTCACCTTCCTGATGGAGAAGTTTCCGGAAGAGTTTCAGTGACTGGTTGTACTTTTCCTCCGCAACTGGAAAATCCCGCATGAGCCGAGCTGCCTCACCAATTCCGAATAGGGCAAAGGCATATTGATGGGACTCAGGAGCTATCTTACTTGCAGCCTTCCGATACAACTCGAAGGCCTTCCGATGATTACCTAATAACCGCTCGATTCGAGCCAAGTGGTAGATAGCATGACCGCGATCGGCCTTCGGCGCCATCTTGAGCGCGCGCGAATAGGTGACAGCAGACTGTTCATGTTGTCCAGTCAGCCGATAAACATCCCCCAGCGCAG
>Ga0302326_10033301_pt1 | contig 10240 bp, 9 predicted proteins | sample Palsa_T0_3_FD_202264 | JGI IMG/M metagenome (GOLD analysis project Ga0302326, IMG submission 202264) | Peat permafrost microbial communities from Stordalen Mire near Abisko, Sweden - Palsa_T0_3 | ecosystem: Environmental > Terrestrial > Soil > Palsa > Peat permafrost | place: Sweden: Abisko... | reverse complement strand
AACTGCGAAGTACAATGGGTGCCTGACCGATTCGGTCGCCTATGCTGGTCCGCGAGGAAAAGAAACTGCCGCCAACCTGGCAGGAACTAAGGCAACGCGTCCGCCGCCGCTGGACGCTGCCGTTCCACGCCATCGAATGGAGTTTCGATTGGATGGCCTATGGCTTAAGCAGGTGGGCGTTTTTGGAAGTGCTGGAGTATCTGGGGATTTTCTCGGTATTGGTGGCCATTATTTTCTATTTTGCCGAATCCGGCGATCGCCGCAAACAAAAGCACTACCAAGCCTGGCAGGTGATTAATACCGCCCAGGGAAAAGGCGGCAGCGGCGGCCGCATTGAGGCCTTGCAGGAATTAAATGAAGACCACCAACCGCTAGTGGGACTGGATGCGCCGGGAGCATTTCTGCAGGGAATTCAGCTCTCCGGTGCTAACCTATTGCGCTGCAATCTGCAATCGACAGACCTGCGGGACAGCCATCTGGCGAACGCTGACTTCGAATTCGCCAATTTGCGCTCCGCCAACTTGCGCTCCGGCGATCTTCATCATGCCCGTTTGGCAAATGCCGACCTGGAGGACGCCGACTTGGTCGGTGCGGATCTCGCCGGAGCAGACCTGAGCGGCGCAAGCTTAAAGAACGCCGATTTACGAAATATTAATATTTCGAAAATTAATTGGTGGAAAATCCAATCGATTCAGGGTGCCAATATTTATGGGGCGCGCAATCCGCCCGATGGGTTCTTAGCCTGGGCGCTGGAGCACGGTGCGCTATCGGCGCCTGGGGGACCGGAATAGATTTACCCCCGGAATCACACAGATGGACAGCGATAAGACAAGGGGTGTTCTAGCCGTCTGCTGGGGGGCGAAACCCGTCTAGATCGATCTTTCGGTGCGTCCGTAGGGCACCGTTTCGACAAGACAGTGTTCGATTTATTCCGTCGAAGATCCATAGCGGCGCCAACGTCATTTCGGACCGTTACAATAGAACCAGCCGCCGGGGGGAGAATCGCTTGACCAGAAGAACCGCATTGCGCTCCCTGTCGGGCGTGGCCGCCACAGCGCTGATACCCTCGGCCCACACTCAGGAGAGCCCATCCGTACTGCATATCGGCGGCGCGGCCATCGAAATTACCTTTCGCTCCGATCAATTCGATCTGCCGCGACAGGCCCTGCTGGATTGGATCTCTACGGGAGCGCGCGCCGTCACTCATTACTTCGGACAATTTCCCGTTCCGCACGCCCGTTTGGAGATCCTCATGGCCGTCGGAAGGCGCGGAGGAAGGGTCAACGGCGTGACCTTCGGCGATGGCGGCGCCCATAGCCGCCTCACCGTGGCGCAGCACGTCACGGTGGACGATCTCTCACGGGACTGGGTTCTCACCCACGAGATGGTGCACTACGGCTTCCCGGATATGGACCGCGAGCACCACTGGATCGAAGAAGGAAGCGCCACCTATATCGAACCGATTGCCCGTGCCGCGGTCGGGAACCTCAGCGTGACGCAAGTGTGGGGCGATATGGTTCGCTTCATGCCGCAAGGGCTGCCAGGTGAAGGCGACCAAGGGCTAGACGGCACCCATACCTGGGGCCGAACCTATTGGGGCGGGGCACTGTTCTGCCTGCTTGCGGATGTGAGAACTCGCAAGGAAAGCCACAGCCGGAAGGGTTTGGTGGATGCCCTGCGGGCCGTGAACCGCGCCGGCGGCAATATCGAAAGCGACTGGCCGATTGAGCGCGCGTTCAAAGTCGGCGACAAGGCTACGGGAACTTCGGTGCTGATGTCGCTCTACGGTGAGATGGGCGCCAAACCAATGCCGGTCGATCTGCCGGACCTCTGGAAGCAGCTCGGGGTCCGGGTGGAAGACGGCAAGGTATCGTTCGACAACGACGCCCCCCTAGCCAAAGTGAGGGCGGCCATCAGCTCGGAGTAGCCGGCGCAGTAAAGTAGGCCCCACGACTGCAAACACCGGCGATTCTTGGGATAGCTTTTTGGGCTCGTCCGGGCGAACCAAGCGCGCCTAGGCACGCGGGGCCACCAACACTCCATTGCGGTCGCGGTTCCTTAACGGGAGCGGGCGAAAACGGGAGCGGGCGAATTTCCGTAGCGCGACTAGTATCGCGACCCGGCCACGGGGCGCAGAGGCGTGGGAAAAGAGCGCGTCGGCGCTTCGGCGCGCTCGTTGGGCCGTTCCAGCACCAGGGAGCGGAGCCCCGGCATGGCGCTGGCGTTGGGCCGCTGGCCCTTTTCGCCCACCGGCAGTTGACCGGTGGTGAGGTTCTTCAGGCCGAACAAAGCCAATTCGAAGCGATCCTTCACGCCAACCTTCTGGAACAGGCGCGACAGGTAGACCTTCACCGTGCCCTCGGAAATCATGAGGGTGGTGGCAATCTCTTTATTCTTCAAGCCTTGGGACAGCAGGCTGACCAACTGGCCTTCGCGTTGCGTCAGAGCTACACGGCGGGCGCACAGGAAACTATCGGTGAGAGCCTTTTCGAACCAGAGCTCGCCCGTCTGCACCTTCTGAAGGCACTTCACCTGGAGATCGGTGGGCAGCGTCTTGCGGAGGATGCCGCGCACACCCAAGCCCATGGCCTGGAATGCCAGCTCCGTGGAAATAGAGTTGACCCAGAGCACGATCTTGCAGTGCATCATCGCGTGCTTCATGTCGCTCAGCACGGCGAAGGTGATTTCTGGGGTTAAATCCATCAGGACCAGATCCGGGGAACCCATCGACATCTGTTCCATCAGGCTGCTGACCGATCCGCAGGTGGGCAACAGGTCAAAGCCCTCGACTTGACGAAGCACCGCTTCCAGACCTTTCGCCAGGATCGGCTCGTCGCTATAAAGAAGAATTCGCGTCATATTCTCCACCTTTCCAGCACGGCCGACTGCCAAATTGTCGACCATTTATTTTGGGAAATTATCGCTCCTTAATTTCCCTTTGCTGTATGTCTTCGTATGCATTTTGCAATTATTTACTTCGGTTGTCAATAACATTTTGCGATAAATCGCAATATTTTTCGTGTATTATCCGACGTATTGCGGGTATAATTGCTGTGCAGTTGTAGAAGTAATTATCGTAAAATCAGCCGTTTAACAAAACCAGCAAGCAATTTAATGCGTCTCAAATTAACCGAAAAATAATATAATATATCCGGCTATTAACGCTATCGACATAGTTCTTTCGGCAACTGTCTCACGCCTGTGCATGCGATTTCCATTTCGTTATTGCAAAAACAATGAGCGATGGCGAAGAAGTCTTTTCCTTCTAATAACCTTCGGCAATACGCCGCTATAGCCCATTTGCGATCTTGTTAGCGCGGCCTGCGGAGACCTAAACTCGCGATGACGTGGAATGAAATGAAAAATATCAACAGGCGTGAGAGTCCGCGCATTGAAATTAAATTGCGGTGCCACGTCACTTCCCCGGCGCTTTGGATGCGCTCCTCCATGTACACCGAAAACATCAGCCGCAGCGGAGTTCTGGTCGCCTGGAGCGGCGCCGGCGGACGGATTCCGGTTCCGGCTGCCGGGCAGATTATTACGGTTGAAATCGAGCTGCCCGCCAATCACGGATTCGGGCAGAAATGCATTCATTGTCAAGGCACCGTCACACGAATCGTCAACCACGAAAGTGACAGCCCGCGCGTCGCGCTGCGCGTAAATTACATGGATTTCCGGGCATTCCACGACAAGCTCCGTGTTCTGGAGGCGCTGCAACCGGTGGCAAATTCCTGGATGGCGTAATTCAAAATGGCAGACCAACGTTCCCAATTCGCGATGAAGTTTCTGCCATCGCTGACAGACTTTGCCTTCCTGCTGCCCCTCGCATTTCTTTTCGGACGCATGGAGGGCGTGCAAACATTACTCAGCGATTGCGATACGGGATGGCACATCCGCACGGGCGATTGGATGGTGGCCAATCGACTCATTCCCACGCACGACGTCTTCTCGTTTTCCAAACCGAACGGCGTGTGGTTCGCATGGGAGTGGCTATCCGACTTGTTGTTCGCCGGCCTCAACCATGTGGGCGGCTTGCGTGCAGTGGTGCTCCTGACTCTGGTGCTGTTGTGCGCCGTCTTCACGCTGCTGTTCCGGATGGCGAAACGCCACGCCAACCCGCTGGTGGCGATAGGCGTGACGGTTCTGGCTGTAGCGTCATCCTCGGTTCACTGGCTGGCGCGGCCGCATTTGTTCACGCTGTTGTTTCTGCTGCTGTTCTTCCTGCTTTTGGAGCGGGTTCGCGAAGGGCGTCCACGAATCGCCGGAATTCCATATTTTGTTCTCCTGCCGGCGGCGACCGTCCTGTGGACCAATCTGCACGGCGGCTTCATCATCGGCATTCTGATGGTCGCAATTTATGGCGTGGGAGAGCTGTTGACCGCCGCCTTTACGGCCGACGCCGCGCTTCGGCGGCCGGCCGCTCAACGCGCCGCCGCCTGGTTCGGCGTCGCGTTGGCCTGCCTGGCGGCCAGCCTGGTGAATCCCTACGGATGGCGCCTGCACGTTCATCTTTTCGAGTATTTGCGCGATCCGTACGCTTCGCAGCACATCTCGGAGTTCTTCAGTCTGAGCTTCCATCACCCGACGGCGATATTCTTCGAAGCTCTCCTGCTGTTGAGCGCCGCTTCGGTTTTCTGGTATGGATCGCAGCGCCGGTTCACCGAATCCCTGCTATTGCTGGTGTTCGGTCACGCGGGATTGTTGGCCGCGCGTAATATTCCGCTGTTTGCGATTGTCTCCGCACCGCTGGTGGCCGCGGCGGTGGACGCCTGGTTCGTTGAGTTGCCCCACTTGGAAGTGGCCGGCTGGCTGCGTCAGGCCGGCGCGCGGTTGAATGCCATGGCCGCGCAGACCGCGGAAACCGACGCTCTTCCCCGCTGGCATCCGGTGAGCGCCGCGGGATTCGCGCTAGTGGCCGCGATCCTGTTCGCGCCCGCGCCGCCGAAGTTATTCCGTTCCGAGTTCGATCCCAAATCGTATCCGGCCGCCGCGGTGGAAGTGCTGCGCCGCGATGCCACCGCGCGCGTGTTCACGCACGACGAATGGGGCGACTACCTGATCTGGCGGCTCTACCCCACGGGGAAGGTGTTCGTGGACGGACGCAGCGATTTTTACGGTGACGATTTGGAAAACAAATACATCGACGTTCTCAGCGTAAAGAAAGGTTGGGAACAGATACTCGATGGATTCGGAGTGAACACAATTCTATTGCCCCCCAGCCTCCCGCTTACGGGTGTGCTGAAAGAAAGCAGCCGCTGGCGCGCCGTTTACGAAGACGGCGTAGCGGTGATCTTCCGGCCTGTTCCATTGGCCGCGGGCAAACCGTCTTCCGTCGCCCTCATCGACGGCGGAGCAGGCCGTGATCGCAAGGTCACGAAAACTTCGGCAGGTGGTCAGGCGATCACACGAAATCTAATTACTAGGAGCGAAACACAATGACGTATTTGCGCAATTTCTGGAACGATGAACAAGGCCAGGATCTCATCGAGTACACCTTGCTCATGGCGTTTGTGGCGCTGGCTTCGGCTGCTCTCTTCCTGGGCGCCGGCGGCAGCATCAAGGGCATCTGGAATGTGACCAACAACCAACTGGCCCAAGCTAACTCGCTCGCGAGCTAGGTCCACCGGGTGGGGGCATGCTTCCGGTCGCGTGAGAGCATGCCCCTGCACGGGTTCTTGGGATATTTCGCTTTACGGGCCCAAGCCGATGCCAGTTAAATAATTAACCAAACCAGGCCGGGGCGTGGCATCCGCAGGTAGTCGGGAACACGTCGCGGCTCACGAATAGGTGAGGCGGACCCAAGGGTCCGCGCAGGTGGGGCGGCCCACATGGTCCGCGCAGGTGAGGCGGACCTCATGGTCCGCGCCAGGTGAGGCTGACCTCATGGTCCGCGCAGGTGAGGCGGACCCCCTCGTCCGCGCGCGCTTCGCGAGGGGAGCAGATGGCAGGTCGGAGTACATCCGAGTAGGCGGAATAGGATTGTTATGAATAAGAGATTTGCAGGGGTTTTGACATTCGCGTTCGTGGTGGCGGCCGCCGGAGGCCTCATCACTTACAAGTCCTTGATGAGCCGCCCTCAACCGGCGAAGGCAGCGGCGCCGACTGTCCAGATTGCGGTGGCAGCCAAGGATCTGGAAGTGGGTTCGGTAATCAAGGAAGGTGACCTTCAACTCGGCGACTGGGCCGGTGCGGTTCCCGCGGGAGCCACCACTAAGATCGAGGATCTCAAAGGCAGGGGCGTCACCACTCCTATTTATGCCAAAGAGCCGGTGATCGAATCGCGTCTCGCGCCGCGCGGGGCCGGGGGCGGCCTGGCAACACTCATTCCGCATGGCATGAGAGCCTTCGCGGTGTCGGTGAATGAAGTGGTTGGGGTGGCCGGATTCGTCACGGCCGGGTCGCATGTCGACCTGCTCATCCAAGGGAATAGCCCTAACGGCAACGGGGCATTGGGAACGCTCGCCAAAACGTTGATTCAGAATCTGGAAGTGCTTTCCGCCGGACAGGATTTCCGAAAGGATCCGGAGGGCAAGCCGGTACCCGTGCAGGTGGTGAACGTGCTGGTCACACCCGATCAGGCGGAAGTGCTCAGTCTGGCGAGCAGCCAGACGTCCATCCGCATGACCCTGCGCAACCCGCTCGACCACGATATCGCCAAGACGCCGGGTACGGCCATGAAGTACGTGTGGGGAGGCATGGCGAGCATGAAGGGCGCTCAGCCCACCGACGATGCGCCGCCCGTGGCGACGCCGCGAGCCCGGCCCGTGGCCGAGAGACCCAGAGAGATCGTCGCGGCGGCCCCCAAAAAGGAACAGCCGTTCGTGATGGAAATTCTTTCCGGCGCCGCGCGGACTGAAACCAAGTTCGAGAAGACTCCCGAGGTGAATAAGTGACCAGTACCACGCAATTCGTCCGAAATCTTGCCGCTACAACGTGTGTCTGCCTGTTGCTTGTTCCGCCGGTGAGCGCGGTGGGGCCGGTGACTCCGGCGGAAGCGAAGCCCGCGCCGCAGGACCAGGTCACGAAGCAGGCTACCCCCAATGGGGTCGTGGGTCAACTTACCGTCACGGTCGGCAAGTCGCTGGCGATTGACAGTCCACTACCTATTAAACGGCTGGCATTTGCCAACGGAGCATTGGTGGATGCGCAGGCGATCGGCCCCAAGGAAGTTTTGATCAATGGAAAAGCGCCGGGAGAAACATCGCTGATCATCTGGCAGGACGACGGCACCCGCCTGATTTACGATCTGGCAGTGCGCGTGAGCCCACAGCGCTTGAATGCGGTGCGCCAACAGATCGCCCGCGATTATCCCGACGCCGACATCAACGTCACTTTCGATAACGATACCGCCTTCGTGCGCGGTACGGTCAAGAACGTCACCGATGCCGATCGTGTCCTGGCCATCGTCAGCACCATGGCGAAGGCAGTCAATCTACTGAAGGTGGAAGTACCCGCCGTGGAACCGCAGATTCTCCTGAAAGTGCGCTTCGCCAATGTGGACCGCAGCGCGACGACGGCCTTAGGCTTCAATTTCGCTTCCACGGCTTTCAATCAAACCACTGCTCTTGGAACAGGTTCCAGTATTCTGAACTCCACCGGTTCAAGCCTGGCCGGTCAGACGCTGGGATCGGCGGTAAATATCTTCGCCCTGCGTCCCGATATTAATCTGCTCGCCGAGATCCAGGCGCTGGAGAGTAAGAGCCTTCTGGAAATGCTGGCGGAACCCAACCTGCTTACTTACAGTGGCACGAAAGCCAGCTTCACCGCCGGCGGCGAGTTCCCCTATCTCACGCCCCAGCCGTCGGCGGGCGGCACGATCTTTAGTGTGGAATTCAAACCCTACGGCGTGCTGCTCAATTTCCTGCCCCGGGTGACCCCACAGGGAACCATCCACATGCAGCTTAGCCCGGAAGTGAGCGCGTTGGATTACACCAACACGGTAGTTATTCAAGGCACCGCCGTCCCCGGCCTCACCACTCGCAAGGTCAGCACCGAGGTCGATCTGGAAAGCGGCCAGACATTCGTTATCGCGGGGCTGCTCGACAGGCAGATCACCCAAGCGTTCAGTAAGATTCCGGGTTTGGGCGACATCCCCATTCTGGGCAAACTTTTCCAGAGCAAAACCGTCACCAGGGATAATTCCGAGCTGTTGATCATCATCACGCCGGAAATCGTGCGGCCTATCCCCGCCCAGCAGCCTGTTCCGGAACTCAAGTGGACCGTGCCGTTCATGTCCAACAACAGCGACTTCCCGATGCGGCAGCCCGGAATGGATGTCACGGGCCCGGTGCCGACTCATCCGCCCGCTCAGACAATGCCGCTCGAGCAACTCCTGCAACAACAGAAATTGATACAAGCTGCTCCCATCGCCATTCCACTGACAACGGGCGCGCCGGCAACCCCCGCGGCGCCCGCGGTTCCACCTCCTGGAGGTACGGGACAGACTCCGGCGGGAAATGGCCAAGGAACGGGCGGCAACGGCGGCAATGTGCCCTCGCCGGCGCCCGGCGCTGGAGGCGGGAACGGCAACTAACCGGCACGTCAGGAACCCCTATGTATCCGCTCACTATCGGTATGGCAATCGAAAATCGCGATCTTTGGGAACAAGCTCAGTCTTGCCTTTCCGATTTGCCATTTCGCATCATTGTCGAACACCAGGATATCGGCGACGTCAGTAATTTCCTGGACCGTTTGGAGCGCATGCGGCCGGATGTCGTGCTGATCGATATTAGCGGCTGGCGCGACCCCCTGGAGGGCTTGGTCACTTCCATCCGCGGCGCCATCGGCGATCCGATGATCATCGCCCTCAATAGCACCAACGATCCGGACTCGATCCTGGCTTCGATGCGCGCGGGAATCAACGAATACCTGTGTCCGCCGCTGCGGGATCCTCTGCGGAAGGCGCTCGAACGGCGCTCCGCGGAACGAAGCCGGCAACGGATTGCGGGTAACAAGTCGGGCGGCAAGAGCTTCGCGTTCTTTTCAGCCAAGGGCGGCTGCGGCGCTACCACGCTAATCACTCACGTCGCCGCCGAACTGGGCCGTCAAAACCAGAAAGTACTTTTGGCCGACCTCGACCTGGATTCCGGCATGGTGGGCTTCATCACCAAAACCAAGTCGGTGTACTCGATTCTGGACGCAGTCAACAATCTGCATCGCCTCGACATCCACTATTGGAAAGCGCTGGTCTCCAACGGAATCCCGGGGGTGGAGATTGTCGCGGCGCCGCTCGCCCTGGCATCGAAACAGCAGATCAAAGACGAACAGGTGCGGCATGTGTTGGGCTTCGCCCGTCCTCATTACGATTGGACGCTGGTCGATTTGGGCCGCAGCCTCAGCCATACCGCCATGGCGGCGCTGGAGGAAATCGACGAGGCCTGCCTGGTGACCACGCTGGAGGTGCCGGCGCTGCACCAGTCCAAACAGATTATTCAGACATTGCTCGACAGCGGATACGGGAAGAACAAAATCCGGTTGATTCTGAACCGCGCGCCCAAGCGTCTGGACATCACTCCGGCGGAGCTGGAGAAAATGTTGGGGGTTCCGATTTTCTACATGGTTCCCAACGATTATCCGGAATTGTACGAGACGTACGCCGAGGGCCGAATGCTGAACCGCAACTCCGATCTCGGCAAACAGATTGCGAAGCTGGCCCTCAAACTGGCCAGCCTCGAAGTGGAAGAGAAGTCCGGCAAGAAGCGATTCGCTTTCTTTGGGTAGGAAATGTCTAACGGATTTCAGCAGTGGGTCGACGTGGCGCAGGCTTCAGCCTGCCGGGTCAGAATCGTCTCGACCTGCGTGGGGCGGACTCCCTGGTCCGCACAGGAACCTCTCGTCCCGCTGTCCCGAGGAAGAATCAGTTTGGCATCGCGAAGAGCCCGACCAGGGGGTCGGGCGCGGACCAGGGGGTCCGCCACACCTTCGCCGGAAGCAGAAAAGTAAGTGGCCTGGGCCACGAGTTCGTATAAGAGGATAACTAAAAATGCCGCCAGCCCTGGAGCATCGAACGAATGAACGCGAAACCGGTTGGGTAAACCGCCTTTTCACGAAGGAGGGATACACGCCCGAGTACCAGGAGCTGAAATTCACGCTCCACCGCAAGCTGCTGGACCGCATCAACCTGGAGGCGCTTTCCTCCATGGCTGGGGAACGCGTGCGCGCGGAAATTCGCGCCGCCGTCGCCAAACTGGTGGAGGAAGAGAAGACGCCTCTCAGCCTGGTGGAGAAAGACCGGGTCATC
>Ga0302326_10033300_pt1 | contig 10240 bp, 10 predicted proteins | sample Palsa_T0_3_FD_202264 | JGI IMG/M metagenome (GOLD analysis project Ga0302326, IMG submission 202264) | Peat permafrost microbial communities from Stordalen Mire near Abisko, Sweden - Palsa_T0_3 | ecosystem: Environmental > Terrestrial > Soil > Palsa > Peat permafrost | place: Sweden: Abisko... | reverse complement strand
TCTGCTTTTTGCACTCAGCATGCCTTTCGCAGTCTTGCTGTAGGTTTCCGTTTAGGGGCCGACCCAAGCGAGGCCGTCGGGTCCCTGCCCGCCTTCGACGCGGCCCACAACTTCGAGCGAATGCAAATCGATTACGGCGACGTAGCCGTCAGGCGAGCAAGCCACGTAGACGCGCGACCCATCGGGTTGCATAAGAATTCCGGCAGCGCCATCTCCCACTTTGATACGCTTCACCTCTTTTCGGGTGACTCTATCGAGAACGGCGATATCAGGCTTGCTTAGGCTCGAAATAAACGCCAGCTTGCCATCTGGGGTAAACTTCAGCCGATTCGCTCCCTTGACGTTGGCGGCCAGAGTGTCCATGACCTTCTTGCTCGGCACATCAATGATAGAGACCGTTCCGTCGTCGGCGTTGGCGACCCAGATTTCCTTGCCATCGGGAGATACGTCAAATCCCTCCGACCCGCGACCGACAGGAACGACGGTTTCCTTCCAGTCTCCACTCGACGGCCCCGTCGCCGCACCGCCGCCGATCTTTTCAATGATGCTGACGCTGGCGGAACTGACGTTCGTGGTGACAATCTGGCTGAGGTCGGGGAAAACGTCGATCATGTGGGTGCGATTTTGCCCGGTGCCCATGATCCAATCGATCCTCTTTGTTCCGGGATCGTAGCTGCCGATCGCCTTGGCAGCCTCAGCCGTAAACCATGCTCTGCCGCCTGCGAACGCCAGTCCGTGCGGCCCGCGCAGAGCACCGAGATCGATGGCCGGCAAAACCTTTTTCGCAGCGAGATCAACCACGGTGAGCGTGTTGTATGCGCCGCCGCCGTAGTTAGAGATGTATGCCGTCATTCCGTCGGGCGAGGCAATCACTTCGTGCGGATCAGGACCGACGGGCAATTTGGCGGTTACCTTCAGGCTAGCAGGGTTGACGATAAGAAGTGTGTTGTCCTCTTTGGCAAGAATTAGCAGAGCATTGTCGGGAGCAGTTTGTGCATCGAGGCCGCGTGCTCTCAGCAATAGGACGACGAGAATGAATAGCAAGCTTTTGATCTTCATAACGATTCGTCTAGGAAGCACCTTTCTGTCCCTGGATCGTACCAAGGACTGCTCGACCCGTACCTTGTGCTGCGAAGTGATATCGCTTGTGAATCAGGACTCATTTTTGTTCATATAACTCCTCCACAGATCGGATCATCTAAGCTGGTTTAGCTCACCCGATTTGTGATTGGACCGGCGACGCAGTCGGTCGTCGAGCACAGAATCGGAAAGCTTGCGAGTCCTGCTGCACCTCCAACATTTCGAAACCCGCACTCTCCAATCGCACGCCGAAAGTATCGGGACTTACGGGAACAAGAGTGTCGCCGATATGGATGATCCTTAGAAACCAGTTCTGAAGACTGTCGCAACCCACAAAAAAACCGCCGGGCTGCAAGATGCGGAGCACTTCCACGAGGACCTTGTTTTGCAGCTCTCGAGAAGGCACGTGATGCAACATGGTAAATGAAACTGCACCCGAGAATTCTGCATCTCCAAAGGGCATCTTCGTCGCATCCCCTTCGATGACCTGGACGTTGCTTCCTTTTAGACGCGAGCTCAGTGAACCCGCCAATGTCGGATCAATCTCCAGTGCGATGAGGCGGGGCACTGAGGTTCGCAGAAGTTCCGTCGTTAAGCCGGGGCCAGGACCAATTTCTAAGACGTTTGGGCCTAGATCGGTATTGCCGATTGCCCAGGGAAGTCTCTGTGCGACAGTGCTGCGCCAGCGGTCCGAACGGCATAGCCATCGATGAAAGCGGTTCATGTTCCTCACGAAATGGTGAAAGTTGATTTACAGCATATCGATTGCCCAGTTGTGCGCGCTTCCGATAAAGTGACAATCGATGTCGCAAAAGCGCCAAAGTGGAATTCTTGATCGGTCGGGCGATTCTAAGTCGGCAATCACAACCCTCACCCACGACTATCCAGCCGGCCATGTCATACCTTTGCACTTTCATCCTCGAGATCAACTTGTCTATGCCTCGCACGGGGTGATGACGGTCCGCACCCGAGATGGCACTTGGGTCGTTCCTCCACATCGTGCCGTGTGGATTCCGGCCGAGATTCCGCACACCATCACGATGTCGGGTTTGGTGGCGATGCGAACGCTATATCTGAAAGCAATGCTGGCAAAAGGGCTGCCACGAGATTGTTGTGTAATGAATGTCTCAGCTCTGCTCAAGGAACTCATTCTTCACGCCTGTACCGTGCATGCATTGAAGAGAACAGTGAAATGGCAAGCGCACCTGGTCGCCGTGATCCTTCATCAGCTGGAAGCGGCGCCGACGATCCCATTGCAACTTCCGCATTTGTCCGATCCCAGGCTGGTTCGGATCGCAGAAATGCTCATGAAGGATCCTGGCGACGGTCGGACGCTCACTGAGCTTTGCAGGGTGACTGGAGCCGGGAAGCGGTCTATCGAAAGGCTGTTTCAACACGAAATCGGAATGACCTTTGGGAAGTGGCGGCAGCAAGTTCGGCTTATGCAGGGGATGCGGCTTTTGGCCGAGGGCGCAAAAGTCACGCATGCGGCTCTGGAGTCTGGTTACAGTACGCCGAGCGCTTTCATTTCCATGTTCAGGAAGGCCTTAGGAATCACGCCAAGTTCCTATTTTAGGTAGGCGCGGAACTTCACCAACTGGTTCAAAGCGAATGGGCATCGAGGTGGGTAACTCCTCTTCTCCCACCACGCACATCGCTCCATCGCCTACCTCATACCACCTATCGACGCAATTGAAAACCCATAGCCACAGCATCCCATCGCACCCCGGGGCGGCTTCCTTCAAGTCGTTATATCAAAAGCGACCACCCCAGATTCTGATGAGGCTACAAATTTCTCCCCTGCGGTCGCTTCTGATTACAACACTAGGACTTAGGGCCCGAACAACTTCCGGTTATGCCCGTTACTCGCCCGCAAACCGCGCGGATAGCGCTACTCTTCGCGACCTTGCGGGATGGACCAAGGAGTGAGTTGAGCTCGGGGAAAACGGTAATCAAAGTCCGCCTTTGTGATAGATTTCTCGGGGTTAGCAAGCATGGAGAGCCCATGAAGAAACTGCTGGCGGTATTCCTCGTCCTTCTTTTCTCCGTGTCGGCTGTTCAGCCACAAGAATCGGCGAGCCAACCGACTTCACAGGCAGGTCCAGACGCGGCGTCCGCCGAACTCGTCACGTTAACAAATTCTTGGAACGACGCCATCAACGCTAATGACCGCGCGAAGCTAGAAGCTTTTTTAACGCCAGAATTCGCTGCCTACGGTTGGAGCGGTGAATTGTGGTCAACACGGTCGCAATGGCTGGATAATGTTCATCTTTATAGTGAGAATACCCTGCACGGAATCTCCCCGAGGGTCTACGGCGACTTTGCAATTGTGACTTCCGTTGCCGCTTTTGTTGTCACTTCTGATGGCCATCCCTCCAACAAAACATCTATTCTTGCGGACACATGGCGCAGGATGAACGGACGGTGGCAGGTTGCCGCCCGGACCATTTGTCGCGCAGGTTCTACCTCTCCTTCGAGTGCCAGCCCTTGTAGCTAACTTGCATAAAATCGGTGTTGGTCTAAGAAGGGGTGCTGTCGCAGCTTAAGTCCGTCCCGTTTTTCCCCTCGCGCTCTACAAAGTCGCGCCAACTTCCGAGCGGTCGGCAAACCTTCCTTTACAAGAAGAGTTGCCAACCGGCCGCGAGTGCCGACGCTGCTTGAAACCCACTAACCGGCGGCCCGTGTTACGCTCTTTGGCTGGCTGGCGTTTAGTCCAGTTGGCCGGGCTCCCAAAACTACGGTTCTTTTGGATCATTACGCATGAGATTCGCACCTAGGTTCCTGCTCCGGAAGGCCGCGGCATGCGCTCTGTTTGCTATTGCCCCGACCTTCGCCGACGCACAAACCGCAGCCGCTCCAGGGACCCATGGCTTTGTCGTCGCCAACATGGACCGCTCGGTCAAACCTGGTGACGATTTCTACCGCTACGCCAATGGCAACTGGATCAGTCGCACCGAAATTCCTCCCGATCGCAGTTACATTGACCCATACGGCGGCGACTACGATGACTCCTCGAACGACTTGACCCGCGAGCGTATTGCTGGACTGATTGAAGAAGCAGCCGGGGCGGACGCGACTGCCGGTTCCAATTCCCGCAAAATTGCCGACCTCTACCACTGCTTCATGGACGAGGCCACCATCGAAGCCAGAGGCCTCGCTCCGCTGCGCCCGCACCTCGACGCAATTGCTGCCATCCGCGACAAGCACGAGCTAGCTCGAGTTTTGGGTGAGAGCCTACGAGCGGGACGCCTGAACATCGACAACTTTGAAACTGCCAACCTTTTCGGACTGCGGATCGGCCCCGGCTTTAATGATCCTGAGCACTATGCTGCCTACCTGCTGCAAGGCGGTCTGGAATTGCCCGATCGCGAATACTACCTTTCCGACACCGGCAGCATGCGCGACCTCCGCTTCAAATATCAGACGCACGTTTCAGCCATGCTCAAGCTGGCCGGCTTTACCGACACGGAGGTCCGCGCCCAGCACGTTGTCGAACTGGAGCACGCCATCGCCGAAAAACATGTTCCTATGACAGAGCGGCACAACATCAATAAGGCGAACAACACCTGGAAGCAAGCCGACTTCGCCGCCAATGCCCCTGGCCTCGACTGGGCGGAGTACTTTCGCGGCGCCGGTCTCAGCAGGCAAGGCAGCTTCATCGTCTGGCAGCCTTCAGCCTTCGGCGGAGAGTCCGCTCTCGTTGCCTCTGTTGCGCTGGAAACATGGAAAGACTGGCTGGTCTTCCATTTGATTGAGGACTATGCTGCCGTCCTGCCCAAAGCGCTCGCCGACGAGCGCTTCGCCTTCTTTGACAAGACCCTATCCGGCGCCACGGCACAGCGGCCGCGTCAGGTGCGCGGTATCGCGCTTGTGAACGACCTGCTCGGCGATGCTCTCGGACAGGAATATGCCCAGCGCTACTTTGCACCCAAAACCAAGGCGCAGATCGAGGCCATGGTTGGGAACATCATTGCCGCTTACCGGCGCCGCATTGACGCTCTCTCCTGGATGGATCCTGCGACCAAGGCCGAAGCCCAGACCAAGCTCACCACGCTCTATGGTAGGAATCGGTTATCCGGAGACCTGGCGCGATTACTCAGCGTACGAAGTCAAGGCCGATGACATCTTCGGCGATCTGTGGCGCAGCGGCCTATTTGATTACCACCGCTTGGTCGCCCGGCTCGGCCATCCCGTGGATCGCAGAGACTGGTGCTTGAATCCGCAGACCATTAACGCCTGCGAATTGCCTTTGCAGAATGCGCTCTGCTTTCCCGCCGCATACCTCGAACCGCCAAACTTCGACCCGCGGGCTCCCGCCGCGGTAAACTATGCCGCCATTGGGTCCAGCATCGGGCACGAAATCAGCCATACCTTTGACGTTCAAGGCGGCGCATTCGATTCGACGGGACGCGTGCGCAACTGGTGGAAGCCCGCTGACCTGGTGCATTTCAACGCGGCCGCCGCCAGACTTGCTGCCCAATACGACACTTACAAACCGTTTCCCGATCTTGCTGTGAATGGCAAGCAGACGCTCGATGAGAACATCGCCGACCTCGGCGGCATCTCCGCTGCCTACGATGCCTACCACGCGTCCCTCGCGGGCAAGGCCGCTCCGGTCGAGAACGGTCTCTCGGGCGACCAGCAATTCTTCCTTGCCTTCGCGCAGAAGTGGGCATCAAAGTGGAGTGACGCCTTTCTCCGGGAGGTCGTGATGACCGACGACCACTCCCCCGACCAGTTCCGGGCGGTTACCGTGCGCAACCTAGACGCCTGGTACGCCGCATTCGATGTGCACCCCGGAGACAAGCTCTACCTCGCTCCGCCCGACCGCGTGCGTATCTGGTAAACCAATGTAGGCGCAGGGGCGTCCCGATTGGGCAAAGAGACGTCTCACTCCAGGTCGCGGGCGGATGGTCGGCAAACCTTCCTTTGCAAGGTTAGGGACAAGCCGACATCGCCGTCTTGGGAAATCCCATGCCCGCATCGGGCCCGAACGACTTCGTGGCCACGCTTCGTGTTGACCGCGACTCGCGATCATCAATCCTGGATGTCTCGAGTTAATGGCAGTGGGTTGGGGAAAAGAAGGTTTGAACGGTTTTCTGCAGGTTGCTTCCCCGGAGCTGCCCATCCTGGACCGCGCGTACGAACCACTCAGCGTAGTAGGAGTCGGGGTTGGGAGATGACGCTCGTTTGTAATCCGCATAGATAGCCGCGGCGAGAACATGCATGCCGCCATCCTGCTCCTTCCAATATTCGCAAGGGTTGCGGCCGACACCGAATTTCTCGGCTACAAGTTCTTCTAACGCCTGTACTGAGTCTTCTTCGATATACCCGGCTGTCGTGTTGTATCCGAAGGATGGGTCGTGGTGCTGAACCTTGTCGATCACCAGCGGGTCGCGCCCCAGCAGGTCAATCGCGTCGCGCACCTTTGGATCGTCCACGTGGTAAGGCGGGTGCATGGGTTCGTGGATTGCATTATGCAGGACGATGCTGAACGGATAGGACACATGGGTCAGGAAACGCAGCCCGGTGATGCGGATTCCGTGAGGCTCAGAATAGGACAGCAAATACACCGTGATCGTCTGCGAAGGCAGCGGAAAGCCAAGACAGCCCTCGATTACGGGGATGATGTTGTACTTCGGAAGTTCGGAAGAGAGTTCCCCAATTCGCTTCTCGATCTTTGGCTTGGCATTTGCCTCCCAATATGCTGGAAATCCGACTCGATCCAAAGACCTCAGCGCCGCCTCGAGGGCCGGCCTCGCCGCCTCGTAGTTCTGCCACCCATCTGCGCTCCAGTATGAAGTCCTTCTTAGGGCTGCTTCCATCACACCACTGTCGTGCGCTGTGCGGATCATCTCGGGCAACGTTTCATCATCGACTGCAGAGTAATAGAGGGCCAGTTTTGCAGAGATGATCCCATGTCCCTCGTCCTTGATCACGTGCTTCAACTGCCCGAAGGCGGCCTGCTCTTCCGACGTGAAAAGAGAATGGAAGTACTCGTACTCAGCTCGGTAGTAGTGCAGATAGTATGGGTCGCCGCTGAGCGCATTCAGCAGGCAGAGGGTGTCGTATTTGAGGGAGGGCTTGAGCTGCCAGTCGGTGTGGCTGTGCATGGGAACCGCCTCAGCCGTGAGGCGATGCGCGGGCGTGATCTCGGCAGTACACAAGATGAGAAGACAGAGCCGATAAAGAATCTGGCGCATCGTCCTCTTCTACGCGACGAAGTTCCTTCCTGTCTTGAATCTATTTGCGGCCGATCTCCATGCTCGCGGTCCAATTCCGGTGAGTTGCTTAACGCTCCTGGTCATGTGCGATTGGTCGGCGAAGCCCAGCTCGACCGCGATGTTTGCCAGGGATGCCGGAGTATTCCGAATCGAGCGTAAAGCGTGGCGAGCCCGAGTGCGCGCACGGAAGGCCTCCGGCGAAACCCCGAACACCAACTCGAAACCCCGCGACACCGTCCACGGCGCAATTCCTTTTTTTTCTCCCCATTGCGATAGTTTGAGGGATGGATTCCGCACAAGTGCCGCAGCCAACTCGTCCGGCCAGTCGGCGGGCTGCGGCGTCCTGGTAATCGCAAGGGAGAACAGCAATTCTATGGCGTCTCGGCGGCTTCTTTCCGCCACGCGTGCAACCGCGTCGATATCGGTCACCTTGGCAATTCCGGCCGTGCCGGAACAACTGGTGTGCAACGGCAGATTCAGTACGGCGGCACCGGTTTCGGAGAAACGATCCAGGTGCGCTTCAAATTGTTCATGGAAGATTACATCGCCGGCGTTCACCTGGAAGCGCCCGTAATCTCCTGCCTCTTCGTACCCACCGGAAAGCACGAGAGCCGCATACGCTCTCCCGTGGACATGACGAGAGAGGGAAGAGGCGCGAATTGTCTGCCACATGCGCATCCGATCCATTATGCGCCATCCGACCCCCTACGTTATCTCGGCTGCGAACAGACTCTCGGGCATCCAGGGAACGACCCTTTTCGACCTCAGAACGGAAGGGTGGCAGCAGGCGAAACATATGGAACCGTACCCGGCTGACGGGGCCAGCGAAGCTCTAGAAAAGGCATTCGGGCAAGGCATAGAATGCGGCCGCGGAGGATCGGAACATGAGCAGCCCATCTGCGAGCCAAAACACCTATCCCTACCAGAACGAGCCGACGTGGTCGAAATCGGAAAAAGCCATCGCCCGCACAGCTTTCGACGCTGCTCTGAGCGGAAACTTCAGGACGTCATGCGGAAGACAAAACAGATGGCGAACCAGATCAAGGAACCTGCGGAGGTCTGGGAGTTGGAACATTACCTGACCGAACGGCGTAAAGAGATAGACGCAAGTACGATTATCGGTATTCGCAACTGACGCTGGTGTTTGGGAGACTCTCGTACGAAAAGCGACTCGGGGAGGAAGAGTTGGGCGGGTTGCGAGAGGACAAGCTGAAGCCGATCCGTTCTTTCGCCAAATTCTTGGCGGAGAACACGACCGCTTGAGATAGCCCGAAACTCACGTGGAAGTGTATGCCATTAAAGTGACCCTCCTCGGCACAAGCCCGCCGGTCTGGAAGCGCATTTTAGTTCCTCGTGAGGCTACGCTTCGCAATCTGCACCGGACCTTGCAGACGGTGACAGAGTGCAGTCCAGTCCCTTATTCGCTTTAGGAACGGGATCACGGATTCTGGCGACGGCCACCTCTCCGTTTGCTGGTTCCCCTTTCCCGAAAGCGGAACGTTCTGCGTTGTGGTTCTGACGTTATCAGTGACGGTCAGGGTGGCGGTGCGTGAACCCGTGGTGCTGGGCGCGAACCTGACCTCGATGGTGCACATTGTCGGTCGGCGCCAGCGAACTCGGGCAAAGATCGGTCGGTACCATGGTCAAGACGCAATGTTTTGCACTTTTACCTGCGGATTTCTCGCGCAAGTCGCAGTGGTGCGGTTTGCCAATAGGGGTCTCTGTTAAGCAACCGCACTTTCCACTACGCCCCCAGCCCCAAAACAACTGCCGAGCTTGCTCCCGCTCCGGATCTCAGAGTCTCAAACCAAGCCCCATTTCACTGACCGCAGATCTGTTTACAGTTTTCTACGAAACCAACGCTGCGTCGAACCGATCTAAGCATCTTAGTGAAGCAGTGCGGGAAGTTGGAGGGAATCTTAGCTTGGAGCAGAAGCAACCGAATTGGATCGTAGTTATTTCCCTTATTTTAGTTTGTCTATGGTCGTGCGCCGCTTGGTGCCAATACTCCCCCGCTTCAGGGCCGTATAAAGTACTTACGGTCGACAATATTGCACTGCATGATTCTGCGCGCAATAAAGACATCCCACTCAAAATTTATTATCCCGATGGTGCAGGCCCATTTCCCGTCATCATCTTCTCCCACGGTGCGTTGGCATCGAAAGAGAATTACTCGGCCTTTGGTCAATTCTGGGCCAGCTACGGATATGTAAGCATCCATCCTTCTCACGCCGACTCTGTCGCCGATTTCGGTTTTCGCGGCACCTTGCGCGAGGCGATCAGCGATCCCCGGGGATGGCAGAACCGCCCACAAGACCTTTCTTTCATCATCGATTCGCTTGCCCATGTCGAAGAATTCGCTCCGCAACTGAGCGGTAAACTCGATCTACGGCATATCGGCGTCGGTGGACACTCGTTTGGTGCTTATACGGCTGGTCTAATCGGGGGCGCGACGATTCTCGTTCCGGGAAAGGCCGGTTCGCAGAGTTTTGCCGACAAGAGGGTTTCTGCCGTGGTGATGTTATCGCCTCAAGGAGAAGGCCTGATGGGTCTGAGCGCGAACTCCTGGGACGCGCTTCGTCTGCCCATGCTGCTTATGTTCGGTTCGCACGATTTCGGGCCATTTGGCCAGGAGCCAGTTTGGCGAAGTGAGGCATTCGCAAAGGCGCCCGCAGGCAACAAATATGAGGTGGAACTCGAGGGCGGAACGCACATGGGATTCGCCGCCCCTTTTTCGGGTGGCGGCCATCGGGTTGAGGTATTTCAGTGCGCGAAACTCGAAACACTGGCGTTCTGGGATGCATATTTGAGGCAAGATCCGAAGGCCAGGCAATACATAGAGTCCCATGGTTTGCAGGAGTACAGCGGAGACACTGCGCGGTTTCAAAACAAGTGATGGCGGGCAACCCATGCCACAGCGAATAGAAGAACTCGAT
>Ga0302326_10033299_pt1 | contig 10240 bp, 7 predicted proteins | sample Palsa_T0_3_FD_202264 | JGI IMG/M metagenome (GOLD analysis project Ga0302326, IMG submission 202264) | Peat permafrost microbial communities from Stordalen Mire near Abisko, Sweden - Palsa_T0_3 | ecosystem: Environmental > Terrestrial > Soil > Palsa > Peat permafrost | place: Sweden: Abisko... | reverse complement strand
GGCAACCGCGGACGATTCGAGCAGCGTCGGTACCATGGACTCTTGGTTCGCCGCGACGCCGAGGGGTACCGCCCGCCCTTTGTCACCCTGAGCTTGTCGAAGGGCAGCCGAGTCGTCGGATAGCGTGATCGAGGGGCGAGACCCGGCTGCGCTTCGACAAGCTCAGCGTGACAACGTGGTGGTGGGCGCGGGAACGCAGCGGGTGAGCCAGCGAAGCTCTGGCGTGTGCCCACGAGGATCACCATTTCGTATCGGCGATCCGATTCACCGTACGCGGCTCGCAGTATTTACGAGCGGCTGGCTCAACATTTCGGCCGCGAGAACGTCTTCATGGACATCGACAGCATCCCGTTCGGCGCGGACTATCGCGTGCGGATTCAGGAAGCGCTGTCGCGTACCGACGTCGTTGCGATCGTCATCGGGCCGAAGTGGTTCGGCGAGCCGCGCGGCGACAAACCGCGCATCTTTCAGACGAACGATCCCGTCCGGCTCGAAGTCGCGGCCGCCCTCAAGAAGCCCGAACTCTTGGTGACCCCGCTGCTCGTCGACGGCGCGGAGATGCCGGCCGAAGCAGATCTCCCGGACGACATCAAAGACCTTCACTATCGCAACGCCGCACCGATCGACAGCGGGCGGGATTTCAACGCGCACGTCGACCGCTTCATCCGCTCGATCGAAGAAGCCGAGCGCGAGCGCGAACGCGTCGCGGGTGAAGAACACCGGCGCAAGTCAGCCGAAGACGCCGAACGGCTGCGGCTCGAGCGCCAAGCGAACGAAGCACAGCGTCGGGCCGCGCAGGACGCCGCGAAACGCAAGAAGCTTGCCGAAGAGCAACGGCAAGAGAAGCCCGAGCCCGGGCCTATCCCCGTGCCGGTCCCGTGGTATCGGACGCGACTCGGAGCGATTGGGGGCGCCGTTCTCGTGGCCGGCGTTATCGCCGTCGTGGTGCACGCGCAAACGGGGCCAGTGCCGGAAGCGGACACGACCCCGACGCCGGCGGTTTCCGCGGTGCTCGCGACGCCCACCTTCGACTTTAATGCACTGCGGTCGCATACGTTCGCGCCGATCGGATCGCTGACGTACCCTCTGTTTTTCTCGGATCCCGGCGACTTTAAATGTCCGATGACCGGCGCGACCATTTCCGACGAATTCTTGACGCATCAGGCCGCGTGGGACCCGCTGCCTCCGTCGACACAGATCAGCGGCGGCTTTTTCGAGACGACGCCGGCGCGGGGAAAGTTTCAGTACGATCTGCGCAACGGGGCGCTCCGCGACGGGCTCGTTTGCGCGGACCTCTTCAACGGATCGACCGGCTTGGATCGACCGACGCAGGCCGACTCCGCAGCCGGGCTCTTGTTCTGGTCGACGAAGCCCAACCTCTTTAGCGGCGACGATCTCTTGTACGCATTTTTCGTTTCGGCGACGGGCTGGTACGACGTCTGGCGCCATAGCGGTGGGAAATGGACGGCACTGGTCAACTACACGCGTTCGAGCGTCATCAAAACGGCGGTGGACCAGACCAACATCATCACGGTGCGAACGAACGGAACCCACGCGTGGTTCTATATCAACGGCACGGAAGTGAACTCGATCACGAACACCCAGCAGAGGGGCTCGCTCGGCGGACTCGTCGTGGAAACGTCCGTCAACGAACGTTACAACGTCACGTACCAGTTCGGCGACTACGGGGCGCGGCGGCAAGCGCTGCGAGCGCGATGAAGAGCAGAAGCCACAATGCATCCAAGAGCAGACGGACGAGCGCGATCGATTGAGGGGTCCATAAACGCTCCGCTTCGTACTCGGCGCCGCTGAGTTCGTCCATCCCAAGATTCGGACACTTGTCTTTGTAGAGCAGCAGCGCGTCGCCGGTGCACGCAAATCCCTTCGCGAAGCGTTCTTTGCCCGGCGTTTGGTAGACGTACACGGACGTAGCGGTGAGGTACGCGCAAAGCGCGGCGACGAACACCGCCGAGGACGCGATCGCGACGCGATTCCACGCTGCCGGTCGCAAGGCACGGAAGCGTTCGTGGATCAAGACGAAGGTCAGCGCCGCGAGCGCGCTCGCGAGCGGCCCTGCGCCGGGCGGCCACGGCGGTCCGAGCGCGAGCAAGCTCGCGCCGATCGGAATCGCAAGCAGCGCGGCGACCGTCCATGGAAACGGGCTGCGGAAGAATTGTGCGACGCCTGGCCGCGCGGCGACTTCGGTGGGCGGCGGGATGCCGAGCATCCGGTCGATCGATGCGGTGAGTTCGTCCATGTGGTGGTGGAAGTCGCGTCCGCTGTCGACCGTCGCTGCGTTGAGGTAGGCGAACGCCGCGATCTTCTCCGGCAGGTGATCCGCAGAGGGCATGCGCGCTCCATCGACGAGCACGGGAAAGACCGGAATGCGCGCGAGCAGCGCCATCTCGATCTCGACTGCGACGTTGTCCTTATCGTCTAGGATGCGCGGGCGATCGTCGTCCGGGCCCCGCCAGTGCGGACCGACGACCGCCAAGACGACGTCGCTCTTCTTCAGCATGTCCCGCACGTGATCCCGAAAATCGGTCGCGTACGGGATGCTGTCGATATCGAGAAACACCGTGCCCGCTCCATAGCGCGCTACGAGCAGATCGTAGATCCGGCCCACGATCGCCGCCGAATCCGCGCGCCGGTACGAGATCAGAATCCGCGGCGTCATCGCAATCCACTGTCACCCCGAGCTTGTCGAGAGCCTGCCCTGAGCTTGTCGATGGGGGCAGACGGCGCTTGGCGAAATCCCGTCGGCGCTTCGACAAGCTCAGCGTGACAAGGGACAAACTGAGCTGACAAAATCCGACGAGCTCCTAGGCGCTCAGGATACCGATCGAGATCACCGGCATATTTCGTTTTTGCGCTTGGTCGGCGAAGTGTGCGGTGAAGTCTTCAGCGGTGCGGCGTGCGGGGTCCCACACGACGAGTGCTTCGAGCTCGTCGCCGAGCGTGGCCGCGAGCGAGAGTGCCTCGTCGAGGATAGCGAGATTTGCCGCCTCGAACACGTTGGGATCGGCCGGGTCGAGGCCTGCTATGACGAGATCGCCCGCGGCTCGAACCTCGCCGACGATGGTGTCGAAAAGCTCGCCCCATGCGTAGCCGTTGCGGTCGACGACGGACATCTTGCGGAAGATATCGGCCGCAAACGGCAGCACGATGCGCCGGCGCAACCCGAGTTCTCCCGCGACGCGCAGCGCGAGCAGATCCGAGCCGTTCGCGGCGGCACATACGAGCGCTCGCACGCCGTCGCCGCTGAGGCGATCTCCGATCGCGCGTTCGACGTCAGCGATTTTCGTCGCGGGGAAATGCGGCTGTTCCGTGTCCGGAGCGTCGATTCGCCGCCCCGCGAGCGCCGCGATCAGTTCGTCACCGCGGCCGGGTCGAAGGTTCCCAAGTGCGAGAGCCGGATCTGTTGCGCGTAGGCTTTTCCGACCTCTTGCAGCTTGTCCAAATGACGGCCGCTCGTGAGCGGCAGCACTTCAACGGGAGCCGTGCCGGTCAAACCCAATGCATCCAACCCCTCGCGCGTGAGGCTCGGGTCGTATCGAACGTAGGTGAAGTCTTTCTTGCCGCCGTCCGCCGGCGGCTCGGCGAGGTCGCCGATCTCCATGTCGAGCGGCGCGCCGAAACGGCAGCGGCCGGCGACGCGACAGAGCTTGTCGGCTTCGACGTTCGCCGCGTAAATGAGCGCAGACGGCACCTTCTCGGCGTTATACAACAACGTCATCTCCGACGGCTTGAGACTCTTGGTGGCAAACGGGCTCATCCCGGTTCCGACGGAGACTAAGAGCAATCGATCTTCGCCCCGTTCCCAGCCGAGACGATATGCCGGCAGCGTCGCCATCATGTACAACAGAAACGCCGGGTTGTTGTAGACGCTGACCGCGCCGTCGACGAATACGAACGACTGCTCGCCGACGGTAACGACCTGCGGCGGAAAATACGTCGGCGCTGCGGTGCTCGCGCGAATCAGCTGCCACAGCGGGAGCAAGAGATTGTTCCCCTCTTGCTCGGACACTTCGTTGAAGAACGCCCTCGGATTGTTCGAGAGCGGCCACGGCGAATCGGTCGTGGCGTTGCGCATGACCAGCAGCAGCAGCGTCTGCAGGCCCGGATCTCCGAACGTGGTCTCCTCACCCAGTTCGCGTTTGAGCGCGGCGCTCAACCCCGAATCGAGATGGCGATAGTGCCAGCGGCGCAGGAGCGGTGCGGGCTTGAGCATGACCGTGCCGCCGAGCAAGTAGAAGTGGCGCACCCGCTCGATCGGCATCCCGCGCGCGATACAGGTCGCGATGATGGCGCCCGTGCTCGTGCCGCCGACGTAATCGAAAAAGTCCGCAAGCACGAGTTCGGGATCGCCGTACGCTTCGCGCAGCAGTTCCTCGAGCCGCCCCAGGATCTCGATCGTGATGAGGCCGCGAATCCCGCCGCCGTCGAGCGCCAGCATGCGCTTGGGACCTTTGACGTCGATGCGGTCGAGATAGCTCTTGTATTTGGGGATCATTCACATTGTCCAGGATGACAAAATCGGCATCTAGAACTGCGCCGCGGCGCTTTGAACGATGCCGACGGGGCGATCGCGTTGCGTGAGCAGCCATTCTGCTTGTTCCGAAAGCGCCTCGTGCCCGAGCACGAGCGCCAGCTCGCGAACGGCCGCGCTCTGTTTCGCCTCGACCGCCGCATGAAGCTCGCGTCGTGCTTCGTCGAACAACAGATACATGCGGCGATAGCGCTTGGCATTCTCACCGAACATGCGGGCGCGAGAATAGCTCGTGAGCATCGCCGCGATTGCCGCACCCATCGCGGCGAGCACGCCGGTTGCAAATTGCAGGCGATGCGCGAGGCCGGCGTCGCCGTGCCAGAGCGCCAAGAAAATCCCTACTCCGAGCGAGACGACGATGGTGAACGGAACGAGCGGCCCTGCAAGCGACATGATCCGCCGCGAGCGTCGCACCTCGCGATTGGACGCACCCTCGAAATATTCGCGCTGGCCGCCAATCCACAAATCCAGCGGCGGGCTTTGCGACTCGCCGGACGATAGCGACGCCGGCCGATGTAAGAACGTCACGACGCGCAGCAGCATGCGGATCCACTGCAGCTCGCTCTGTTGCATGCGCAGATATGCCCCGTCGACGGACGCGTCGATCCGCGCGTTCCACCAGGCGAGCTGCACGCGGAGAGCTTCCGCGATCGCACGGTAGTCCTGATAGCGGCTCTGTGCGCCGGACCGCTTCGCAAGAATGAAGATGAGCAAGGTCAGCACGATCGCGGAGACCTTCCATTCCCAGTTGGCCGACGGCGTCACGACTTGGATCGCCGCGGCGAAAAGCGCGACGGCATAGAGTGCGCCTTGCCATCGAATCGTGTGCGTCTGCAGCCGTGCCGCGATCTTATCGGTCTGCACGAACGCGTCCTCGAGCGTTTGGGTCGCGGAGGCCTCGAGTTGCGCGAGATCGCGGTTGTAGCGATCGAGGGCTTGCAGCGCTTTGACGAAATCGGCCTCGCTTTGCCCGTCACCCGGATACCGTTCGGGGAAACGGCGCACGATCTCGCACGCTCCCGCGGCCGTTTCGGACGGCGCTGCGGGAAGCACGATCTGATAGTAGGGTCCGACGTCCGGAGGATCGAGCGGCTTCCAGGTCTCCCCGCGCGCACGGCCCTCGCGGACGTTGCGCGCGTCGACGATTTCGGCGCGGCTTTCGTCGCCGTCCCAGACCAGCAGTACGAGCTGCGGCACCGCGATCGCCGGCCTGCGGCGCGCCTCGTCATCGATTATCAGCAACTCGACGCGCTCTGCGCGCGCAGCGTCCGCTGCCGCCCGTTCGCTGCGCTGCTGCAAGGCCGATACGACGACGATATCGGTGTGCGGGTACGACGCACGCAGCTCGAGGACGATCGAACGAACGGCATCGGCAACCCGCGGCTCGTCGGCCGCGGCGATATCTCGTTGGCCCACAATGCCGAGGAGCAACGGCGAACACTGCACTTACCTCACGTTTCCGGGCGGCGCGGCCCTCCCCCCCTATGGGAGGCGAGGCGCTACGGCCGCGCTGAAGTTCCCGGTATGACGCCGCTCGCGCATCGGCCATATCATGCGTTTCTTAGTTACGACCACGATGACAAGGACTACGCGCTGGCCGTCCATCGCTGGCTGACGGCCGACGCCGGCTTCAACGTGTGGCTCGACGTGAACAACCTTCAATCCGGAACTCCGGTGCTTTCGGAACTCGCGGAGCAAATGGCGCTGTGCCAGAACTGGCTCGTTCTCACGTCGCGCAACGCGCTCGGTTCGCAATTCGTCGCGATGGAACGGAACTACGCGCTGAATTACTCCGTCAAGTGCCCCGGTTTTAAGATCATCAACGTCCGCATCGACGATTGCGACGTCGAGCGCGCTTGGCCCGTGATGGGGACCCTCAACTGGATCGACGCGTTCGGCGGCAATTTGAGCGAGGCGGCCGCACGCGATCTCATCGACCGTTTGGACGGACGAACCTGGTCGGGCAGACAGGAGGGCTTGCGCGACGTCTATCTCAGTCGCGGCTGGCGCCCCGCCGATCAGCCGTTCGCGGACGCGATGTGTCAAAATCTGTGTCTGCGCACGTTTCGGCTGCGTATGGTCGGAGATTCCGTCGATCAAGGCACGTTTTCGGCGGACCGCGTGCGCGACATCATCGCCGGCTGCTCGGGTCACGTCGCAATCTTGCCGGCGCGCAAGAGCGGTGAGTCACCGACCGAAGCGGACTACAAGTATTTCCTGCGCGAGCTGACGTTGAGCCACGAGCTCGGCGTCCCGCAGCTCCTCATCGCAGAGAGCGCGACGGCCCTGCCTCCGTCGCTCGACCAGGCCGCAGCTCGTACCGACCTTCCAAACTCGGCGTTGGACGGCCAAACTTGGGAGGTTGAGGTCCCCGAATTTTTCGAGCAGTTCCTCGAGGATTTGACGGCCCCAAAGGATGCGAAGCACTTCTTTTTCGCGGCCGAGTTTCGAGACAACATCGACCGCGTCGCCAAAGCGCGCTCGTTTATCGAGGCCGTGTCGGGCGTCTATTGCGCGATCGGCAAAGACTTTGAAGGCCAGGGATTGCGCGAGCGGATTTCGGCAAGCATTTCGACCGCATCGCTCTTCATCGCAAATCTCGCCAGCATGGACCCCGCCACGCCGAACGACATGCACGTCAACCTCAACACGTGCGTCGAGGCCGGCATCGCTTTCGGCGCGTCGGCATCACGCATCGCGGCGGGAAAGCCGCCGCTTCCAATTTTTCTGCTCGCCTACGCGCCGGCCGGGGAAGTCGGCCGCACCGAACGGCTGCCGTTCCTGTTCCGCGATTCCCAAATAACCTGGTACGCGAGCGACGCGGAGATGCTCGCGCACTGCCGGCGGCTTCTTCAGCCGTACCGGCGCCGGATTTTGAACTTCGAGCTAACGAAAACCGGTTGAGTCTACGGTACCGTCGGCACGGTCGGCGGCGGCGATTGATCCGGAGCGAGTCCGAGTTCGCGACAAAGTTCATTGCGCACGTCGCCGGCGGATGCCGCTCCCGCGGCCGGCACCGCGGCGCAGATGCCGTCCTTGATGCCAACGTACAGGTCGTCGCCGATGTGCTTCGCCGTGTAACGCAGCCGGATGGGATCGCTGTAGCCGGGGATATCTCTCGATCCCGCGCCGCTGAACAGCGAACCCGAGACGGTCGCTAGCGTCAGCTGCGTGGTCTTCGACGTGCTGCTGGCCGACGAAAGGTACGTGCCGATTGCGGCGAGCGAAAGCAGCGGAATGCTGGTTTGGCTGCGGCGCACGACCCACGGCGTGCCTTGCGCACCAGGCAACTCCGAAACGATGCCGACGAGCGTCGGCGCCGGCGCGTTCGCGGGGCTCTGTCCGCATGTAAGCAGTTGCGCGAACAGCACCGTCGACGTCGTTTCCGACTGGTACAGCAAGTAGAAGTGCGTCGCAAAGCCTGAGTAATACGTGATGATGACGGCACCGACCGATTTCGGATCCGACGCGCAGCGCTGGCCGAAGTCGTCGATCGACCAGGACGGTTCGGGGATCGTCCAAAGCGGCGCGCCCGACTGCGTTTTGGTGAAGACTTTCTCGAGCTCTTCCGCAATGCCGAGCGTGATCACCGAATTCAAGCTTTTGTCGCCGTCGCCGAGGATGTAAAACTCGCGCTGATACGATGCGATCGAGACGCCCGAACTCCGGCCGCCGCCGCCCGACGGGCCGGCTCCGCCGGCAGACCCGGTTGCGGCACCGCCGCCGCCACCACCGCCGCCTCCGCCGCCTCCGCTGTGACTCGCGCCGTGGGCCGAGCCGCCGCTTTCCTCTTGCGATTGACCGTGCTTCCCGTATGCACCGGCGCTTCCGGACGGCCCGGCGCCGGATTGCCCGCCGCCCCCGTGTCCGCCCGGCTCGCCGGAGGAACCGCTGCCGTGTTCGCCGCCGGAAGGCGCACCGCCGGAAGGCGCACCGCCCGAAGGCGTTTGAGCGGAAGGCGTGGGGCTCGCTTGCGGCGCGCCCGGGCCAGCCGCGTCCGCCCGGCTTCCGCACACGCAGATCGCCGACAGAAACGCGAGAAGAACGATGCTCCTAAGAAACACGCACGAAGGCCGTTGGCGGGTTCCGGCGCAGCCACCTCCCGCCGTTCGGTAAAGGTTCGGCCTCGCCGTTACGCGCCCATATGCGGCCATTCGATGGGCCGCTGGCGGTGCAGATTGCGCCACGCGACGTTCTCGCGCAGCGCCTCGCGCCCGAGTTCCTCGAGCATCTTCTCGACGTTGCATATCGCATCGGGATCGAGGTGCGACAACGAGAGCAATGGTGCGAGTTGTTCGCGCGCGTGCCCGAACAGCGCGCCGATCCGCGCGTATTCTTTCGTCTCTTCGACCCACCCGCGCTTATCGGCGTAGTATTTCACGAGCCCCGCGAGTACGGCAAGTGAGCTGGATACGACGAAGATTTGGTTGTGATACCGCTCGGGCGTGACGCCGATGACCGGCAGCGCGGGAAGCACGGCGATCGCGATCGCGATAACGACGGCGGTCGAAGCAAACCCGTCGCTCGCGGCGATCCGGGTCCGCTTTTCGCCGATACGGCGCCGATACCAGGACGCTTGATCGTCGACCCAGTGGTCGAAGATGTCGCGCAGCGGCGGCGGCTCTTTCGGACGCGCGCCGGCGTGCGGCCAGCCGTCCGCGAACGTCCGCAGGGCAACTTGTAGCCAACTGACTTCGCCGCGCTGCAGTCGCGAGGTTTCGTCGGCCACCGAGGCAGCGATCCCGGCCCGCTTCCAAACCACGGCGACGCGCAGCGCTTCTCCGAGCGAGCGGTAGTCCTGGTAGCGATCTTGCCAGCCGCGCCTGCGCGCTATCGTGTGTACTGCCAGGGCAAAGAGTGTAAGCACTACGTAGGCGGTGGCGACGTACGGCGGGTCCCCAAACCGATGCGAGTAGGAACTGAAGGCGAACGCGGCTGCGAACACGAGCGCGAGCATGCCGATCAACGCTCCCCGCATCAAGGTCTGATAGCGGGACGAAATCCGTTCGGCAGCCGCTTGCAAGTCGGGCAGCGAGGGACCCCGCATCTGCGGCGGGATCTCTCCGTAGTCGAGGGCATCCGCGTTAAAGAGTTCGATGTGTTCGATGCGCTCTTCGAACGCGAGACGATTTGCAGCGCGCGGTCGAACGAAGCGCGGGTAGAGCCGCTCGACGCTAAAAGCTTCTTGGGCCGGCGCCGGGTTGGAAATGCGCGGCGTGACGACGTGCACGACGGGGCCGACGAGCGCGGGATCGAGCGCGCTTCGCTCGACCACGAGCGGCTCGGGAGCTCCCTCCAGCATGTACCGCACGACGGCCGACGTGCCCGCGTCGAGCCCCGGTTCCGCACCATCCCAGAGCGCCAAGAGTTCGGCAGAACGCCCGACGATGAAGGCGCCGCAATTCGCGAACTGCAGCTCGGGCGTCGCCGTTGCCCACTGCGGCGTTACGTTCAGCGGCGGCACGACGAAATGTTCGCTCGCGCGCCCGAGCAGCTCGTCGAACTCGGCGCGGCCGGCGTCGTCCTCGAGCGTCGCCTTGAACTCTTCGATCGGCATCGGCAGCGGGACGACCAGACTGCAACCGGCATCGAGCGCCACGCGGGCGACGAGACGATCCGCACCATCGGCAAGGGACGCGAGCACCGCGATCGGCGTGTGCGGCGCTTTGGCGAAGTACGTTTCGAGCACCG
>Ga0302326_10033297_pt1 | contig 10240 bp, 12 predicted proteins | sample Palsa_T0_3_FD_202264 | JGI IMG/M metagenome (GOLD analysis project Ga0302326, IMG submission 202264) | Peat permafrost microbial communities from Stordalen Mire near Abisko, Sweden - Palsa_T0_3 | ecosystem: Environmental > Terrestrial > Soil > Palsa > Peat permafrost | place: Sweden: Abisko... | reverse complement strand
GGGTGACTAACGGCTTGGGGGTCACTTTCTATTTTGGCGGAACGTCGCTGCTGATTGTGGTGGGCGTGGCCATGGATACGGTGACGCAGATCGAAGCGCAGTTGATCATGCGCCATTACGATGGATTCACGCCGCGCAGCGGACGCATCCGCGGCCGCCGGAATTGGTCCTAAGGGCCGGAATTGATCGTAGGGAAGGTCTGGTAGGAGGGGTCGTAGGTAAAGGTCTTAGGGGTTAGGCGCCCGGACGGGTTTGCCCAAAACCTAAGCTGAGACCTAAGACCCAAGGCCGCTGAGGTTGCTGCACCTGGCCTGCCTCGTGAGGCGGGCTGACCTGTAACACTAAGATCGGGGGGCTTTGGCCAACTGATGGCGCAGCAAACCTCGCGCGATGTAGGTCCCGTGGTTCTGCTTGGACCCCCGGGCGCCGGTAAAGGCACTCAGGCCAAGCGCATCATGGAACGGTACTTGATTCCGCAGGTCTCCACGGGAGACATTCTGCGCTTCAACGTGGCCCGGGGCACGGAACTCGGCATGGCCGCCAAGGCGGTTATGGCACGAGGCGAACTGGTTTCCGATGACCTGGTTTGTGAAATGGTCCGGCAAAGGCTGAGCCAGCCGGACTGCAAGCGCGGCTATGTTCTCGACGGTTTTCCCCGGACGGCGGCTCAGGCCGGATGGCTGGATGCATTGCTGGACGACAGGCTCTTTGACAACTCGCGCCCGACTCGCGCCTGGCCAATTGTGATCTTGATGGACGTGGACTATAATCAATTGTTGCTCCGGATTACTGGACGCCGTTCTTGTCCCACCTGTGGACGGATCTATAATGTCCACTTCCAGCCGCCCCATGTCGATGAAGTTTGCGACTTTGACGGGACGAAGCTGGTAACCCGCAATGACGACCGGTTCGAAGTGCTTCAGCCGCGACTGGCGGCTTACCGGGAGCAAACTACTCCGGTAGTGGATTACTACCAGCGCACGGGAAGGCTGATCTCGGTGCAGGGCGATTTGCCGATGGACGAGGTTACCGAGCAGATTTTCAGGATTATCGAGGACCATCAGGCTTGAGGGTCATCACAGTTGAGCGTTTCCGGTTTCCGGTTTCCAGTTTCTTGCTCCGCTTCCAGCGGGAGTACTGGAAACTGGAAACCAGAAACTGGAAACTTAAGCATGGCGATTGTGTGCAAATCGGCTTCGGAGATTGAGCGGATGCGGCACAGCGGCCGCATCGTACGCCAGGTTCTCGATCAGGTACGCTCGATGGTAGCGCCCGGCGTCACCACCATGGATTTGGAGCGGGCCGCCGAGAGCAAGATTGCGGAACTCGGAGCCAAGCCGGCGTTCAAGGGATATTACGATTATCCCTGTGTGCTGTGCACCTCGGTGAATGAAGAGATTGTGCACGGCATCCCGTCGGAAAAGCGGGCCCTGAAGGAAGGCGATATCGTTTCGATTGATTGCGGAGTGGTGCTCGATGGATACTACGGCGACGCTGCGATCACGGTTCCGGTCAGTGCGGTGAAGCCGGAGTTGCATAAACTGCTGACGGTGACCGAGGAGTCGCTCTATCGCGGCATCGACCAGGCCCTCATCGGCAACTCGGTGGGCGATGTGGGAGCGGCGGTGCAGGAGCACGTGGAAGCCAACGGCTTCAGCGTGGTGCGTGACTTTGTGGGGCATGGCATCGGAACGCGCTTGCACGAAGAGCCGCAAATTCCGAATTTCGGAGCGCGCGGCCACGGAGCGAAGTTGCGCGAAGGCATGGTGCTCGCCATCGAGCCCATGGTGAATTACGGCAAGCCGGGAGCGAGGGTGCTCGACGACAAGTGGACGGCAGTCACGGTTGACGGCAGTTTCAGTGCGCATTTCGAGCATTGCGTGGCGGTGACGAAAGACGGGCCGGTGATTTTGACGAAGTAAGGAGGCAGTTCTCAGTTCTTGGTTCTCCGTGGAGAGCCGATGGTTTGGACTGAGAAACTGGGAACTGACAATTGAGAACTGATTTCTTAAGGAGTCGATGAGCAAAGAAGACGCGATTGAAGTGATGGCAGTGGTTCTCGAACCGCTGCCCAACGCCATGTTCAAGGTGGAACTGGAGAACAAGCACCAAGTGCTGGCGCATGTTTCGGGAAAGATGCGCAAGAATTTTATTCGCATCCTGCCCGGGGACAAGGTAGCGGTGGAGCTTTCCCCCTACGACCTGAATCGCGGCCGAATTGTGTATCGTTATAAATGAGATTGTGAGGATCGTGTTCTCAACTCGGTTCAAGTCGAACTGAGACGTGAGCACTGGGAACTGGGAACTGATATGAAAGTACGAGCATCGGTAAAGAAAATCTGTGACAAGTGCAAGATCATCCACCGCAAGGGTGTGGTGCGGGTGATCTGCGTCAACACGAAACATAAACAGCGCCAGGGGTAGCAGCTTCTAGCTCGTGGTTTCTAGCCACTGGCTAAACTCTGATTTGCTAGAAGCTAAAAGCGCGGAAGCTGTCGGAGGCATACAGAAATATGGCACGCATCGCAGGCGTTGACTTACCGCGCCACAAGCACATCAACATCGCGCTGACCTACATTTACGGCATCGGGCATCCGCGCGCCGGCAGCATTCTCGACGAGGCCAAGGTGGACCCGATGAAAAAGGTCCAGGACCTCAACGAGGAAGAGGTCAACCGCATTCGCACCGTGATTGAGGCGCAGGGGATGGTGGAGGGCGATCTACGCAAGGAAGTTTCGATGAACATCAAGCGGCTCATCGAAATCGGCTCCTATCGCGGCTTTCGTCACCGCCGGAACCTGCCGGTCCGCGGGCAGCGCACTCATACCAACGCGCGCACTCGTAAAGGCCCGCGCAAAGGGACTGTGTCGACCAAGAAGAAGGCGACGTCGAAAACCTAAGAACCAGTTTTCAGTGCTCATCCCGGTTCTCAGTTAGAACCGGGGTTTCTGAGAACTGAAAGCTGAGAACCGAGAACTGATTCATGGCAAAACCAGCAGCAGCGGGCGGCACGGCCGCACCGGACAAAAAAGGCAAGAAGAAGACGTTCAAGAAGAAAGAGCGCAAGCACGTTCCCCATGGACTGTGCTACGTGCAGGCGTCCTTCAACAACACGATCGTGACCATCACCGACATGAATGGCAACGTTCTGTCGTGGAAGAGTTCGGGATCGCTGGGTTTCCGCGGATCGCGCAAAGGTACGCCGTTCGCCGCGCAGCAGGCGGCCTCGAATGCGGCCAGCCTGGCGCGCGATCATGGCGTCCGCAGCGTGGACGTACGCGTGAGCGGCCCCGGTTCCGGACGGGAATCGGCGGTGCGCGCTCTGGCTTCATCCGGCATTGAAGTGCGCTCCATTCGCGACGTGACGCCCATCCCGCACAACGGATGCCGTCCGCCGAAACGGCGTAGAGTGTAAGAGTTTCCAGTTTCCGTTTCCAGTTTCCAGTCCGCCGGGAAGCGGCAGCGATGAAACTGAGACTGTTTTACCGTCCGGGACGAAGGGTGAAGCCAAACCCGTAAACCGGTCATCTAAAAGGAGAATAACTTGGCACGTTATACCGATGCAGTCTGCCGTCTATGCCGCCGCGAGGGCATGAAGCTTTTCCTCAAAGGCGCAAAATGTTTCAGCGATAAGTGTCCTATCGAGAAGCGCAATTTCGCTCCCGGACAACATGGGAAGGATCGCAAGGCCAAGATTGTGGGCTACGGCCTGCAGTTGCGCGAAAAACAGAAGGCCAAGCGCATCTACTTCACGCTGGAAGGCCAATTCCGTAACTACTTCGAGAAGGCTGCGCGCACCCGGGGTGTGACCGGCGAACTGCTCCTGCAGCAACTGGAGCGGCGTCTGGACAATGTGGTCTACCGCCTGGGCTTCGCGCAGTCGCGGCGGCAGGCGCGGCAGCTGGTGCGCCACGGACACGTCGCGGTCAACAACCGCAAGGTCAACATTCCTTCCTACCAAGTGAGTGCGGGCGAGGAGATTTCCATTCGCGAGAACAGCAGGAAGCTGGCCGTGCTCGAAATGGCCAAAGAATTTGCCAGCCACGGCACGCTGCCCAACTGGCTGGAAGTTGACCGGGAGGCTTACAAGGCGCGAGTGCTGTCCTTGCCCAAGCGCGAAGATATTCAATTGCCGGTCAATGAGCAGTTGATCGTTGAACTTTATAGCAAGTAAGCTGAATAGCAAGTAAGCTGATGCAGATGGAAGACTCGGTCCATTTTTCGAGCCAGATCAGCCTTTTCTGACGTTGAGCTGAGTTGGACCACTCAGCGAGCCAGAATTGAGCCAAACGGCCGAAGGAGAAACACATGCTTTGGAAAGGTTTTCAGAAACCGAAACGTCTCGCAGTTGATACTTCCACCCTCACCGACAAGTACGGCATCTTCTGGGCGCAGCCTTTTGAGCGCGGCTTCGGCACCACCGTGGGCAACGCTCTGCGTCGGGTGCTGCTGAGTTCCATTGAAGGCGCTGCGGTCACGGCGGTGAAGATGGAAGGCGTGCTTCACGAATTTCAGTCGATCCCCGGCGTGGTGGAAGACGCGACCGACATCATCCTCAACCTGAAGCAGATTCCGTTCAAGCTGGCCGGCGATGCCCCGAAAGCCATCTATCTGCGCGCCGACCAGCCCGGTGTGGTCACCAGCGGCATGATCGAAGCCGACGGCGACGTGGAAGTTCTCGACAAGGACGTGTACATCGCCACGGTCAGCGAGGGCGGCAAGCTCGACATGGAGATGCGCCTGAAGCGCGGCCGCGGTTACACTTCCGCCGACAAGAATTTCGACGAGGATCTCGGCATCGGCTTCATTCCCATCGATTCCGTACACTCGCCGGTTCGCAAGTGCAACTACACCGTGGAAGCCGCACGTCTCGGCCAGATTACCGACTACGACAAGCTTACTCTCGAAGTGTGGACCAACGGCTCCATCACCCCCGCCGATGCCCTCGGCCTGGCGGCGAAGCTGCTCAAGGACCACATGAACATCTTCATCAACTTTGAGGAAGAGATTGAAACGGGTGTGTCTTCGTCGGATGATCGCAAACCCGAGATCCACAACGAGAACCTGAACCGCTCCGTCGAGGAACTCGAACTCTCAGTGCGCAGCTATAACTGTCTAAAGAACGCGAACATTCAGACCATCGGCGAGCTGGTGCAGAAGACGGAATCGGAAATGCTCAAGACCAAGAACTTCGGCCGCAAGTCGCTGAACGAGATCAAGGAAATTCTTTCCTCGATGGGTCTGAGTCTGGGCATGAAGATTGACGAGCACGGTAACGCAGTGCCCGGCCCGACCTCGAATCTGGTGCTGCCGGCTTCGGCCTACGGACCGGACGATCAGCTTTAAGAAATAGTTTCCAGTTTCCGGTTTCTAGTTTCCAGGGTGTTCCGGCACTTGGAACTGGAAACTGGAGACCGGGAACTGGAAACAGGTGTTTTCCCATGCGTCACAAAGTAGCAGGCTACAAACTCGGACGGAACACCGCGCACCGGCGCTCGCTGCTGCGGAACCTAGTCACGTCGGTGATTGTCGAGGAGCGGGTGGAGACGACCGTTCCCAAGGCCAAGGCCGCGCGCCCGCTGGTCGAGAAGATGATTACGCTCGGCAAACGCGGCGACCTCGCCGCCCGCCGCCTGGCCGCGTCTTACCTCATGACCAATGAAGCGGTGGTGAAGCTGTTCGACACCGTTGGCCCGCGCTTCGGCGACCGCAACGGAGGATATCTGCGCATCGTCCGCACCGGTTGGAATAAGGGCGACGGCGCCGACAAGGCGTTCCTCGAGCTGCTGGGCAGCGAAAAGGTGCTGGACGAAAAACGAGAAAAGCGCGCCGAAAACCGCGCCAAGAAAGTCGCCGAAGCCAAGAAAGCCATGGAAGACGCCGAAGCGCAAGCTCAGCACGATGGCGGCATCGAGCCAGTCAAGGACAAGGAAGAAGACAAGAAAGAGTAGCTGCGTTGGCCATACTCGTATGGGAACGGGCACCTCGCCCGTTCAACCGAACCAAGCGGTGCGCAGGCGGCGGCTTGGCAGCCGCGCCCTAATGTCCCATAAACATCAACGGCGGCCTCAGCCGTTCCGTCGGTACATGTCCTCCCGCGGCTCCCGCTGGTAATCTTGCCGTACGTTGTGATCTCTATAAACTTTCTGTCAGGATGGGGTTCACTCGCACGCAGATCGGCATTGCCGTCGCCGCCGCCGGGCTGCTGGTGTTTGTTTTTCTTGGCTACATCTGGTGGCTGAGCAATCAAGGACCAGTGCTGGCGCGGTCCGAAGACCACGATCCTCTGACCGGCCTGCCGGTCAGCATCCGGATGAATCCACTGCGCGACCGCACGATTGAACACAGCGCCAATCTGTTTCTGCGCCAGTTGCGCGACGGCCACTGCGACGATGTGCTTTCCGGGTGGGAGCACGATTACCGCAAGAAGTATGCTCACTTCATCTGCAACTCGGAGGCGCAGCATCCGCTGCTTTCCTGGGAGTTGGCGGAGTGGGAGAGCGCGCCGCCCCTTACCATCCTTCAGTACCGCGGTAAGCGGCTTAACCAGGCGGGCCAGCCCGGCACGTACCAGGAACTCCTCACCGTCACCACCGAAAACAAGGACGGTCAGTGGGTCGTCACCAAGTACGACTCGATGTACTGAAGGCAGTTCTCAGAGTTGGGGCGCGATCGATCGGATCCACGATCAGATTCCCAGATTTTCTTGTCTTCTCCGTGGATCTGTGTCTCCGTGGTAAAACGTATGCATGCCCGGATCTGCCGAGCGTGAGCCGTCCGCTGCGCGCAACGTTTACGCCTTCGGCATCACTTCTTTTCTGAACGACACGGCCACGGAAATGGCGTACTGGGTGCTGCCGGCGTTTCTGGCGTCCCTGGGCGCGGGGCCGGCGCAATTGGGAGTGATCGAGGGCGTGGCCGAAAGCGTGGCGTCGTTTGCCAAGCTGTTCTCCGGATATCTTACCGACCACATCCATCGCCGCAAGCCGGTCGTAGTCGCTGGCTATCTTGTCGCCAACGCGGTCAAGCCTCTGCTTGCGATGGTCACTGCCTGGCCGCAAATTCTGCTGATTCGCTTCACCGATCGCCTTGCCAAAGGCGTACGCGGCGCGCCGCGCGACGTGATGGTCGCCGAGTCAGTGCCGAAGAACCGGCTGGGCGCGGCTTACGGACTGATCCAGTCGATGGATTCCGCTGGAGCCATCGCCGGGCCCCTGACTGCTCTGGTTCTGCTTGCGCATTACGGAATCCGCAGCGTGTTCTGGGCCGCCGCGGTCCCGGGGGCGTTGTGCGTCCTGGTTGCGCTGCTGGCCGTTCGGGAAAAGCGACAGGCAACTGGGTTCGCGGCTGGTTCCGGAGTTCGGAAGCTCACGACGGACGCGATCTCATCTTCAAAACAGCGGCCCTCAGAGGAGCGGATTACATTGCCGGCCAGCTTCTATTTCGTAGTCGTCGCGGTAACGCTTTTTTCTCTGGGCAACTCCAGCGACATGTTCCTGGTTTTGCGGGCGCAGAATGTGGGGATTCCTGTGGCGCTCGCGCCCCTGCTCGGGCTGGTCTTCAACATCACTTACACGCTCGCATCCTGGCCTGCGGGCTGGTTCAGCGATCACGTTTCGCGCCGCCTGATTGGCTCCGCAGGCTACGTAGTTTTCGCCGCCGTCTATTTTGTTTTCGCACGAGCGCCCTCCACCTTGGCCATCTGGATTGCGATGGCGGTGTATGGTTTCTACTATGCACTGACCCAGCCCGTGCTGAAGGCCCTGGTGGTGGAGACCGTCGACGAGAGAGTACGCGGCCGCGCTCTGGGGATTTATTTCTTCGTGACGAGCGTGGCCACGCTGTCGGCGAGCTTGATCACGGGCGAATTGTGGAAGCGGGAGGGCGCTGCGATTCCATTTTACTGTTCGGCGGGAACGGCGATCGTCGCGGCGGGGATATTGCAGGTGGCGGGGCTCGGAACTAAAAGCCCTTCAGGGGCTAAAGCCCACTGAAACGCTGACTCTGAACGCAGACCCGGGAGGGCCTGCTCCACCCCCTAGGAACTGGAAGCTGTGGCCTTCCCAAAACTGTTCATCCACAAGAATACGAGCACTTGTGCTGCTATACCCGCGCACGTGTCGAGGACAACGTCCCGCACCGAGCCGGTGCGCGACGGGATGAAGGTCTGGTGCCATTCGTCGAGGCTGGCTACGAGGGCGGTTCCGAGGATGGCGATGTTGGCCCAGCGGAAGATCCAGTTCGCGTTGTTCCGTGCGGGCAGGGTGGCACGCCATGCGCGGAAAAGCAGGATGCTTAGAGTACCGTAGCCGACGACGTGGCCCGACTTGCGCATGTAGAAGTGCCAAATCTGGAAGCGCTGCCGGCTCATGCCGAAGAGAAAATGCAGCAGAGGATAGAGAATGCGGCTGGTGTTGCTGGCAGAGAGCATCGCCGTGGATTCAATGGCAATGACGACGAGCCAGAGGATCGCGGCAATCCAGGCCTTCAGAACGTCGTGGCGACCGGAGTTCAAGCGCGCGGGTTACTCGACGCCATAGTTGGGAGCCTCGCGGGTGATCATGACATCGTGGACATGGCTTTCGCGGAGTCCGGCGCCGCTGATGCGCACAAAGCGTGTTTTCTGCAGCAATTCGGGGATGGAGGCGCAGCCGCAGTAGCCCATGCCTGACCTCAATCCCCCAACCATCTGGTGCACGATCATGGCGACCGAACCGCGATAGGGTACGCGCCCCTCAATGCCCTCGGGAACAAGTTTGCCCAGGCGGTTGGAATCGCCGTCCATCGAAGAAACCGCGGCCGAGGAATCACCTTCAGTGCTTTGGAAGTAGCGTTCGCTCGAACCCTGAGCCATCGCGCCGATCGAGCCCATGCCGCGATAGGATTTGTAGGAACGGCCCTGATAAAGGATCAGATCGCCGGGACTTTCATCGGTGCCGGCGAACAGCGAGCCAATCATAACCGCGCTTGCGCCCGCAGCCAGCGCTTTCGTGATGTCGCCCGAATACTTGATGCCGCCGTCGGCAATGATGGGAATGCCGGCATCCTTGGTGGCGCGGTAGGCTTCGGCGATGGCGGTGATCTGGGGCACGCCGGCGCCGGTGACCACGCGCGTGGTGCAAATGGAGCCCGGGCCGATGCCGACCTTGATGCCATCGGCTCCGGCGCGAGCCAGCTCGCAGGCGCCGTCGAAGGTGGCGACGTTGCCGGCCAAGAGTTGCATCTCAGGCAGCTTTGACTTCACCAGCTTCACTGCTTCGAGCACCTTGGTGGAATGGCCGTGGGCGCTGTCGATGGCCAGTACGTCCACTTTGGCTTCGGCTAACTCCTGAGCCCGCTCGAGAAAATCTCCAGTGGCGCCGATGGCCGCGCCTACGCGCAGCCGTCCTTGAGGATCCTTGGCGGCGTTGGGATACTTCAGCTTTTTCTGGATGTCTTTTACGGTGATCAATCCCTTGAGGTTGTACTTGTCATCGACGACGAGCAGTTTTTCGACGCGGTGCTCGTGGAGAATCTCTTCAGCGTCTTCGAGCGTGGTGCCCACGGGCACAGTGATGAGATTTTTCTTGGTCATCACGCGATCGATGGGAATATCGAAGCGGGTTTCGAAGCGGAGGTCGCGGTTGGTGAGAATGCCGACGAGCTTGCCGTGCTGGGTGACGGGTACACCTGAAATCTTGTACTTGCGCATGAGTTCGAGCGCATCGCTGACTTTGTCAGTGGGCGACATGGTCACGGGATCGACGATCATGCCGCTTTCCGAACGCTTCACTTTATCGACTTCATTGGCCTGCTGCTCGATGGTGAGATTGCGATGGATGACGCCGAGCCCGCCCTGCTGGGCAAGGGCAATGGCCATGTGCGACTCGGTGACAGTGTCCATGGCAGCGCTGACGATGGGGATGTTCAAGCTGATGTTGCGGGTGAGTTGCGTCTGGGTGGCGGCGGCGGCCGGAACTACATCGGAGCACGCGGGTAAGAGGAGAACGTCGTCGAAGGTGAGAGCTTCGGGTACGGGAAAATGAATCATAAGTTTCTCGGAATTCTCCCCGCCTGTGGGTGAATCTTCATTCTAGAGAGCGCGGAGAAATGAGGCAACAGGAACGTGCCCGGGGCGCGCGCTTCCCTTGAATCAAAACTTTCCGCGCGCAGGGCGGCCATTATGAGTCGTAGCTACGCCGTTAGCCTAAGCTAGGATCTTTCATTTCACCCAGACACTCAATCTTCGAGGAACGACTTT
>Ga0302326_10033296_pt1 | contig 10240 bp, 10 predicted proteins | sample Palsa_T0_3_FD_202264 | JGI IMG/M metagenome (GOLD analysis project Ga0302326, IMG submission 202264) | Peat permafrost microbial communities from Stordalen Mire near Abisko, Sweden - Palsa_T0_3 | ecosystem: Environmental > Terrestrial > Soil > Palsa > Peat permafrost | place: Sweden: Abisko... | reverse complement strand
GATATCTGCCGGGTGCCACAGCTTCGTCAGGCCGGTGCCGTCACTGACGGCGGGGGCCGGGAAGTCCGGCCAGCGCAGGGCTTTGTAAACGCCCTGCCGGGTGAACACGCCGCGCCCTTTGGGCGGGCGGGTCCACCGCTTCAACAGGTCGTGCATGCTCACATGAGCCATGCGCGGCCCTCTCCGAACGTGCTGCCGTCCGGTCGCCAGAGCAAGCGGCGCACGTTCATTTTTTGGCCTGCCGCATGGCAGGCTCTTGCTCGCCGCATGGCGAGCCGCACGGCGTTGACAACTGTCAACGCACAAGTGCGCCTTGCGGGATATTCCGCTATCGCGACGGTTGGAATCATAGCTACCAGTGTCCCGCTGTCCCCCTTCCCAATGCAACCCCACGAATCACCGTGAGGGAGCAGGACGCAAAATCTTTTGCGTCCTGCTCCCGACTACATCTGGGCGTGCTGCTGATGGCATGGGGGAACACTGCCGGGGGGATGTGATAAGATCGGCGAGTTAACGGGGGCGGTAGGAAAAAAGTACGCCGACGCATAACGATAAGCTGGCTGCACTTCGCAAGCGTGAAGCCGAAATCAGGGCGCGTATTGCACAGGCCGAAGCACTGGAAAAAGCCAAAGGCCGGAAAGAAGATACCCGTGTCAAGGTGCTTATCGGCGCGGCCTTCGTTGCGGACACAGAAAAAAATCCTGAAACTCGCGCCGGGGTTGTCGCCGTTCTCGAACGCGCCATAGTTGCCCCCAAAGATCGCGAGTTCCTGAAGGCAAAAGGCTGGCTCTGAAAACGCAAAGGATTTTATGGGCCGCGTGGTGCTGTGGGTCGTCGGGTTGCTGTTGGCAATCTACGCCCTGCTGTCCATGAATGCCGGTCACCCCTTCACGCTGGCGGATAGCTCGCGGCTGATTCCGGGTCACTCGATCACGGCATCCGCAAAACCGCAACGGACAAATTACAACGGCCAGTTTGCATTCATCAAGGGTCTGTTCGCTTACGGAATAATCGGCTTCCTGCTGCTCTACCCTCTTATCCATGGCGTGATTAACTACCGCGATTACGGCGATGTCACGGCATTTTTTCCGGTGCTTATGGTGCTGGTCCTGTTCGGCGGCATATGGGCATGGTTCGGATATTTCGGCGACCATGGCGGTTTGCTGCTCTGGCCGCTCGTCGTCGCCTTCGTGGTGGCCGCTCTCGGCATCGTCCGCGCTGTCATTGTTGACCGTCAAAACCGGGAACGCGCCGACGAATTAAAACAGTTTCCCGCGCCTCCAAAAACCGGGGGTCCGTCAAGTCCAAATGATTTTGAGGACTGGTGATTTTTGAGGACTGGTTAATTTTTTGTGCCGGTTCGCATTGGATATTTCGATCAAAGTTTTTCCCGAGTGATGCGCTATCCGGGAAATGCGGGCCATCTCGTCACCATAGCGCCCACGGGTAGCGGCAAGGGCCGTGATGTTCTCTGCCCTGCCCTTCTCGATCAATCCGTTAAAGACCTGTCCTGCCTCGTCGTGGACCCCAAAGGCCAGCTTGCCAGTGTCACCGGGCCGCAAGCCGCGCGCATGGGAAAACGGGTCATTATGCTCAATCCGTTTCGTATCTGGCCGGACTGTATCGGACCGGATGCGGAGAGGTTTCGGGGCCTTGAAAAACACTGCGAGTTTATCGGCGCTTACAACCCTGTCGCAACCCTCAACCCCGGCGCTGATTCCTTCGTGCCGGATGCCGAAGGGATGGGACAGGCGATTGTCTATCAGGAACATGAGGGCGAGCATTGGACTGAAAGCGCCCGTGATCTCGTTACCGGCCTGATTTTGTACGCGGCGGTTTTCGGCAAGTCTGCGGCTGAAAAAAATCTCGCTTGGGTACGTGCGACGATCTGCAATCGAACGCGCCTGTTCGATATCTCTAAACAATTCTTCGGCGTCGATGCCCTCACCGACAGCGAAGAATTTATCCAGCAAAAACTAAGCCGTTTTGGAGAACCGGAAGCGCCCGACAACAAGGAAATCGGCTCAATCATCAGTACGGCGGTCACTCAAACCAGCTTCATCGGTAACGGTGCAATCTCAAAAAACCTCGCGGGTGATCGGTCGTTTCTGTTCCGCCAGTTGCGCGAGCGCCCCACGGTCATTTACCTGATTCTGCCGGGTCGCTATCTCAAAACCTGTTCGCGCTGGTTCCGGCTCATCGTCGCTTCGGCGCTGAATGAGTTGATGGAGGAACAAAAACAGCGCGGGCTGCCGGTCCTGTTCCTGCTTGATGAATTCGCGCAGCTAGGCCCATTAAAAGCCATTGAGGACGGTTTTGGAATTGCCCGTGATTATGGTCTGTTGCTCTGGCCGGTCGTGCAGGATTTGAACCAGTTGAAGCGCGATTACAAAGACAGTTGGGAAACCATGCTCGCCAATGCCGGGATGCTGCAATTTTTCCGGCCGCAAGACAACACCACGGCGGAATACATCTCAAAACGCACGGCGGATGTGGTTGTCGATCGCGGCATCAAAAAGTCTGTCAGTCAAGACCCGATGGACCCCCTGCGCATGAATATCAACATCGCGCCGGACTGGAAGGACAAAAAATACCTTGAGCCGTGGGAGGTCCGCGAAATCGGCACCGACGAATTTTTGCTTTTTGCTGCCGGAAAAAACGGTGTCCACCGTGGCGCTCGGCGGTCGTATCTCGAAACCCCGGAGTTTCGCGGGCTGTATTCGCCGGACCCGTACCACCCGAAATGATAAGCTGGCCGAAGTGAAAATCCCCACGCTGAAATCCCGTTACCAGTGGGGCTTGCTGGCTGACCTGCACCCCGTCCGCTGCCCAAGATGCGGCTATCCCCTGCCCCAAACCGCAAAAACCCCGAAAACCGCCATTTCGGCCCGATCAACCCCTAAGCGCAAGAAAATTTCTCTCTAGGATGCCCGTAGGCGCGTTTTCCCGAGGTGGCCGCTAGGGAAGTATCCCCCCTGCCCTGCCGTTGCAAAAGACTCGGGCTAATGGGGGTCTGCTGTGGATTTTAAATGCTGCGTCCGACTGCCTCGACCACGTAATGCGGCTTCGGTGGCCTTGGCGGCGGTGATCTGCGCGTAACGGTCGTTCGGGTTTCGTCGTACCCGCTCCTGCGCCTTCTTGCTAACCTGAACGATTTGCCAAGCTATTTCTTCTTTGGTAAATCCCCGTTGCGCCATCCACTTGCCGTACATGAAATCCGCAAGGCTGCGGTCGGGCTTGCCGTCCGCTTTCAGGGGAGCGCCATTCAAGGCTTGCTGATAGTCCGGGTAATGACGGGGTCCACCGGCTCGCGGGGGTGGTTTCTTGAGCGGGGGAACACTGCCGGGGGCCATGATGTCGGGTAGTGGCCCTATCAATCCTGCGGCGTCCAGGGCGGCTACGGTGGTGGTTCTTCCCGGCTCGACCTGGCTAACCCTGACAACAGGAAAATCAGGCGCGTATTTCGGCTTGATGTTCAGGCTTCCGGCCAAGCGCACTGAACCGCTGGCGAATTTATCCGCTCCGGCGCCTCTGCGCATCCGGTAGCGGAATACCTTCGCGGCTTCCTTCTCGGCGGCGCTATCGCCGTCCTTCGGTCCATCCGACACCGCAAGCCAGAACTGATAATTTCCCGGCGAAGTTTCGAGGCGCATGAAGGAATGCGGCCATAAGGCGCTGTTGTGCGTATCGTCGAGCTGAACGAGTAGCGCGGTCTTTGATCGCGGGTGAACGATCAGGTTAAGTTTTCTCCGCGTTGCTGCTTCCAGCCGTGCGGCAACGCTCCGGCGTAGCTGCTCGAGCGTCACAACATCGTGGCCTTTCGGGTTCTCATCGATGTCGATCAGGGATACGTTAAACATGGTCGCTCCGACACCTGCGAAGGCGTCCAGCATCGCAAGAGCTTCGCGCGGGTCGGCTTCCTTGCCCTGTTGGTCTTGCGCTTCCCGGTTTGTATCCCCTGACATGGCGGCGGCAGTGTTCCCCTTTTCCAGTGTTTCAAAGCTGATTCCAGCATTCCTAATCTTGGCGGTCAATTCTTAAGTGACATGCTGTGCGCCCCTTTTGGCGCACTCCGCATTGAAAAAGAGTCTGAGGCGATAGCCGAAGTCCGCTTAAGCCGCGTAGCGCAGCGGAGCGGCCCGGTGTTTCGATTTTTGGTGACTGCTGGAAAACGGGGCGTCTTAAGATTATAAAGGGATTAAAAAAGATTAGCTGCTCACGTTGATTTCTCCTAAGTCATTATAAATGCGTACTTTACTAGATGTGCGGCGGTAGCGGCGGGTCGGCCAGAAGACGAAGTAGGGTCGGCCAGAAGACGAAGTGGGGTCGGCCAGAAATCGAGGTTGGTCGGCGAAAAGACGATGCCGGTCGGCCAGAAGACGAAACCAGTCGGCCAGAAATCGAGGCTGGTCGGTGAAAAGACGATGCCGGTCGGCCAGAAGACGAAAGAGGTTGAAGGCGTCCAGCATCGGGCTGCGCTAGTGTCGGGTCCGGGATTTGGGGGCCGGTAGAGCGTCTGATTTCTGCGCGAGGTGTTTGGCCTGTGCTGGGCTTGGAGTGCGCTGTACGCTCACTAGATCGCCGTCAAAGGTTGCCTTGATGCTCGCCGCCGCTTCCAGTTGCCGGAATGCCTTTTTAAGCTCGTCTTTGAAGTGCTTCAACTGCTGCGCCCTGCTCCCGCAAAGCTTGTGAAGGAACTGCACCTTGACAGGGTAAGGTTTGGCGTGGCTCGAATAATAGCCATGAAGCCAGAGGGCAAGATTTTTGCCTCTGAGGGCGCGGCGCTCCTGCCACTGTAGGCGCGTCCATGACGCATAGCCGAACAGCTTCAAGATTTCTTCGGCAAAAGTGATCTTATAAACCCGCGTTCGCTCGTCGCGGACGTAACCCGAAATCAGGTGGCCTGTAAAAACACGGGTGTTTTGCTTGATAACCACATCCCCGCTGGTGAGCCGGTCAAGGCTCTCGTTCAAATCCTCGTATTGAGCAAAACCATTCTTACGCCCTATCGCCTTCAAAAAGGCGCTGCCGCGAAAATAGCAATCGCTTTCCAAGGGCTGGCAACGCGCGAGGTGTATGGCCTGTAACCATACGTCAAGATCGTACTGGTCAAGCTGGACACCGGCATATTCGATTGCAAATCCGGCCTGACTGGTGATGCCGACGCCTCTCGGTTTCTTCGTCGGGCTGGTCTGTGGACCTTGCAGGACTTGGCGTTTCTCGCTCTGAATGGCCGCGAAAAGTGCTGAACGTAAGAAAGTGTTCGGGCTGCCGCGCTCGGGTTCGGGCCATAGGTCAAGCTGGCCGATTTGCTCGTCCGGTAGTTCGGCGCTCGGTGCCGGTGCATCCTCCGCTTTACGATCGCTCTGCGCCACCTTTTGCATGCGTTCGATGATGGCGATAGCGTCGTTGTCCGGCTCCGGGGCAGGAACGATAAGCGCGGCGGCAAGGCCCTTCAATAGTGGGTTGTCACCAATAGGAGTTAGGCCGCCCTGCCCGCGTTTCTTCGCCATGTTACCCGCCCATGCGCTCAAGTTTTTCGGCTGCACTCTGGACAATGAAAGCACTGCGGCTGATGCCAAGGCGCGCCGCGCCTTTGTCAATGCGCTTGATTAGATCGGGCGGTATTCTCACCGTCGATTGCTTCTTGTTCGGGGCGGGTTCATCGTCGGCTGTGGCGGCGGTAAGGCCGGATTTCCGAATGAAGGCTTCGGCCTTTTCATCCTTGGTTGTGCGTGTAGGGCTGTCGGTAGTCTTAGCGAGAGGCATTAGCATTCCTTTCGTAGTCGGTGTGATATACAGGCTAACTTGCCAAACATTGAAACAATCGGCACATTTCCTCTGTGGCCTTGGGGTCTTTCTGATACTCGATAACCGACAATCCGGCGGCTAGAGCGTTCGGAAATGCTTTACGCTGTACGAGGATTACCGGCGCAAGTTCGTAGGCCGGAATCTCAGCCAGAGCGTCAAGGGTTTCCTGATTGTCTTGCCCGGTTGGGTCGGCGTCGTTCAAGACAGCGATGGCCCGCAAGGTTTCATTGACTTCGCGGGCTTCGGTTATGAGGTGGGCAGTCTGCCGAGTGCGCCAGAAATCGAGTGTGCGGGGCCTTACCGGGACTAGAACGGTATCGGCGACCGTAAGGGCGGCGCGTAAGCTGCCGGTTGCATCCTCGCCGCCTATGTCGATCACAATATCCGAGTATTTCGGCGCAAGCTGGCGCGTCTGTGTTCGGATGTTCGCGCCTTCCAGTTTCACAGCCGTATAGCCCGCCGTGCCTCTGGCGTTCTTCCGAAGCTCTGTTAGCTCAAGAGCGCTGCCTTCGGCGTCGATCAAAAGAACGTCGCGGTGAGAGTTGCTAAGGGTGATAGCGAGATTGAAAGCAAGCGTGGTTTTACCTACGCCGCCCTTTAGGCTTCCGAGTAAAAAAATCATGCGGGGGCGCTCCGATCTCTGGTGATTGGCGAAAAGAATGTTAACAGAATGCAAACCGACATACAAGCGAGTATTATACGTCAAGCACTCGGTAAACGGTGGCGCGGCTGACGCCAAGAATACCGGCGATAACATCGGGAGCCTTGCCTTTGGCGCGTAGCTCGTTCGCGTGTTCGATCTGCTGCCGGGTGAGTTTCGGCTTGGGGCCGGGCCGGATGCCTCGCGCTCGGGCTGCCTGCATACCGGCGCGGGTCCGTTCGATAATGATGCTGCGTTCCATTTCTGCGAATACGCCTATCAACTGCCACATGGCGCGGCCTGTCGGCGTCTCGGTGTCGATAGCCTCCGTGAGGGACTGAAAAGCTATGCCACGGTCGCGCAAGTCGTCCAGCATGGTTATCAGGTCGCGCAAGCTGCGGCCTAGCCTGTCGAGCTTCCAGACGATCAGCGTATCCCCGGCGCGAAGGTTTTTCAGGCACTTCTTGAGGGCAGGGCGCTTGACCGTGGCTCCGGTCAGTTTGTCCTGAAAGATATGGGCGCACTCGGCTTTCTTCAAGGCGTCCATCTGTAGCGCCGGGTTCTGGTCCAGTGTCGAGACGCGAGCATAGCCGTATTTGCTGCCGCTGGCTCCGCTGCGCTTGGGGTTCTGGTCGCTGCTGACGCGGGCGTAACCGTATTTCATGGCGCGATTTTAGAAAGGCACGTCATCATCTGGCGGGCGCGGCGGTTGAACCGGGGAAGGGCGGACACATGAGCATGTGGCGACATATGCGCCGTAAGCCGGACCGGGGCTAGGATTGGGAAGGTTGAGAGATTGGATTAGCCGATAGGGAGCGCCGCAGATTTCGCAAGCGGCCAAGCGGAGTTGCGAAGCGGCGGGCGGATGCTGGCCCGGTGGCCGGTGTTGGTGGCGGTTGTTCATGGTTGTATTGTGAGACTGAAACTTGAGACGCGCAAGTGCCTGATTGACGGGGCTTCGCAAAGTGTCTCAAGTTCTACCCTTTGTGAAACGCTGTGACGATGCCGCTCACCATTTCGGCCTGCTCGAATTAGGCGCAGCAAAAAGGTAGGCACCTCCGTGGTACAGTTGGTGACCTCCCCACAAAGGGGACTGTTACGAAGGAGACCTTATGGAAATGGAAACGCTCCCTACGCCTAAACCAGGCCACGATGAATTTAAACCCTATGAGGGCTTTGCAGCTCTCCTAGCCGGAGACAAACGATACCTTTGCCTCTGGAACGACCCCAAGTTTAAGCAAGTCCTCTATGTCCGCATTAATTGGGACACCGGCGGTGTTCACAACATGACGCTCAACGTCGGCGATTCGCATCGCCTATACGTTGGCGGTTCGGACGGCTGGTATTGCGCCGCGTACGGCTCGTATCCCGCTGAGCCTTGCCCCTTTAAGGCGCGTGTATCACAGCTCGCCGGCAATTGCCCATAAGGCTCCTATCGGGACGAAGTTTGGCGCGCCGCACCGTGTTGATTGGGCCCGGTTCCCGTCCCGACACTTACCCATTAAGAGACAGGGCAGGGGAGCCGAATCGTTGCGGGCGCGTTCCAAACAAAAGTATGGCACCCTGTTTTTTTTGATACGTTTATATGATGACCGATTGCGGGAAGCGGTGTAAAAGATGCAATTCGGCACGCGCCGCCGGGCCGTCCAAACGATGCCGCACTTTTTCCGGGTTGGTGGACCCTCATGAACACGCAGGCCGCCTATAAAGAGTTCACTAATCGGCTGAAGCTGCTGATCAGCAAGCATCCCAACCTGATCACGTTGACGCTGAGCAACATTTTCACCATGCGGCTGATCGGCAACAAAACGCATGGAGATTTGGCGGAAATCGCTATCGCGGAGTTCGTGAACCAGTACATGTACGATTATCGGTCGATCCACGTGGGAAAGGACCTGTACCGGGCGAAATCTAAGGAAGAGGATATTAAGATCATAAATGAGATAACCAAAGCCGAGTTTCCCGTGAGCTTGAAAGCATACGGTGATGGCCCTCTTCAGCTTTCAACGGACAAAAACAGCTTGATGTTTCGGATGCTGAGTGAAGCTGGCGAAATGGAAACGCCAGAGCAAGTCAAAGCGGTCTTCGATCATTTGGCGTTCTCCAGCTTCACTGAAATAAACGTCTTGCCGCTGATTTACGATGAGAAACGGCAGCGGTGCAACATCCTCGTGTTTGATTATGATGTGGCGCGTACTGAAACGGCGAAGATCATTCGTCGGTCGGAAGGCAAAGGAAGGAAACACCCTGTTTTTATTTTTTTGGATAGTCAGGGTGACTACATTTGTGAAGTTCGGTATGGGGATGCCGCTGCTAACGCGCTTCAACGAGGCTTATGGACGCACACTCGCAACGCCTTAAGGCACTTCGACAGCATCACCGGGGGATGGATTGATTACTCTCATAACCTCGTGCTGGTGAAGTTGTTTTCTCATGCGCTGGTGTCCTCTAGTGCTGGTCACGAACTGGCATTAGAGAAGGTCAAAGAGGATATCGTGACGCTTAAACAGAGGTCCGGCATATGATCGCACAAGCCCAAGCCCAATTATTCAGTGATGAACTGACCTTTGAAGCACCTTCCACCGAGGGCATCAAATATGCAGGGTCAAAACTAAAACTAATCCCTCATATTCTCCGGCTTGCCGGAAAAGTGAACGCGAAAACTTTCCTCGACGGGTTTTCCGGCACGACTAGGGTATCACAGGCTTTTGCTCAAAGCGGATACGATGTGGTGTGCAATGACCATGCCGTGTGGTCTGAGGTGTTCGGAACGTGTTATCTGAAGGCGAAGTCACAGCGGGAATATCGGGCTTTGATTGAACACCTGAACGGACTGAAGCCGAAAGATGGGTGGTTTACAGAGTTCTACGGCGGTGACGCGGACCAGCAAGAGCAGCCTAAGCGCCCTTGGCAGGTTCAGAACACCCGAAAGTTGGATGCAATTCGAGAAGAGATCGAGAGACTTGCGCTTGATCCGGTGTCGAAGTGCGTGGCGCTTACAAGCCTGATACTGGCGCTCGATCAAGTGGACAGCACGCTAGGGCATTTCGTTTCGTATCTGCGGGAATGGTCCCCTCGCTCGTACAAAACCCTTCGGCTGAGAGTACCGGCTATTATCGGGGGCGGGCGTGCTGAGGTTCACCGCGTCCAGCGGGCAGATATTTTTGAGGTGGTCCGTGATCTACAAGCGGACATTGCGTACTACGACCCGCCTTATGGTTCAAACAATGAGAAAATGCCGCCGTCGCGTGTGCGGTACGCGTCGTACTATCACGTGTGGACAACCATTTGCCTCTATGACCGGCCCGCCCTCTTCGGTAAGGTGAACAGGCGGGCCGATTCTTCTGATACGGTCGCCAACTCTCCGTTTGAAGATTTCAGAAGAGGGTCTGATGGGAAGTTCCTTGCTGTAGAAGCCATTCGAAAGCTGCTCGCCTCAACTCGGTCGAAATACATTATCTTGTCGTACAGTTCGGGGGGTCGGGCAACTTCCGAGGAGCTGAACGGAGCGATTGAATCTTGCGGGAAATTGCTAGAGGTCGTGGAGGTTGATTACAAGCGTAACGTCATGGCGGACATGAAGTGGACCAATGAATGGCTGAGGGATGCTGAAGCGCCAAACCGAGAGTTCCTGTTCCTTATTGCTTGCCGGTGACTTGCCCGCTAGCAGCCCGTGGTTGATTCAAGTTTTAAAAAATCGGAGTGTCGAAATTCGGATGAAGGTGAGCTAATCGGTAAGGCGTTACGCTTCTCCGCGATGTTACCGACCAAGTCACTGAGGAGCGCAGA
>Ga0302326_10033295_pt1 | contig 10240 bp, 8 predicted proteins | sample Palsa_T0_3_FD_202264 | JGI IMG/M metagenome (GOLD analysis project Ga0302326, IMG submission 202264) | Peat permafrost microbial communities from Stordalen Mire near Abisko, Sweden - Palsa_T0_3 | ecosystem: Environmental > Terrestrial > Soil > Palsa > Peat permafrost | place: Sweden: Abisko... | reverse complement strand
AGATGAAGCTCTTTAACGAGCGGCTGGCTGATCTCAGCAAGACGCGCGACCAGCAGGCGATTAGCATGTTACCCGCGATCAAGACCGCGATGGCCGACTATCAGCGCGATCTGCAAAACACCCTCGCTCTCGCCGATGGTGCGAAAAACGTGCAATTGGGCGACATGACGATTCAATTGCGCGATTCCGTGATGAAGAGCCGTGCGGCCGCGGAAAAACTGCAGGGCAGTGTCCGGACGGTTGCCGATCGGTTGATCGAGCGCGTCGAGCATTTCTCGAAGGAAGCCAGCGACGAATACGAGAGCACATCGCGTCAACTGATGATCATCGCCGCCCTCGGCATCGTGTTCGGGGTCGTGGCCGGTTACCTGATCGGCCAGTTCGGTATCGTCAAGCCGATCGTGCTGCTCAAGGCTGTGATGGAGGCCTTTGCGGGCAATGATCTCAAGGCAGACGTTCCCGGCGTCGAGCGTCGCGACGAGGTCGGCGATATGGCGCGTACGGTCGAAGTCTTCAAGAAGAACGGGCTGGAAGTCGAGCGTATGCGCACGGAGCAATTGGTCACCGAAAAACGCAATGCCGAACAGCGCAAGGCGGACATGTTCAAGCTCGCTGACGATTTCGAAGGCGCGGTCGGCGAGATCATCGAAACCGTTTCGTCGGCATCGACCGAGCTCGAGGCTTCCGCCTCGACGCTGACTGCGACCGCGGTTCGTTCGCAGGAACTCACCACCATGGTTGCTGCCGCGTCCGAGGAAGCTTCCACCAATGTGCAGTCGGTGGCATCGGCGACCGAGGAACTGACCTCGTCGGTCAACGAGATCAGCCGCCAGGTTCAGGCATCGGCGCGGATGGCCAGTGAAGCCGTCGGCCAGGCGCGCAAGACCAACGACCGCGTCAGCGAATTGTCGAAGGCGGCAAGCCGCATCGGCGATGTCGTCGAGTTGATCAATAATATTGCCGGACAGACCAATCTGCTGGCGCTCAACGCCACCATCGAGGCGGCGCGTGCGGGGGAAGCCGGTCGCGGCTTCGCGGTCGTGGCCTCCGAGGTCAAGGCGCTGGCGGAGCAGACCGCCAAGGCCACCGGCGAGATCGGCCAGCAGATCGCGGGCATTCAGGCAGCGACCCAGGAATCGGTGAGCGCGATCCACGAGATCAGCGGCACCATCGAGAAACTGTCGGAGATCTCCTCGACCATCGCGGCGGCGGTGGAAGAGCAGGGTGCCGCGACCCAGGAAATTTCCCGCAACGTGCAGCAGGCCGCGCAAGGCACCATGCAGGTGTCCTCCAACATCGCCGACGTACAGCACGGCGCCGGGGAGACCGGTTCAGCCTCGACGCAGGTGCTGTCGGCGGCGCAGTCGCTGTCGGGCGACAGCAACCGCCTCAAGCTCGAAGTCGGCAAGTTCCTGAATTCAGTGCGCGCGGCCTGACAACGACAGGAACCGGTTTCCGTTTCGTACGAACGTGTTTTTACGGAGCACAATTTTAACGCGAGTTTGAAGTTTTGATGCTTGAATGCGTCCTTCGTGTTGCTGCAGAATCTATTCTGCTTGATCAGGATACGCCGCTCATGGCCAGCTTTTCCTTACGACTCACCCACAAGATCGCCGCCATAGGCGTTGTCGGCGTTGCCGGCGTGATCCTGGTCGGCGGCATCCATATGTACGGCGAATCCGCGGTTGCCGTCTATCAAGACGCGGCGGAAAACGCGCGCATGATCTTCGAATTGAACAGCAAGATCGAGATCGAATTGCTGGAAGGCCGCCGGGCCGAGAAAGACTTTCTGCTCCGCAACGATCCGAACAAGGCCGAAAGCGAGATTGCGATCGCCAAGGCTGTTGCCGCCGATATCGACAGGCTGCGCCAGAAGGTCGCGGCTGTCGGAAAGCCCGATCTGGCGCGCGAGGTCGATGTCATGATCGCCTCGCTGAAGCAATACCAGGCGCACTTTGTCTCGGTCGTTGAACAGAAGCGACGCCTTGGCCTCGACGAGAATTCCGGCCTCGAGGGCCGTCTGCGCCAGTCGGTGCACGATATTGAAGCGCGGGTCGATCAATTGCAGGAGTCGGCGCTGCTCGTCACCATGCTGAGGATGCGTCGTCACGAGAAAGACTTCATGCTGCGGCGTGACGCCAAATACGGCGACGAGATGAAACTGCGGGCTTCGGAGTTTTTGGCGGGGACCGAGAATTCGGATGTTTCGCAGGCGGTAAAAGCCGAGCTCAGGCAAAAGCTTTCCGATTACCAGCGCGACTTCTTTGCCTGGATGGAAACGGCTCTGACGCTTGCCGGCGAGCTGAAGACCACCTCGGAAGCATTTTCGGCGGTCGAACCGGTGATCGATGCTGTATCGAAGGAGATCGATGAGATCAGATCCGCGGCCGAACGTACCAATGTCGCGGTGCGCAACAGTATCCAGCGCCAGATGGAGATCGCGATCCTGCTGATCGCTTTCGCCGTGCTGGGAGCGGGTTTTTTCATCGGCAGATCGGTTTCCAGACCATTGTCCGCCATGACGGCCGCCATGATCGAACTCGCCAAGGGCAACTTTGCGATCGTGCTGCCCGGACTCGGGCGCGCCGACGAAGTCGGCGAGATCGCCCAGGCCGTCGAAACCTTCAAGGTCAATGCCGAGCAGAAAGCGCGTGACGAGGCGGAAGCCAAGATCAAGCAGGACCGGATCGTCGCCGAGCTGCGCAAGGCGGATATGTACAAGCTTGCCGATGCGTTCGAAGGCGCGGTCGGCGAAATTGTCGAGATGGTCTCCTCGGCGGCGACGGAGCTCGAAGCGTCTGCCAGCTCGTTGACGGCGACCGCCGAACGGTCGCAGGAACGTGCAATCGTGGTTGCGGCTGCCTCGGAGGAAGCTTCCACCAACGTACAGTCGGTTGCGTCCGCGAGCGAGGAACTGACGGCATCGGTGAACGAAATCAGCCGGCAGGTCCAGGACTCTTCCCGGGTTGCCAGCGACGCGGTGGAGCAGGCACAAAAGACCAACAATCGCGTCGGCGAATTGTCGAAAGCCGCCGCTCGCATCGGCGATGTCGTCGAACTCATCAACACCATCGCCGGGCAAACCAATCTGCTGGCCCTGAACGCCACGATCGAGGCGGCGCGCGCCGGGGAGGCCGGCCGCGGTTTCGCCGTCGTGGCATCAGAGGTGAAGGCATTGGCCGAGCAGACCGCGAAAGCCACCGGCGAAATCGGTCAGCAGATCACCGGTATCCAGTCGGCGACGCAGGACTCGGTGGGCGCGATCAAGGAAATCGGCGATACCATCGGCCGGATGTCGGAGATCTCCTCGACCATCGCGGCGGCGGTGGAAGAGCAGGGCGCGGCGACGCAGGAGATATCCCGCAACATCCAGCAGGCCGCGCAAGGCACCCTGCAGGTGTCCTCCAACATCGCTGACGTGCAGCGCGGCGCCAGCGAGACCGGTTCGGCCTCGTCGCAGGTGCTGTCCGCAGCGCAGTCGCTGTCGATCGAGAGCAACCGCCTCAAGCTTGAAGTCGGCAAATTCCTGAGTTCGGTGCGCGCCGCCTGAACGACACCTCGCCGCTATGCTGATGGCGGCGCGGTGGCCGCCCGCGATTTGCCTTAAAGATTGGCCGGAGCCGCGGTGCCTTCGGATGAGGGCGTTGATCGCCTGCGGAGCAGGATCCGCTGGTACAGCCAGCCGATCGCCACCAGCACCAGGCCGAGGCACATGAACGACAGCGCACGGTAGACCCCTGTCAGCGTCGACATGTCGATCAGGAATGCCTTGAGGATCGTCAAGGCGATGACAATGGCCGAGGCGAGCCGGGCCCGTTGCGAGTTGAAGACAATGCCGATGCCAAGCAGCACCACGCCGAACGCCAGCCACGCAATTGAATAAGTGTATTGCTCGGCGCCGCCGGTGGCGCCGCTGGTCAGCTGCGGGCCGTGGTAGAGCCGGCGGATTTCAAGCGTCACATAACTCAGCGCCAGCACCAGCGCGGCGCCCGCGATCGTATTGGCGTAGCCCGCAGGCCGGCGCCCCGCCACCGCATAGGACAGCAGCAGTGCCAGCACTGCCGGCAGTGCATAGCCGAGCAGGACCGGATTGATGAACGCGCCGCCGATCTCGATACGCCAGAGCGCCGGGTTGTTCCAGAATAATAATCCGACCACGCCGGCCAATCCGGCGAACACCGTGAGCAGGACCGCGGCGACATTGTGGATGACGCTGCCGGTGCGGATCCGCAGCCGCTCAAGGCCGATCGCCATCGCCAGCGCGGTGCAGACCTGCAGCGCGGTTTCGGTAAGGCTGGCGATGTCGCGGTAGACATCGCCGCCATTCACGGCATGACGGATTTCCATGAACACCAGCAGCACCGTAAACAGGATCGCTGCGGATTCCACCGTGCGCAGCGGCGCGTCATCGCCGCGGCGGCGCAGGAAGATGCTGGCGCCCCAGAACGACAGTGCCGGAAGGCCGTACCCCAGCAACAGCCAGTTGAAGATCGGTGTGGTGCCGACGGCATCGCCGACGATGCGCGGCTCATAGCCGATGCGCAGCACCACGATCCCGGCGAGAATGGCGGCCAGCGAGCGCAGGAACGGAATCGGCCGCTGCATCGAAATCCAGGCCGATCCCGTCGACATCAGCGCCAGCGCGATCGTGAGCCAGCCTTTTTCGAGTGCGAAGGTCAGCGCCAGTGCCAGCGCGCCAAGCGCGCCGGTGGCGAACAGCGCGATCGAGATCGGCAGCCCGGGCCGGTTGTCGCGTTTGGTGAGGATTTCGGTTGCCGCGCCATAGGCGGCCGCGAGCATCACCGCCAGAATCGCAAACGGGATCGAACGGTCCAGATGCGCGATGCGCGCATACAGCGCAATCAGCAGCGCCAGCGGCGTGAACACCGCCGCCGCCGACCACACCACCGGGATGATGGCGCTCACGGAACGGCCCTGTGCCAGGAATCCGGCGGCGCCAAACCCGGCCGCGAAGATCGCCGCCGTGATCAGATGCAGCGAAACCGAGCTGTCGGTGGCCGAGGGACCGATGCCGGGCAACGGCCCGCCCGGCAGCACCAGCATGTCCGGATTGCCGCGAACCGCCCATTCGGCGAACACGGCGAAGACGAACAAGGCCGCGGCGCCGACCGCGCCGGAGGCGGCTTGCGCGCGCCATGCCACCAGCAATGTGGCGGCCACCAGTGCGGCGAATACGATCATGGCGGCGTCGGCGTGGAAACTCGCGAGCACGATGACCGTTGCGCCGGCGAGATAGGCCGCCAGCGAACCGGATGAGATCGGCTCGATCCGGCCCTCGTCGGCGGGCGGCCCGAACATGAAGCCGCACACCACCAGCAATGCGGCGAGCACAAAGCCGGTCACGACGTGGAACGCATGCGGTCCGATCATCGACGGTCCGCATGGCAGGCAGGGAAAGGTCCAGAGCAGCGCCAACAGGATGGCGGTGATCGCGAGCCAGCGCCACAGCCTGATCCGCGCGAGGCCCAGCGCGGCCGCGGTGACGAAGGCGAGATAGATGTACAGCGCCCAGAAGTCGGGCCGGTCGGAAGAAACCAGAATCGGAGTGGCGAAGGCGGCGGCGATGCCGAGGCCGGCCAGCGCCGGTCCATGCAGCAGTGCTGCGGCGAGCGTGCCCAATGCCACCAGTCCGAGCAGGATGAAGGCGGTCGCGGGCGCGAGAAAGCCGTACAGCGCATAGGCGGCATAGACGGTCGCGAAGGCCACGGCGGTTCCGGCGGCGGTGAGGATCGCCGGGATATTGGCGATCGGCAGTGCTTCGATCGTGGAGATGCTGTCCTTGCGCCGCATCCATTCGCCGGCCGCCAGCAGCGCCAGCGCGAACGCGCCGCCGAGCATCGTTCGTACGCCGGGCCCAATCAGCCCCGCCTCGATCGAATAGCGGACCATGAAGAAGCCGCCGAGCGCCAGCGTCAGGCCGCCGACCCAGACCACCCAGCGGGTGCCGATGCGCTCTTCGAAGCCGGGCTCGGGCTGGAGCGGCGGAAGTGGCGGGGGCATCGCCGCCGCGCTGCCTGCGTCGTCCGGCGCGGCGGTCCCGACCGCTTCGACGGATATGGTTTGTTCAGCGCTGGCGATCGGTGCCGGCTGTTCGGCCGCAATGGCCGGCGCGGAGGTTGTCGGGGTTGGTTCGGGTTCCCCGCGAGCGGCGAGCGGGGCGGGTCTGGCCTGCAATCCCGTCGCTTCAATCGCGTCCAGCCGCGCTCGCAGGATCGCAGCCTGATTGAAGGTCTTGCGCGCGACAATCAGCGCAACAACGGCGATCGCCATCGCAAAAAAATCGAACATCAAGCCTCCAGCCGCTCGGCCCGACGTCTGGGCTTACCCCGTCAAATCCTCAAGCGTCAGACGCGATGGCGTCGTCCGGTCCTCCCCGGTCTGTGTCGCCATCGTGCCGGTCGGTTCAAATACCACCGGGTCCGGCACCGTTCACGGATATTATTCGAGATCGATGCGGAACGGCCGGCCTTCGACCATCATGCTGCCGGGACCCATCTCGTCGAGCGCCCGCAGCATCCGCCCATCGCGCCCCAGCGCCTTGTCCGCCAGACTGACGATCAGCCGGTTCGGCGACGCAATCGGAGACGCCGCGCGTATTAGCCGCGCGATCGCGATTTCGTCGCGGTGCGGATTGAGCGCGCAGGCGGCCGCAAAGGCGCTTGCGGTCGAGCGGCTGATGCCGGCATAGCAATGGACGACGAGCGGCGCGTTGCGATCCCAGCCGCGGACAAAGTTCAGGACCTGCTCGATATGCGAATCCGAAGGCGCGACAAAGCCGTCCATCTGTTCGGTGATGTCGTCCATCTGGACCTTCAGATGGTTGGCCGGGAGCACCGATTCCGGCCGCTGCACCTGGTCGACATTGGCCATGACGGTGAGAACGTGACTGGCGCCGACCGCCTTGACGGTACCGGGAAGCGCGGCGAGTGAGCAGACGTGAATCATGATGGTCCTTTTGTCGCGTCGATTATAAGCCCGCATGTAGGGTGGGCAAAGACGCTCTTCGCCGTGCCCACCATTATTCCCGCAGCCAAAACCCGGTGGGCACGCGGAGTTTATCATCGGGCGCGCATTCGCGCGACCCGTTGGCTTTGCCCACCCTACGACGATGAGAGTGTCTTGAACCGCGTCAGGAACCGCTTCTCGGCTTTGGCCGCGGTCCAGGGCGTCAGATAATCCTGCTGGGTCGCGGTGGACAGGCCGGGATCGCGGCCGAACAGCCGTTTCGCCTCGGCCGGCGCAAACCCCGCGAGTCGCGTCGCTTCAAGATAGGCCGCACCGCGGTCGGCCGCCTTGATTTGCCGGGTTATCTCATCTGGCAACACCGCAGGCAGGCCGAAGCGGATGTGGATCGCCGAAAGCAACCGTTTTTCGACCGCCTTGTAGTTCCCGCCAAGCACGGCCTTGAACGGCGAGATCATGTCGCCGATGACATATTCCGGCGCATCGTGCAGCAATGCGGCGAGCCGGAAGCGCAGGTCAATGCGCGGGGTCTGCTCGCGCATCACGGCCTCGACCAGCAACGTGTGTTGCGCCACCGAGAAAATGTGCGCACCGTTGGTCTGCCCGTTCCAGCGCGCCACGCGCGCGAGACCATGGGCGATATCGGCGATTTCGATATCGAGCGGCGAGGGGTCCAGCAGATCGAGCCGCCGCCCCGACAGCATCCGCTGCCAGACGCGCAAGGAGGTTTCGGGCGCGGACGATCTTGCCGCCGTCATTTGACTTTGAGACGGGGCGCGCGATGTTTTCCGGCGCAGTTCTGGTGGCAAAAGCAGGTGACGAGATGATCGTTGACCATGCCGGTGGCCTGCATGAAGGCGTAGACGATGGTCGGGCCGACGAACTTGAAGCCGCGCGACGCTAGTTCCTTCGACAGCTTGATCGATGTCGGTGTCGATGCAGGTACGCTGGCGGTGGTCTTGAAATGATTGACCTTCGGCTTGCCGTCGACGAATTCCCACATGAATTTGGAGAAGCCGGGGCCGTCTTCCATGATCTTCAGGTAGGACCTGGCGCTGTTGACAGCGCCCTCGATCTTGGCGCGGTTGCGGACGATGCCGGCATCGTTCATCAGCGCGTGAACCTTTTTGGCATTATAGCGCGCGATCTTTTCCGGCTGGAAATCGTCGAAGGCGTTTCGGAAATTCTCGCGCTTGCGCAAAATCGTGATCCACGACAACCCGGCCTGGAAGCCGTCGAGGATCAGTTTTTCATAAAGCGCGCGGTCGTCATATTCCGGCACGCCCCATTCGGTGTCGTGATAGGCCATGTAAAACGGATCTTCGCCGGGCCACGGACACCGCGTCAGGCCGTCGGCATGCAGGCGCGCCGACCTCGTCATGCCACGGTCTGCCTTGGCGAGGATCGCACGTCGTCCGGCTCGGCAAGCCGGATCGCAAGGCCGCCCGATGTCAGCGGAATCGCAGCGTCGAGTGCATCGGCGACGCGGTCGATCCGGATCAGCGCGAGACCGCTCTGGCCTGCGGCCGACCCCATGGTGCCAACCGATTTGTCGCCGGCGAGTATGGCTGCACCCGGTTCCGGCGCCGGGCCGTCAAGAATGATCCGGACCGTTCGCGTGCGCGCGGTGCCGCGGTGCTGCATCCGCGACACGACTTCCTGTCCGACATAGCAGCCCTTGTCGAAATCGACGCCGTGCAGCCGGTCCATGTTGGTCTCGTGCGGAAACGCATCGCCATAGATGAAATCCAGCCCGCCGCGCGGCACGCCGGACGCAATGCGATGCGCGTCATAGGCGGCGCTGTCGACCATTTCGGCGCCGATCAGATCGGCGGCCTTTTGCGCGAGCTCATCGGGCACCAGAATCCGCCAGCCGAGGGCAGCGCTGCGCGGATCGGCGAAGGCCAGATCGGGCTTCAGCGCGGGATCGCCGTCCCACGCCGCCAGTACGCCCAGACTATCCGATAGATTTTCGATCGTGACCTTGGCGCGCAGTTTGTAGAAACCGAGCTTGTCGGCGAGACCTTGCGCAAGCGCCCGCGGACAGTCGATCAGGAAGCCGCCGCCATGGCCGGACGGCGCTTCGGTGATCAAAAAATCCGTCGTGATCTTGCCCTGTGGCGTCAGCAAGGCCCCGAACCGCCCCAGGCCCGGCCGCAGCAGCGTCACATCCGTGGTGACGAGGCCGTTGAGAAAGTCGCGGGCGTCGTTGCCGCTGACTTTGACCACGCCCCGGTCGGGCAGAAGCGCTGCTTTCATGCGAAAATCTCGTGTGACATGCTGCAGCGGAACGTAAGCCGCCGGGTCACAAACGACAAGGCCCGCGGGGCTCAAGGCACAGTTTCAACACCGCCGTGGCGGGTGATGACGTCCGGAGCAAATGCGGCTTTACTGCTTCGCCAGCTGAATCGAAAACTCGCCGTTGCGGACGCGCATCGGAAGACCTTCGACGAATTTCGCCACCGCGTCTTCGCCGTAGGTTCCGACCAGTTCCGCGAAAGCCGCAAACAGGCTGGCCTGCGCCAGGCAATCGCCATCGACGCCATCGTGCCGCGCCTCGGCCCAGGCCTCGTTGAGATAACTGAGGGCAGCCTGTTTCTGCTCGTGATCGGGCAGTGGGTCGCGGGCGGTTGCGAAGGACGCTGGATGGCTCATGGAACTCATCGGATGTGCGCGCGGGTCCAGGGCGGAGCGCGTCGAATGCGCGAGGTGTAGCATGCGGTGCCGCGCCGCCTAGGCCACTTCTTTAGGAAAGGTTAACGCCGCTCCCCAACATGAATCTGTTGCCCGGCATCGAAATTTGCATCGCTGGAGAACGCTCTAATTGGCGTAACGCGCGGTCAGATCCCGGGAAATCTTCGAGCCTTCGTCGATATATCTGCGGATCGCGACCGCCGCGGCGGGTGTGCAGGTGCGGTAGGTCTGCTGGAAGCCGTTATAGCCGCGGTTGAACCCCGCGATCATGCGCGCCCGGCGCTCGCCCGAGGGGGTTTCGGCGTCGATCAGCGCCTGCATTTCGTTGCGCCATTTGCCGCCTTCATTGGTGCCGCAGATGCCCCGCAAATAGTGCAGGGTGCCGAGAATCTCGGCCAGCCGCTGCAGGTCGCCGTCGAACGGCGCGGCCGCATCCTGGGCCCGCGCGGGGCCACAAATGCACGCCGAGAACAGAATGAGAGCGGCCAGAAAATACTTTGACATGAATGGGTCCGGTATCGCCGTGATATGCCTTTTCAATGCGCTGGAAGCAAGGCGCGGC
>Ga0302326_10033293_pt1 | contig 10241 bp, 10 predicted proteins | sample Palsa_T0_3_FD_202264 | JGI IMG/M metagenome (GOLD analysis project Ga0302326, IMG submission 202264) | Peat permafrost microbial communities from Stordalen Mire near Abisko, Sweden - Palsa_T0_3 | ecosystem: Environmental > Terrestrial > Soil > Palsa > Peat permafrost | place: Sweden: Abisko... | reverse complement strand
GAGTCGGAGACGATTGAGCCCGCTCCAACAGAGACAACCGTTGATCTGCGGGAGGCGTTGCGGCGACAGCACGAGAAGTCTCTCCAGGCTTCCGCCGGCTCTGGCTCAACAAATCCGGAGCAAACTCCGCAGGACCCTAACCCGCCATTTTCTGCCTTGACCATACGATCGTCGCCGCGCCCGGACGAGACAGAGCGGCCCAGCCCTCGGCTGTTTATCTCCGCGATCCTCGCCTTGGCGGCAGCCCCGGTTGCCTGCTGGGGCCTCTTCTCAAGGGAGGTTCTCCTCACAAGCGCCATCCTGTTGGCGGCCGGGCTCGTAGTCGTCGTCCTTTCCTGGCAAGACGAAATCGACATGCCCCTGTCCAGGCTCGGGTTGGCGTTCGTGTTCCTCGGGCTGCTCGCCGAGCCGCTCGGAGGAGGAATCCGCAAGGACGAGCCCACCCTCAGCTACTTCTTTCTCACGGCCGGTCTCGGGTTCTGGCTCGTGCTGGGGTTGGGTCGCCTCTGCGAAATAAGGCTTTTTCGGCGGGCCGTGAGCCCGCTCACGATGACTGGCCAAAACCCGATCCTTGCTTACTGCGGGATTACCAATCTGGTGGGGCCAGTTGTGGGACTCACCGGCTTCTCGGCTCTGGTGGTCAACTCGCGGCTCGGGGCCGACCCTTGGCTGCTAGCGTTGGCAGATGGCGGGGTTCGTGTGGTCTTTCTGGTTGCGGTGGTTGTGCTCTTCACAAAACTAAAACTCTTTCTCAGGGCTTGAAAGCCACGCATCATGTTGCCCGCACCGGATTCGGGGAGGCATGAGCGTTACCGGCCAGCTATTGTTCTTTCCCTTCCACTAGGAAGACAAGATACATCGACGCCGGCGGCGCGGCGTTCCGGAGGGCTGCCGCAGCTTGGCCATATCCCCCATTCCGCTCCCTGTCGGCGCTGATCCTCCGTTGCGGTTCGCGGGCCTCATTAACTCCAGCAGGTCAAACAAATTCGGCCCGTCCCGATTCGCTTCGCTCATTCCCCTCCGGCGGGATGGCCGGGCCACGAGCGAACCCCAATCTACGGGCGCCGCCAAGCCGCTCCAGGGGGAAATGGCGGGGGTTTGCTCCATCCAAGCCGGGTCGACCGGCTTGGATGGAGTAGGGTTTGCGATTGAGGAGTTCCTCTTCCCTCTGCTGGGCGCCGCGCATGTTACGGGCTCCCCCAGGTAAGTGACGTCAGGAAGGTCTGCGCCCCCATTCCGACCACCGGGATTTCCTCGAGAGTGCCGATCCGCCCGGCGATTCCGTACAATCGGTGGATGGCCGACGAGATTGAAGTCGAAACCAAAGATCTCCAAGAGGAGATCGAGGAAATCCACAAGGACAGAGAGGAGCGAGCGAAGGAAGAGCTGGCGAGCCGGTGGACCAGGTACATCGCCCTGACCACCGCGATCTTGGCCGCATTTGCGGCGGTGGCCGCCCTTCAGTCAGGAGCCCTGGCCAACGAAGGGATGCTCAACCAGCTTCAGGCGAGCGACAAGTGGACGGAGTATCAGTCCAGCCGGCAGAAATCGCACCTATATTCCTTTGCGGCCGCAACCTTGCTTGACTCCAACGTCAAGCCGGCCCCGATCACCGGCAAACCGCCGACCGAGACCGGGCTCGTTGCGGAGGCCCCTGGTGATCGATTGTCGGAGTACTTGGCTCAGGTCAAGAAGGAGGACGACAAGGCGAAAGACATCGGCAAAGACGCGAGCGGGAAAGAGAAGGAGGCGGAGCGCCAGATCCACGAGCACCATCGCTTCGCCTATTCGGTGGCGCTCCTTCAGGTTGCGATTGCGCTAGGGGCAGTGTCCGCGCTCACCAAGATCAAGCCGGTCTGGTACGTCTCGGGCGCCCTCGGGGTGGTCGGGATCGCTCTGTTCTTCTGGGGATTCACCCCGTAGTGCCTAACTTAGTCGTCCATGCTGGACTCGAAGAGCTTGCGCAGCCGCTCCCGCTCGTCTCGCTCTATCTCTCTCTTGCGGACGTCTTCTAAAAACGCTGCCTCTTTGGCCCGCGCTGCCTTACTCGGGACGTACTTGGCAGCGGCCGGCTTGGCATAGGAGAATCCCGGAATCTTGTCCTCCGCAATCAGGTAGGCGAGGATCAGGTGAAGGCAGGCTAACACGCCGAACATCAGATTGGGCTCGTGATAGTTAAGGAAGGTCGCGGCAACCGTAAATACAGCGAGCAACGTCCCGGTGACGGGCAGGATGGCGAAGAGCCTGGTGGCAGCCGACTTGTTCCGCAGGCCCCATATGACGGTCATCCCAGCCAGAGGGAGTTCTGGACTGTAGACGAGTGGCGTGGGCGACTTAAGTGCGAAGCCCCCGAAATACATGAGCAGGGGAGGCAAAACCGTGAACACCGCCCAAAGGGCCGAGAACTTGACGGTTCCCATGTCCCGTTCCACGGTGGCCACCACCCAGCCCATCCAGTAGATCAAGAAGACGAAGAACAGGAGGGAAACGGCGTCGCTGATAGGTGCGACGAACGAGTACGTGATCAGCGTCCAGGGCTTTTGAAGCCACTCAGACGTGAAAAGCAGGTTCGGGATCGGAGCGTTATGGAACAGAACGCTGACGACTGAGACCAGGATCAGCACCGCAATGATCCCCATCGTCACTGGCGCAGCCTGCCGGGTCACGAACTTCCTAACGTCGTTGATAAAGCTCATCCGATAGTCGATTATGGGGCCAAACAACTTCGCTGACAGTGGGACTTGCGAGTGTTCCCTAAAGCTCCGAGGTTGCGGGAAAATCCGCATCCAGTCTAATTACCTGGCCCCGAAACGTATCCAGGAGGGATCGGTTCGCCGATCTGTATCCTATGAGAATTATCTGCGCCGCACTGGCGCTTGGACTGGCGTGCGGCGTGGCTAACGCGCTCCCGACCGTCTCATCCGATTCTGTGAAAGCATTCCGGGCTGCGATCGTCGCGGCTGACCGGGGCGAACGCGGCCACGCTGTCGCAATCGTGGATTGCCTTTTGATGCCTCGAAAGGTGACGGTCGGTACCAGAGATACGGGCGACGCAGCGGCCGTGCGGGAGGCAGTGCAAATATGGAATGATCGCCTCCCAGACCGACCGTTGCGATTTTCGGAGGGCGGCCGGCCAGATGTTTCGGTGTCCGTTGTGCCGGAGATCGAGTCGGGTGCGGATATCCAGGGCCGGATCGACTTCCACCGTCTGGTTCGATGGGGTGACGAGGGCGACGGGTACAAGGTCGATGGCAATATCAGAATCTGCCGCGAGACGAACGGCCGGCCGCTTGATCACGATGAGATGGTCTGCGTGATGTCCCATGAGTTGGGGCATCTCCTGGGGCTCGCCGACGACTTCGACCGGAGTGCGGTCATGGGGCCGTTTGTGGCCGGTCAGCCGGTCGTCGGGCCAACTGATCGGGAAGCTTCGGAGGTCGCGGCCTTCCGCCGGTCCCTGGCTTCGTTTCGCAGGGAGCTTCTCTATCGACCGGTTTGGGCAAACCGGCACGGCAGGATCGGATTCCGCAAACGCGGTCGCCGTCGGTGAACTTCTTTACGGTTTCACCGTTTTTCCTAGTGCAAGACAACTAGCTAAGTTCATCCCCCGCAGGATTATTCCGCGGGGGATTTTTTTTGCTCGTGGAATGGAGCGCGGATCTGACGTCGCTGCTACTGGGCGGCGGGTCGCTTGACCTACAAAGGAGGACGTGAATCGGTCATTGACGTATAGCTCAGTGAGTCGGTAAGATGAGTCGTGCCGTCGTAAATATTTGCGATCCCAGCATTTGCCAAATTTGCTCGGAAGGCGCGAATAGGCGATGAACGGCTAATTGACGCTGTGGATCGGGCTGACCGCGGACTGATCTATGCCGATTTGGGTGAGGAAGTGATCAAGCAGGCGGTGGGAAGACCCAATGAGGCGGCGATCAACGGGTTTCGCACGATCACTGCATTTCGATCTGAGTTTCGGGCGTTCTTCCTTTATGGATTCCGGAAAAACGAACTCGACAACATAACCCCGAACGCACTGAAGGGATTTCGGAAGATCGCCGCAGACTTTATGGCACTGACGGACGACCAGATCGAAATCCTTCTCCCGTCTGCAGAACTGCGTGAAATCGAGCGACCGCAAGGCGAACTGGAACAGAGATGAGAACGGAAAGAGAAATCGAGCTTGACATGTTCGACGGCATGAGGGAAGTCACAGAGTCTCTCTACCGTCATGGATTTATCAGTGACGAGCGGGCCGAACAGGCTCTGGCTCTCCACGCTGAGGTGGGCGCACGGCGCCTCCGCCTCCGCCTCCGCCTCCAGCGAGATACCTTTGATCCAAGCCTGATCACGCCCACGCCTGCCATCCCCCCAGGGCACATCAAAGAAATTCGCGAACTCGTCGGCGCCAGCCAATCCGTACTGGCTATGCACCTGGGAGTGGCCACGTCAACCCTTTCTCAGTGGGAGCGTGGTGCGCGTAAGCCGGACGGTCCAGCGCTTCGGCTACTTTCGCTTATCGAGCGCTATGGCCTCGCATATGTCAGATAGGTCACGGATACTGCTGCGGATTCAGGTTGGCTGTTGGCAACGCGGATACCCAAAGCGGAATCACTCGTTGGAGCCAGCCCAGGCTTTTCGACGCCACTCGCTAAACTCCTCTTCGGAGGTCGGGAGGTCGGTTCGATCTGCGTACATCCCAGCCACCTCGCTGGAAAGAAGGTCGCTCAAGGTCCGAATACTGGCTGGTGACGGTTACGCGTACGCGGCCGACCGGGACCTCTGCCGGAACGTTTATCACTAGCTGATGATCTGGTCCGACATCGCTGGTCGTGGTGAAAGTGTGCGTCATCATTTGTCCTCTGCTACTGGATAGGCGCTCATCGCTCCGAATCCCGCATCGTTGCAGATGCCCTCACGGAGAGTTTCCATAGGTTCAGCTGAATTCCACGTTTTGCCGTGGCCGACGAGTATCACCGTTTTGCTTGGTGCTGCAAGCGGGTTGTAGTGTTGATGTCATCGGCCCCAACCCGCGCGGGCGCTCGGACCGGCGCACTCACCCGCCGACCGCCAGCGGAGGGAATGCTTCCGGACGACGCTACGATCAACCGTGATCAACCATGGAGCGGCGTAGAATATTTGCATGGGTCCAACCCCGGTTATCGAGGCCCCTGGCGATGAAATTGCCAAGTGCGCTGAAAAGCACCCACCCGAACGCTTCCAGCTGATCTGGGTTGGCTCGGCCGAGCCACAGACATGTCGCGGTCCTGGATCCGAACGTTGGGAAGAGTTGATGCAACTGATCCATTCCATGAAAGGAAAGTCGCGTAGCCTACCGCTTGATGCAACCATAACCGAGGCGCTGTACGACTGATTCTAGCGAAACCTACCCGAGCGGTACTTCAACGGCGCCGCAAGAAGAGTGGCATCCGCAACGACGGTCAACGCACGTCCACCTTGCTTGGCGCCGCCCACGCCCAATGAGTCACTTTACGCATCCTCGGTATCCTCTGGCTCATGAGCGAAGCTGTTGAGCAAGAGGTGGCTGTCTTACATACCAACCTCGGCGATATTGTTTTGAAGTTCCACCCGGAAAAGGCTCCCGGCCATGTGGAGAATTTCAAAAAATTGGTGCGCGAAGGTTTTTACGACGGCACCAAGTTTCACCGGGTTATCCCCGGTTTTATGATTCAGGGGGGAGACCCGAACACCAAGACTGGCGAGCGACACACCCACGGGACGGGTGGACCAGGCTATCAGATCAAGGCCGAGTTTAACGACACCAAGCACGTGAAGGGAATCCTAAGTGCAGCCCGATCCTCTGATCCCAACTCGGCGGGCAGCCAGTTCTTTCTCATGGTCGCCCGTTCCCCGCACCTGGACGGCCAATATACGGCCTATGGCGAGGTCGTTGAGGGCATCGAGGTCGTCGACAAAATCGTAGCTCTCCCGAGGGACAGAGGGGACAACCCGTTGCCGGCTAACCCGGCCGTCATTGAGACGGCCGTTATCGAGACCCGCTAAAGCGTCTTACTTGGACGTGGTCGAGGTCGAAGTGGTGCTCGATCCAGTCGACGTCGACGTGCCTGTCGAGCCAGCCGAAGTGGAACTCCCCTTCGGCGGCTTCGGCACTTCAATCTTGATCACCTCGAAGTCGCTCAGCTTGACCTTGCTCAGCGAATCGAGTTCGGCATCCGCCCACTTGGGATCTGCCGCGCCGTCAAGCGTCACGTCGGCGCCCTGATTGCTCAGAATCATCCCGTATTTCTTCAGGGCCTTGAGGATCGTCTGGGCGGTCGGCGGGTACTTCGTGATGTCGAACTTCGCCTTAAGCCGCAAGTGCGCACCCATTGGAGGCAGATTGGTTTGGGTGGCAGCGGGGGTGGCTGTCGTCGTGGGAGTTGCGGTCCCTGGCACTGCGGCAGGCCCAGCTGTGCCGGGGCTGGTCGTGATCGCGATCGGTCCTCCTGAGAGGATATTGGGGGCCGCCGGCACGGAGCCAGTCGCGGGGGCGGTAAACGTGCTGGCGACTGCCGCCGCCGTGAAGCGCAACGCGTGCTGGATCCCCGTTGAACCAACCACTTCGTCAGTCCGAAGGAGTCCAGGGAAAACCGGCAAACCGGAAACGTCGGACGAAACCATCCCGGCCTTCCGAGGGGTATCGACTCGCAGGTCGAAAACGGCGCCGGAGGTGGCCTTGAAGCCAGTGCCGTCCGGCGACGTCCCGGACGTTTCGTAGAGCTTCATCGCGTCGCGGTCGATTACGATCGCGTGGGCGTCAGACGTCGCCTCGATAGGAATGGAGCTCGGGAATGGATAAGGTCCCGCGTCCGAGGCCTTTGCATCGCTAAAAGTGATCGCCGCCCTCGGAGCGTCCGCCGACACCACCACATAGGGAATGCCATAGGGCTTGCCTTCCTTATCCGCCGCACCGAAGTCGCGTGCAAGCGGCTTGTCCGCGCCCATCTTGGCGATGATGGCATCCGAACTCGGGTCAACCGCCGAATGGTCGACCGTCTTGTTCCAAAGGCTCGTGTCGTCGAACGGCCGGAACCCGTTGAGGCTGGAGTCAACCCCCAGGTCCGGTTGCTTTTTGGCGACGTTTCCCTTGGCCGGCCCGGTTCCCAGCGCGCCGCTCGACATTAGGGCGTCGGCGCCCATCATCGGCTGTTGGGGCTCATTGCCGCCGCACCCCACGATGAGAAGCGGGGGAAGATACAGCGCTGCGCGAATCAAACCTTTCATTTACTCAATTCCTTACAATACATTCTAGGATAACCGGTCCCCGCGTTTGACGTCTTCCCGTGCCATTTTTATGCAGACGCCCAGGAAATCACGGATTCTCTTGGTCTTTCAATACGCGGCGGTAAAATTCTAAGGTTCCTCCCCCCTTCATGGATCAATCCCACATCCGCAACTTCTGCATCATCGCGCATATCGATCACGGCAAGAGCACCCTTGCCGACCGACTGATCGAGCGTTGCGGCGCCATTCGGGGCATTGCCCAGGAACAGATGCTCGACTCGATGGACATCGAGCGGGAGCGGGGCATCACGATCAAGATGGCGGCGGTTCGGCTGAACTACACCGCCAAAGATGGTCAGGCCTACCAGCTCAACCTGATCGACACGCCCGGCCACGTCGATTTCACCTATGAGGTCTCTCGAGCCCTGGCAGCATGCGAGGGCGCCTTGCTCGTTGTCGATGCAAGTCAAGGCGTCGAAGCCCAGACGATCGCGAACGCCAGCCTCGCGATGAACCAAAACCTCGAGATCGTTCCCCTGATCAACAAAATCGACTTGCCTCATGCTGATGTCGAGCGGGCCAGAGAGGAGATAGAGGGAGCCGTCGCGATCGATGCGAGCAACGCCATCCCGGTCAGCGCGAAGGCGGGAATAGGGATCGACGACGTGCTTGAGGCCATCGTCCATCGGATCCCTGCCCCAGGAGGCGATCCCCAGGCCTCCCTCCGAGCCCTTATCTACGACTCGCACTTCGACGCTTACCAAGGCGCAGTGGCATATATCCGGGTCAAGGATGGCAGCCTCAAAAAGGGCGACCGCATCCAGATGATGTCGACCGGATCCAAGTTCGACGTGGATTCGACGGGGGTCTTTGCCCCCGCGCTCACCGTCAATACCGGTCTCGAAACCGGCGAGGTAGGCTTCGTAACCGCCGCCATGAAGTCGATTGGCGACGCCCGAGTCGGTGACACTGTCACTTTGGCCACCGATCCCGCCCAAATCGCCCTGCCGGGCTACCGGCAGGCCCTGAGCATGGTTTTCTGCGGCCTCTATCCGAGCGATGGCGACCAGTACGAGGATCTACGGGACGCAATCGACAAGCTTCGTCTTAACGACGCCGCCCTCCAGTTCGAGCCCGAGACCTCCGCCGCGCTTGGGTTTGGCTTCCGCTGCGGGTTCCTGGGCCTCCTACACATGGAAATTGCGCGGGAACGGTTGGAGCGGGAGTTTGGCTTGGACCTCATTCTCACTGCGCCATCGGTGGATTACAAAGTCACCTGGGCGAACGGAACCGAGGAGCACATCTCGAACCCGGCGGATTTTCCTTCCCCCCACGAGCTGAAGCTGATCGAAGAGCCGATCGTCGACGCGACGATCATGGTTCCGCAGGAGTATGTCGGGGCCGTGATGACGCTCTGCCAAGATCGGCGGGGCACCTATAAGAAAACTGAGTACCCGACCCCGCAGCGGGTGATCATGTATTACACGCTGCCGCTCGGGGAGATCCTCCTCGATTTCTTCGACAAGTTGAAGTCGTCGACTCGCGGGTACGCCTCGTTCGATTACGACCTCGCCGGCTACACCGCATCCAGTCTTGTCAAAGTCGACGTGCTGCTGAACGGGGACCCGGTCGATGCGCTCTCGTTCATTGTCCACAAAGACTTTGCCTACTATCGAGGAAAGGCAATGGTGGAGCGGCTCCGGCAGGTAGTTCCGAGGCAGCAGTACGAGGTTCGGGTCCAAGCCGCCATCGGCGCGAAGGTCATTGCGGCAGACACGATTAAGCCGTACCGCAAGAATGTGATCGCCAAGTGTTACGGCGGAGACATCACTCGGAAGCGTAAATTGCTGGAAAAGCAAAAAGAAGGCAAGAAGCGAATGAAGCAAATCGGCTCCATCGAACTACCCCAGGAAGCCTTTTTGAGCGTGTTGAAGGTGGCCGACTAACCTGGGTCGGTTCACCATCCGCCCCAAAAGCGGAAGGAAGCGGGGTATCTTGCCAGTCATGTCTGAGGACATTCTGAATCGAGTTAAGAAGGTGACCGTCGATCAACTCGGCGTCAAAGAGGAGGAAGTGGTGGAAGCCGCTTCGTTCCAAGAAGATCTGGGCGCGGATAGCCTGGACGTCGTCGAACTAGTGATGGCACTGGAAGACGAATTCGAAATTGACATCCCCGATGAAGAGGTCGGCGAGATCAAGACGGTAGGCGACGCAGTCACTTACATCACCAAGAAGTCGGCGTGATAGAAGGACGCGCCCCGAGTGGGCGCGTTGTCATCACTGGTATCGGCGTTGTTTCGCCGATCGGTACCGGGCTTGAGCTTTTTTGGTCGAACATCTTGGCGGGGACCAATGGCATTGAGCGGATGACTCTTGTCGACCCTGATCTCTACAGCACCAAGATCGCGGCGGAAGTGAAGGACTTCAAAGCCGAAGACTGGGTGGAAAAGCGTGAGGCCCGTCGGCTCGACCGGTTCATCTCGTTTGCGGTGGCGGCTGCCACGATGGCGCTGAAGGACTCTGAGGTTACGTTGACGGAAGAGCTCCGTGACGAATTTGGCGTGCTGATCGGCTCTGGGATTGGCGGCATCGGCTTCATGGCCGAACAGTGCAGGATCTTGGTCGATCGCGGCCCCTCCCGGGTTTCCCCGTTTTGGGTTCCGTACATGATCGCGGATATGGCGAGCGGCTACACGTCGATTGTCCACGACCTGAGAGGACCCAACACTTGCGTCGTGACCGCGTGCAGCACCGGCGCCAATGCGCTTGGCGATGCCTACCATATCATCAAGCGAGGCGATGCAACTGCGATGCTCGCGGGTGGCTCGGAAGCCCCCGTGAACGAGATCGGGGTGTCCGCGTTCTGCGCGGCGCGGGCGATGAGCCAAAACAACGATGATCCCCACCACGCCTCACGGCCGTTCGACAAAGGCCGGGACGGGTTCGTGATGGCAGAGGGCGCATCCGTGATGGTGCTCGAGGACCGCGACTTCGCCATCGAA
>Ga0302326_10033292_pt1 | contig 10241 bp, 11 predicted proteins | sample Palsa_T0_3_FD_202264 | JGI IMG/M metagenome (GOLD analysis project Ga0302326, IMG submission 202264) | Peat permafrost microbial communities from Stordalen Mire near Abisko, Sweden - Palsa_T0_3 | ecosystem: Environmental > Terrestrial > Soil > Palsa > Peat permafrost | place: Sweden: Abisko... | reverse complement strand
TGCGTTGGTGACACCATGCCGGAAGCAAGCGTCGCCAAGAGTGGCGACGCGGGACGCAAGAGTGCGTGCGCCACAACCTTCGCGGAATCGGCTACGAGATATGCGGGCTAGCGCAAGATTACACCTCCTCGCCCGCCGAGTTGCTCGACGGCTTACACCATTATGAGAATGGAGACAATGACTTCCTCGAGACGCTGGCCGCGGTGGATTACCTGCGTTCGCATCCGCACGGCCTTAGCGACGGCGAATTCGATGCGCTTTTCACCACGGACAAGCCCATTGTTTTCGCTTTCCACGGATACCCGTGGCTGATTCACCGGCTTACGTACCGCCGCCATGGTCATGACAATTTGCACGTGCGCGGTTACAAGGAAGAGGGTACGACGACTACGCCGTTCGACATGACGGTGCTCAACGAAATCGACCGCCTGCATCTGGCGCTGGACGTAATCCACCGCGTCCCCAAGCTGCGGGACACGTCCGCTGAGCAGGAACGATATCTGTATGACCGTTTGATAGAGCATAAGCTCTACATCACCAGGCACGGCGACGACATGCCGGAGATTCGCGATTGGAAGTGGAGTAAATAGGGCCGGTGCTACAATTCGCGTATGTTTTCCTGGCTCTTCTCCGACCCTCTACCGGTCGGAACGGTGGCGCCTGAATTCTCGCTGCCCGATGAATTGGGCCACACGGTGGCGCTCTCCGCGCTGAAAGGCCGCAACGTGGCGCTGGTGTTTTATCCCGGCGATGATACGCCGGGCTGCACCAAACAGCTTTGCCAGTTTCGCGACCAGTGGAGCAAGGCGCAGGCGCGCGGCGTGGAAGTCTTCGGAGTCAACCCGCAAAGCGCCGCCAAGCATGAAAAGTTCCGCCAGAAATATCACTTCCCATTTCCGCTGCTGGTGGATGTAGGGCAGAAGGTCGCGGGGCTCTATCATGCCAACGGGTTGATCGTAAAGCGCACCGTGTATCTGATTGGTACCGATGGCAAGATTCGCTTCGGCAAGCGGGGCATGCCCGACCCTGCGGAAGTGCTGGCGGCATGCGCGTGAGTAAGTGTGAGCCATGATCAATCTGCCACGGGTCTATCCTATTCTCGATTCGGAAGCCCTCTCCCGCCGCGGAATCTCCATAGAAACAGCGGCGGCAGCGCTCCTCCAAGGTGGCGCCGGCATTCTGCAACTCCGGCACAAGGGTCATTGGGGCCGCGAAATCTTCGAAGCCGCCAAACGAATCGCCACGCTGTGCCGGGAAGCCGGTGCGCAGTTCGTGGTGAACGACCGCGCGGATATCGCCCTTCTTCTGCACGCCGCACTCCACATCGGGCAGGACGACCTCTCGCCGCGCGATGCCCGCAAGCTGATGGGTTCCGAGCCGATGATCGGATTTTCCAGTCACAATGTGGACCAACTCTGCGCCGCCGGGGGGGAGCCGGTGGATTATGTCGCACTGGGTCCCATCTACGGCACCGCGTCGAAGCTCAATCCCGACCCGGTGGTCGGCCTGGACGAACTGCGCCGGTGTCGCGCGCTGATCGAGAAACCGCTGGTAGGAATCGGCGGCATCACACTGGAAAACGCGCCGGACGTCTGGCATGCGGGGGCCGATTCGGTGGCGGTGATCGCTGCGCTGCTGCCCCAAACAAGCTCGGCGCGCGGTTTGCGCGAGCGCATGGAGCAGTGGCAGAACGTGGCGCGGCAGTCCTGAACGGCTTCAGCCTGCCAGGTGCGCCCGCGCAGCCAGTTCTTGAAACCGCGGCTTGTCCCGCAATTCATCGAAGAGGGCGGTATGAAGCTCGGTGACCCGCATCACCCGCTCGTCGATTGCCCGTTCCAGCCAGACGAGTGCGCCATCCACGTCCCCCAGCCCCACATGAAGGATCGAAAAATCCAGCGGCGAAACATACTTTTCGCGAGAGAGGCTATCGAGTTGCTTCAGCGCATCGAGCGCCGCTGCCCGGTCTCCAGCGCGGCCGTAAGCATGGCCAAGCATGGCTACATACATGGCGCCCCCATACGATTCCGCAACCGCAGTCGATAAGACCTCTACAGCCCGGCCGAACTGATGCCGCTGCACGCAGATTTGGCCCAAAAACCAGTTCACGATGGGGAGGCGCGGGGCCATCTCCACGGCTTTCTCCGCCTCCCCCGCCGCTTCTTCATACCGCCGCGCCCGGAAATACGTGAACCCCACAAATCCCGCAACAGGCGGCGCGAGCGGGTCGATGCGCCGCGCCTCTTGCGCTTCGGCGACGGCTTCGTCATGGCGGTTTAGAATCGAGAGCAAGTTCGCGTACCACTGGTGCGCCACCGCATAATTCGAATTCAGTTGTAATGCCTCCCGATAGCTAGCCTCCGCCTCCGCCCAGTTCCAGTCGTAGCCTTTGCTAACCTCCGCCAGCGCCGTGTGCGCTTCCGCCAGCGCGGCATCGAGTTCCAGCGCTCTGCCCGCCGCCACCCGCGCGCGCGGATAGGTTTCATCGGACGGCGCCAGACCGTGAATGCCCATCATGATCCAGGTGTTCGCCAACCCCACGTACGGAAGCGCGTAAGCCGGATCTAGGTCGATCGCCTGCTGAAAGAGCGGAATTGCTTCGGCATAGGCGCGTGGCGTTTTCCTGTTCCACACATGCCTGCCCTTCAGGTAACACTCATAGGCTTGCAGCGAAACCCGCCTCTCCCTTGCTGGCATCGAAGCCAGTGACGCCTCGCACGTCACCTCCCGCACGATCTCCCGCGCTGCGTCGCACTGCCAGGCCAGCAGATCGCTCAGATCCTGCTCGTAGCTCTTGGCCCACAGTTGTGCCTGGTCGCTCACCTGTAATAGCCGCACGCTGATCCGGACGCGCTGCTGTTGCCGGCGCACGCTGCCTTCGAGTACGAGATCCGCTCCCAGTTCGCGCCCGATTTCCCTCACCGTCAGCCCGCGCCGCTGGCACTCCATCGCACTGGCGCGTCCGATGACGCCAAGCTTATCCGGCGCCAGCCCTCCCAAGCATGTAATCAATTCCTCCGTGAGGCCGTCGCTCAAATACGATTCCCGCGGCGGCTCGGAAAGGTTCTCGATCGGCAGTACCGCCAGTATAGTGCGGCGCGGCGCGCCCAACGCGTCTGGGCCCGATTTCGGCAGCGCCTGCCGTATGTCGGCAGCGAAGCGATAGCCCTTCCCCGTCACGGTTTCGATGATCCGGGGTTTTTCGGCATTATCCGACAGGGCCGCACGCAGCTTTCGTACGGCGGTGTTGATTGCGCCCTCATCCTGCGGAAAGTGGTTGGCGCCCCAGATCCGGTCCACCAACTCGCTCCGCAATACCAGCCTTCCCGGATTTGCCGCCAGGAACAACAATAGCTCCATGGGGATCCGCTCCAGCTTTATGGCGTCGCCCGCCCGCCGCAACTCGTAGGCGCTCACGTCGAGCTCAAAGTCCTCGAACCGTATGGGGGTCGACACCGGTCCTTCCTCTCGCTCCAGTCTAGTCCATCCACGGTCCGCCACAAAGAATACAGACAACCTCCATTTGCCATCCATGGAGTTGGCGCCCGCGCCTCCGTAGTATTAACTTCGTGGGGCTGCCGCGACGCACCCACGCAAACGCACATATAGGAGAAAATGATGAACCGGACTCGAACCGCCGGACTGGTTTCGGCCGCCGCCATGGTGGCGGCCGCGCTGACCAGTCCGGCTTACGCCCAAGCCCAGAATGGATGCGCCAACGCCACGCTGCACGGAGTCTACGCTTTTCAAATCACCGGTCAGATTCTGGCGCCGGCCGCGGTTGCAGGCCCGGTCAGCGGGGTTGCGCTGACCACCTTTGACGGTTTCGGCAATCTGACTCAGATCGATAACATCGTCCACAACGGCTCCGTCCCGGTGGAAGACTGGCGGCCGGCGACTGGATCCTACACGGTGAATTCCGACTGCACGGGAACCTTCACGTTCACGCCCGCGCCCACGAATCCCGCGGACGCCGGCCCTGCCTTGAAGGTGCATTTCGTTCTCATGAACGCCGGCGCCCAGATACTCACGTCGGTTACGGGTTCGCCCAATACGCCGCCGTTTACCGCCAGCATCGTCAGTACCGGCTATCGCCTGACGATTCCCCCGCCCGGCGTGACTCTTCAATGAAAAAGCCATGAGGCGCGGAGCCAATCACTGCGGGCCCTTCTCCGCCCCGCTATCAATTCCCTGATGGGCGCTCAACGCTGTCGATGACCAAGAATTCGACCATGCCTTTCGCTGGCTCTAATTTCAGGCCGAGTTGCTCCTGAATAGCGGTGAAGATCGAAGGCCCGCTTTCCGGACCCGCAGCCTCATCGTCGGGCGTCCAGGTCAGCGTGAAATTATAGAAGCCTTTCAGGTCCGTTTTATCGATTACCTGGCGGCTGACACGGCTTGAGAGAACGCTGGCCAATCCCGCCATGTTCGCGCCGCGGCCATTCAGTTGACTCTTGCCTAGCCCGATTCCCAGGCCTGCCGATGGCACCGGCGCGAGCTTAGGTCCAGCTTTGCCGACTACCAGATCGAAGACGGATTGCTCCCTCGACTCGCGATGCACCTGCAGTTTGAATCGATCCTCCAAGAGCGACTTGGCCATTAGACGCAGCTCGGGGATTGAGGCCGGGCCGGCTGCTTTGGCTTCAATATCGAATAATTCGGTATCGCTCCAACGTGGGCCGCCGGATATCTGCACGTCGCGGACGCCGTATGCGAACGCCATCAAGTGCTTGACGCCGGCTGCCATCGCCCGAAAGCTTCCGGGGTTCGGCGAATAAATTTGCAGGCCGATGTGCTCGGGGTCGGCCGTTTTAATGGACGCGGCATCGAAGGACTGCGCGGCTATCGGCAGGGCCGCCAATGCGAAGATTGCGGCCTTCAGGTTCATGAGTTCGTCGTATCCAGCATACTGCTGATCAGGGCGACGGTGTGGGCGCGATTCGTCCCAGGGCGCGGAGGCTTTTCCTACTTGCCCGGGTATACAAGCACGCGCACTTCCCCCGCATCGCCTGTGTTTTCGCTCTTGCCGAGCCCCAGCGTCTTGATCCTGGTGTCGTCCACGCGGAAATTATTGACTAAATACTCGCGAACCGCATAGGCGCGAGCCTCGGTAAGCGGCCGGTCCTTATCCGAGTCGCCCTTCATTCCCGCATAGGCTGTAACTACCGCCTCTCCGAATGGATCCGCCTCCAGGTACTTGCCCGCCTGGCTCAACTTCCTGGGATCCTTGAGCTCGGCGGAGTCCGGCTTATCGAAGAGCTTGCCGGCGTCGTAATCGAACGCCTTTTGAGCGGGCTCCGCGGGCAGTTTGTCGATCGCATATTTAGTCAGGTCGCTTGCGTCCTCATAACCACGCTTCTTGAAGAACCCTCGTAACAGGAAGTTATGCTTCAGCGCTTCCATATCCTCTTGAAGCTCGGTGGCGCCTTGATTCACGTGTTGATAAATCGACTTATCGTTGATCAAAGCGCCGACGGTACCCTTGCCTTGATCGATTTTGGCGCTGACGTCCGACAAGTGAGCGGCGGTTTGATCCACATTGTTAACCGCGCCTGCGGCTGAATCCAAAATTTGATTGGTCTTCTTGATCAGGTCCCCGATTTTCAGAGGCGGCTGGCCGGTGATCGTATCGCCATTCTTCACCTGTACTGCGTTGTCCGATCCGAACGAGACCTCAACATATGCATCGCCCACCAGTCCTTCGGATTCAATGGCGGCGACGGAGTCTTTCTTAACTACGCCGCGAGTGCCTTGAGCCATGTCCATTTCGACTCGCACCGGCTGGTCCGGGCTCCGCGGCAGAACGATGCGCCGCACGGTTCCCTCGTGAATGCCGCCAACCCGCACATCGGCGCCGTTTTCGAGCCCTGCGACGTTTGTGAAGTTGGCGTTCAGCAAGTAAGTGGAGCGAAACAGGTACTCACGGCTACCGATAAGAAATACGCCGCCGGCGAATATGGCCAGCGTCGCAATGATAAATAGTCCCAATCGAACAGCTCTTGACATAACATCACCTAACACGCATCTTTCAGGAACCGGACGACAAACTCCTTCTTGCTCTTCTGCATGTCGGCGAAAGTTCCTTCGAGTGCAATCTCTCCATCCTGCAGCAAGACCAGCCGGTCGGCGAATTTCTTGACTCCATGAATGTCATGAGTGACAACCACCGCCGTCATCTTACGCTGTTTCTTTAAACCGATAATCAATTCACCGATTTCGTCCGCGGTGATCGGATCGAGGCCGGCCGTCGGCTCGTCGAACAACAGGATTTCCGGGTCGAGCGCCAATGCCCGCGCCAAGCCGACGCGTTTCTGCATTCCGCCGGATAATTCTGAAGGCATCTTGTTCAAGTCCCGCTCCATTCCCACGCTGGCAAGCAGTTCCTTAGCCTTTTCTTTGCGCTCGGCTGCCGGCATTTTGGTGTTATGGCTCAAAGGAAAGGCGACGTTGTCCTCGACGGAAAGGGAGTCATATAGGGCGCCGTTTTGGAACAGATAGCCTATCTTTTTCCTCACCTCGCTGAGCTGGTCCGGCTTCAGAGCGGCGATCTCTTCTCCCTGTATCTTGACGCTGCCCGAATCGGGCTGTTGCAAGCCGATGATTAACTTCAACAAAACGCTTTTTCCGGCGCCGCTTTTCCCGAGCACGGCGAGTGTTTCTGCTTGCTCGACCTGGAAATCGATGCCATTCAGGACCCGCTGGGCTCCGAAGCTTTTTTTCAGGGCGCCGACTTCGATGGTGCTTTGCGTGGAATCGTTTCGCATTTGGCGCCTCACGGAAAAAACATCAGGATCAATTTGACCAGGATCACGTCGGCGAGAATCACGAACAGGGAGGAAAGCACCACGGAACTAGTCGCGGAGCGTCCCACGCCTTCGGTGCCGCCCGTGGTTCGCATCCCCTGGAAGCAGGCGACGATGCCGATGATGGCCCCAAAGACGGTGGTCTTCAATACCGGCGGGATGAAGTCGCTGAAGCCCACCTCCTGCAAGCCGTGGTTCAGAAAGTAACGCAGGGAAACCGAATGGGACAGCGTGGTGGCGATCCAGCCCATGAAGATGCCGCAAAAGTCAGCGGCCAGCGTGAGCAGAGGCATCATCAGTATGCACGCCAACACGCGCGTTACTGCCAGATATCGATACGGATCGACCGCCGACGCATCCATCGCGTCGATTTGCTCGGTCACTTTCATCGACCCAAGTTCCGCGCCGATTCCCGCGCCGACGCGTCCGCTCACCACCAACCCCGTGATCACCGGCCCGCTCTCTTTTATTATGGAAAAGACAATTACTTCGGGAAGCATCGATTTGGCCCCGAACCGCGCGAGACTATTGCTGGTTTCGAGTGAGAGAACAACGCCGGTTGCGGCGCCCGCCAGGGCCACTAGCGGCAGCGACATCGCGCCGATGGCATCGAGTTGCCGGATCAGTTCCCGTATCTCGTAAGGTGGCGTAAGGGCGCTCCGCGCCAGGCGCCAACAAAACACGCCGAGATCGCCGAACCATTCGAAGAATCGAACCAGGAGATTCTTCACAAGGCCAGCTTCTTTCGTCAACTGGCCAAAGCCGGGCCACGCGCCGGAGACCGCGCCGCCAAAAATCACTATGCCGACATAAAGCCACATGGCTATCTGGATCTCAGCGGTTTTGGCGCCAAAATCGGCGGGGCCTGTACCGGTTTGGGATCTTACGGCCCAGTGACGCGGCGCAATCGGCCCGTCAATGGACGATCCGTTACGATGGGCAAGAAGACGAGGCAGGCCTCACCAAGCCGCATTTTGCGATTTGGATTTGAGCGTACGAATCCGAGATTGATAGGAAATGAGTTCCGCCGCGACGCCGTTTTGCGCCGTGTACGTCCGACACAGAGGGCGCCTACAGACCCAACGAGTTGAATCAGGCTATCACCGCGGTACGCCGAGTAGTCGAAATGAACCGGTTGTCCGATTGGTCGCACGACGCTCTCGTCGCCGACTTGGGACGGCTGTAGGAGATGAAGGCAATGCTCGACGAGGAATGGCGATAGCGGATTGAGTGGTTCGTGATAGTCGCGGCGGCTTGGAAACAGGCCGCCGTTTTCTATATATCGAGCGGCCTAGCGGAAGAGTTCGCTTATGGCGATCTCTATTTCGCCCGCACGCAAGCTATCTTCTGGGGAGAGCAGCCTCACTGGCGCCCCCTGATGGTATTCCCACGCCAACTTGCCGATGGGATCGGCCACCCAGCAGTATGGCACGCCCCATGCGTGATAGGTTTCGCACTTGGCGAACAGAACGCTCAGCCGCTGGGATGGAGAGAGAATTTCGACGCAGAGCAGCGGCGGGTCCATGAGGATTCCACGTTCAAAGCGCGCATTGGCGGGAACAAACTCCAAGTCAGGTATGCGGACATCGTCGCCGTTGCGAATCGAGAGTTCATGCATGACCACGCCCAACCCGGCTTGCTCGTACCGCTCCATGAGCCGCACAAGCCTCCGCTCCATAGCCATGTGTTCCAAAGTACCCATAGGTTTCGGGAACAGCGCTCCTCCGATCAGTTCGCACTCCGGTTCATAATCCGTTCTCAAGTACTCTTCGAGTGACACTCCCGCGGCAGTTGCCATAACGCTACGTTCCTTCGATCCTATCTTATCTAATTCAACGGTGCGAAATAACCCGGCCGCCAGAATGCCTTGAGCGGCGGCAGCCCATGCGGCGGGATCACTTTCACCTGGACATGATGGTACTTGCCGTCGCGCTGCTGCGCGGTGGGTGAGAAGCCCAGCACATAGCGGTTGCGTAGCTCGATGCCAATCTTGGCGGCGATGTCCGCCATCTCCGACGGATCGTCCACTTCGAATTCGCGTCCGCCGGTTTGCTCGGCCAGATCGCTCAGCAATACCGGGCCATTCGCTTCTTCCGGCGAACCACGCGCCGACGACGACTCGAAGATCCCGATGGCATAAATCAGCGAATCGCTCTCCCGCACCAGGTTGCGTACCTCGGCTTCGGTATAACGGCTGGCGTTATCGCCGCCATCGGAGATAATCAACAAGGCCTTGCGGTTCTTGGTTGATTTCTTCATTTCGTGCAGCGCCAGAAAAATCGCGTCCAGCAACGCCGTACGGCCTTTGGATTGGGCGAAGGTAAGCTGGTTTTGAATTTCGCCGGTCTCGCTGGTCAAGGGAACCATCAGTTTCGGCTGGTCGTTGAACTCCACCAGGAAGAATTGGTCTTCCGGATTAGCCGTGTTGAAGAATGCCGCGGCTGCCGCACGGGAACGCCGCAGCTTGTTCCCCATGCTGCCGCTGATGTCGAAGACCAGACCCACGTCTACCGGTTCGTCGTCCATGGAGAAGTGCGTGATGGTCTGTTCCACTTTGTCGTCGAAGACTTTGAAGTGCTCCTTTTCGAGCCCGGTGACGGGCTTATTCATGGGGTCGCATACCGACACTGGAACCAGCACCAGGTTCGCATCCACGCGCAGGTTGGTCTCGGCGCGGCGTTCCGGCGCCGGTTGCGGCTTGGCGCGCGGCTTGATTTCGACTTGCTGCGGGGCTCGGGCACTAAAGGCTAGCGCGGTCAGCCCTAGGATAAAAGGAATGAGAGCAAGCGGTATCCAGGTCGTTCGGCGCCAAATTCTCATCATTCCTTTGATGCGCAGACCATCGGCCCGCGCCAACTTACTTTTTGAGACTACGAATCGTCTCGGCCATCTCCGCCGCCCGTGCGCGGGACTGATGCATGTAGGTTTCGTTCTTGGCGATTCGATCGAGCATGGGCAAAAACTGCTCCGGCGACACTACCCGGTTGGATTCGAAAGCCGCTTCCAATCCTTGCAACGCGCGGTCCACGCCCAGATGATCGTACTTGGCGGCCCGCTCTAAATCGATCAGGTGTTCGGCCGATTCGGCCATGCGCTCGAACCAATCCTGCAGTGTCTGCGCGGAGACATCCTCGGAGAAATTGAACTTGGCCTCGCTCTTCTGATCGCCATCCACGAACCGGAACGTCTTGGTGCCCATGAAGGCCACTTTCAACTGCGATTCTAAAGGATGCTTGAAATGGTCGAGCTTGTCCGCCAGGTCAAACACTTCTTTGGTATCTTCTTCAGTGAGCTTGAACTTGAGGGGCAATTCGTCGTCCACCGCCTCCTGGTAAATGCCGTCGCCATTCTTCTCGAGTACCACCTGGATGTATTCGGGAGTGCTGCCCGGAAACGAGCGGGAATAAAACAAATGTGGCGGGTCGCCCGCAAAAAGCGCCC
>Ga0302326_10033291_pt1 | contig 10241 bp, 15 predicted proteins | sample Palsa_T0_3_FD_202264 | JGI IMG/M metagenome (GOLD analysis project Ga0302326, IMG submission 202264) | Peat permafrost microbial communities from Stordalen Mire near Abisko, Sweden - Palsa_T0_3 | ecosystem: Environmental > Terrestrial > Soil > Palsa > Peat permafrost | place: Sweden: Abisko... | reverse complement strand
CGAAGAGTGGCACTGCTTCTGAGGTGAATGTGTGTAGTCAAGGGAAGCAGCAGTGGTTTTGGTCTGAGGAGGAAGGGAGGTTTTTCCTTTCGAAGTGGATGTCGCGTCTGGAAGTAGTCGTTGGGTGGGACTGGGCTGGAGCGATTGGGGGGGGGCATGCTTTGTTTTCCAAAGGCCCGACGCCTGGGCGGCCATCGCCTCCGCTAGTCCGTACAGGGCAATAAACGTGGGCCGAATCTAGTCCCGACGCGGCGTCTTTTCCAGCTACCTCATCTGGATCTGTGACGGGGCCTCCTGGCTCGAATGTGATCGGGATTTGGCTGGCCAGGGGTGCCAGGGGCCCCGGCTCATGGCTGGCCTGGAAAGATGGGGGTGAGCACGCGGCGAGGGAAGAGAGAGAGAGAGGCACTGGGGAGGGTGACGGTGGCCGGGCGTTCTCAACTGCTCCGGGGACCGCGCTGGCTCTGGTGAAAGCACTGGCTGGCAGGCTCTGACTCAGGTTTGGCTCGCTGGAATGAGCACGATTCAGGTTGTCAGAACACGACTGCTCGCACTGATTTGTTCCCTCACACGTTTACGCTGGCCATTGCACAGCTTCGTGCGATCGATTACTTCGTATTCTTGCCAGTACAACAACGAGACTCGCCACAAGGCTCCCTTTCGGCCAGCTATCATCTACAGTATGGGACATTGGCAATGGCAATGGCCAGGAAGAGGGCGGCCGGAGCCTGAAGGCTTTGCTCTCTGCCTGGAGAAGCTGGCGGTTTCCTCTCCCCTCTAGCGGTGGGATGGGATCGTGGGATGGCCCCCCTCACCCTCTGGCGGAGTGCCTGGAGAAGTGTCATGTGCTGCAAGAAAAGGCCAATTCCACGCCTGAAAGCGGCCATTACGCAAAAGGACCTCCGCATGAACAACAAAGTATTACAGTATCTGGATCAAGAGACCCTACTCGAAACCGCGTCTCCATTTCAATCAGGTAATGACATACGCTTTCTCAGTGCCTGTTCAGCAATGCGTGGACACCCATCACTCCCAGAGCCAGAAATGAAGCTTGCTGTGCTGTCAGCGATTTAGAGTGACTTGTTCATTGACTTGAGCGCTGAAAGGATGTGCAAGTGCAGCTGATGCGCGCCGGCTTCTGGCGGTCAACAGCCTCCCCTCCCCCGTCTCTGGACGGGTAATCCGATTCCTGGTGCCCCAATGGGGGCATGCTGCTAACTCGCACCAACGAACTGCGTCTAGACCGGCTCGGGGCATGTTCTATCAAAGGGGAACTTGACATGGCTCATCCTCGGCGCTGCCCCGGTCAAGCCCATGGCACCTCCCTTTGCAGGCCAGCGACCCGAGTCCTTGGACCATACCAGCATCTCAAGCCCTGTCGAGCTCGTCCATCTCCAAGAGGTCATCGTCGAGTCTGAGGGCGAAACCACAACCAATGATGCGCCTGCCTTTCACGACAGCAACAAGAAACACACTACAGCACAGTAGCAGTGGACCATCCCGTGAACGGATAATTACGACTCAACCACCACCCTCCATCATCGTGCCGGCTTCAGGACTGAGTCGTTGCAGCTCGCAATTTCGGGGTCGTCTCTACAGTACAATTCTTTCCCGATGTCTCACTCCGGAAGAAAGTACACGCTGAGAACCACATTTCCTTCACGTAAAACAAGCTTTCCGACCGCCTGGATAACTCGAGCACCGAAAAGATGGAGAGTGAGTTGAAACCATTGGTGGATTCGTACTCGCAACGGTCGCATGGCCAGTTCAGGACGAGAATCATATGTTTCATTTCCTCTTGACCATCGAGTTCATTTTGCGGATGGCAAACAGAGTTACCATGGCTTGTGGGGAAGCCGGATCGTGAGCCGCGACTCTTGACAGCTTCAAGTTAACTTTCCTCGGCTCGAAACAATTCGTTGGAAATGCCCCCGGGAACAGAAGGGAAGGAATCCGATTTTCGAAAATGTATCGCGGTAAGAAGTATCGTCACTCTGAAATCCGGTTCGTCAATGTACAACCCCATATCAAAACATGGGGTTACATGCAGACGAGCCATAAGAAGAGATCACCATGTGTAACACAAAGTACTGTAACTCTGCGTTCTTGAAGAAGCAACCGTTGTAGCCTCTCTTGTGCCCGCGCAACACCACATGCCTTCCCACAGCGTTACACAGATCCTTAGAATTCCCCACATTAGCTTATCTTTGGAGAGAGTGTAAAGCATCCCGAAGTAAAACCAGATCCGTTGCTTTTGATGTCAGATGGTTTGTATCTGTTGGCCAACATCCCGGGATTTGAACATCGCTAGTCACGCCTCAAACGCCAGCCTCCCTTCTGGAAAACAGACTCATGAGACAGGCTGGATTTTCCACACACCCAAACTTTTTGCACTGGTCTCACCCCCACACGACGTCCGGGCTTGACGACTCTAACTTCCTTAAAAAGGATTTCTCGTGGTCTCGTCGTTTCGTTTAGACAACTCTGAATCTGTATCTGTGGCACGTTCCAGGTCATCTCCCTCGAGATTGATTTTTCAATCGAAAGAAGCAAGTCTGAATTGAGTCGCATTATTGGGGACGAAACGTTTGGAAAGTCTGGACGTTGATTTGTCGCAGAGAGTCCTGAATGTGGCTCGCGAAATCCATATTCGGCCGTCAGATTTGACCACCACGTCCTGTCACCCTCCGCTATCATTTCTGATCAAACCGCAAACAGGACCCCAGGTGGCCGGAACATAGGGATGAGCTTCCCCGTTCCCGGCGCCTGGCTGCTGCCGGCGATCGTTTTTTCATTACAATCCGGTTTGGAGGGCGTTTGCTCATAATTTTGTGACTGGTTACATAAACCTCCACATTCCGAACGCAGGCGTCAAAACTCCACGATTCCCCGGAAAATGCTCTGGAATGCACACGATCTCGCAAATCTCCTTGCGTGCATGCAGCATCTACATTCCTCGCATTCAATTCGCATCAGTTTTTTTATCAAGTCTAGAAACGTTAAAATCGAACAGGAGGTCGAATTATTAGAATTTCTTATTGGGTTCGACAAAATCCAGACCCCCCCCCCCCTGATCTTCTCCAAGTGTCGCTTCCAGACCGCCCCCACCCTCCCCCCCACGTTTCAATCCCCCCAACTTCAGGACCCATGTGACTGACTGCACTGGTTATCAAGGCAAGGCTCGACCCGAACCGTTCAATCGATTGACAAACCAAAACCATCGCGATCATTCCATCACATCGCGAAAACAAAAGCAATGAAGCTTTGCTTATCATTTGTCCAGCTGGGCAAATGCCCATCGTGCCATCAACAACGCGCGCGTAGGTCTCGATCCCCTTTCGGGACACATTTATCATGTCACAAGACAGTGCCAGGCACCAGAAGAATTACATCCTATGAATTTTTCCATTGGCTGCCATCAGACGTGCATGTATTTTTGGAGACTTTCCATTTTCCTTCCCGTTTGGACATTGGAGGAAAAGTCAGGAGGTCATATGCGCAACATCTGTGCTTGTGCTCTGCAGCCTGTGCAGCGGTGCAAAGCGGTTGTTTGAACAACTCATGAAACAAGCAGGCTGCGAACAGAGCTCCTGGACGCTGAACGCGCGCATCACACTCGCCATCTCGGCACTCCATCTATGACTCTGTGTCTGTCAGTGCCCATCGCCGTCGCCGTGCGGATGCCCTAAATATCATCAGCTGTGCGCGGATCTTTCGCGCCGGACATGCGCGTTGCAATTTGTCCAACGCACAGCGAGAGATCATCTGGCAGAATGAGCGCGGCCTCTGCGCCCGAGACATAAGCATAGCAACATGTCATTATACCCCGAACACGACTGTGAAATATTGGGGGTCTATTGATTATTGAGGGATTCGAGGCCTCGAGATCCTCGTGAATGCGAGCGGTGATTGCTGTATGACAACGCATCAACCGCATCTTGTGACTTGGAGCGATAGGCGTTCCTCAGCCTCTCGATACGACTCCCGAGGCCTGCTCAGCCTGACAATAATTGCTGTGGCGAGTGCTTCTGCATGAGCTGAACGCAGCTCGTGATCGGTATTGCGATGAACGTAGTGCATTGGTTACAAGTACGATTTCGGACATTAAGCGTTCGTGATGTATGACGAGGACGATGACTCTGCCTTGGAATAAGGATGGTAATTGCCTCGTCTCGTATACTGTACTATTCTCAGCACTACCGTCGCATGGTCGGCGACGTGCAGGCTATCTGATCAAAGTCAGCTGTCTCTATTGTCATGCCTTGCACATCGCATCGTTACAGGCACAACCGACTCATCGCTGGAACGGGCCTTTCACCCACAGATCTGTCAGAAGTCAGAAGGCGGCCCTGAATACCGACCGCCATCAGGATCAATTGGGCAGCCGCTCGCCCCCGCGAAATTTCTAATTCAGGTACAGCACACAGCAAAATCCGCATCAGGGAGTATCACATTCCATCACGAGGACCGCGCTGACACTCAGCCTTGCGACGCTCCGCCACATCTTGGGGGTGACGAGAATGATTGGGGGCTACAAGGCGAAACGCTTGTTGGCTTTCACCCTAAGCGCCTGAGTAGGACTCGGTCCAACCAACGAAAATAATCGCCCATTTCTCGACAATAAAAAATTAATAATCATTGAAATAATAGCACCGTCGGCAGGAATGAAAGAATGGCAGAAAAGAGAATCAGACGACTGGCGATCCATATGGCCGAACGTGCTACCCCAGCCATGGAGACCGAATTTGGCTTTCCTTGATATCATATGATGGATGGATGAATGGAGACGCTCTGGCTTTCTCGCCCCCGCCGAGCTACGAGTCTTCCCGCTCCCACGTGAAGGGTTGGAGAAGTGCGGAGAAGTCGGGGTACAGTACCGTAGACACGACTCGAGGCTCGGCGCCCCCGAGACGAGGAAAGTGCCTCGGCGAGTCGACGAGAACATCAACACCGGCACGAAAGCTATCACGAGTTATTAAACTCTACTGTACTGTGCTGTAAATCCCGCAGACCAGCGACATTTTGCATGCGATCTCAATTCCAAGTCGCCGTGAAATTCCGCGGTCGTGAACGTGAAGGCTCTTGATGCGACGAAGTCATGTCACCGTCATAACGACTCTCGGAGCAGTACCTAGTACCTACAGTACCGTACCGTACTGTACTCTACGCTGTAGAGAGTCGCAGTCATGTGAGCGAAATCTCATGCGCATAAACATTTTCCCATCACAGTCACATCCTCCCAGTGGTAATTTTAGCACAGTCCCAGAATCCCAGGACGCTGGCTGCGCAAATGAGCCGGCATTTCACCCGGGAGTTTAGCCCCGGGCCCTGTGTTCCCCTTTCGTTCGAGACGCAGGGGGGCGTGATGGGTGGTGCGCGCGCGGGGGTCTACCATTGGGAAGGATTGTCTGGGAGCGGAGAAGCGCGACGACCGGCGGGGAGAACAGGGAGCGCCATCCGGCGCCTGGGGTTTGGCCGCGCATTGGAGACGCGAAGCGTTTTTGATGCCGTCCGGTGCTTCAATTCGCTGCCCCGGGAGTTGAGAGTGCCAAGCCGGGACATGAAGTTGCACTCACGGGACTCTCGAAAAGAAATCAAATTTCAATACTGTAATTTCTGCTCATTCGGGCAAGTATCATGGAATTCTTTGAGTTCGGGTCAAGCTGCGCGCTGCGTGGGGCGGCGCAGCGTGACTCGAAGACGATTGTTTCATCCCGAGCTCGAAAGACCCATGGATCGTCTCTACACTAATTCCAGCATCGAGGGTCTTCTCGAAACAAAAAATGCCGACGTCTCATCTGAATTTCGGGAGCGAGCCGAGCCTTTCCCTGTTATCGTGCCTTATTCACGTTTCGATGCTGCTCGAGTCAGATGTGAAACTTTCGCCGTGTGATAGGGGTTGCGGCTTTCGGGGATCGAACTCGGGGAACCTTTCCGGCCTGGGACATTCTCAACGCAGCATTGGGCAACGGTGCATTCGCATGGGAAGATCTTCCTCTGCCTCGACTCGAGTTCTGGAAGAGGGTTGTGTCTGTGTTGACCTCGGCATTTTAACTCTTCTCTGTCTGTGTTCAGATGTTTTATGCAATTCTCAGGGGTTCTCGCTTGGGGGAGGCGATGGTGGCCTTCAAGTTGCGAAGCTTGGTGGTGTGTACAGACAAATTAATATTCCAGTCGGCTTGGAAAATAATAGGACCCTGCAAGCGCAAGCCCCTAAAACCGTTATTCTTCGAAATTCGAACCTCATGGTTGAGCTTCCTACATATGGCTGCTCATCTCCCAAATCCGTCAAATTCCATGCTTCTTCGCTCAGGCCTCTCCACACATCCCCACGGCGGACCGCGGAGCGGGATTGCCTCCCGAGATTATCTTGTCCTTGCCACCCTGCAATCAATCACCAGTCGTGGCCATTTGCGCATGTACCACGGTCCCGAAAGCAATAAAATAATTAAAGCCTTGGAAGAACGGTTGAACTTCCCCAGCGCCACATGGAGATCCACCTTATGCAGGGAGGGTCTTTCCAGGAGAATCTCAGAACCAGGAAACCTTCAGTTGGGATTTCAGATGGAGTACTACTGTACGTAATTCAGAGGCCTGGGACCTGACCCGCCGAGCGGAATCGAGACATGACGCTACCGCGGAAACTGGGTGTGCGACCCGCAAAGGAGCCAGCGAACTTGAGGACTGTGCCTGAACTGGCCAACGGACGCGCCAGACGCCGCGTAGACGTTTCCTGAAATACTCATTTACTACAATGCCTTCAGCAGCGTGGTCGTCGTATGCAATTCAACGCGAGCCATTAGGCTAAGCTGAAGCTTTTCCTGTACTGTACCAAGTACAACGTACACAGGTACACAGGTACACAGGTAAGCCTCACGTCGCGCCGCACCATTTGACGCAAATATGCAGGTACCAAATGCTCAAGACGTCAATTGCGCGCACACACACACCCTCACGACTCGCACCCCCACCACCCCCCCTCCGGGCAACTTGGGCAATTGGAAGCATCTTGCGTGCCCCCCTGTGCACACCCTCAGGCCCACTCGCGCGGAAGTGCCGCCCACTTGCGCGCATTCTAGCGTCTCACGCTAGAGCTTCCATGCATGGTACCCATGCTCCCATGCTCTCAATCGCTCGGCTCCCATCCTGCGATCCGACTCCTCAAACAACGACCCATGGCGCCCTCGTGGCTTTTTCGAAACAGGGGCTCCGCTCTGACAGGCCGTTACTTGCCCGACGCAAACCCACCAATCAAAAATGCACGCCGTGCAGCAACCTCGCTGCCTCGGGGATCGGTTCCCTCGGCTAAAGGAGGGGAACCTTAAGTGAGGCAGTCGAATGCCTGATCGCAGCCGATTGGCCTGAGATTGGTGGACTGGTTTTTCCGTAGTACGTGATGGGGAGTACAGTACCGTACCGACTGTACGAGGGTACATTCTGCCGGAGTCACGAGATCGCAGGCCAAGCAGGGTTGCACTTTCGGATCAGACGAGTGGAGATTGTACAGTGGTAGAGTAGTACAGCACAGTACCTTCGTACTCTACTTCGTACTCGTACTGTAAACGACGGCGAAGCCATCAGCCACAGTCCGCGTCGTCGCTCATCCTGACCAGCAAAGAATGGGACAAGCCAACCCGTCATCCCTTTCTCCTCGCCTCGCCAGGCTCGCCCTCAGAACGAACCCGCCACATCTACAGTACTTCGTACAGTAGATGGAATCGTGAAGACTCCGAGTCACGTTCCCTCTTCAACTCTGGCGGGTTGACCTTTCACTTAGGTAAAAATGCTGACAGGCTGAAGGTGCTCCGAAGGGATTCGGCGCCTCTCATTGGCGCGCAACGTTGTATTTGTTCGGGTAAGTGGACGAGTGAGGGCGTGTACCAAAGTACAGTATCGCCGCCAGTTGCCAGGGAGGGGTTGCTAGACTGATTTCCGAGGTCATGGTTCACTCCCAAGCAGAGCTAGTAGCGCTGATTCCACATCCCACGCAACGTTTCCTTGGGAACTAGAAATTACTGTCCTTCGTACTCAGATTCAGATAAGCATGACCGCTCCTACCACCATCAAGGGGGCGATCGGGTTTCCCACCCAAATGCGGACGTCGACGTCCATTCAAGTTGGTCCCGCAGACTCCCGCTGGAGGAAGGCGCTAAGCGTCCCGCCGCCAAACCCCACGCGGGATATCCATCCATACTCAGGACTCAAGGCACGCGGTCAAGCGAAGGCGTTTTCCACATGTCTCCGAGGAACGGGAAGTCCCCGCCGGGATAGAATCCTCCTTATCGTACTGGACGCCCTCCAGGAAAGAAGAAGCAATTTCATGCATCCCGCTCCTCGGGCTGAACAAAGGCAGGTACGAAAGTACTTCACCGTTTCGCGAGAAAGATTGAGATTGCCGTCGGCACAGCTTCTGCCTATCGATACGTTATCGTCGCCATGTGCCAACCCATCCCATATCACGGGTTTCCGAAACCCACGCCTGCCTTCCCAGCAACCCATACCAGACCAAACCATAAAAGAAATGGAAAACCTAATAATCTTAATAGATTAATTCTCAGGAACACTTCCACTTCCGTCACCTCTCCATCCCAAGCATCATCCCTCTCGTTCCCTGACTCGAAAATCCTCCTGTCCCACAGAACGAAAAACGTCCCGTGCACTGTGGAGAACCCCACGAAAGCTCATCTTCGGGCCCCCTTAGCCCGCCGGGGAACACACCCCAACCACCCGCTCGGAATCCTCCCAGCCAACCACACAACCTTCCCCTTCGCCGTCAACTCCCTGAAGAAAACGCACGTCCTCCTCCCGTGAATGTGACCGGGGCTTGCAGCGCGGAAACCTTCTCAAACGCGATCTGCCTCCCCATCACGAATCAAGTGCCCTTGCTTGCATCCCCGAGAAAATAATCGATGGGAAAATAAAAAGGTTACAATTTAATTGTTACTTTTATGTCAATTGTTTCTTTATTCGGAACGGAGGTGAGGTACGGAAGGGGAATAGTATTTTTATTTATTTACTTGGGGGCTGGAGGGATGTGATCTTGTTTTTCTTCTTCCTTTCTCTTCATTTCACTATATGCATGTGCAAAAAACGTGCTTGGGATAAATAAACGCGATGCAATAATGAGGAGGCTCAGCGTGGTGTCCCAAACCAAACGCTACAGTAAACTTTAGATATTGGGGATTAGGGCTGGTTCTCGTTCCTAGAAGCTAGAGACGGGAAGCGAGTATGACATCTGGCATGTTTATGCTTAAATATTATTTATTTATGCTTTCGGTACTGGTGGGAGTTGAGCATGCACAGCCTTCCCTTGCTTTGCGTGTGCTCCCTTGCTGTTGCATAATCCCATCTCAGAGAAGTACACTCCTTACTTTTTGCATGTATTCCCGCCAAGATCAGAGAAAGATGCTCCTTACTTTTTGCATGTATTCCCACCAAAGATCAGAGAAGTATGCTCCTTACTTTTGCATATGTATTACCCAAAATATCAGAGAAGCGCGCTCGGGTACTCGGGATTATGAGGGTGCGTTATCGCGTCCCAAGCCCCCTTCCCTCCTTACCTGCTCTCGATTTTCTCGTCGGGAGTTGGGATCGGGAATTGCACGGGAATTGAATGGGTACGGCACTTTATTATTGATTTATTTATTCATTCATTTATTTATTTATTCATTCATTTGTTTCCTTATTATCTATTTTTATTCTGAGATTTTTCTTATTCGCACGCAAGAACGGTGTAAAGAAACCTTGCCTTCCTTCCATCCCTTGCACCCTCTCTCTTCCTTTCAATACCTTAGTCGGTGTACTGGAATACTGGGATTCTATCCACCTCTCCGCATCCTCCAGGATCTAGCCAGCAATAACCAGCTCCTCTCCCCCGCCCCCAAAATCAAATCAAATCAAACAAACGTCATCAAAAAGACAACGCGACCAAACGAATATTCTTCCCCATCCCCCAAATTTTTCCTTTCTCTCTCTCTCAGTTGCGGGATTCCGAGCCAGGGCATCCGAATGGTGTGCTCACCGATCCCACGCGCGCCAATCAGGAAATCCGATTCCCGCGTTCTCGTGATTTGACGGCTGATTGGGGCGTGTGGTGGGGTAGAGGGATTTCTCGGCACATTTCTGTGATGGGCGAGGGGGAGGTGGAAATGAGATTTGTGAAAGGGGGGGGTTGGGGATCGGGTGCTGTAAGGGGTGAGAGAGGTGACTCCGAATGAGGATCGGTGTTGATGCGCTGTGGC
>Ga0302326_10033290_pt1 | contig 10241 bp, 11 predicted proteins | sample Palsa_T0_3_FD_202264 | JGI IMG/M metagenome (GOLD analysis project Ga0302326, IMG submission 202264) | Peat permafrost microbial communities from Stordalen Mire near Abisko, Sweden - Palsa_T0_3 | ecosystem: Environmental > Terrestrial > Soil > Palsa > Peat permafrost | place: Sweden: Abisko... | reverse complement strand
CCTCTCTTGGAGTCCCGGAGGTGGTGGCCACGCGCTGGCAGATAAGTTCGGAATCAGCGGTCCCATTCATGGAAGTTTTTTATCGAAGCATGGCCCAGGGAAATAATGTAGCTATGGCCCTAACTCTGGCGCGCAGGTTACAATCTCTGCGATCTCACGATAACAATCCGTATTATTGGGGAGCGTACTACGTTACCTGCACGGAGAGAGCGAACCGGAGGAAATCGTACCATGCCAGCCAATAAACTCGACTCGAAGAAGAGCAAGACGAAAACCCCGTCCACAGCAGGTCAACTGGATATCCTGCTCTCCGGACCGCTTCTGCTGGTTCCGGCGGTTAACGGCGGCAACATAACCGGGGTCGAAGTCTTCTCCCCATGCAATGGCCATCCCGTGGGAGCGGTATTTGTCCCAGGAGTCATCTTTTCCGATGCGGAGCTGAACGATCCCCAATGCGAGCGCTGGCCGGAGCCGGAGGGCTTCTCGCTCCTCGATCCGCACAGCTACTCCATCGATCTGACCCAGAAGGGAGGCAAGAAGAGGCGGCCATTTCCGGTCTCGGCAATTCCCGATACCAATCACAAAGTGAAGCCGGGGCGCAGATTGAGCGGGGATTGGGAGGTCTCGATTACCGTCAACGGAAGCCTCTCCGGATGGGGTTCCCAGCGTCTCTTTAACGTCACCGACGATTTGTATACCGGCGCCGACGCGCCCACCTCTCCGACGGTGGCCGCCATGCACCGGCTCTCTTACACGGGCGTTACGGGGGCGGAATTTGGCGGGGCCTCCGGCAAGCCCAGAGAGTATCTGCGCGCCAACATTGCCAAGGGTGGGTCGCTGATCATTCTTGGAGAAATCCCCTATCAGTCGACGCTGCTGCATGAGCGGCGGGCCATCGACGCCCTGGCTAAGCTGGCGGGACTGGATTTTCACCTGGTCGCGACTGACCCCGCGCCGCATAGGACTCGTCTCATGGCACACATCGCGGACTGCGGGAGTTCGATCATCCTGGCGTAGTGTGCGCTGAACAACGAGGAAGGCGCAGGTCCTACATGCCTGACCTGGCCGGCTTCCATTGCAGCAGGAAGCTGGTTACTGCGCTGGATTCCATGTGGCGCATGGATTCGAATTCGCCGGTTCGCTGGCTGTAGAGGAGCCTGCCGTGCTCGTCGAGGACCGCCAGGGCGGGCACGCCCTTTTTCAACGGCACCTGGTAGCGCTCGGCGATGGCCTGGTTCTGGTCCATGTGGCCGATGTTGATGTGGACCAGGACGTAGTTGGCTTCGAGCAGTGGTTTGTTGCCGGGGTCGTGGAAGTAGATGTCCAGAACCTGGCAGTCGCCGCACCAGTTGCCGCCGAAGTCGATGATTACGTGCTTGTGAGTGGCCGCCGCGGTCTTGAGCGCGGCAGAAAGGTCGGCCTGGCCCTGTTCGGGTTCGGGATAGATGACGCGATCTGCCGCCTGGGCAGTAAACGCAGCAGCGAGCAGGATAACCGGCAAAATCGCGGCCGCTCTTGCGGGCAATCTCGTCAGCAATTTGCTCAAGAAGGAGAATCTTGTGAATTTCATCGGATGCGGCATGGGGAATTAGACCTCAATGATTGTTTTGTAGCGCCAATAAGCAAGAGATGCAAGGCGAAGAGGAAGGATTGGGAATATTCTCTCTGGAGGACTAAGCTAGATTCGTGACAATCGAAGCAGAAAACGTGCGTAAACGGCTGGAAGCAACGAGCTTTCCCGACCTGGACGCGATGATGGAGGCCTACGCGGCCGCGGCCGTTACCGTAGCCCGCGAGGTGTTTTGCCAGCGGCTGGATTACAAGTCCGAGTCGATGTCGGCCTTCGAAGCGGTGCTCGCCGAACTGACGGAAAAGAGCGATTTGGACTACGACTACGAAGTAAAACTGTGGGGCGGCTACCTGGGAGAGGTCTTGCGGCGGCGCTATGCCGGCAGCTGGGAGATGACCCAGTATCCGGGCGGCGTGGCCGCTGTTCCGGCTGTCGAGGTGCGGGGATCGCGGCTTTTCCCGCTGATGAAGGTCTACCGGCGGATTACCATGGGCGACGCGGAAAGCATTGCCGCCTTTTTCCATATGGTCACCGAGAGGCTGGGCAAGCCGGCACAGGTCAATTGAGCCCGGTCAATCGAGCCCTGCAACGGACGAAGCAGCTTTCCGGTCAGGTCTCGCGGTCTGGCGGCCGGAATCCAAGCCAATCCGAAAGATGCTGAGCGGCGTTCCTTATCTGTAGACAGCAAGATTCTTGCGAGACCGCGCCGGGAGAGACGCGATGCGGACAAAAGTCTGACATCTTCCAGATCAAAACAGCGGTTTCAGGCGGCCTTATGCGAGCCTGATATTTAGCGACTGTGCGACAATAGCTTTCGGAAGACTCTCCGCCTGGATTCTCTTGTGGAGATGCGGAGACAACTCCGCGGAGGAATGTATCATGGGTGATCTATTTCAACCGTCCCACCTGCTCGTGCTGGGAATCGTTGTCTTTTTGCTCTTCGGCGCCAAGCGTCTGCCGGAACTTGGCAAGGGCCTGGGCGAGGGCCTGAAGGGCTTCAAGGACGGCATCAAAAACGCCGGTGAACCCACTCCGATGGCCCAACAGCAGAATGCCGCTCCCGTGCCGCCCAAGGCTGAGCCGGTCGAGCAGAAGCAGACTCCGGTAGCCTGAATCGGAATCATCTGCGCTCGAAGTTTTTGAGAGGCGCGGGCTTTTGCGCAAGGCTTGTGGCTGCGCCTCTTTGTTAATACACGCAGGACTACAAACTCGACAGGACAACTGAGCCACGGCCCCGCCCAGGGATTGCCTGGCAACTACTGCTAGCGGGCATCCAGCGCGGTGGGGTAGTAGCCGCGCTTGGTGGTAATTTCGACTTCCTTTGCCGGGCGGTCCACGCGCACTTCGATGGAACGGTACTTGCCGTCGATGGCCGGCTCATGACTGTAGTAAACGATCGTGTATTGCCGGCGGGATTCCTCGGTGACGCGCTGGTAGCTCTTCTCGATGCCGTTGGTGTTGCGCTCGGAGTAGAGATCGCCGCCGGTGGCCTGGGTGTACTTCGGCAGAACATCGTCGTTCATCTGGAACGGGATGTGGAAGCGGCTCAGATACCCCTCGCCCCAACGCGCCGAGTCGCCGACCAGCGTGGCGTAAAGCGTGATCTTGTTTCCTTGCAGATACTTGATCACTTCTTTCGTGGTGGCTTTGCTGCCGTATTCCTTGCCGTCTGAGACGACGTAGATCATGCGGCGACGCCCCGGCGGGCGCTTGGCCAGATCGGTTGCGGCACGCAGGATGGCGTCGTTCAAGGTGTGAATCTCCTTGACCGGATTCATTTCCATGCTGCCGGCGCTGTGACCGACCTGCAGATTAGGATCAACGCAAGCGCCATTGGCGGTGATGGAGCATCCGGCCAGTGCGCCGCCAGTCACCGGAGCTCCTTCCTCTCTCCCAGTCGCCTTGTTGAGGGCCAGCACGGCCTCGAGCCGGTGGCTCTGCGCGCCGGTCCATCCCGAGAGTTCCTTGGCTCCGTTGCTGTAGGAGAGGACGGTGACTTCGTCGTAGGGAGTAAGCGCGCCTTGCAGAGCGCCCAGAGAGTTGTTGACCTGGGCCATGACGTCTTCGCTCAGGCTCTGGTCGATGACAAAGGCGATCGAAAGCGGGTAGGGATCGACGGTGAAGTAGGCGATCCGCTGCGGCTGGTTGTTCTCAAAGACGCGGAAGTCGCGGTAGGTGAGACCGCCAACGAAATTGCCTTTGCTGTCCTTGACCGTCACCGGCAATTCGACGGCATTGGTGTTGCTGATGATCACGGTCTTGATGTCGTTGACGCTGCCGGCGATGGGAGCCTCGCCCTGAACGGTGTCGGGAGCGGCGGCAGGCGGGGGCTGGGTAGACGGCGCGGGAGACCCATCGGGCGCCTCCGTGCCGGAACTCGCATTGGGTGCGGCGGCGGGAGCAGTCTGCGTCTCCTGCGAGCCTTTGCCGGGGGTGATCTGGCTCTTGATATCGGACATGGGAGCCGGGGCCTGGGGTGCAGGCGCGTCCGGCACCGGGGCCTGGGCGGGTTGCGCCGGTGCTTGAGCTTCAAGAGAAACAGGGACTTGCGCCACAAAGACACACAATTGCAGAGCGACGGCGCAAGAAATTCGGGTCCAGCTACGATTCACAGAGCTTCCTTTTTGCCGCAGTTCGGCTGCGGCTGACGAACAGTACCTCGCAACCGGGCGATGAAGAGACAATACCGGCTGCATAGGTCAGATTATCAGACGCGGCAAAGCGCTGCTGGTCTCAAAAGCGGCAGGAAAGCCGCGAAGATGCTTTCCCTCCGGGCCGTAAATGCGTCTACCATACATGCAGGTTAAGATGCGATTGCCGCTCCAAATGCCGCTTCGAGTGCTGGTCCGAATACTGGTCCTGGGACTGCTGGCCGCTTCAGCCGCCGGACTGCACGCGCAACTGGCTCCCTCTCCCGACGAATCGCCGGTCAGCCACGCTCCGCCACCCAAGCCGGAAGATGATGCGCCGGTGGCCACGCTGAAGGTCGACGTGAACCTGGTAAACCTCTTCTTCACCGTCAAGGACAAGGATGGAGCGCTGATTCCGCACCTGACCAAGGAGAACTGCTCGGTGCAGGAGGACAAAACACCGCAGACGCTGAAGCATTTTCAGGCGGAGAATAATCAGCCGTTGACCTTGGGAATCCTGCTCGACACCTCGGGAAGCCAGCAGCGTGTGTTGCCGCTGGAGAAGGACTTCGGCGGCCAGTTTCTCTCACGGGTGTTGAAGAGCAAGGACGAGGCCTTCCTGGTGAGCTTTGACGTGGACGTCGATCTGCTGCAGGACTACACCAACAGCGCGCATCTGCTGCAGCGGGCCATGGACAAGGCGGAGATCAATACAGCTGCCGGCAATGGCGCAGCCGGCGTACCGGGAATCGGCACTGGCCCGGTGCCCACGCATGGCACGCCCAAGGGGACGCTGCTTTACGACGCCGTCTACCAGGCCTCGAATGAGAAGCTGAGCCGGGAGACGGGACGCAAGGCTGTGGTGATCCTGACCGACGGCGAAGATGAAGGCAGCGAACACAAAATCGCCGAGGCGATCGCGGCGGCGCAGAAGGCTAACGTGATCATTTACGGCATCCTGATCGCGGACCGCATGCAGTACGGCAGTTTCGGCCTTGGCTATAGCGGCGACTTTGCCTTGAAAAAGATGGCCGAGGAGACCGGCGGCCGCATGATCAACGTGGGCAACAACGGCAGCAAGCTGCAGGCGGCCTTTGCACAGATCGAGGATGAACTGCGTACGCAGTATGTCGCCTCATACACACCGACCAACAGCAAGATCGACGGCAGTTATCGCAAGATTGCTGTGGAGTGCAAGTCAGACCAGAGCGCCGAGCTGAAGGTGCAGGTGCGCAAGGGGTACTATGCGCTGTCGCCCGAGGAATAAACACCAGATGGAACCGGGCGAGGCCGAAAGCTGTTCTCTTTCGATACAGTAATGAGACTTCTCTCACCAAAGTGACATGGCATTTCGGGAGCCCGTAATCTGGCGCTCTGGCTCGGCTAATCTTACTATCGACTCATGTCGCTGAAACTTGAGCTGCCGTTCGGATGAAATTGGAGAAAATTCTCCTCCTTTTCTCTGGATGCTTCGCGACTCGGGAGCCCAAAATGAACCTCGAATCAACCATGCTCGAAAGCTATGAGATTAGCGCGCGCTTTCGCCAGTCGCTCGAGGAGCGCATCGCCAGGCTGGAGCGGGATGCGGCCGAAGACGAACGAATGTTGACCGATCTTGAGAATAAGGATCATATTCGGCGGCACTTACGGTTGATCGCCGTTCAGCGGGCTGAAGCATTGCGCATGAGGCTGTTCCTGGAGCGCTCGCGGCCGCGGCTTCCCCGGCCGCTCCTTGCACTCTAAGGTCGATATCGGGAGAAGATATAGGTCAGAGTGTGCAAAACTATACAGATTTACAATCCTAAGGAATAAGATCGTGAATTGATCTTTGCAAGCGATCGCGGGCCCTCGACAAATTTCCGCCAGCAAGCCCGCGTTGCGCGTTAACCCCCAACGCTGGCCGTGCAGTTTTTACAAAAGAAATGGCGGTAATGATGAATGGACTTACGGCGTTTGCCTTTGATCCCGCCACGTTTCTTGCCAATGCAGGCCTGGGGCGGAGAATCGTGCGCCTGAAAGCCAAAAACTCCTTCTTTGTCCAAGGTAGTCCGGCAGACTGTGTTTATTACCTTCAGAGCGGCCGCGCCAAACTTACTGTAGTCTCCAAAAGCGGAAAGGAAGCGACGATCACGTTGCTCAACGCTGGAGAGTTTATCGGCGAGGAGTCGATCGCCGGGGCAGTGGGTCTGCGTATGGCAACCGCGACGGCAGTCACGGCGTGCACGGCGCTTAAGATCGAGCGATCGGAGATGATCCGCATCCTCCACGAAGAGCATGCCTTCTCCGACCTGTTCCTGAAATTCTTGCTCGCCAGGAGCATGAGAACGCAGGCAGACCTGATCGATCAGCTCTTCAACTCCAGCGAAAAACGGCTCGCGCGGATCCTCCTGCTGATGGCTGAGTTCGGCGAGCCGGGAGAGCCGGAGACTCTGATTCCACCGATTACCCAGGAGACTCTGGCGGAGATGATCGGGACCACCCGCTCCAGGGTGAGCTTCTTCATGAACCGCTTCCGCAAACTTGGCTTTATCGAATACAAGGGCCGCATCCGGGTGCATAAGTCGCTGCTCAACGTAATACTGCACGACAAGGTGACGGACGAAGAATCAGTACGGCCCGCGCTTGTAGGCTCTTCCAACGGGGCCCGCGGTTCTGCCCGCAGCAGCGCGGCCACGAAGAAAAAGATTGAAAAGAAGCGAGCCTAGAGAGCCCGCTTCTTCTCGGGCTTACCAGGGCAGTTCCTGGCCCAGATGGATGAATCTTCCGCTGGGGCCGTCCGCGCCCAACAGGGCCAGCGCTACGCTGGTCTTGGCGCCATCGGGAATCTCCATAGGCGCAGCATCGGTGCCCATGTCGGTCTTGACCCAGCCGGGATGCGCGGAGTTGACCTTGATCGGCGTGTCCTTCAGCTCATGCGCGAGGTGAATGCTGTAGGCATTGAGCGCAGACTTCGAGGCGTCGTAGGCGAAGGATTTGAAGTTTGCAATCGGACTCGCCGGATCGGCGTGCAGGGTGAGCGACCCGAGGATGCTGGAGAGATTGACGATGCGCCCGGCATCACTTTTCTTGAGCAGCGGAAGCAGTTCGCGGGTAAGCGCCACGACGGCAAAGAGATTGGTGTCGAAGATTCTTTCCAACTCGTCGTCGGTCACCTGGCTGGTGACGTTGGTGAAGCCTGTCGAGGCCGCGACGCCGGCGTTATTGATCAGAATGTCGAGTTTGCCGAACTTCTCTTCGAGATACTTCGCGGCAGCCTGGCGATCGGCCTCGCTGGTCACTTCCAGTTGAAGCGGGTACGCGTCGATTCCCTGCTGCTTGAGTTTGGCGGCGGTTTCTTCGGCGGCCAATGCCGTTCTTGCGGCGGCCACGATGGTGACGCCCGTTTCGCCCAGTTGCTTTGCCGTTTCCAATCCGATTCCACGATTTGCCCCGGTGATGAGAGCGACTTTTTTCTGCTGCGCCATGTGCATGGTCTCCTGCTGAGGAGTAGATGCCGGGGATGCGGGGTGAGGATTCACCTTTCTGTGCGCTGCTCGCTCCGCGGAACAATTGAGACATTGGGAGACGCTGGGAGACGCTCGATTGCGGCGGCTACAATTTTTTGAAATCTGACGAAACCGCGAAATGTTGTTCGGCATGCCGATGCGCATTCATCGATAATTCATGCGCCTGCTTGGTGAGCTCGCATGCCGTAAGATGATCGCCTTTGTGGTGAGCTACGGCAGCGGCCGCGTGGGCGTGCGCGGCAAGATTGTGAAGTTCTGAGGCTCGGTCATGGGGGCTCTGGGGCATGGGAAACTCCTTTACATATACCTTGATCCATCGGAAGCTCATTTGCGGAAGGTTACTGTTCCCTTTTGCCCATTCTGGGTGCCCGGAGCTCAGTGGGTCTGGAGCCATGCGGCTTCTCTCCGTCTACAGTGGCAAACAGGTCGTCTGGCTATGAGTTCCTTAGGCTAAAGAGAGGCCGCATTTGCGGCGGCGAGCAAAAACACCAGCGGCGCATTCCAGTTGATGGCCACTTCGTTCAGCGAATAGGCGCTTTGGTCGTCGAGCCACATCCGCATGGGCGGCAAGTTGGGCAGAGTGCGCGCGATCTGGTCGCCGGGCCTTGCGTTGGGGCCTCCCGAGAGCAGCCCCGGCCAGGGCGCCGCGATATCGTCGGCTGCGCTGGGACGGTGATGCGGATGTTGAAAAGGGTTGGTTCCAACCTGCGTGACCCAGGAGACGCCGAAGCAGTTGCGTCCGAGCAGGTAATGAAGGTTACCCAGGGCAGCCTGCACCGCGCGCGGATTGGGTTCGAAGCGATCGGCAATGAGCAGCAGCAGCGACTGGTTGGCGGCGACGGAGTTCGAACCCCAGATGTAATCCGTCGGCGCCAGAGTATTGCCATACCCGCTCGAGGCGCGGCGGTCGATGAGCATATGCGCGGCGGCCGCGGTCTGCTTGAGAATGCGCCCCTTCAGCTCGCCGGAAGCCTTCCGTCCCGCGAGCAGATAGGTCCAATAGGCCATGGGAGCGACGTTGGGCCAGGAGGGCGCCTGGATGCTGGTCTCCGGAGGCAGCGCCGCGATCCCACCCAGGAACCCCTGCTCGTACTTCGGATCGCCGGTGGTGCGCCATAGTTCTGCCGAGGCCCAGAGGATCGCATCGTTGCAATGCCTGTCGTCATAACCGCCCGTGGTGACGCCCGGCGGGTTGGTGAACGGAATATTCGGATTCGCGGCGGCCCAACTCCAGCCGCGTTTTGCCGCCGCGAGACAACGCGCCGCGAAAGCAGCGTCGTACTCGCCATAACAGCGCGCTGCGATGGCCGCCACAGCGGCAAGATCGGCTGTGGCGATGGTGCTCTTGTAAGGCGACTTGCCGGTGCCGATGATATAGCTGATCAGCGTGTCTTGTTCGGGAAGAATGAAGGCGCAGAACTGCTCGCTGGTCTGTTTGTGCCAGACGCCGCCGTCGCTGTCCTGGAGCGAAAGCATCCACTCCAGATTCCATTTCACCTCGGCAAGATAATCGGGAAGCTTGCCGCCGGATTCGGGTATTTCGAGGTGAAGGCCGCGCAGAATCTGCGGATAGATCTCCCACGCCCAAAGCAAGGTGCCGCAGGTGATGCCGCAGTTGACCACATAGCGGCCATAATCGCCGGCATCGTGCCAGCCGCCATGGTTGGCCACCGCGCCCTGGCGCCCCGAGGTGCGATGGTATGCGCCGGCCAGGTGACAAGGCGCGTGGCGATATCCTCCTCCGAGATCGACGGCGCAGCCGCAGCGCTGGCCATAGAAGGCGCGCGTCGAAAGACGCAACGCATCGCGATAGACTTCGCCGCCAACCGAGAATGGCTCGCTGCGCCTGCCCTGCGCCAACAATCGATATGTGCCAGGCGTGGTCCACGCGGAGAAATCGGCGAGCGCCACACGATCGCCCGAGGCGGCGTCCAGGGTCGGAGCGCCGATCGTGCCGTGAAATACCGGCTGGGCGCCATGTCCAGAGGCGCTTGTGGAGAGATGGCCGGCTCCGATCTCCGGCACAAGCTGAAAGGAGCCGTCCGCTCCGTCTTGTGCGGGCACCGTCGCAACTTTTTCGCCGCCAGGCAGGAAGCCGACTTGATTGAACGCCGCTCTCTGGAGTGTGGGTGAGCCGGCGACATCCGCCAATACCCGGGTCCCGGCGATCAGGGAATCGGATTCGGAAATTGCACCGGCGGCGGCGGAATATCCAAAATACTTCAGGATGTCGCGGCGGTTCATCGCCTCATCTTACGACATAGTCAGCCAAGATACTTCCATTGCGATGTGGTGGGTAAGGTTACCTGGCGTCACGACTGCATGCCAGTTCGCTCTCAATTCCCGCTATTCCTGAACGACTGCATGACGGTCTCGCGACATTGCCTGGGTGAAGGTCATGCGTATTCCGTGCTTCGGCCGCAGGATCACCATCGGGCGCGCTTCGATCGACTGCCCCGGAGTCAGTTGGAAATCGTATTTTCTCAGCAGCGAGCTCAGAATCATGAGGATCTGCAACATCGCGTAGTTACCGCC
>Ga0302326_10033289_pt1 | contig 10241 bp, 3 predicted proteins | sample Palsa_T0_3_FD_202264 | JGI IMG/M metagenome (GOLD analysis project Ga0302326, IMG submission 202264) | Peat permafrost microbial communities from Stordalen Mire near Abisko, Sweden - Palsa_T0_3 | ecosystem: Environmental > Terrestrial > Soil > Palsa > Peat permafrost | place: Sweden: Abisko... | reverse complement strand
GAGCTGCGCAAAGCTGTTGCTGGTCGGCGAAAACGTAAAGAAGGTTCCGGCGTTGGCGATGCCGCCTCGTTTCGTGGTTCCATATAAATTGCCATTGCTGGCCAGGACCAAGGAGTTGGGAAAGGCACCGTTGGTGTTTTCCGATCCTGCGGGTGAACCGCTGAAGGTGTAAAGGCTGGTGAACGCGCCCGCAGAAGTGATTTGAAAGATCGTCCCGGTGTTACTAGGGCCGCCGGACTGAGTCGCCCCATAAAAGTTATTGTTGGCCGCCTGCACTAAAGCGCCTAAGGGCCTGGATCCATCGGCAGCCGTCACGATATTGAAAGCGCTCAAAATGTCCGGCCCGAAAGTATAAAGGTTGGTAAACTGTCCGGTCGGAGAAATCACAAAAATCGAGCCGTTGAAATTTGACCCGCCTTGCTGGGTTGTGCCGTAAAAATTTCCGTCGTTTCCCTGCACCAAATCATTGGGTTCCAAATCGTAATTCACTTCGCCCGCCTGATTGGTAGCAGGTGGGAAAGCATATATTTCGGAAAGGAGACCAGAGACGGTCATGCTGAAGATTGACCCGGCACCGTTGGATCCGCCTTCCAGCGTTGTGCCATATAAGTTTCCATTGCCCCCCAGAACCAGTCGGGAATTAGGAGAAAACCCGTCGTTGTTGGTTAAAACAGCATTGGTCGATAATTCCGGGGTGGAAAAGTTGTAAATCACAGTCGGTTCTGCGACCACGGCAACCGCCAGCATTACGGAAAACAAAGTTATTGCCAGCAGCGCCGCCAACCGCGCGCAGCGTGGCTGACCAAACAAGTTGAGGAGGAATGCGCGGATACCAAATCTCATCGTACAATTCAAGAGTTTGGACTTTCGTTAAAGCCTTTATCCGAGTCAAGGCATTAAGGCCTTAGGTCGCAGATGTAACCAGAACGTCACCTTGGTTCGCCTTGTCGCACAATCGTCACAAAAACACTCTTGAACTGACGCCAAAAGACGGTATCACAAGGCCTGCAAAATCTCGTCAAATAAACCGAACATGAATTTTAGAGATAGATGGGCGGCACTGATGGCCGGAACCGTTGCTGGCTTGGCGCTGGCCTCAACGGCCACAGCCCAGGTTTCTGCGGACGCTATTCTGGACAAATTGGTGGCCAAGGGGGTTCTTAACCGGCAGGAGGCCGACCAGCTCAAGAATGAGGCTCAGACCAACAATGCGGGAGGGATTAATGGAGCAGAAGTCCCCAAATTCAAGATAAGTCGAGTCCTTAAGAGTATAGAGCTATACGGAGATTTGCGGTTTCGCTACGAATATCGCGCCGCCAAACTCGGGCCGGAGGCCGGCAGCATTTATGATGCGGAAAACCGATGGCGTTACGCGTTGCGCTTAGGCGTGCGCGGTGATTTGCCTGATGACTTTTACTACGGCTTAAGATTTGAAACTTCTCCAAATGAGCGTTCGCCGTGGAACACATTTGGCAACTCCTCGGCTGGCAATTACTATGGACCGTTCAGCAAGGCGAATAATTATACCTTGTTCATAGGTCAGGCTTATCTCGGATGGCGCCCGACTTCTTGGTTGGATGTTTCATTTGGAAGGGTGCCGCAACCCCTTTACACCACCTCGATGGTTTGGGATTCCGACTACGCTCCAGAAGGATTGGTTGAAAAACTTCGATATTCGTACGGCCCGTTGGATTATTTTGCGACGATGGGGCAGTATATCTATCAAGACGTTTCACCAGGGAGCGACTATGCTATTCAGGGCGGAGCCACGGCTGGGATTGATTTGGGAGATTACTCTGACCATAACGCCTACCTGCTCGTTTGGCAATTGGGAGCGGTTTATCATGTCAATTCCAATATATGGGCCAAAGTCGCTCCCGTGGTTTATACCTACGTCGGCCATGGGAACTCGACCGTCGGCTTTTATGGCCCGTTTGTAGGTCAGGGCGAGGCGGGTTACACCTTCGCTCCCGGAACCTCCACATCTGGCATCCCGGGAGCGTTCGGCACCCTTGCCAGCTATAATCAAACCGGCATTAACAATCTTGCCATCGTTGAGATCCCCATGGAATTAAACTTTAAGATAGGTTCCTTGGATGCCAGGGCCTTTGGGGATTTCAGCGTAAACCTGGAGGGAGATCAACGAGCCCGCGCGGCCTACGCCTCTGGGGGGACGGCTGCTTTCCCCGGCGGCCTCCAATTAAACCAGGGCGAGGCCTACCAAGCTGGCGTAGCCGTGGGCAACAACCTTGGCTTGGTTTACGGCACCACCTCGAAGAAGGGGACGTGGGAAGCGCGGACCTTTTGGCAACACATTGAACAATACGCCTTGGACCCTAATCTGCTGGATTCAGACTTTTTTGAAGGGCGGGGCAACCTGCAAGGAATTTACGTGGCGGTTGCTTACAGTTTCACCGACGCGATGATCGGCACCATTCGTTACGGCTTGGCCGAGCGCATCAACGACCAGCTCGGTACAGGAGGTTACAACGCTGACTTGCCCTTGCCCAACCCCGTCAACCGGTTCCAAATCGTCCAAATGGACCTGACTTTAAGATTCTAGTTTCGACGGCAACCGATATGAATTTTCGCCAACGATTGGCGGCTCTTGCGGCCGGAACTTCTGCCTGCCTTGTGTTATCCATGACAGTGAAGGCTCAAGTATCTCCCGACGCGCTATTGGACAAATTGGTAGCCAAAGGCATTCTCAACAGCCAAGAGGCCGCCGAGATTAAGAGTGAGGCTCAAACCAACCACGCGGGAGTTGAACTCCCCAAATTCAAGATCAGCAAAGCCATCAAAAGTATCGAGCTGTACGGAGATTTGCGGTTTCGCTATGAATATCGCGCCGCCAAGCTCGGACCGGAGGCCGGCAGCATTTATGATGCGGAAAACCGATGGCGTTACGCGTTGCGCTTAGGCGTGCGCGGTGATTTGGCTGATGACTTTTATTACGGTTTGAGATTCGAAACTTCTCCAAACCCGCGTTCTTCGATTGATACTTTTGGCAACTCCTCGGCCAGCACCTACTACGGGCCGTTCAGCAAGGCGAATAATTATACCTTGTTCGTAGGCCAGGCTTATATCGGATGGCGCCCGACTTCGTGGCTAGATATTTCATTCGGAAGGGTGCCGCAACCCTTTTACACGACCCCAATGGTCTGGGATTCGGACTATTCGCCTGAGGGACTGGTGGAAAAGATTAGATACTCGTACGGCCCGGCGGACTATTTTGCGAACTTGGGCCAATTTATCTACCAAGATGTTTCGCCGGGGAGCGATTATGCTATTCAAGGAGGAACCAGCGCCGGTTTATTTTTGGGCGATTACTCAGACCACGACGCCTACATGCTGGTTTGGCAATTGGGAGCGGTTTATCATGTCGATTCCAATATGTGGGCCAAAGTCGCACCTGTGATTTATACCTACGTCGGACATGGGAACTCGACCGTCGGCTTTTACGGCCCGTTTGTCGGTCAAGGCGAATCCGGGTACACATTTTTACCAACGACTTCCACGGCTGGCATCCCAGGAGCGTTCGGTTCCGCAAGCTATAACCAAACCGGGATCAATGATCTCGCCATCGTTGAGATTCCCATGGAGCTGGACTTTAAACTAGGTTCCCTGGATGCCAAGGGTTTTGGGGATTTCAGCTTAAACTTGGAGGGAGATCAACGAGCACGCGCGGCCTACGCCGCTGGGGGGGCGGCTGCTTTCCCCGGCGGCGTCCAATTAAAACAGTCCAAGGCCCTGCAGGCTGGTTTCGCGCTCGGGAACAATTTAGGCTTGGTCTATGGCGCTGAGTCTCGAAAGGGGTCATGGGAAGCGCGTGCTTATTGGCAACATGTCGAGCAATACGCCTTGGACCCTAACCTGCTGGATTCAGAAGCTTTTGAGGGACGAGGCAACCTGCAAGGGATTTTCATAGCGTGCGCTTATAGCTTTACCGACGCGATGGTCGGCACCGTCCGCTACGGTTTGGCCGAGCGCATTAATGACCAACTCGGCACCGGGGGTTACAATGCTGACTTGCCGCTGCCGAATCCGATCAACAGATTTCAACTCATCCAAATGGAGCTGAGCCTAAGGTTTTAGTCTAAGCAACTTTTCCTGAAATCGTTGAAATTCTACTTCGGCAAGAGCACAGTCACTCGCCCGGCGTACTGCATCAATTGAGACTTCTTTTTCTTAAGAGGGTCGTTGTCATCCGTATTGCCATTTCCGTTTGAGGCCAGATCTGAATTTGCCTGTGTGGACTGGGTGACTTGCTGAGTCGTCGCGGCTGCGGAGGCTGAACTACTGCCGGTGGGGGCCGTGCCCACCGCTGCGCCTGATACAGCCCCGCTGGTGCTGATGGAACCTCCGGAAAAAGCCGCGGCAACATCACTGGCCCCGCTCACACTTACGCTACCCACGCCTACAACAGTTCCGCTGACGGTCCCGCCCGCGTTTACCGTGGCCGCTCCTTGAGACAGGACGGTGGCGCTGATGTTTTGTAGAGCATTTACGTTTGCCCCCACGCTGGCCACGACCAGTCCATTCACACTTCCCGTGGCGCTAATATTGACCTGGCCGCCAACCACGCCGGATCCAGTGGCATCGACATCGCCAATGAAACCCGGGCTGCCGGCATCCAGGGTGATGGTAGCGTCATTATGTGTCACCGGTCCTAAAGCGAGTTGCACAATGCCGCCACGGTTAGCCTCGATGCTGCCTTGAGGAGTCAAAACGGTAATATTCCCAATTTGCGAAGTAGTTTGCCCATTTACCAGTTGCGGAAAACTGGTGGCTAGAATGCCGCTGCCGGGAATCGCATCCTCTGTTTCCTGCACCTGGCCGTTCGCATTCACGAAGGGTTTCTGAACCAGAACGACGCCACTGCCGCCGGTGCCTGCGGTGACGTTGCCTTCCAAAGATTCAACAAGGATATTGCCGCCGTCATATGCGGCTATGCGCGAGCCGTCCACATTAATATTTCCTTCCGCGATCACACTGATGTTGCCGCTCCAAAGACTGACGATGCCCAAGAGTTGCCCGCCAGCGGTGGACGGAACCAGCACCGAGCCAACGTCCATACTACCTCCGCAGGCGATGTTGATGTCTCCTCCGTACTCCGATTCGATGCCGGAAGCCAGCATACTAAAGTTTCCGCTCACGGAAATGTCGATATCCGCACCACGGGCTGTGAAGGGCACCAAACCTGTGCCGGCAGCAATGCCTTGCGAAACAATCCCGCCACCGTTCCCCAGGTCAATGGAGGACGCTTTTATTTGGAGAATGCCGGGACCGGCGATTTTATAACCAGCGTCGGCGCTGGTTGCTTCATTCTGGCTTTGCGTATAGATGGCTTGGATGGTGGCCGCGTCCAGAAAAGGGGTGGACAAGCTTAGCAAAGCGGTCTCTTCGGCTGAAGACATTTTTCCTTCGTATTTCAACGTTCCACTGGCAGGATCATACGAAAACAGCGTTTGGACATCTGTCAGGGCCCCAATTAAATTGGGATTGGGAATGGCAATGCCGCCAGGACCCGTGATAAACGGTTCTGAAACTTGATCCAGCGCGTTGAAATTGGGAGTTTCGTTGGCGGGCAATGTCAGGATGACAAAACTGGAGTGATCGAGAATTTCTCCACCCACTGAGATAATGCTTGTGTCTGTTGGATGCAAATTCTGGATCGTCGCGCTGGAATCCACAAGATTGCCACCCACATACATATCGACCAGTTTCGAAGAAACCAGGGAAAAATCGGAAACTGAGCCGCTAATGTTGATTTGCACAGGGTTGGGGTCCTGCATGTGCAATTCGTTATCGACCAGAGGATCGAGTGTTGTGAAACTTTTGGTGCTCTCCCATTGGTCGTCTGAGTTGTCGGAAAGGTAAAAGCCTTTGTTGTTTCCGGTCAGGTTGCCGCCATCGGTGGTTGTTATGTTCAGTGTTCCTTCGGGCGACGGAAACAAGTTCACGGTCTTATCCAGCGTCAGGCCGCCAGATCCGGCGTCAATTGTCAAAGTTGGGGGGAAAATTATGGCTTCGTTCGCGCCGACAATTCTAGGCACATTGGCGCCGGTGATCGTCACTCCTTGCCCTGCGTTCAAAACCACTGAAGCCAGCGGGTCGTAATTGAACAGGAAATTGTAAGGATTGCCTTGTAGTTGATAATTGAAAGCTCCATTTGGGTTGCGGACCTCTTGAAGGAAAATGTTATCTATGGCGTTAACCTGCCATCCCCCAGTGGTTAAACTTAAAGCTAAATTTCCTGAGACGGTGCCCGCATTCTCGCAGGTAATAGTCCCTGAGCCATTTCCGACCACATAATGACCGGTCACATTGCCTCCGGCCGTCAGGGTCACATTGCCTGGGGCATAGCCGAAGGCCCCGCTGCCGTAATCTGACTGAATAGCAGCATTGCCTCCCGGCAACGGGGCGGAGATGTTTCCTCCCGCCTGAATAACGACATTGCCACCGCTTGCCGTGCTAATACCTCCCAAGTTGGGATCCACAAATCCAGGAACATCACTATCTGTAAAGTCATAACCCGCCGTGCTGCTGCCGCAATTTACATTACCAGAAAGCGCTTGCACGCTGATATTGCCACCTCCGCTGGTCATAACCACACCGTTGGCAATCCCAGTTACAATCCCGCCGTTGCCCAGCGAGACACTATTCCCAGCCAGCACATTGATGCTGCCCGCAGCGGTTTGAATATAGCTGGCGCCATTGAGCTGGACAGCACCTGTGCCAGAAACAACCTGACCTGTCGTTAGATTGTAACCGGCCTCCAGAGTGACGGACCAATTGTTTGCGTCCGTAATCAGCGAGGGCTGAGTGGCTGATCCCAAAGTGATGTTTCCACCCGCTTCCAACGTTAACTGGCCTGAGGTCTTGCCCGTGCTCGTGCTTAAGTTCCAAGTGATGCCGGGGTTAAGCGTAATGTTCCCCGTGGCTTCCAACAAGATGGAGGCGTTCACATTCTGAAACGCGCTTCCAACATCCACGTCCACCGTGCCGGAACTCCCGGTGGCGTCAATCACGCCGCTAGTCCCTGCGGATGTCGAGCCTGACGAAAAATTCCCCAGCACAATATTCTCCGGGTCAATCGAAAAAAGACCTTCAATCCAGCCCGCCTGGGCGCTGGCGTCAATTTTCGAATTCAAAGATAGGATTTTGGGCGCGCTGACCTCCACCTTTCCACCGTTGCCGCCATTGGCTCCGCCCGTGGCGCTAATGAGACTTCCGGCGCTGTCGCTGAATGTGCCGCCTGATTTGATGGCAATGGTTCCACCCTGACTGACCTCATCGCTGGCGCCATTGGCTTGGATGACCGAGGTGCTTGCTAATTGAACGTCCTGCGATGCATACAACTCAATAACCCCGTTCTCCTGCCGCACCGAATTGGCCTGAAGGATCCCGCTATTATTGACAGTCTGGGCCTGCAAAAGCACCTGGCCGGCGTCGGCGACGATCCGCCCTTGGTTGTCCACACTCCCCGCTGGCAATTGCAGGGGGGACGATAAACCTAAACCATCCGGCCGTTCTGAAAGCAGCACTTTCTGGCCGGCAAGGAGCGCGGCTGTGCCACCGGGCGTCTCAATGGTTCCCTGGTTTTCAATCTGTTTGGCAATTAAGAACAGGGAACCGCCTGACGTCGTTTCCAAATGCCCATAGTTGACGATCGGCGCCTTTGCTGGCGGCCCGTCGAAGCTCCATCCAACTCCCCCTCCCGAGGACCAAGGACTAACGGCGGTCGTAGTCACCACCAACCCGGCTGCTTTCACGAGAGCATTCGGGCCAAAGTAAAAACCCTTCTGATTCTCCAGGACAACAATGCCATTGGCCTGCAACGAACCGAAGATACTTGAGGCATTTCCGCTCTTGATGTTGTTGAAGACAATCGATGTGGCCGAAGGCTCGTTAAAGATGGTTGTTTCTCCCGCAGCAATATTGAAACTGTTCCAGTTCAAATACGTGTTCTGCGTGGTGGTGGTGATCTGTAATTGGTTTCCCTTTTGCTGTGAGGTTGCCGAACCCGAAACCACAGTCATGCCATGGGGATTGGCGTAAGCATTTTCGTGCGCCAGAACCAACCCTAAAGTCGTCAAAAGCAGTAAAGGCCGACCGGTGATGAATTGGATTTTCATGTTATAAATTTTTCGCGTTCTAAAGTTGGGCGCTGATACTAAAGGAAATTCGTTCACGATCCGCTCGTGAGAACGCGCTGTTCAGCAACGGCCAGGCGATCAAAATGTGGCTCTCTACATAATGGCCGAGATTAAAGTTGATCCCGAGGCCCGTGCCCCAAAGCGCCTGTCGGGAGTTTTGCGCCGAATCCAGTTTATAACCCACCCCATAGTCATTAAAGAAGGTGACTTGGGTTCCTATCTTCATGGTCTGGCCCCGCCAATAAACAGGGGAACGCAATTCCGTCTGCTCTAGCCACCCCGTGTCCGCGTAAAGTTCTCCTTCCCGGTAGCCCCGCACGCTGGCATTGCCGCCCAATTCGAATTCTTCCAAGTTTAACAAAGGCACGTTGGCCCATTGGCCGGCCAAATTTTCGTAAAACGAAAAGTTATCCGGCAAAATTTGGGTTCGAGATAGTTGGGGCCGAACGGCCACAAATTCTGTCGTCGCTTCACTGGAATTCGCAATCAGCGCGGGAAACGTCCTTACCGCGCTTATGGTTCCGCCAGTTCCAGCTTCGAGAGTGAGGGAACCAAACATTTGGTTCCAGAGGTTCTGAGACTTGGCGCTTTGCCCCCAATGGTCCTGACTCGATCCGGTCCATCCCAAAGAAATCGGCGTGTAGTTCAATGCCGGGTAAGTCGGCACACCAGGTATGGCAATGGTGCTCCGTGTCACGGTGGGTGCGCCGCCGCCGGAGCCGTGCGTAACGATGGTGGAATAATAGAAATTATTGGTCGGCAGCGTCACCACTTTGTCATCCTTGTAATCCATGCCAATGCTCCAACTCGATTGGATGCCTTCCCACTTCGGCAACGGAATGCTTAGCCTGGCCCCAACTGTTGTTTGCGAGGTGTATTGCTGCGACACAAGTTGTTGTTGGATGTTTAACAACGACGTATTCACGACAGTCTCTTCTGGCCCATAAATGGTCGGCCCCGTGGTGGACCTGGAGGCGTAGGCCGTTAATTCCGGACGGCCTATGGCTGGCGGGGGAACAAATTGTTTGGTCGTTTCATTGTAGCCGAAATGAGTCTGATCCAGCTCTATTTGATTCTCCACGGCGCTCGGTGGACCCAAAGGCGCCCGGTAAAATCCGCTGTAATAAGCAACTGCGGGTGTGTCCAAAGGATTCAAAGACAGATGTGTGTCGTTTCCAATCGATGGTTTGGAAAAGCTGGGGCTGAACCCGTATTGCAATCCAAGGCTATGATCCAATTGCCACAAATTCCCGTAAGCGACATTGGCGTTGACCCGCAACTCCGGAGTGCCCGGCGGGCTGTAATTGTCTAAATCCACTCGGCCATGCATCGGCAGCCGGTCTTTGACATCCAAAATGAGAGCCGAGGTGCCCGGCTCCAATCCGGGCCGAATCTCCGGTGAAATTTGCCGATCTGGATTGGAATTTGCCCAATCCAGCTCCGTTTGAAAAATCTTCGAATTTAAAATACGGGTTCCTGATTCGAGCGTCCTCACGTAAGGCAGCGCCGACATGATATTGTTGGAACTGTAGTAGCGGTTGTGCAGGATTTTGATGGCCGACAATTTCCCTTCTGTCACCTGAAAGTGGATCACATTATTCGTAATGGACTGAGGCGGGACGCTGACCTTCACAGTAACATAACCGCGGTGGAAATACTCCAATTGCAAGGCCGCCATCGCGTTTGTGGCTCTGCTGATGACTTGGTTGAGGTCTTCGGCTTCGCCTGTATAAGGGTTGAGCGTGCGCAAAATCACATTGCTGGAGAGAAGTGTATTGCCCGTCACCTCATACCGGTCGATGTTGAACTTGCGTGGGGGCTGGGCGGGAGGGGCAGGTGTAACTGCAGCTTTGGCCTCGACTGCGGAGGGAGCCGTCTGGCTGTCATCCAAGCCGTCCATGGCCGTCAGCGCAAAACTTTTAGATCCCGCTTGCATACTCAAAATCGTAAATAGCAGCCAAATCGAAACCGCTTTTATCGGCGGGAGTCCTGACTTTGAAGAACATCGCGGTAGGGGTTCACGCGGTTCCAGGCATTTCCCAGGAATCATGCGACACCGCTCTTCGAAAGCGTCTTTGCATT
>Ga0302326_10033284_pt1 | contig 10242 bp, 9 predicted proteins | sample Palsa_T0_3_FD_202264 | JGI IMG/M metagenome (GOLD analysis project Ga0302326, IMG submission 202264) | Peat permafrost microbial communities from Stordalen Mire near Abisko, Sweden - Palsa_T0_3 | ecosystem: Environmental > Terrestrial > Soil > Palsa > Peat permafrost | place: Sweden: Abisko... | reverse complement strand
ACGGCCGCAGCAGCCGATCCCGCACGCGACGACGCGTTGCGCAAGCTTTACGCCGATCCGAAAGTTGCGTCGTTGCCGGCCACGCAATAGAGGCCGGTGCCCAATTCTTGGCGCAGATCCATTGCGCCAAAGGTGGGAAACCACAAACCCCAACCCGCAACTATCCGAGCCCAAACCCCACCGTGCCCCATCCTTGGCGCAGTTCCATCGCGCCAAGGGTGGGAGACCACGAACCCCACTCCGCCACGCCAACCAGAACCACTACCGTTCCCCCCAGCTTAGCTTGCTGCGCAGGGCTTCAAAGAAGCTGCCTTCGCTCAGCCGCACCAGCTTGACCGCATGGCTGGAGCGGTGGCATCGAATCTCGTCGCCGCGCAATAGTTCCACCGCCTGCTGTCCATCCACAGTCAGCAAAGCAGTGTTGGGCACTCCCATCACCCGCACCGTCAGCGAGGCGTCGCCGCGCACCACGATGGGCCGCAGCGTCAGCAAATGGGGACAAATGGGCGTGACCACCAGTGCGTCAACGTCTGGTGTCAGAATAGGGCCATTGGCCGCCAGCGTATAGGCCGTAGACCCTGTCGGCGTAGAGACGATGACTCCGTCAGCGCGGAAGTCGGCGACCTTTTTGCCGTCGAGCTCAACGGTGAACTCGCCCATGCGCGCAATGTCGCCCTTGGAGACGACCACGTCGTTCAGCGCCTCGTAGCTCGAGTGCACCGCGCCCTCGCGCCATAGATCGGCGTGCAGCATGGCGCGGCCGTCCACCTGGTAGCAATCCTTGCACCAGCCGTCCAGGGTCTGGTAGAGATCGGCCAGGCGCACTTCGGTCAGAAATCCCAGGTAGCCCAGGTTGACGCTCAGAATGGGCGTGCCGGTTGCCGCGAAGATACGCGCCACCGAAAGCAGAGTGCCGTCCCCGCCCAGAACGATCACCAGTCCGGGCGCGAAACCAGGCATTTCGGCGCGCGGAACCACAGGAGCGGCGGAGGTGTATCTTCCTGCTTCCTCGTCCAGCAGCGGCTCGTAGCCGCGCTCGCGCAGCCATACAATCAACTCCGGCAGCAGCCGGGTGAGCTCTTCTTTCTGCGGCTTGCAGACAATCGCAACACGAACCATGCAGTCCCAGTGTATCTACTACGGGCGAGTTGCGGGCCAAGCCTCCGATTTCATTCGAAGCCGAAAGTGTCAAGGCTCAACCGGGGAACCGGGGCCCCCTTGGGGTCGGGGTCGCGTGCCGCGGGCGCCCTGTCATCAATTCCAAGATTTACAGGCTGCGGAAAAACTCGGATTCAAAGCCGAGAAGTGTCAGGGCACGACTTTAGTCGTGCCGCAAGTCACGAAATATCGTCCTGGGCTTTAGTGTCTGCGTGAGAACTACACAAGGTACTTGTAATTCACATGCGGATTGGGCGACAAAAGAAGCATGTCGCGATTCAAGGTTTACAGCCCGGATCAGGCTTATTTGCTGCCTCCGAGCGTGCGGGATGAGTTGGGCGAGAAGCACCTGTGCTTTTTCGTTCGCGAGGTGGTTGAGCGGTTGGACATGAGCGTGTTCGAGCAGAGCTATAGTCGGGAAGGCGGGGAGCTTTACGCGCCGCAGTTGATGCTGGGCGTGTGGCTTTACGCGTACGCTTTGGGCATCACCAGCGCACGGCAGGTGGAGCGTCGATTGGTGGAGGATTTGGCGTTTCGCTATCTGGCTGGCGGTGCGCGGATCGACAACTGGGCCCTGAGTGCGTTCCGCCGCCGTCATGGCCGGGCGCTGAACGACGCCTTCACGCAGGTGCTTGAGTGGGCGCAGTCGCGCGGCATGGTCAAGCTGGGCCGGGCGGCGATCGACTCGACGCGCGTTGCGGCCAACGCCAGTAAAGACCGCGTGGACTCTGAGCAGGCGCTGCGCGATACGCGTGCGCGGCTCCGGCGCCAGGTACGCAGTTGGCAGAAGGCCGCCGACAACGACGACGCCGAACCGGGTGGTCTTGAAGTGGCCATCGGGGAGCTGAACAAGTCGCTGGCGGAGATGCCGCGGCGGCTCGAAAAGCTGAAGAAGAGCGGATTGAAGAAGCTGTCGCGGACCGATGAGGATGCGCGTTTTCTGCGCCAACGCGGAGACAAGTTCGTGCTCGGCTATTCGGCCGAGATCGCGGTTTCGGACGACCATCTGATCGTGGCCCAGCGGGTGACGCAGAACGCGACCGACAACGCCTCGCTCGCGCCGATGGTGGATCAGGTCGAGCAGCGATGCGGCGCACCGCCCGGAGCAGCTCTTGCCGACAGCGGCTTCTTTTCCGTCGACAACCTCAACCAGATGGAACAACGCAACATCGACGCTTATGTACCGGACTCCAACATGGCGCGGGCTTTGAACCTGGGCACAACTTGCCGCAACCGGGCCTGTGCCCCGGCCCATCGCCGCATGAGGGCAAAATTGCGAAGTCCGGCCGGACAGGCCGCCTATGCGCGGCGCAAGGCAGTCGTCGAACCGGTTTTCGGAGTCCTCAAACAACAACGTGGAATGAGACAATTTCGCACCCGTGGACTGCAAAACGTAAACAACGAATTCACCCTGGCCACGCTGGCCTTCAACATCACCCGGCTCAAATCGCTGATGGCACCTTGAGCCAGACCACAAACAACAAAACCGACCGGCCAACAGACCAAAGCAACACCGCAACCGGAAAAACTCAACCAGAACGCCGCAAAATCAAACGGGGCTAATGGAGCTCTCACGCAGACACTAAAGCCCGCGGTTATATTACAGAATCTGCGGCACGACTGAAGTCGTGCCCTTTCAAGGCCGGGCTTCTTCCGTCAACTCTGAAACAACCCTTAGCGTTCCCCAGCCCATGCGCGAGCGGTGATGTCATTGATCTCTTCGATAGTTAATCTGGGTCCACCCTTCGTTTCCAAGCAGCCGGAAAAGGCTTCGATTGAGCCTTTGCGACGTGGATAGGTGCCTGAGCGGATCAAGGGCCAAGCTTCCGAATAGGGCATGACGTGTTCGTGCTTAGCGCGCCAGTGTGCATCGATGCCGTCGAATCCGTTCCCTTTGAATTGGTGGTCGCATTCGGTGCAAATATTCGGAACTGTGGGCTTCTGCATGGGGCGCATTCTCCTGACGGACCTTACAGCGTGCCGACGAGCCAACTGCCGAGCTTTTCGATGGGCAGGCGGATGCCTAGGAAGAACTGGCCGAAGAGGGCGTAAACGGCGCTGACTTCGTCGAAGCGCATTTCGTAGATCAGTTTCTTGAAGACAACGGGGTCGTCGGCGAAGAGGTCGACGCCCCATTCCCAATCATCCATCCCAATCGATCCCGAGATAATCTGCTTCACTACGTCGCCGTAGCGGCGGCCGATAAGGCCGTGCTCGTGCATCATGCGCTGGCGCTCCGTGAACGAGACCGTGTACCAGTTCCTGTCTTCGGCGCGCTTGCGGTCCATGGGGTAGAAAGTGAGGTATTTGGCGTCGGGGATGGCGGGATAGAGACGCGGAGCCATGGCGGTGGAGGCGCGCTCGATGCTGGCGGCGACTTCTGAGTTGAATTCGGGCGAGCCAGGCTCGAAGCCCTTGGCGCTGGCCGCTTCCCAGGTCTTGCGGCTGGACTCGTAGAGGCCGAGCTCGACGACGGAGACGTAGGAGTGGCGGAGATCAAGGTAGTCGTAGATTTCCAACTGGGCGAGCGAGAGTTCGACCTGGTTAAGGGCTTCGAAGGAGTCGCGGAAATGGATGAGGATCAGGTCGCCTTTGTGTCCCAGCTGCGAGAAAAGGGCGGTGCGGACGGGAGCGTCTGCCTCTTTGCGTTCGAGGGCGGTGAGGGCTTCAACGGCCTGCGCGGCGATGCGGCCGCGCTCGACCTGCGCAAGGGCGCGCCAGGATTTCCAATCGAAGCGGAAGAACTGGTGGAGCAGGCTGGAGCCTTCAAGCGTTAATGGGACGGGAGAGAAATCGGGCAAGTTGGGCTCCTCGCGTTACCACCCTCATCGTAACAAAGGGCGCGGGGCGTGGTGTTCGGCCAGAACCCGGGAAGAACGAGAAACGGCCGGTTGAGGTTTGTGGTCTCCCACCCATGCCGCAAAAAGCGAGTACGAGGCAAAGATGGGGCACGGCGGTTTGGAAGTGCAACCCCGGGGGCGCAGTCGGTCGCGCCACACGCGGCCTATATACTGGTAAGGCAAATGAGCGAAAAGATTATTGCCCTTCTGGTGGCGTTTGTAACCCATGTGATTGACGCGGGCGGTTACGCCGGCATTGCTGCGCTGCTGGCCATGAATTCGTCTGGAATCCCGCTGCCTTCTGAACTGATCATGCCGTTTTCCGGCGCGCTGACGATCTACCACGTAAACAGCGCGGGGCAACTGGCGCTGCCCGGGCGGTTTGGCGACGGCAATATATGGCTTGGCCTGATCAGCGTGGCGCTGGCGGGGGCGGTGGGGTGCAATGTGGGGTCGGCCATTGCGTACTGGATTGGCGCCAAAGGCGGGCGGCCGCTTGTGGAGCGCTACGGGCGCTGGGTTTTGATGAGCACCCACGATCTGGATCGCATGAGCGGATTTTTCGAAAAATATGGATCGATCACAATTTTGATCGGGCGGATGCTGCCGGTGGTGCAGACGTTTGTGGCTTTCCCCGCGGGGATCGCCCGGATGCCGCGGCTGCGGTTTCATCTCTACACCACACTGGGGTCGCTTTGCTGGTATTTTTGCCTGGCGACGGCGGGGATGAAGCTGGGCGAGAAGTGGCATACGGATCCCCGGTTGCAGGAGTGGTTCCATCGTTTTCACCTGGTGGTGGAGGTGGCGATTTTGCTGGGGGTTGTTTGGTTTGTGTGGACGCATGTGAGGCGGGCCAAAGAGCCGCAGGCGGCGTGATTGCCGTGTGATTGCATGAACGGGGATTTGCGCCGTGGTCCGGATTCGCGCCGCCCCTACGGGGCGGGAGACGCGGTGGGGATGGCAATCCCAGGGTTGCGCTTCGCTCCACCCTGGGCTATTTTCGACGCGTCCCTCCGGGACGATAGGGGCGCGGAGACGATACGGGCGCCGGGATGAGATAGGCGCCGAGACGATACAGGTGCCGGGACGATATGGGCCCCATGGACGATACTGGCGCGGGGATGATACGGACGCCGGGAGAATTTGGACCCGGGACGATTCAGGCAACGAGACAATGCGCGCATTGGGGTACGAGATGGGCTGCGGGGCGTAAACTGATTGGTCGCAAGGAACGGAAATTCAGGAACGTAAATTCGCAATGATGGTTGGAAACATCGGAAGCAAAGGAAGGGTTGGAATCAGGAATGTCAACTGAAGAGACGGGCGGCCACAAGACCGCTGCAGCAGGGAAGGTTGCGCCCGCGACGGGCAAACTGGGAGTGATGGTGGTGGGCCTGGGCGCGGTAGCTACCACGATGATCGCTGGAGTGGAAGCAGTGCGGCGCGGGCTGGCCAAGCCGATCGGGTCGCTTACGCAGATGGGAACGATCCGGCTGGGCAAGCGCACGGATAACAAGTCGCCGCTGATCAGGGATTTTGTTCCACTGGCGGATCTGAACGATGTGGTATTCACCGGCTGGGACATCTTTGAAGACAACGTGTACGAGTCGGCCGCGCACGCCAAGGTGCTGGACAAGGAGACGCTGGAGCAACTGAAGCCTTATCTCGAATCGATCAAGCCGATGCCGGCGGTGTTCGACCAGTATTATGTGAAGCGGCTGCACGGCACGCACGTGAAGAAGGGCAAGAACAAGCGCGACCTAGCCGACCAGGTGATTGCCGACATTCGCGCATTCAAGAAGACCGTGGATCGGGTGGTGATGATCTGGGCGGGTTCGACGGAGATTTTCCTCGAGCCGACGGCCGTTCACCAGAGCATCGAGGCTTTCGAAAAGGGCCTGGAGACGGACGACATCGGCATTGCGCCTTCGCAGATTTATGCGTATGCGGCGCTGAGCGAGGGAGTGCCGTTTGCCAACGGCGCGCCGAATCTCACCGTGGATGTGCCGGCGATGATCGAGCTCTCGAAGAAGAATGCGGCGCCGATTTGCGGCAAGGACTTCAAGACCGGGCAGACGTTCATGAAGACGGTGCTGGCGCCGGCATTCAAGGCGAGGATGATCGGCGTGTCGGGGTGGTTTTCGACGAATATTCTGGGCAATCGCGACGGTGAAGTGCTGGACGACGCGCAGTCATTCAAGACCAAGGAAGAGTCGAAGCTGGGGTCGCTTGAATACATCTTCCAACCGGAGCTTTATCCGGATCTCTACAAGAACATCTACCACAAGATTCGCATTAACTATTACCCGCCGCGGGGAGATGAGAAGGAAGCCTGGGATAACATCGACATCTTTGGCTGGCTGGGTTATCCGATGCAGATCAAGGTGAATTTTCTTTGCCGCGATTCGATTCTCGCTGCGCCCATTGCGCTGGACCTGGTGCTGTTTCTCGACCTGGCCAAGCGTGCGCCGGAGCTACGGTCGCGCGGGATTCAGGAATGGCTGAGCTTCTACCTGAAATCGCCGCAAACGGCTGCGGGGCTTTATCCTGAGCACGATTTGTTTATCCAGTCGATGAAGCTGAAAAACACGCTGCGGCACATCATGGGCGCGGATTTGATTACGCATCTGGGGCTCGAATACTACGATTGATACTGTGATCGAGCGATGCTGAATTCCGGGTCTCATCCGCCGCAGTGGACGAGACCTGGGACACCCGGCTTTTGCGATGGAAATTCATTTAACGAACTTCCGAAGAAGTTTGTCGGGGAAGCAGACGTTCCCCCAGGGCTAAAGCCCAACGCTTTATTTTGCGGCGTTTGCGGCCCGGCTGAAGCCGTGCCCTTGTTACAAAGCGGTCGAGAGTTTTTCTGAGGGTGAGTTTTTCAGCAACTTGTGAAGTCGTGCCCTGACACTTCTTGCTTCTGCGAATGAGCCTTTCGGCAGCCTGTGAAGCCCTCATCGATTGGATTGGCTATGTGCCGGGGGTGAATCCCCGGCCTACCGCCCGAACGAGTTTTCCGCAGCCTGTGAAGTGGTGCCCTTTCAAAACGGCGGCTTAATCGGCAACTTCATCGGAGGTTCCCTAGCTGACGGACGGAGGGCGGGCTTCTTCGCCTTTGCTGGAGTGATCGCTCATCAGCTTGAGTGCGCGGCCGCCGGCGATCACCTTCTCGCCGACCTCCAATTCGGCGAAAGGATCGTCGATGTTCTCGGTGTTGATGACATGGCACCAGGGGTTGCCGCTGGGTGAGGGCGGAAGCGTGAACTCCACGCCTTCGTACGAGGCATTCACCAGCAGCAGAAAGCTGTCGTCGACGACCCATTCGCCGTTTTCATCCGTGACTTGCAGGGTTTTGCCGTTGAGCAGCAGAGCGATGGCGCGGCTCCATGGGGAAGACCACGCCTCATCGGAGAGCTCGTTGCCGTCGGCGTTGAACCAGGCTATGTCTTTGACGACGCGGACCAGGCTGCCATCGCCCTTCTTGCGGATTTCCCGGTCTTGAAAGAATTTGCGGCGGTGCAGGTTGGGATGCGCGAGCCTTAGCTGAATCAGGTGACAGGTGAAGTCGAGGAGGCGCTTGCTGCTGTCGTTGAGGTTCCAGTCGAACCAGGTGAGCTCATTGTCCTGGCAGTAGCAGTTATTGTTGCCTTGCTGCGAGTGGGCAATTTCGTCGCCTCCGCTGAGCATCGGCACGCCTTGCGAGAGCATGAGCGTAGTGAGGAAGTTGCGCATCTGGCGCTCGCGCAGGATGTTGATCTCCGGATCTTCTGTTGGACCTTCCGCGCCCATATTCCACGAGTCGTTGTTGTCTGTGCCGTCCTGGTTTCCGTGGCCGTTGGCTTCGTTGTGCTTGCTGTTGTAGCTGACCAGATCGCAGAGGGTGAAACCGTCGTGTGCGGTGATGAAGTTGATGCTCGCGTACGGCTTGCGGCCATCGAATTCGTACAGATCGCTGGACCCGGTGAGACGGTAGGCAAGGTCGGAGAGCATGCCTTCGTCGCCTTTCCAGAAGCGGCGCACGGTGTCACGGTATTTGCCGTTCCACTCGGCCCACAGGACAGGGAACTGGCCCACCTGGTAGCCGCCGTCTCCCACGTCCCAGGGCTCGGCAATAAGCTTTACTTCGGCTAAGGTTGGATCCTGGTGGATGGTGTCGAAGAAGGAGGAGAGCTTGCTCACGTCGTGCAGTTCGCGCGCCAGGGTTGCGGCCAGGTCGAAGCGGAATCCGTCGACGTGCATCTCGGTCCGCCAGTAGCGCAGCGAATCCATGATCATTTTCAGCACCGGGGGATTGCGCACGTTGAGGGTGTTACCGGTTCCGGTGTAGTCCATGTAAAACTGTGCGTCGCCGTCGACGAGCCGGTAATATGTGGTGTTGCACACACCTCGCCAGCTCAGTGTGGGGCCCATGTGGTTGCCTTCGCAGGTGTGGTTGTAGACCACGTCGAGAATCACTTCGATGCCGGCCGCGTGCAGCGCCTTGACCATCTGCTTGAATTCGCGCACCTGGCCACCTTGATCGCCGGAGGAACTGTAGCGGGCCATGGGCGCGAAGTAGCCCAGCGTGTTGTAGCCCCAGTAATCTCTCAGACCTTTTTCGAGAAGATGGCCTTCGTCGATGAAGTGATGAATGGGCAGGAGTTCGACCGCTGTGACGCCCAGTTTCTTGAGATAGTCGATGCTCGACGGGTGCGCGAGGCCGGCGTAGGTGCCGCGTAGTTCTTCAGGTACGTCGGGGTTCCTCATACTGAAGCCGCGGACGTGCACCTCGTAGATGACGGAATCGACGAGAGCCTTGTCCGGCGGGTTGTCGCCGCTCCAGTCGAAGGCTGTGTCGATCACCACGGATTTAGGCACACCCGCGGCGCTGTCCTGGGTGTCAATCTTGCTGGTGTCGCCGGAGGCCACGTCGTACCCGAAGATGGGCTGCTTCCAATCCACCTGGCCGGAGATGGCTTTGGCGTTGGGGTCGACAAGGAGCTTGTTGTAGTTGAAGCGATGGCCGTTCTGCGGGTCCCAGGGGCCGTCGACGCGGAAGCCATAAAGCTGGCCGGGCCTGATTCCATTCACGAAACCGTGCCACACGTAGGCGGTGCGTTCGCGCAGCGTGATGCAGTCGATCTGATGGCCGTCCGGATCGAAGAAGCAAACATCGACGCGGGTAGCGGCTTCAGAGAACAGCGCGAAGTTGGCGCCTTTCTTGTAGGCAGTGGCTCCCAGAGGGAAGGGCTTTCCCGGCAACAACGTTCGGCTCATTGTGGCTACGATGCAGGATTTGCGAGAAGCCGTTGTATTTTGCAGGGGTTATCGATGGAGTCGTGCCGGCGTTGCCAAGGGACGAGCGCCAGGAATCATTTCCCGAGAAGGGGAATGCCTTCGCGTTCGGCGGCGCTGCGCAGGTCTTCGTCGAGCGTGGCGAGGGGCAGGGACAGGCGCAGGGCGAGTTCGAGGTAGGTGGCGTCGTAGACGGTGAGGCGATGCTTGTCGGCCAAACCGAGAGTATCGCTCCAAATACGATTTCTGGTCTCGTTGTCAACGAGGATGGGGAGGGCTTTGAGATCGGCAAGAATTCCGCTGCGATTGTTCCTTGTGATCCTGCCGCGACGAATACCAACATTCAGTGAATTGGCAACTTCGATCCGCCACAATTCCGGGGCAACGGCTCCGTAGTCGGCAACCAGACCGAATAGAATCATGATTGCGTCTGTTCTCTCCTCGGGAAAGGTCCACGCCAGCGTAGCGGAGCTGTCGAGGATAAGGCTCACCGCCGACCCTCATCCCGATACGCCTTCCACTCTTCCCAATCAAAAGGTCCGAGCTTCATTTCCTTGGTCCGTTGGGTCATGCGGGCCAATGCTGCGTGTGCGCGCGCGCGGTCCTCGTCTGAGACCCTGGGCACGGGCGCAAGCCGAGCCGCTGGTTTTCCGTGGCGCGTGATGAGAATCTCTTCGCCTGCCTCGACCCGGTCGAGGAGGGAACCAAAGGTGTTCTTAGCCTCAAAAGCGCCAACCTGTCGCATGGTTCCTCGGTTTCTCCGTCTAGACTGATCCAGCTTAACATATTCACAATATCTTCGCCTGATAGGCAACCGGGACTCTTGGGAACCGCGCTGCAGATGCTGCTTTACGCAGTCATCGCCTGCGCCAGGCGGCGAATGGTGAGGATGGTGATGTCGTCTTCCTGGCCGAAGGCCTTGGCGGCGTCGGCAATGTAGAAGGCGGTCTGGCCGGTAAGGTTATGA
>Ga0302326_10033280_pt1 | contig 10243 bp, 10 predicted proteins | sample Palsa_T0_3_FD_202264 | JGI IMG/M metagenome (GOLD analysis project Ga0302326, IMG submission 202264) | Peat permafrost microbial communities from Stordalen Mire near Abisko, Sweden - Palsa_T0_3 | ecosystem: Environmental > Terrestrial > Soil > Palsa > Peat permafrost | place: Sweden: Abisko... | reverse complement strand
GCAGGCCGCCGGTTCAGCCGTCGTTGAGGAGTGGTCCCATGTTGTCGTCCCAGTTTCGCCGCAATCTTGCCTTCGCATTTCTATTGAGTTTTCTGAGCGTCCCCGTTGCTGTCATTGGTCAGCAGGCGCCGCCAACATCTAATGGTCAGTCGGGACAGAACGGGCAGACAACGCCAACGACCCAACCGCCGACGCAAGACACGCAAACGCCCGAAGCCGGTGGCCCGGGCGGCGACACCGGCGCCGTCGCTCTGCCGAAGAAGAGCACCAAGGAAGCGCCGCCCCCGCCAGATGTGCCGAAGGTGACGAATCCGGCCGACATCGGCAACTATTCAATTCGCGTCGATGTACCGCTCGTCAACGTCGATGTCGGCGTCGTGCTGGAGAAGACCCGGCAATTTATCCCGAGTCTGCATGAGGCGAACTTCCGCGTCTTCGAAGATGGCGTCGAGCAGAAGATCACCGGCTTCCAGCAAATCAAGCAGCCCATCACGGCTGTCTTACTGCTGGAATTTGCCTCCGTGAACTATGGCTTCATCTATGACATGCGCGTCGCAGCGGATGCATTCGCGCGCCAGCTGCGGCCTGAAGATTATGTCGCGGTCATGACGTATGACCTGCACACCCACATTCTGACGGATTTTACGCAGAACAAGCAGCGCGTCGGAGAAGCGCTGAGCACGCTGACCATCCCGATGTTCAGCGATCGAAACATGTTCGACGCGCTCTATGAAGCGCTGGACCGCGTCAGCACGATTGACGGACGCAAATACATCATCCTGATCGGCAGCGGTCGCGACACGTTCAGCAAGGTCAACCTGGACAAAATTCTAAAGAAGGTGAAGACGACGCCGGACGTCACGATCTTTACCGTGAGCACCGGGCAGATGGCGCGGGAACGCGCCGATGCATTCAGCGGCGGCGGCATGCGAGGCGCGTCACGTGACCTGGACTATGCGCAGGCGGACAACGAAATGCGGACGTTCGCGTCGTTGACCGGCGGGCAGTGGTACAACCCGATGTTTGCCGCTGCCATGCCGGAAATTTTTCACGCGATCAATGACTCGATCCGCAACGCATACGTGCTGAGCTATCACCCGACGAATGCCAAGATGGACGGCAGCTATCGCAAGCTCAAGGTCGAAGTCGTCGATGACCAGGGCAAGCCGCTGCGCATGGAAGATGAAAAGCACAAGCAGCTGAAGTATGACGTCATCGCCCGCGAAGGCTACAAGGCCAAGCAGACGGTGGACTAGCGCTGTTTTTAGGAGAGCAAGGAATGAAGAGTCGCAAGTGTGGATTGCTGATTTTCTGTGCAGGGCTCTTGCTCGCCGGCAAGTGCTGGGCGTGCTCGCATGAGCAAATTACGCCGACCTGCTCTTCCAGCTACGAAAATCACAACCAGACCGATAACGGACCACTCAAAGTAGGCGCCGTCGCAGGCATCGCGAAGGACGGCTCCGGGGTAGCAGTATCCGGTGCATGTCTGCTCCTTTTTACGGAGGTCAATCACAGTCTTATGCAGACGGGCGTGTCTGCTGCCGACGGAACATTTATTTAGCTTTCAGGAAGTTCCGCCGGGGCGATATCGGTTGGTCATCAAGTACAACGGATTTTGTGCCGCCAATATTCCGTTGAAGGTCATAAACAAGGCCGGCCAAAAAGCAAAGATTGCGGTCCACCTGCGGCCCTCAGGGTCGGACACATGCAGCGATGGCGAACTGACTAGCTAGCGATCATCTTGGCCAGCGCGAACAGCGCGATCCCGGCGAAGAAGACCAGCGCCATTCGAATACCCGGCTCGCGGTTGACCTCGGGCACGAGGTCGGTAGCCGCGACATAGAACGCGACGCCGGCAGAAATCGGCAGTCCGAACCGCACCAGCGACGGAAAAACACTGAGCGCGATGACGCCAAGCACCGTCATGGCGCCAAGAAACAGCGCGGAGTTCAACGCGGCGCGACGGCTGCCTCCACTGGCCAGCATGACGGACGCAGCGGTAAAGCCCTCCGGCATTTTGTGCAGGACGATGCCGAGAAAGATCAGCCAGCCCAGCCACGACGAGAGAACAAAACCGGAGGCAATCGCGATGCCGTCAAAAAATGTGTGCGTCGCCAGCCCAATCATGACGGAGACGCTGGTCTGGCGGCTGACGAACTCGTCGCCGTGCGTCTCCTCACCGAAGTGAAAGTGCGGCGTGATGGTGTGCTCCAGCAGGTGGACGACGCAATAGCCGACGAGCAGCAGCGGCGCCGCCAGAGCGCCTGAAGTGTTGAAGCTCTCCGGAACCATCTCCAGCAGTACAGTCGCCATCATGAAACCCGCCGACAGCGCGACGAAATAACGCAGCGACCGCAGCGCCCAGTTGCGGCGGACAAGAATATAGCCGCCCAGCCCATCGGCAGCGCCAGCGATAGCGCCAGCAGCGAGGCCGATCCACATGCGAGGTTGAACAGGCTGGATCATCGCTAATTAATCAACCACTGTGACGAATATGCATGACGTCGCCATCCTGCACCAGATAATCCTTGCCCTCGAGTCGCAGCTTGCCGGTGGCACGGGCGTTAGCTTCTGATCCAGCCTCAAGCAGCGTGTCCCAGTGAATCGTCTCCGCGCGGATGAAGTGCTTTTCAATGTCGGAGTGGATCGCCCCAGCGGCTTCCTGCGCGCGTGAATTCACCGGCACAGTCCATGCGCGACACTCATCCTCACCGACGGTGAAGAAGGAAATCAGCCCCAGCAATTCATAGCTCTTGCGAATCAGCCGATGCAGTCCGCTTTCCGTCAGCCCGTAGCTCGACAGAAAATCCGCTGCTTCCTCCTCCGGCATATCGGCAAGCTCCGCCTCAACCTTGCCGCAGATTGCAGTCGCCCCAGCGTTCGGCCGCGAAGCAACTTCGGTCAGGTTATATTTCGCAACCGCAGCGTCAAGATCAGCACCCAGCGTCTCACTCTCCGAAATATTGAGCACGTACAGGATCGGTTTCTGACTCAAAAACATGAAGCCGCGAATCAATTTCTTTTCCGCCACGGTCATCTCCAGCTCCCGCAGCGGCTGCTCCTGCTCCAGCTTCGCCTTACAGCGCTCCAGCAACGCGGCTTCCTGCTCCAGCTCCGACGTCCGCCCTTTTTTCATATCTTTGGCGACACGCTCGATGCGCTTCTCCACCTGCCCCAGGTCGCTCAGGATGAGGTCGAAATCAACGTTGCGAATATCGCGCAGCGGATCAAGCGATCCCTTCTCGTGCGGAATGGAATCATCCTCAAACGCCCGGACGACGTGAATCAGCGCGTCGACATTGCGCAGGTTCGCGAGAAACGCCGCTTCCTTTAGCGCCTCCTGGCTCATCGCGGCAACGTCGGTGTACTCAACCGTCGCGTAAATAGTTTTCTTCGGTTGATAGAGCGCCGCCAGCTTGTCCAGGCGGTCGTCCGGCACCTTGGCGATACCCAGCCGGGCCTCGCGCGGATTGCTATAGCCACCCGCCTCAATCTTGGCCTTGGTCAGAATAGTGAAGAGCGAAGTCTTGCCGACCTGCGGCAGACCGATGATGCCTGTTTTCATAATGTTTGAGTGCTCATTCTAACTGTTGGGGTGAGGAAATTGCGGATCGCGGCGCGGCGGCAGCGAGGCCAGCGACATCAGCACAACGGCGCAGAAAATTACACCCTGTTCAACCCAGGTCGAAAGATTGTGCAGATGGTCGAAGGCGGCTCGGTCCGAATTGTCGGCGGGGACTGTATTGAGTTCGGCTTCCGGGCTGAATCCGGTGAGAGCGGCGGCGCGATGCTGATCCATCGACGGAATGATAGCGAACTGCGAGACCGCGGTGAGCCCTAGCATGATGACAATGAGCGCGAGGCTTGCGATGAACGCGCGCTTTCTTCCCTGCGGTCCGAGGATCATCTGCGTGGTGAGAAGAACGATGCCGCAGACGAGACCAATCACATGGAGATGGCGGAGCGAGGCGCCGACCACTAGCCCAGCAAGATGCGTTGTGGGCAGAATGGTAAAGGCCACCGGAGCCAGGACGGCGCCGAAAAATAGCAGCCCGCCCAGCCACGTGGCGAGGGCGAGCAGGAAAAAGAAACGCAGCGTCGCCGTCACTTAAACCTGCTGCCGGCCAATGAGGCGTTCAATGCGTTTCGCGATCGGCGGATGCGTAGAGAACAGGGTCGCAAAGTCGGACCCGGACAGCATCGGCGCGACAATGAACAAGTGCGCGGTGGAAGAAGTCGCCTGCAGAGGGACACGTTTGGAAACAGCGTCCAACTTTTGCAGCGCCCGCGCCAGGGCGTAAGGATTGCCGGTGATAAGCGCGCCGGTGGCATCAGCTTCATACTCACGAGTGCGCGAAACCCAGAGCTGGATGAGCATCGCCGCGATTGGCGCAAGGATGAGCATGAAAACAGCGGTCAAGCCGCCTCCGCCGCGGCGATCACGTCCGCCGCCGCCCTGCCCGGTAAACAGCGAAGCCCACCATCCCATGCGCGCCAGCAGGGTAATGGCGCCGGCCAGCGTCGCAGCAATCGAGCTGGTCAGAATGTCGCGATTCTTCACGTGCCCGAGTTCGTGGGCAAGAACGCCTTCCAGTTCTTCATCGTCGAGCAGTTGCAATATTCCCTGCGTCACCGCGACGGAAGCGTGCACGGGATTCCGTCCAGTCGCGAAGGCGTTTGGTGAGTCCGTGGGAATGACGTAAATCTTCGGCATCGGGAGGCCCATTTTCTGGGTCATGCGCTCGACCACAGCGTAGGCGCGCGGCAACTGCTCGCGAGTGACGGGCTGCGCCTTGTACATGGCAAGCGCGATGCGGTCGGAATAAAAGTAGCTGACGAAGTTCATGATGCCGGCGAAGACGAACGCCAGAATCATGCCGTTGCGCCCGCCGAAATGCGCGCCGAGAAAGATCAGCAACAACGTCATCAGGGTGAGAAGGAGCGTGGTTTTAAATGCGTTTCCCATAAATGCCTCTCTAGACGCTCGCCGGAACCCTGGCGGCGCGTTGCAACGCGTGCCGCAATACAGTTTCCAGCGCCGCCTTCACTTCGGCGTACTGCTGATCGGTGATACGGCCTTCGAGACGGTCGGTCTCAAGGGTAAACAGTTCGTCTTTTAACGTCTGCAACAGTCCCGCTTGCGCTGGCTGCGCTGGCTGGGCTGGCTGCCCTGGAGGAGCAGCAGAAACATAGCCGGGGACGGCGTAGCTGATGGCGTCAGCTGATTGCGCCGGAGCGGAGGGCTTGCGCATGGCGAAACCAATGCCCGCGATAAAGAGAACACCGATCGCGGTGAGGATCCACCAGCGATATTTGTTCAGCGGATCGGGCGTGTCGATGGGATTGCCGAGACCGCCGCCGGGTCGTGTATCAGCTGCTGCGGCGGCGGAGGCTTCTGCCGCTGGAGATGCTCCCGGCGGCGTGTTCGGATTCGCTGCACCAGCATCCTGGCCCGCGGCGCCCCCAGCATTGTCCGCCGGCATCTGGCCTGTGCCGGAAACGGTGAAAGCCAGCGGCTGCGATGTCGAAGCTTCCTTCACCAGGAAAACCTGTGCATTGACGTCGTCATTCACCGGCTGATACGTGGTGCCCGCCGCGCCCTTGAACTGCATACTCTTCGGAATCATGACGGCGAGGTTTTGCATCGGCAGGGAAAGCTTCGGAGTGAATGCGAATTTGCCGTCATAGGGCAGTTTGTAGGCGACCTGAAAACGTGTCTCGCCGGGACGAATCGGGAAGACGAAGGAGTAGTGGCCGGGCGTGTCCAGCGGAACGGGTTGCGCCTGGATCGGCATGCCGCCGGGACCGAGTGCGGCGCCGCCGCTGATTTTTGCTTCCGCTGGAAGGTAGAGTTCGAACGCGCGCGCGCCAAACTGCGTGCGCTTTGGCTTCGAGTCATTCTGGATGGCGAAAAGTTCTGTGACCTCGAGCGAACCGCCGTTCGTCTGCAGGCGCATGACGTCGGCTTCGCCGGTGATGCCCGAAACTTTTTCCGCCGAGTCATAGACGTCGACATCGGCGGTGGTCGTCCCGGGTGGCACGGGATGGAAGTAGGGAACTTTGTCATGCGTGACGCGGACGAGGTGCATGCCCTGGTCGTCGACTGGCAGCGTGAAATGGCCGTGGGCATCGGTCTTGGTGCGATCTGCCTCCTGCATGCCCTGGGCAAGCTTGATGAGGACGACGTCATCGCCGGAAGAGGATTTGCCGGTGGTCTGATTTGTAACCGTCCCGGTGATCTTTTGTCCGAGGAGTCCGGCAGGAAAGAAAAACAAGCAGGCACAGACGGCCGCGGCCAGGAAAGATTGCGAAGATTTTTTTGGAGTCGGCATCGAGCTTTCTTTTTCAGCTTTCATTTCGTGATTGTCAGCGAGCCGCCAGCTGCAGGTGTTCGATTTCAGACAGCAGTAAGGCGGCTTCCGCTTCCATAGTGTCGCGCTGGGTGCGGTAGTCCTCTTCAGGATACTTGCCGGCGCGGTATTCAAAGTTCAGGTCGCGGAGGTTTTCATACAACGCGTCGCGGCGCTCCTCGAGAAAATCGAGCCGCGACTTGCGCGTAAAAGGACGCGGGTCCTTCGCCGGCAGAAACACATAGATCGCAAGCGCAATCGCGAGGACGACGCTGGCGACAAGGGCTGCGGTGGCCGGCGTCATACCTCGGTCTCCCGGCGGATACGGTCACGCATGGCACCGCTGAGCGGTGGTGGCGGCGCAGGAAGCTGGCGCAGGTTGCGCCGCTTCCACATATAGATCAGCGATGCCGCTGCCAGCGAGCCGACGAGCAGAACGGCGAACGGCAGCACCCAGGCGAGAATGTTGAAGCCGTGGAAGACTGGCGCAGCCATGATGACGGGGCCATATTTCTGGATGAAGACGTCGTAGACCGCCTTATCACTGGAGTTGGCCTCCATCGCCGCACGCAGCTCCTGCCGCATACCGTCCGACGCCGGGCAGCCGACGTGATTGCACTCCAGCAGTATCTGACCGCAGCCGCAGGAACACATGATCTGGTGGCCAAGTTTATTAAATCGTTCGTTCGAATTAGAAGGATCGCCGCTGCCGAGCGTCGGCAGAACAAGGACGGCGAAGGCAAGCACGACGGCCCACAGGCGAAGGAACTTCACGGCATTGCGGAAGCCAGTCATCAGTCGCCGCCTGCCACAATAACGTGCACTGGTGCCTGGTCTGTCTCGGCCACTTCACGCTCAGGAATTGCGCGCGACCGATTAGAGAGTACGCGGCGGCTGGGGACCAGCGCAACGCCAGTGCCAAGAATGATGACGACGACGCCGATCCAGATCCAATTCACCAGCGGGTTGAGCCGCGCCTTGATAATCGGCTGGCCGGTGTCGGGATTTTTTCCCGCGTAGATGACATAAAGATCGCGCTCGAGATTCGAATTGTTGGCGACCATCGTTTCCGTCTGCTGGCTGGCATAGTAGAAACGCTGCTCGGGAGCCATCTGGGCAATTTTCTTGTTGCCCTTGTAAACGTCGAGCAGCGCGTACTCGCTGCGGAAGTTCGGGTTGTCATCCTGCGTATAGCTCTGGTCGACCAGCTTATACGGTCCAATCGTCATCGCATCGTGGAAGCCCAGCTCCTGTTCGTTCACTTGATTGAAGGCCGAGCCGGCGATACCGATAAAGATCAGCACCACGCCGAAGTGGACAAGGTATCCGCCATAGCGGCGCGTGTTCCGGCGAGTCAGTTCGACTGTAGCGGCGATCAGGTTGCGGCCGGTCTGTTGCTGGATCACAGCTGCCCCGCGGAGGAACTCCGAACTTACGGCCGTCACGACCAGCGCGCCAATCGAGAACGACATCAATGCGTAAAGCGTCGCTTCGTCCTGCCACGGTCGCATGCCGGCAGCCATCAGGATGCCGCCGGTGCCGAGTCCAGCGATCACGGGAAGAATGAAGTTGCGGCGCATACTCCGCAGCGATGTGCTCCGCCACGCCAGCACCGGGCCGATGCCGGTGAGGAAAAGCAGAAACAGCCCGATGGGCACGCCGACGCGGTTATAGAACGGCGCACCCACGGTAACTTTTGTCCCCTGCACCCATTCGCTCAGGATCGGGAAGAGCGTTCCCCACAGAACGGTGAAGCAGGCCGCCAGCAGCAGCAGGTTGTTGAACAGGAAACTCGATTCGCGGGAGACCAGCGAATCCAGCCGATGCTCCACGCGAAGATGATCCCGCTGCCGCAAATAAGTGAATAGGCAGACTGCGAACGTAAAGATCATGAAGCCGACGAACCAATCGCCGATGGAAGACTGCGCAAAAGCATGGACCGATTGCACGAGACCAGCACGCGTCAGCAGCGTCCCGAGCAAGGTCAGCAGAAACGTCGAAAAGATGAGCCAGACATTCCAGGTCTTCATCATGCCACGCTTCTCCTGCATCATCACGGAGTGCAGAAACGCGGTCCCAGTCAGCCACGGCATCAGCGACGCGTTCTCCACCGGATCCCAGCCCCAGTAGCCGCCCCAGCCAAGCACGCTGTACGCCCAATGCGCTCCGAGAAAAATGCCGCAAGTAAGAAAGAGCCACGTGATCATCGTCCAGCGACGGGTGATGTGAATCCACTTTTCTCCCGGATAGCGCATCATCAGCGCGCCCAGCGCAAACGCGAACGGAACGCTGAACCCGACGTAGCCGAGGTAAAGCATCGGCGGATGAATCACCATCTCCGGATATTGCAGCAGTGGATTCAGTCCATTGCCGTCCGCTGGAATTGCCCCCGTGACCATCGAAAACGGATGCGCCGCAAAATTGATAAGCGTGACGAAGAAGACCTGGATACCAATCAGGATGGTCGAGGCATAGGCGCTGAGTCGGACATCCACTTTGTGTCGCGCGCGAACGACAAAGCCGTAAGCCGACAGCAGCCACGCCCAGAGCAGCAGCGAGCCTTCCTGACCCGACCACAGCGCAGCAAATTTATACGGCCCGGGGAGCGCCCGGTTGGTATGGTGCAGAATGTAAGCGACGGAAAAATTATTGGTGAACGCGCACCAGACCAGCGCAAACGCCGCACAACTGAGGGTCACGAAAGACGCGATGCCGGCGCGGCGGGAAGTCTCGAGCAAACACTCAGCATCGAAGCTGCTCGGCGTGCCGCGCGCCAGCTGCCACAAACTGAATGTCCCCGCGAGGAGCGCGTAAGCACTCAGTCCCAGGGCGAGGAGCAGCGAAAAACTTCCAAACTGTGGCATGGCTGACTCTCCATTTTCGCAGGTTGGGACGGGGGCTGCAATTTTCGCTTGCGAGATACTGAAGTTCTGCCCCAAATCTCCGGAATAAACAATGTCCGATATAAGAAAGTAGGCAAAGTGCGCGGAAATCGGCTCATGGTGGCGGCGGTTGGGATTGCTGGCTTGCTGGCACTGGGAAGCCGCGCCCAGGCGCAAACTTCCCCTCTAACCGCGGCGACCGACGGAAACGTGGTGCTGATGAGTGACATCCACTTCAATCCGCTGCCACAGGGCTGTCCCGCGCCCGATGCAAAGCAGGCGACTGCGGTGCTACAGCGAAAAGATGCGAAGAAGTGGTCGGAAAAAGAGTTCCGCCTCCAAGGCCCGCCCAGCAACCTCGGTCGCGACACCAACTATCCGTTGCTGACCTCTGCACTGCATGCAGCTCATGCGGCGGCTCCGAACGCGAAGCTGGTCATCGTTCCAGGTGATTTCGTCGTCCACACGTTCTCCGAGCACTTCAAGGCCTGCCGTCCGGACGCAACCCCGGCAGACTTTACCGCGTTCGTCGCCAAGACCATCGAATTCGTCGGCATTGAGATCTCCCGGACGTTTCCGAACGCACAGGTCCTGCCGGTGCTGGGCAACAATGATTCCGACCAGGGTGACTACACGCTGCCCAGTCCGGAAATGCTGAAGCACATCTCCGCCGCCTGGCTGAAGCTGGTGACCAACAAACACAACGCAGCCGACGCAGACTTCAGCGGCTTCCAAGTTGGCGGTTATTACCAGGCGAAAATATCGAGCTGGCCGCATTTGCGCGTCGCCGGCCTCAACAGCATCGCATGGTCGGCTCGCTTTCGCGATGCAGGCAAGGCTGACATCTCGGTCGGGGACACGCAGTTGGAATGGCTGCAGGGCGTGCTCACCGCTGCCGACAGTGCCGGAGACAAAGTCGTCGTCGTCGGCCACGTCCCGCCGGGTCTGGATGCCTGGGCCACACGCAACAGCGGCGGCAAGCAGATTGTGACCATGTATGAAGAGTGCGGC
>Ga0302326_10033279_pt1 | contig 10243 bp, 12 predicted proteins | sample Palsa_T0_3_FD_202264 | JGI IMG/M metagenome (GOLD analysis project Ga0302326, IMG submission 202264) | Peat permafrost microbial communities from Stordalen Mire near Abisko, Sweden - Palsa_T0_3 | ecosystem: Environmental > Terrestrial > Soil > Palsa > Peat permafrost | place: Sweden: Abisko... | reverse complement strand
CTGCGCGAGCACGACATGGCCGCCACCCATGCCACATTCGTCCCGTTCACCGCTCAGACACGGATGAGCGGCGTCGACCTGAACGGCAGTCAGCTCCGCAAGGGCGCCGGTGACTCTGTGATCGACTGGGTCAAGGCCGCGGGCGGCCGGCCGCCCGCGGAGCTCCAGCCCGTGCTCGACCGGATCGGCCGCGAGGGAGGCACTCCGCTCGCGGTAGCCCGCGACTCGCAGGTGATGGGCGTCATCTACCTCAAGGACACGATCAAGGAAGGGATGCGCCAGCGCTTCGACCAGCTCCGCGCGATGGGCATCCGCACGATCATGATCACCGGCGATAACCGGCTCACCGCCGCCAAGATCGCCGAAGAGTCAGGCGTCGATGACTTCCTCGCTGAGGCGACACCCGAGGCCAAGCTCGCCCTGATCAAGGAGCAGCAGGCAGGCGGACGAATGGTCGCGATGACCGGTGACGGCACCAACGATGCCCCCGCGCTCGCGCAGGCCGACGTCGGGGTGGCGATGAACACCGGCACTCAGGCTGCGCGCGAGGCCGGCAACATGGTCGACCTCGACTCGAACCCGACGAAGCTGATCGAGATCGTCGAGGTCGGCAAGCAGCTGCTGATCACCCGCGGCGCGCTGACGACGTTCTCGATCGCCAACGACGTCGCCAAGTACTTCGCGATCCTACCCGCGATCTTCGCGGCGACGTGGGCGACGACGAAGGGCGGGCAGGGCCCGCTTCACGTGCTCAACATCATGCACCTCGGCGATCCTCGCTCCGCGGTCATCTCGGCAATCGTCTTCAACGCGATCGTGATCCCACTCCTGATCCCGATCTCGCTCAGGGGCGTCAAGTACCGCGCCATCGGCGCCAGCGCGCTGCTGCGCCGCAACCTCTGGATCTACGGCCTCGGCGGGATCATCGCCCCATTCATCGGGATCAAGCTGATCGACCTCGTCGTCCACAACATCCTCGGCGCTTAGAAAGATTGTCGTGCGAAGTGCTCACCGAGCGCGATGATGAAGGTGTATGGAACCGCGCCCTTCCACCGACGCAGAATCAGAGCGCGCCGAGGAGCACCGAGGGCGCTACAAGATCTTCCTCGGCATGGCGGCGGGTGTCGGCAAGACCTATCGGATGCTCCAGGAGGGTCAGGCAGAGGCCGAGGCGGGGCGGGACGTCGTGATCGGCTATCTCGAACCCCACGGTCGCGCAGAGACGATCCTCCAGTCCGAAGGCCTCGAGGTCGTGCCTCGGCGCCGCGTCCACTATCGCGAGACGGAGCTCGAGGAGATGGACCTGCCGGCGATCCTGCGCCGCGCGCCGGAGCTGTGCCTGATCGACGAGCTCGCGCACACCAACGCTCCCGGCCTGGAGCACACCAAGCGCTACGAGGACATCGAGGATGTGCTCGCAGCCGGCATCGACGTCTTCTCGACCGTCAACGTCCAGCACCTCGAGAGCCTGAACGATCAGGTCGCTGAGGTGACCGGCACGCGCGTGCGGGAAACGGTGCCCGACGCGATGATCGGTTCTGCGGACGACGTCGTGCTGATCGACCTCACGCCGGAGTCACTGATCGAGCGCCTGCGCGCCGGCAAGGTCTACCCGAACGAACGCGTCCAGGCTGCCCTGAACAACTTCTTCACCGTCGAGAACCTCGCCGCGCTGCGCGAGGTCTCGCTGCGTCAGGTCGCCGAGGAGGTGGAGCACAAGCGCGCGATCACCGAGCCGGTGCTCGGCAGCCGCGAGGAGCGGCTGCTCGACACCGCCGCGCCGCAGGCGATCCACGACCGCCTGCTTGCGCTGATCACACCGACCCCGAAGTCGCAGCGGGTCGTTCGCCGGGCCTGGCGCTCGGCGCAGCGTCTCGGCGGTGAGCTCGACCTGCTGTGGGTGGCCAACTCCGAGCCTACGAAGGACGAGCGTGAGCAGCTCGACGCCCTCCGGCGCCTGGCCAGCGTGCTCGGTGCCCACCTGCTGATCGAGCACGGCGACGACATCGCGGCGACGGCGGCGCGGGTCGCGCAGGAACGCGGTACCACGTACATCTTGATGGGTAGACCGAAGCCCCGGCCGGCGATCCGGCGGCTGCTTCAGCCGGCGCTGCCGTTCCGCCTGCTCAGCCTGCTGCCGGGGGTCGACCTACGGATCGTCGCCGATCGCACGCTCCTCAGCGGCGGCGGCAACGGAAAGAGGGAGGAACTATGACGGCTGTGCTGCTCGTGCTGGTCGTCCTGCTGGCAGTCGCGGTGGTCTGGCTGGCGGCGATGCATCTGCAGTACCGGCGCCGGCGCCCGAGTAGGCTCCCGACGGCCGGCGCAAAGCGGATCCTGTTCCCGTTCATGGGCAATGCGCTGTCACAACGAGCGCTGGATGCCGCGCTTCGACTCGCGAAGGCAGAGGACGCGACACTCGTTCCCGTGTTCCTCGCACGCGTCTCGTGGCACCTCCCGATCGACACGCCCCTCCCCCGTCAGTCGAGCATCGCGCTGTCGTTGCAGGAGGCAATCGAGCAGCGGGCGACGGCCTGGGGGATCCCGGTGGACGCGAGAATCGAGCGCGGACGGACATACCGCCACGCGCTGCGCCAGACGTTCGAGCACGAGCGCTACGACCGCATCGTGCTGGCTGCCGCAGCTCCCGGCAGCAACGGCTTCGATGCGGGCGACGTCGCCTGGCTGCTCGACAATGCCTCAGGGGAGATCGTCGTGCTGCGTACCGCTCACGACAAGACGATCGAGCCCCCGGCCCGGCGGGCGCGCCGCCGACGCCACGCGGTCCCCGCGGGCACGATCGCGCACGTGAGCTGAAACTCAGTCGTGCAGCCGGAACGGGAGCGTCGCTACGATCACATCAGTGCGGCGACGGAGCGTGGTTGCAAGCAGCGCCCCGCGCTGATTGTGGAGGATCTCGTGACGGCGCTTACGTGGCTCGATCTCGATGATCAGGACGGTGATCGTCACATCGTCCTTCGGAATCGACTCGATGTAGCGAAGAACGGTCCGCACGAGCGAGCGGTGCGGATCAACGAGCACCTCGATCGGCACCCCGGACTTCCACTCATCCCACTGCCGCTTGATCCGGTCGCGCTCGTCGTCATCGCTGGCGACAGCGACGGCGACCACCGTGTCACCGAGCGAGAGCGCGGCGCTCAGCCCGCGCTCGGTGGCGAGACTGGCAGTCGTGGTCGGGACGACGACGATGCTCTCGCGGCGGCAGGGACGCGGCGGCGTCTTGCCGAGGTGCAGCTCCGCCGCCACGTCGGCGTAGTAACTCTCGATCCGCGAGAAGATGATCATCAGGAGCGGGATCGCAATCGCGACCACCCACGCTCCGGCAAGGAACTTCGTCGTCACGAACACGACAACGGCGACGGCTGTCATCACGGCCCCGGCGCCGTTCAGGATCGCCCGCCGGCGCCACCCTGATGGCCGCGTCCTGCGCCAGTGGACGATCAGCCCGGTCTGGCTGATCGTGAAGCCGATGAACACGCCGATCGTGAACAGCGGGATCAACGCGTTGGTATCCCCGTTGACCGCCACGAGCAGCAGGCCCGCCAAGATCGCGAGCGCGACGATCCCGTAGCGGTACACCGGCTGCTCCGCGCGCAGGTAGAACAAGTGCGGAAGCCGGTTGTCCTTCGCGAGCAGGCTCATCAGCACCGGCAGCCCGCCGAAGCTGGTGTTCGCCGCCAGCGCCAGCACGAGCGTGACGGCGAGGTTCGAGATGTAGAAAGCCCAGCCCTTGCCGAACGCACCGGCCGTCAGCTCCGCGAGCACGGTGACGTTATTGCGCGGCAGCACGTGGTGGATCTTGATCAGGATCGCGAGCCCAACGAGCATGACCCCGAGCAGCACGCCGAGGCTGATCTCCGTCCGCTGCGCGCTGCGCACCCGCGGCGCCCTGAACGACGGCACCCCATTCGAGATCGCCTCCACCCCGGTCACCGCCGAGCAGCCAGAGGCGAACGCCTTCAGCACCAGCAGCACACCGAGCGAGGCCTTCAACGGAAACGGCTCCGGGGAGCCGATCACCGCGACCGGGTGCGGATGGAACGGCCCGACGATGATCACGGCGAAGATGCTGAGAATGAAGACGAGCGTCGGCAGCATCAGGAAGCGGGCGGATTCGGCGATGCCGAACATGTTCACCGCGGTCAGCAGGACGAGGCCGATCAGACAGACTGCCAGCAGGTGGTGGGCGAGCCCGGGGAAGACGCTACCGAGGCTCTGCGCGCCCGCCGCCAGGCTGACCGCGACCGTGAGCACGTAGTCCACTACGACCGATGCGGCAGCAAGCAGGCTCCAGCGTCGCCCGAGGTCCTGCTTGGCGACCGAGTAGGCACCCCCACCCTCGGGATGCGCGGCGATCACCTGGGTGTAGGAGATCACCAGCAGCACCAGCATCGCGGTGATCGTCGCCATCAGGGGAAGCGTGAAGCGCAGCGCGCCCGTGCCCGCCAAGACGAGCACCGTCATCGCCGCCTGGGGCCCGTACGCAACGCTCGAGAGCGCGTCGAGACTCAGCGCCGCGAGGCCGCTGAGAACGGACAAGCTGTGACCCGAGTCCTCGCCCGGAGCCGAGCGTCGCGGTCTCATCGGAGCCGAACTCTCTCACGGGGGGCGCGCGGGCGCTAGCGCCGTGGCTTGATGATGCCGACGACCTTGCCCACGATCCAGGCGTCTGGCACGGGCCCCCAGAACCAGCTGTCGTCAGAGCTCCCGCGGTTGTCGCCGATCATGAAGTAGACACCTGCCGGGAGTGTGTCCACGGCCGGAAAGTCGCATCCGGCTCCCGCACGGCAGGGCTCGATGCGCACGCCGGACTCAGGCGCGCCATTTCGGATCACCTGCCCGCCGCGGATCTCGATCGCGTCGCCCGGCCCGGCGACGATCCGCCTGATCAAGAGTTGCCGGTCGCCATGTAACCGCGCACCCCGCCGCGGCCGGCGGGGGCGGTGGTAGTCCCTGTGGTCCGCGAGGCGGCTGTAGTCACCGTGGTCTTCGCACCACCGCCGCAGCCAGACAGAACCCAGATCGCGAGCAGTAGCGCAGCTCCTCTCACTACCTCACTCAGCTTTCCGACCCGGGCAGCGTCAGCATCGCGGCGCTTGCCGGTGGCATGTCGACCGAATATCTGCCGCCCACGGACGCTACCGCGGTCGTCTGCGGCGCGCCCGCAAGCAGCCCGCTGTCCGTCTCGGCGCCGAAGCTCTGGCCTCCAAGCGTTACGCCCGCCTTGGCAGTCAGGCTGGGTGCCGAGAGCCGCTCGAGCGTGGCGGACGCTGACGCGGACGGGATGCTCACCGCGACGAGCCCGGCCCGCGCAGCGCTGGTATTGATCAGGACGACGCGGATCTGCCCGTTCGAGGCCCGCGTGGCCCATCCCCGAAGCGCCCCGTGAATCGCTCCGGTGAGGGTCAGCAGCCGCGCGCCGGCGGGCGCGGCCTGCGCGAACATCAGCAGACCGTAGTAGTCGGGACTTACCTGCCCCTCCCATTGTCCGTCTACCTCTTTGAACGTGAACAGCTTGTTGCTCGAGACCGGGGACGTGTGGAAGTTCACGCCGTCGACCCCGACGCTCGCCATCGCGAACAGGGTATCCAGCGACCACAGGCTCGAGGCGAACGCGTCACTGACGCCGGACTCTCCCCCACATGCGACCGAGTTCATCTCGTCGATTCGCAGCGCGCGGCCGCGCGCGTGGGCGAGCGCAACGTAACGCGCGACGCCGTCGGCGAGCCCACGCGAGGATGACTCGGACAGAAGCTGGGCGACCGTCGGGTGCGTGGAGGTGCCACAGCGCTCGAGCGGGTAGCTGTGCAGGGTCACGAGCCCGACGCGCGGCTCCGCCGCCAGGAACTGCCTGAGCTGCATTTCCCATGCCGGGGAGCCAGTCGCCGGGCCCGCGAGCGGCGTCTGCGGGACCGCCCGGGCAATGCTCGAGAAGTCGTGCGCGAAATCCCCGAAGTCGTACCCCGGAGGGCGCCCGGGAACGGGGCGTCCAGCAGCGTTGTGGTACCAGGAGAACGCCCCGTAGAGCTCGGGTTCGTTGCCGATCTCGAGTGCCGCGATCGATCCCCGTCCAATCCCGTCGATCAGGGCGTTGGCCTCGACGGCAGCGACCCTCGGGCTGTCTGCCTCGAGGTTGATGCCCAGGATCAGGCGGCCGTTCACCGCCGTGGTGAGTGCGCGGGTGACCTGAAGCCAGCCGGGGGTCAGCGTGTACCTCACCCAACGCGGCTGACGCATCCCAGGAACGGGGTACCAGGTCCAGTCGGTGCTGTCGCCACCGATCCTCAGCACCGGCCGCTGACCCGGTGCGAGGTTTCGAATCAGCTGCTCGAACACGGGGTCGATCGCCTGCGGGTCATCGCCGGCGTAGGACTCGATCGCCGGGATCTCGGTCGAGATCCCGAGAAATCCCGCCGGGATCGCTCGCCCTCCCGTCGCACTCCCGACGCTCACGAGAGTCGCCCCGGCGTGCACCGCGCTCGCACGGGCTGTGGCGTGGAGGAGCGCCGTACCCGCACCGAACACGGCGAGCGTGGCCAGCGTCGCGGCGCGGGCGCGAAAGCGATTGGTGGGTAGCTCGTTCACGGGCGTCCGGGCTGCAAACCCTTGGCATTGCCAAGTGGATTTATCGAGTATGCAATATTTCGCAGGATCGGCGCTGTCGGCAGCGATCCAGCCGAAGCCCGCCCACAGAAGGTCAGGAGGCCGTCTATGTTGCATGATCAGCTGGCATGGTTCGTCGCCGGGCCAGTACTCGGACTGTGCGCAGTTGCGTGCCGTGCGCTCTTCAATGGGCGTCTCGGCGTCACCGGCGGCTTCTCTGAGCTGGTCAGCAAGCTGAGCCGCGGGAGCTTCAAGTTCGATTGGCGGGGGTGGTTCGCGATCGGGGTCTTCGCCGGCGGAGCCGTCTTCCTGGTCCTCTGGGGTGGCCCGGACTTCCACGGCTACGGCTGGATGACCCGTACCTTCCACGGTTCGGCTAAGTTCTGGATCCCGATCCTGCTCGTCGCCTCCGGTCTGTTGATCGGTTTCGGAGCCAAGCTGGCGGGTGGCTGCACGTCGGGCAACGGCCTCAGCGGCACTGCGGCGTTCTCGCCGGCGAGCCTAGCTGCAACGGCGACGTTCTTCTCGACCGCGATCGTCGTCAGCTTCCTGATCAAGGCGGTGATCTAGATGCGCGTACGGATCGCTGCCCTAGCGATCGGTCTCGTGTTCGGGATCACGCTCTGCTGGAGCGGGATGAGCAGCCCGGACGTGATCCGCGGTGCGCTGCTGTTCCAGCAGAGCTACCTGTTCCTGTTCTTCGCGGCAGCCGTCGGGACAGCCGCATTGGGGCTGGCGCTCCTACGCAGGCGCGAACGGAGGGCACTGCTGATCGACACGCCCCTCGTCTGGACGCGCGACTCGCCCGCACGCCGCCACATCATCGGAAGCGTGCTGTTCGGCATCGGCTGGGGAGTCGCGGACGCGTGCCCGGGGCCGATCGCGACCCAGATCGGGCAGGGCATCGGCTGGTCGGTGTTCACCCTCGTAGGGACGGTCGCCGGGGTGTACATATTCCTCCGCCGATCGCTGCCAGAGACCGAACCGGCCGTCGACGTCAAACCCCGCGCGAACCCGGCGATCACCGCGGCCGGCGGCTGAGCACGGCGGCGTCTGGCGTCCGGCGTCTGCGGTCAAGGAGAGTCGATGGCGAAGCGAGTGTGTTTGCAGGTTGCCGTGCTGCTTTCGGGGGCGGCGTTCGTCTCGGGTTGCGGTAGCGGCGGCAGCTCGGCCGCGTCCAAGACGCCTGCGACGACGAGCGGGTCCTCCGCGTCCACGGTGGCCACGACGTCCTCCTCGAGCGCCGCCGTCGAGCTGACCTGTGAATCCCCCTGTCGCCACGGACGTTCGCGCAGGGGCCGTTCGACCGGCGATCAGGTCGGCGGAGACCGGAAGCGGCTGTGGTTGGGTCAGGCGGCTTGTTCGGCCTGTTCGAGCGTGACTTTGTAGCCGAGCGTTTCGAGCTGGCGTTGCAGCCGTCGGGCGCGGTGCTCGGGTGAGTAGCGCTTGCGTTGCCAGTCGGGTCCGAGCTCGCGGAACGGGACCTGGTCGCGGACGATGTGGAAGTAGGCGACGAGGATGTCGTGGCGGGTCGCGCCGATCGCTTTGGCCTCGCCACGCCGGCCGCGTAGTTGCGCATGATGGGCGGCGAGGTAGGTGCCCTTGGTCCGTGCGGCGGCCTTCGCAGACTCGGTCAGCGCCTCGGTCAGCCACTTCGGTCCGGGGCGGGTCCGGCCTGATTTTCTGTGTCCGGCTGACTCGCGGTTGCCAGGGCAGATGCCTGCCCAGGACGCGAGGTGCCCGACCGTCGGGAACACGGTCATGTCCAGGCCGCATTCGGCGATCAGCACCTGCGCGGTTCGGACCGCGACCCCCGGGATCGTGCAAAGCAGCTCAACTGTCGTGGCGTGCGGGGCGAGCATCGCCTGGATCTTCTCGTCCAGGTTGATGATCGCGGCGTCGAGCGTGTCGATGTGCGCGAGCAGTTGCGCGACCAGGATCCCGTGGTGCTCGATCTGGAACCGGCAGCTCGGAGCGGCGGCCGAAGCCGCACTCTACGAGTCCGCAGCCGCCGTGGCTCGCTGATTCTCAGTCGTTGAGACGCGTAGCGAGCGCCGCAGATGGAATTTCGTCAGCTGCCTCTTGTCAGAACCAGATCTCCGAGACGACTGCGCTCACGAAACAGCAGCAGTCTCGCTGAGCGGACAGGCCGGGAGCAGGCTGCCGCAGTGCTGCGTGAAGAGGTGGAGTGGTCTCATGGATCGACGAGAGGCCCGCTCTCGAGAACAATGGATGTCTCGACTTGGCGGTCTGGGATCGTCCAATAACTGCGGAGCAGCGAGGCGCTGCGCTCTGGCTCAAGCAGCTCGAAGCCGTGGCGTTGATAGAAGCGAATCGCCCAGTCGGCAGCAGCCCATGTCCCGACAAGCATGCGGCGGGTACTCGGCGGTCGTAGATGTGTCAGTAGCGCGCCACCGACGCCGAGCCGCTGCTGGCTCGGCAGGACATAGGCGTGCCGGATCAGATGCACGTCGAGGACGGGTTGGATCCCCATCACTCCGGTCAGGCGGCCGTCAGCCTCGTAGCCCCAGAAGTCCACGCCAGCGGCGATCTCGGAGTCCAGCTCGTACGACGGCATATATGGGTCCTGCCAGCGATCGGCAGGGATGACGTCTCGATAGGCCTCGGCGGCGGCGTTGATGACGCTGAGCATCGCGTGCCGTTCGTCAGCCAGACAGCGACGAATGCTGAACACGGACCGAGTCTAGGCGCCATCGGGCAGCGTTGCTATTCGTCGGTCGTCCAGAGCAGCAGTCTCGCTCCCGCCGCGAGGGCTCGGATCCACGCAGGCGATGAGACCGTGGTGCTGCCGAGAGCGTACGACCGTCGGGAGTTGTGAGCGGACCCCCAGTTATGACCAGGACAGGCCAACAGAAACTCCACCTGGGAAGCCCATGTCGATGGAGTAGGAGATCGCATTCAACGGCTTCAGGACCTTGGCGAGGTAGCCGCCAAGAAGCTTGGTGAGCCGTGTGAGGTTGGCGGCAATGCCCTTCCCCCACCCAGCCAGGCGAAGATGCATGGCACCCACCTCGCGGATTGGGCCGGCATAAGCCTCGTATGTGGCGTAAGAAGCCAAAGATGCCCATGCCTCAATAGAAGCTAGAAGTACATCAGCGCGATCTGGATCGTCGTCGAGATCGAATTCTTCTGGGGATCCAAACTCTGCGCCGAGGTCTTTTGCCGCCTGACCGACAATCTCGTTAAGGAGTGCTTCAAGCTCCTCCTCATCGTCGCTGATCTGGCTCGCGCGCGCAAACACCGCCTCGCGCATGTGGTCGTATCGCTCGGTCTCCATCTAAGCTAAGCCTCCAGTTCCGGCACGCCGCATCAATTCGTAAAGGATCGTCTCACAGCGGGAAAGCGTCGCGCTCGTGTGCGGCGGGGCTTTTGGGATCGTCAAGTGTGGAATTGAATTCCACACTTCCGTCCAGTGCGCCCAGTCGTGGGAGGTGCTTATCGATTAGCTGATCCAACATAAGCTCGTCGCCGCCTGCGGGTGTGAGTCCCGTCCGGGTAGCTGTCAGGAGGCCCGGTAGCAGGCTGGCGGCTCGGTCTGGAAACGGGCCGGGTCGAAGCCCAGCGTCAAGAGCCCCTCAGGGGGGAGCGACTGAGCGGT
>Ga0302326_10033278_pt1 | contig 10243 bp, 10 predicted proteins | sample Palsa_T0_3_FD_202264 | JGI IMG/M metagenome (GOLD analysis project Ga0302326, IMG submission 202264) | Peat permafrost microbial communities from Stordalen Mire near Abisko, Sweden - Palsa_T0_3 | ecosystem: Environmental > Terrestrial > Soil > Palsa > Peat permafrost | place: Sweden: Abisko... | reverse complement strand
AGTGAGAATAGCGACGATACCAGCGAACAAGGTATTGAGAACTGCAAAACGGAACGCCCAAGTATCCCGGTCCTCCTTTGTATCGTTTTCGGTCTTACGCTTGGCTGTTTCGGCGGGTGTATTTTTATGGCCCTCTGTGTCGACCACAAGCGGCGCGGCTTTTGTGCCTCCCTGATCTGTTGTGGTGTTGGCTGCAATTGGCTGGCGCTGCTGTTTTTGATTATGACCGGATTGCACCCCCACACTTAGGGCTTGCCCCCGCAGTGGTTGCCAGGCAAATGGAATCCATGTCCACAGGACTACGGCGATTATTTTCCGCATGGACAAATTGTATCACAAAAACCACTTGACAAGGGAATCGGTTCCGTATTACAGTCAAAGATATGGCAAACGTGCTCAAGGCCAATGCCCCAGCCGAAACCTAAGAAGATCGGACGGCCAAAGCTCCCGAAGGGTGAAGCTAAGGACCGCATTGTGCCGATTCGCTTCAATCCTGCCGATCTGAAGCGGATTGAGTCAATGGCGCGCGCAAGTCAGCAGACCGTGTCGGAGTGGATTCGCGGGACGGTTGCGGCTGCGATGGACGCGCGCTAATGGATGCCTATAGGCTAGGATAGTTGGGGAAGACGTATTCGGCTTGAGGGTATTGGGTTAAAACAATGCGTAAACCGTCAGCAAACGTGATTTCTAGCGAATGTCTGCCGGCTGCTACAACAGACGCGAAAGCTGCGTCGATAAGCGACCTAGGAGTTGGCGCCACGGCACGCGCATTAGCGTCAACAAGTAGCAGCGCAGAGGGATTGACCGACTTAACTACCACGGTCAATTGTCTGCCTACATCGCTATCCAGAACATCCCTTCCGCCCGACGGGCTTCCGCTGCTTGACCTAAACCACAAGCGCAGCATCGCCGACGCAATTTGCCAGTTCTTCAATATCTCAAGCGCTTCACCCGATGACATTATGTACCTCATGCATGCCCGCCGTTTCGGTGAGAGCTTCCAGCCGGTCGCCCGGGGAGGCACTCTCAGGTCGTCGAGCTTGGTTGCCCGATGCGGCAAACGCAAACGCCGAAAGGCAACGCGAGCGATCACTTGCCAGCGGCGCGAAACATCGCGGTCGAAGAGCATCGCAGTATCGCGATCGCCAAAACGATCGAATCATCGACCATCCATTATAGCTTTGGTAATACCACACGCATCATAGCATGTCCAAAGAACCATGTGCGGATGAAGCGCGAAATCCGCCGGCATCGCTCCAACATGTGATGGAGGTACAGGCGATCATCCTTCACAATGGCCTCGCCTCTTTCAGAATGCGGTCGCGGACATACCAGTGCAGCGAAGGTTCCGTTCCCACGTGAACCTTGGTCCCCAACAGTTCCTCGAGATCCTGGACCAGCGCGACGTGATCGAGGAGGCTTCTTCTGCCGGCTTCCCATGCCACCAACAAATCGAGATCGCTTGTATCGGATGCTTCCCCGCGAGCCACGGAACCGAACACGCGTATGTTGCGCGCGCCGTGGCTCTCGGCCAGACGGAGCACCTCCTCGCGCTTGTGATCCCGCAACGCTTCCATGGTCACCATGTATCCATTGTGCGACAAAAGGGCGAGGAAGTCACGGGCGTCTACATATAATCCCGCGCCTGGAGCACGGGATATCCGGCGTCCGCTCCGACCGCGGCCGGAAGGAATCGGTCATCCACAGCACACGAACCTTGGTCATTCGCGAATACTGTACCGGTCGGTTCGATCCCCCCTTTGAGAGCTCCCAGCCGATTGCCCGGTAGCGCTCTGAGGTCGTCGAGCGTTGTTGCCCAATGTAGTAGACGCAGGAAGGCGTAGCGGCAGTACCGATTTGTTCGCGCTACTCACGGCCTCGCAGTATCGCTGCGAGAACTCGCGGATCGCGGCGGCCGTGCAGGACAGCCACTACAAGCAGAGGCCGCCTATCCGGTGCATAGACAATCAAATAATCGCGGAGGCGGCGAAAGCGTAGAGGCCGCGAGGTGAGATCCGGGCGTCGATGCCCTTGATGCGGGAAGGGCACCAACTCGCGAATGGCCAACAAAATCTCTTTGCGGACGCGCTGGGCGGCCAGCGGGCTATCTTCCGCGATGAATTCCCAAATATCGCTGATGTCCTGGGCGGCGCCGGGATGAAGGTCGAAGTCTTCATTCATCGTGGCGCGTGCTGCTGATTGAGCAGCGCTTCTTCACGTTGGCGCAGGCGTTCGAAGAACTCTTCGCCGCCGATGGGTTTTACGCGGCCACTTTCAATATCGTCGTAGCGGCGATCGAGCATTTCACGCACCCGCGCCAACTCGTCGAAGTAGCCCGCCATTGCATCTTGAACCAGTTCGTCCTTGGCGCGACCGGTCTCCACGGATAGCTGGTTCAGTTTCGCTTCCAAGTCAGGTTGGAGATTTACTTCCATGTGGTCAGTGTAGGAGTTCAGCACGGCCTTGTCAAACGGCGCCTACATATAATCCGGCGCCTGGATCCCCAAAATATCTAGCGTCCACTCCATTTGCCGCCGGAAGAAATCCGTCATCCACAGCAGGAACACCTTCTTCTCCCGGTCCTGCTCGTGAATGATCGGATACAGATGGTAGAAATTGTTGAACGTCTGCGCGAGCTGGAACGCGTACTTGGCCACGTGCGCCGGTTCGCCCGCCACGACGGCGCGTTCCACTGCCGCGTCCGCTTTCGAAGCGGCCAGCAGCACCTGCCAGAAGTCTTCGCTCGCGATCTGCCTGCCCAGCGCCGCGGGCGACAACTCCGCAACAAAATCGGGCAGACGCTCGCCCTTCTCCTCCAGCTTGCGCAAAATATTCCGCGCGCGCACCGCGGCGTATTGCACGTAAGGTCCGGTCTCGCCCTCGAAGCTCAACGCTTCCTGAAAATCGAACGCGATCACGGAATTGCGCGTGTACTTCAACAGGAAATAGCGCAACGCGCCGATGGCGATCTGAGAAGCGATGGCGCGCTGTGCCTCGGGCGTGGCTTCGGCGTGTCGCGCGGACACCTCGTCCAGCGCGTTCGAGATCAGCGTGTCGATCAAATCGTCCGCCTTCACGCCCAGGCCTTTACGCCCGGAAACCTCGACATACGGCTTCTGGCGGTCTTCTTCGGAAAGCTCGATGCCCATCTCGGCGCAGCAGCGCGGCGACAGCGCCACCATCTCATACGAAAAATGCACCGATTGCGCGGCCTGCTCGGGGTAGCCCAGCGCCTTCAGCCCGGCCACCACCACGTCTTGCAAATACGATTGCCGCACATCGATGACATTGTAGACGCGCGTGCCGTGGCCGAACGACGGCGTCGCGGCGGTGTCGCCCTGGGGCTCACCGGTCGAAACCCATAACTCGCGGCCATCCGCGTAGTGCAGGAATGGACGATAGTGGAAATCCTTGCCCAATAGTCCGAATTTCCAGAGCTGATAGGCGATGTCCTTGCCGACATACGTGACCGTGCCATCGGAACGCACGATCACCTTGCTATCTTCCGAGCCGGACTCGCCCGCGAACGCCTCGGCGGGCATCACCCAGCAACCCGCGTTCTTGCCTTCGGTTTCGAGGTAGATGGCCTTGCGCTGCTTCAGCAGTTCGTACGCCGATGCCCAAAACTGCAAGTGCAGGATCTCGCTTTCGCGCGGCAGTACGTCGTACTCCACGCCGAGCCGCAGCATGGTGGCCAGGTGCCGCTCGACGATCGCATCCGCCACAATGTGCGCCAGTTCGGCCTGCGCGCCGCTGCCGGCTTCGATCGCGTGCAGCGTCTCGCTGCGCCACGCCTTCGATTCCGGCGCCTCGGTGTAATATGCCGAAGCCCGCGCGTACAAGTCCCAGCAAAGATAATCGAAGCGCACCGCGGGGTCTTGGGTGAGTTGCAGAACCTCGGCGGGCGTTTTGTGTTCGAGATAATGAAATCCCACGGCCACATCGGCCACCTGCACGCCGGTGTTATCGATGTAGTTCTGCACCTCGACACGCTGGCCGAGCGCGCGCATCATACGCACGAATGTGTCGCCCAGCGTGGCATTACGCAGATGCCCGATATGCGCCGCTTTGTTGGGGTTGATATTGGTGTGCTCGACGATGATTTTGCCGCCCGCCGCGGCGGTTTCGGCAGCCGCGGGAGTGAGCAGGCCCTGCGCATAGGCCGTGCGGTCGAAACGGATGTTGATGTATCCGCTGCCGGCCACTTCGAGCGCCGCGACACCCGGAATCGGACCGAGATCGGCCGCCAACTCCGCGGCGATCTTGCGCGGCGGCTGCTTCAACTGTTTGGCCAACTGGAAGGCGGCGGGCACGGCCAATTCACCGAAATCGCTCTGCTTGGGTTGCTCGACGGCCACCAGGAGGTCGATACCATAGCGCGCCTGGATATGTTCGTGGAACGCGCACTGAACCAGTGTTTCGAGAGAGTGAAACATCTACGGGAGGAACTCCGGGTCGAGAATCTGCTCGACGGTAAATGGACATTCGGCGGGAAAGTGATTTTTCGGCAAGCCGGTGTCCCGGACGGCGCGGCCCACAGCAAACCCGTAGTTCATGGGCAGGTCCGGCTTGATCCTGCCCCGGAGACTGGGAAACCGCTGAAGGAGTCGCGCTACACCGGCGCGTTGAACGGCAATGGTATTTTGCCATGATGGCGACCGTTTCTCAGGCTGAAATTGGCATTTCAGAAGGTGAGCGACCAGCACCTCTTCGTGGCTGTCGAGCGCTCGGAGATCCCGTTTGCCCATATCTTCTATTTCTTCGGCGATGTGCTCGACATCGGCCTGCTCGAATCGGCCTGACCGCAACAACTCCGCGTTGCGGCAGGTCCACTCGAAGAAGTCTTCGTCGTAGAGGTCCGCTTGCTCTACGGCCGGTTTGTCAAGTTGCGATTGCATACGGATTTCTCATTGTGCCCTGGGCAGAAACTCCGGATCGAGAATCTGCTCGACGGTGAACGGGCATTCGGCGGGGAAGAGATCGGATGCCAGTCCCGTCTCAGCGGTCGCTCGCCGTACAGCCTTCTCGTAATTGTCCGGAAGTCCACTTCGAACCTTGCGCTTCAAGCTGGGACTTTGCTTGAGGTCTGCCTCGATTTCGATGCGCTGGGTAACGATGGTACTACTCCACGATCGCGATCGCTTGGCAGGCTGCAACTGCCATTTGAGGAGGTGCCCTACCAGCACCTGCACGCGGCTGTTCAGCTCTTTCAGATCCCGCTTGCCCATATCTTCTATTTCTTCGGCGATGTGTTCGATGTCCGCCCGTTCGAAACGGCCTGCACGCAGCAGGTCCGCGCTCCGGCGCGTCCACTCGAAGAAGTCTTCGTCGTAGAGGTCCGCTTGCTCTACGGCCCGTTTGTCAAGTTGCGATTGCATACGGCCTCTTCATTGTACCCGGGGCAGGAACTCCGGATCGAGGATTTGCTCGACGGTAAACGGACACTCGGCCGGAAACCGTTCGCGATCGACGGTGGTCCTCGCCATGGCAACGGCGAGCCGCACCGCTTCCGCGTACCATCCCGGCAGTTCGTCCGCAAGTCTAACCTTCAGGCTGGGGCTATACCTTAGGAGACCGTCTAGCCAGATGCGCTCTTCCGTGATAGGCCCAAGCCGCCAGTGCGCGTACTTTGCGGGCTGCAACTGCCCTACCAACAAATGCGCTAGAAGAGACCGTGCGCGGCGGTGCAAGTCCTTGAGATCCAGCTTGCCCAGATTTTCGATTTCTTCCGCGATGTGTGCAACGTCGGTTTGATGCACCTGTCCCGCCCGCAACAGTTCCGCATTGCGGCGCGTCCACTCGAAGAAATCCTCGTCGTAGAGCCCGGACAGATCGCTGGTGGCCGGTTGCGATTGCATCTTATCCCTATTATATGACCTTCGCGAATCACGATATAATCCGGCTTCACATCTCAAAAGGAGCTTCCATTGCGAAAGAAGATTACCGTAGTAGGCGCCGGCAACGTGGGCGCCAACTGCGCCCTCCGCATCGCCGATAAGGAACTGGCGGACGTGGTGCTGGTGGACGTCATCGAAGGCGTCCCGCAGGGCAAGTCGCTCGACCTGCTGCAGTCCGGCCCCGTCCAAGGCTACGACGTGATGCTGACCGGCGCCAACGACTACGAGCCCACTGCCAATTCCGATGTCGTGATCCTGACCGCCGGTTTTCCGCGCAAGCCCGGCATGAGCCGCGACGACCTGCTGCTGGCCAATTACGACATCGTGCGCGCCGCCACCGAACAAATCGTCAAGTACTCCCCGAATTCCATCCTGATCGTGGTTTCTAACCCGCTCGACGCCATGTGCCAGACCGCTTACATGGTTTCCAAATTCAGCAAGAACCGCGTCGTCGGCATGGCCGGCGTGCTGGATAGCGCGCGCTTCCGCACGTTCATCGCGGCGGAACTGAAAGTCTCGGTGGACAATGTGACGGCGGTGGTGATGGGCGGCCACGGCGACACCATGGTCCCGGTGGTGCGCCTGTCGAACGTGGCGGGAATTCCGCTCACCGAACTGATGGACCAGGCCACCATCGACGCTATTGTGACCCGCACGCGAAACGGCGGCGCGGAGATCGTGAAATATCTGAAGACCGGCAGCGCCTACTACGCGCCGTCGGCCGCCGCTGTGGAGATGGCCGAGTCGATCCTGAAAGACAAGAAGAAGGTGCTGCCTTGCGCCGCGCTTCTCGAAGGCGAATACGGGATTCACGGGCTGTTTGTGGGCGTGCCGGTGAAGCTGGGCGCGCGCGGCATCGAGCAGATTTTCCAGGTGAAGCTGCTGCCGGAGGAGCAGGCTATGCTGCGGAACAGCGCCGCAGCGGTGCAAGAACTGGTGGAAGTAATCCGTGCCAAACATGGGTGAGGTCTGCGGGGCTCAAGCCCCGCGCGGGCTCAAGCCCGTCCCCCATTTCGCAGTTGCACTCCTGTCCCTGGCTTGCTGCCGGGCCGCGGTGCCCACGCCGGCGGAGCACTTCGGCTACACTCCCGGCGACGACTACAAGCTCGCCGACACCACCGAAATCTTCGCTTACTTCCAGAAGCTCGCCGCCGCCAGCGACCGCATCCGCTTGGTGGAATTTGGCCGTAGCTCGGAAGGCCGCCCCATGTACGTCGCGTTCATTTCCGCGCCGGAAAATCTGAAAAAACTGGATCGCATCCGCCAAATTAGCGCTCAACTGGCGCTCGGTCAGGCCACCGCGGAGGAGGCCCGCGCGCTCGCCGAAGAAGGCCGCGCCGTCGTGTGGATCGACTCCGGGCTGCACGCCAGCGAAGTCGCACCCGCGCAGCAAGCGCCGCTGCTCGCCTACAAAATGCTGACCGGCGATAGCGCCGAAGTCGAGTTGATCCGCCGCAACGTGATCCTGATGCAGGTGCCGGTGATCAATCCCGACGGCCTGGACATGATCGCACATTGGTACCGCAAGAACGTGGGCACGCCCTACGAAACCGCGCCCATGCCCTGGCTCTTCCAGAAATATTCGGGGCACGACAACAATCGCGACTGGTTCATGCTCAACCTGGACGAGACGCGCAACGTGTCGCGCCTGCTGTTCCGCGAGTGGTTCCCGCACATCGTCTACAATCAGCACCAGGCCCCGCCCTTCCCGTCGCGCATCTTCGTGCCGCCCTACGCCGAACCGCTGAACCCCGATATTCCGGCCGCCGTGATGGAGGGCATCAACAAGCTGGGCGCGGCCATGCGGGAACGGTTCGCGCGCGAGGAGAAGCCCGGCGTGCTCTCCTATTTCGGCTTCGACGCTTGGTGGAACGGCGGGCTGCGTTCCGCGCCCGCATTCCACAACATGCATGGCATTCTGACGGAGACCGCCGGCTACGCCTACGCCACTCCCAAGACCTACGCAGCCGCCGACCTGCCAGCCACGTTCTCGAACGGCGCGGCTACCGGCGAGCCGTCCATGTTCTACGAACGCCCGTGGATGGGCGGCAAATGGAGCCTGCGCGACGCCGTCGATTACATGCTGACGGCGGACATGGCGATACTGACCGAGGCCGCCACGCGCCGCCAGGACTACCTGTTGAAGAGCTATCAACTGGCGCGCCAGGCGATCGCGGCGGGCGCGGAAGGCAAGCCCTACGCCTACGCAATCGCGGAGAAGCAATGGGACTGGCCCACCGCGTGGGACTTTCTGGAGCGGCTGTCGCTGGCGGGGATTGAGGTGCGGCGGGCGCGCACGGAATTTCGCGCCAACGGCAAGCCGTACGGCGCGGGCACGCTGGTGATTCCCGCCGCGCAACCGTTCCGCCCCTACCTGCTCGACCTGCTCGAGGCGCAGCACTATCCGAATCTGAAGGAGAAGCCCTACGACATCACCGGTTGGACGCTGCCCATGCAGATGGGCGTGACTGTGGATCGCATCGACGAACATTTCGACGCCTCGCTCGACCCGGTGACCGAGTTTCGCGCGCACGGATCGGTCTCCGGCAAGGGCGCGGTCCTGCTGCTGGACCATCGGGAAAACGACGCGTTCCTGGCCATGGCGTTCTTCCTGGATCGCAATGAGTCCGTGCACTGGGCGTCCGACGGCGCCATCGTCGTCGACAGCCCGTACACGCACCAATTCAGCGTCGGCGTGACGCTGGCCGATTCCGCGCCCACCCCGGCCTACGAGTTGCGGCGGCCCCGCGTAGGACTCTATCAGCCTTGGACCGCCAACTCCGACGAAGGCTGGACCGAGTGGCTGCTGGACCGCTATCGCGTGCCCTACACGCTGCTGCATAACGACGACATCGGCAAGGGCGAATTGCGCGCGCGGTTCGACAGCGTGATCCTGGCTTCGCAATCGGCCACATCGATCTTGAACGGATCGCGCAACGGCGAATTGTCGTTCCGGCGCGAGGGCGGCCCGTCCGAGGGTCCCTCCGCGGTAATGGTGCAAAGGCCCGAGTACACCGGCGGCATTGGTCCTCAGGGGGTCGTCGAATTGCAGAAATTCGTGCGGGAGGGCGGTACGCTGATCGCGCTCGATACCGCCGCGGAGTTGCCTCGGGAATTCTTTCCGCTGCCCCTGCTGAATGTGGGCGGCGCGCCATTTTCGTGCCCGGGATCGCTGGTGCGGATCGCTGTGGATACGGCGCAGCCGTTGGCTTTCGGCATGCCCAAGGATGCCATCGCCTTCGTGACGGGCGGCGAGGCTTTCGACGTCAACCTGGCGCCGGAATACAACCGCGGCGACCGTGAGGTGCGGGTGGCCGCGCGTTTCGCCGCGAAGGACCTGCTGGCCAGCGGCTACATTAGCGGAGAGAAAGCCGTACTGGGCAAACCGGCGCTGCTGGACGCGCGTTTCGGAAACGGGCACGTGGTTCTGTTCGCGTTCCGTCCGCAGTTCCGGGGACAGCCGTTCGGGACTTTCAAGTTTCTGTTGAACGCGGTTTATCTGGCGTCGGCGCGGGGCTTGTAACGGCAGAGTGGTGAAGTCCGCCCACCAAGTCGTCCCACAGTTTGACCACCTGGCCCCACAGCCCGACGGCCTGCAGCACTCCGACGCAAACGGCGACCACCACCACGATGTTCAGGATACCTTTGATGCTTCCCGCCATGGGGACGTAAGTGTTGATCAGCCACAAACCAATTCCCGCGACGATGAGCGCGAGCACGATATTCACAAGGGTCCGGGCCTTTCCAGGAACGGTCATATTGCGGTTCACGAGCCAGCCAATGAGCACCACGGCGATCAGCGCCAGGGCGATATAGAGCAACGGCATTTCTGCACCTCCCAAAGGTAGCAGCAATTGTGATGCCAAACGGCAAGGAGCGCACAAAAGCCCCCGCCGGGACGAGACGCCGTCGGAAACTCGATAGAATAGGCGTATCGGAGATATCTGTATGGAACTCCTCGCCGGCAGCCTGCTCGAGCTGATCACCCAAACATCCACGAACTTGCCGCCCGACGTGCGCGCGGCCATGTCGCTGACCGCCAGTACGGAAACGCCCCACACGCAATCCTCGCAGGCGCTCAACATCATTCTGTCGAACATCGACATGGCCAATGACGACGAAGGTCCCATCTGCCAGGACACCGGCATGCCCACGTTTGTGGTGCACACTCCCGTGGGCGTGAATCAACTGGAGATTAAGCGCGCCATTCGCGCGGCCATCGCGGAAGCTACGCGCCTCGGCAAGCTCCGCCCGAACTCGGTGGACTCGCTGACCGGCAAGAACAGCGGCGACAACCTGGGCCCCGAAACGCCCGTGATGCACTTCGACCAGTGGGAGCGCGACGA
>Ga0302326_10033277_pt1 | contig 10244 bp, 4 predicted proteins | sample Palsa_T0_3_FD_202264 | JGI IMG/M metagenome (GOLD analysis project Ga0302326, IMG submission 202264) | Peat permafrost microbial communities from Stordalen Mire near Abisko, Sweden - Palsa_T0_3 | ecosystem: Environmental > Terrestrial > Soil > Palsa > Peat permafrost | place: Sweden: Abisko... | reverse complement strand
ACCGGCCCTACATGGGGCGATTATGACGGCGACGGCCTCCTGGATCTGTTTGTTCCCGGTTATGTTCACTACGACATGGAACATCCGCCGGTGCCAGGTTCCCCCATGGTGGCCTTCGGCACTTGTGAATTCCGTTCCGTCAAAGTCATGTGCGGTCCTCGCGGTTTGAAAGGCGAACCCGATCATCTCTTTCATAATAATGGCGACGGCACATTCACTGATGTGAGCGAAAAGGCCGGCGTAAGCGACCCGAAGGCCTACTACGGTTTGACCGCCGTCTTCGCCGATCTGAATAACAATGGTCACGTGGATCTCGCCGTCGCCAACGACTCCACTCCAAACTATCTCTACTTGAACAAAGGCGACGGCACATTCGAAGACGCGAGCTATGCGTCCGGGTACGCGCTCAATGAAAATGGCCGGGAGACCGCTTCCATGGGCATCGCCGTCGGCGATTATCTGAATAACGGATGGCTCGATCTCTACAACACGGTTTTCTCTGACGACTACAATCCGCTCTATCGCAACGAGGGCGGCGCGAATTACATCGATGTCAGTTTTCAGCTCGGCATCGCCGTTCCTACATTTCCTTTTCTCGGCTGGGGAACCGGTTTCCTCGATTTCGATAATGACGGTTGGAAAGACATTTTTGTCGCCAACGGGCACGTCTATCCGCAAGTTGATTCTCTCGGCTGGGGCACCACCTTCGCCCAGCGCCCCCTCCTATTTCAAAATATCAAAGGTAAAAAATTTGACTTAATACCGCCAGTAAAAGGCACGGCCCTAGCCAAGCTCCTCACCGCCCGCGGCGCTGCGTTCGGGGACCTGTTCAACGACGGGAAGATTGATGTCGTAATCAACCAAATAGATGACGTGCCGGTCCTGCTTCGAAACGTGAGTGTGGACAAAAATCACTGGGTCGGGCTGCAGTTGATCGGCGGAAGTGGGAGTCCGCGGGATGCGGTCGGAGCTGCTGTATATCTCACGTCGGGTGGAATTCGCCAGCGCGGCGATGTAATTAGCGGCGGCAGCTTCGCTTCTTCGAACGATCCCCGGATTCATTTTGGTTTGGGACAAGCTACGAAGGTGGACGGCGTGGAGATTCATTGGCCGAGCAAAATGGTTGAGCATATTTTCTTGCCTGCTGCTGTGGATCGTTTTTATGTCGTGCAGGAAGGCAGGGGAGTGATTTCCAGCGCCTATGACAAACCCTCGACTCGACCGGCGAAAATTCAATAGGCACTCGCGTGTGAAATTTTTGACGAGTTGTGCTTCAAGGCTGGTCCCTTGCGACTCGCCCACGATTTCGCGGCGTTTGGCGATTCACCCGTAAAACATCTAGGCTGCGGAGCGAACTGCGGTCTCCGATTCAATCGATCCAACCAGCTTTTGCCCCCCGGCTTCTAGTAAACGTTTCCCATTTGTCCATCGGTGGACTAAAAGATTCTTGACAACAGACATTTTCCGAGGTTAAAGTGCCGCGATAATGTGTTTGTACTAGGCGAAATGAATTGGGGTGCTCTTCTCCGGCTCGACGCAAAACAGCAGTGATAGCGACAAAAAGGCGTCATTCAGCAATGACATTCGGGCTCGCGGGCGCTTTGATGTTCACGGTATCCGCCCTAGGGCAGACGAACTCGGAAACTAAGAAAACGTTTAACCAAGGAACGGAAGCGATGCGCAGCGGCGCCCTCGAGGATGCAGCCAACGATTTTTTGAAGGTGACCACGCTTGAGCCATCTTTCGCGCCCGCCTATTTTAATTTGGGTTTGGTCCGGCTACTTCAGAGACAGCCTGGCAATGCAATTGAAGCGCTGAACAAGAGCATCAGCTTGCAGCCGCGACAACGCGGCGCGCATATGTTTTTGGGCATCGCGTACTATCGCAAGAACGACTACCCGAAGGCTCTAACGGCGCTCAAGAAGGAAATCCAGTTCGATCCGCCGAATGCAACCGCCATGATGTGGCTGGGCGTGGTTCAGTTGGCCCAAGGCGATGCTCCAGCTGCCAGTGCGACGCTGGACAAAGCAGCGGAATTGAAGCCGAACGATGTGGACATACTCTACCATCGCGGCCGCGCGCACATGCTGGTTTCGAAGGCAAGTTACGAGCAGATGTTTCATACGGATCCAAATTCGTGGCGGGTTCACGAAGTGCTGGCGCAATCTTATCTTGAGGCGGATCGCTACGATGATGCGATCGCCGAATTTCGTTTGGCTATTACAGAGCGCCCCGAAGAACCTGGACTGCATGAAGAGCTGGGTGATGCTTACTGGAAGCACGTTCAATTGGCAGAGGCCGAAGAGGCTTTTCGCGAGGAACTGAAGCTGGATCCCGAAGACAGTTCTGCGATGTATAAACTGGCGGTAGTGAGCCTGGAACACTCCGAGCCCGAAGTTTCCAAGAACCTCTTGGCGCAAGTCATTTCACTCGAGCCGCACTTTGCGGACGCGGAGTACCAGCTCGGGCGAGCCGAGGCGCAGCTTGGCGATATGGATGCCGCCATCGGCGATCTTACGAAGGCCATCGCGGATTCCGGAGAGAAGGATACCGAAACGTTGCGCCAGTCCTACTATCAATTGGCACAAGTATATCGCCGGGCGCAACGGCCGGAGGAATCGCGTCAGGCGCTGGAGACGTTTCTGCGGCTAAAAAAGAAAGCAGACGAGGATCAGGCTCAGAAATTGGCTGAAAAGCTGAAGGTTTCGGAAGAGCAACGGAGCAATCAAAATTGAATTTATGGAATGCAGTGCACAAGCGCCGGGACATGGGAGTGAGGAGCGAAATGCGCGGGCGATTTTTTTTGTGCCGTGCGAGTAAACGTTTTCTTGACCGTGATTTTCTTGTACCACCGAGGAGTAACGCCACGGTTAGTGGCATCGTCAAGGGCCATTCAGGATTGACCGATATCAGAAATTGCCGGTAACGAAGAGGAGGTTGCGATGAAGAACGAGCGTGGCAATGGCAGACAGTTTGTGAGTAACGCAATCATCAGCCTGATGTTGGTCGCCGTATTCGCGCTGGTGAGCGCTCGAAGCGTGTCCGCCCAGACCAACCAGGGCGCGATTGCCGGCAATGTCTTCGATGCTTCTGGTGGCGTAGTGGCCAACGTAAAGATCGTCGCCACAAATACTAAGACGGGCTCCAAGTACGAGACAGTCTCGTCCAGCGCCGGCTCCTACCGCTTCCCCAACCTGACCGTCGGTCCCTACGATATTACCGCCAACGCGCAAGGATTTAAGGCGGCGACGCTGCGCGGCGTGATCGTCGAAGTCGCTACGACGGCGTCCTTGGACATCAAGCTGGACACAGGTAGCGTTACCGAGACGGTGGTCGTCAATGCGGACACTCCTAGAATTCAAACCGAATCTGCTGAGATAGGCACCGTCATCACCCAGCAACAAGTGTTGGACCTTCCTCTAGTTCTAGGTAGCACGGTTCAGTACATGCGTTCGCCGGAAGCGTTCGTCTTCCTGATTCCGGGCGCCGTTGGTCCGGGCACGGGAAACGGCAGCGGCGGTACATTCGAATCGAAAATTGCCGGCGGGCAAAACTACGCCACGGAAGTGCTGCTGGATGGAGCCAGCATGTTTCGCTCGGAAAACGGATCGTCGTTCGACGAAACCGCGCCTTCGGTGGAAGCGCTCAGCGAATTCAAGGTGCTGGTTTCAACTATCCCCGCTGAATATGGACGCACTACGGGTGGCATTGAGACTTTCAGCACCAAGGGCGGCACCAACGCGTACCACGGCGACGTTTACGACCTTTTCCGCAACGAAGACATGGACGCTAACTCATGGGGCAACAATTACTTCGGCTTGCCTCGAAACCGCGACCGGCAGAATGATTATGGCTTCAACATCGGCGGTCCCGTCTGGCTTCCGCACATCTACAACGGCAGGAACAAGACTTTCTTCTTTTTCTCATGGGAGCAGTACAGACAGACGCAAGGCCTCACTACCACCACCACCGTGCCCACGCAGGCGGAAATCGGCGGCAATTTTTCGGCGAGTCTGAACACGGCGGACGTTCTCGGCACGAACCCCTGCGATGGCACGCCCATTTATGCAGGCGAGATCTTCGACCCATCCACCACCCGGACTGTCGGCACGACTCAATGTCGAACCGCGTTTCTAAACGAGCCCGGCAGTGGCGGAATAAATGCGATCCCTGCCGCTGACATTACAACCGTTGGCAAGAACATACTTTCGTTTTACCCGACACCCACGAACGGAAACGCAATCAATAACTACACCTACCAGTATAGTTTTCCGACACTGGCGACAACTCCCACGGTCCGGATCGATGAAAATGTCGGGGATAAAACCAAGCTGTATTTCACATATTCCTCGCGTAAGAATTCCCGGATATCCACCACCGCGAATTTCGCTAACGCCGCGGGAGACGGAAGGGATCAACTCTTCACCGCCCACTACCTTCGTTTTGGATATGATTACGTGATTTCTCCTTCGATCCTCAATCACTTCAGTGTTGGACTAAACCGGACGAACAGCGCCAATATCGGAGCGGGAGTCCGCTACGGCGGCGGTTCTGATTGGGATTCGAAGCTAGGGATTACGGGCGCCACCGGCCCGATGTTTCCAGTGGTCGGCTTTTTCCAGACGGCTCCTTATGTAGGCCTAGGTGACTCCGTTGACGGGGATACGATTGACAACGGTCTGCGAACCAACGATACCGTCAGTTGGGTGAGGGGAAGACATGAAATGAAGTTTGGCGTGGACTGGCGTTTCCAGCAGTTCAGTCCGCTAAACTTCGCGAACACCAGCGGCAGCTACTACTTCTGGGCGGCACAAACGGCAGGCACTTCGAGCTTCAACGCCGGCCAGACTGGCGATCCCATCGCTAGCGCCCTGCTGGCTCAAGTTCACGACTCGAACTTGTCGTCGTACGCGACTCAACCAAGGTGGCTGCGAAGTTATTACGGATTCTTCGCGCAGGATAGTTTCAAAATCAGGCCCAACCTAGTCTTCAATTACGGCCTGCGCTGGGACATTGACCAGCCGAACAAAGAAAATAACGATGACACTTCGAACATTAGTCTGACCACGCCGAATACGGGAGCCGGTGGGTTTCCAGGCGCGTTGGTCTTTGCAGGAACGGGGTCAGGACGAAACGGCGTCACCAATGAGCGGTGGGCGAATACGTGGCTAAAGGATGTCGGGCCGCGTCTTGGATTTGCCTGGCAGCCGCGAGTTCTTGGCCACGACACCGTCATCCGCGGAGGTTACGGCATCATCTATGCGCCGATACAGTACGCTGACTTCGGCGCCGACAATCTGACTGGATTTCAAGCCAACCCGGCATTTTTCTCCGGGGATAATTTCAACCCGGCCTACAATCTGACTGCGGGGTTCCCAGCGTACCCTGCTCCTCCGAATCTTGACCCAACTCAATTGAACTTCACAGGACCGACGTACATAGACCCGTCGTACGGACGGCCGGGCATGATCCAAAACTGGAGCCTGGAGGTGCAGCGGCAGTTGGCGCCGGACTGGATCCTTAGCGTGGCTTACGTCGGCCAACACTCCACTCACCTACGCTCGAATTTCGACTCGGTGAACTCGCTCAATCCCAGCTACTTCTCGATGGGCGGCGTGCTTTCGGAAACCGTGGCAGAAACTGGCGCCCCGGTTCCGTTCCCGACGTTCCCAACCGGCGACACGGTGGCGCAGACTCTGGTTCCCCATCCGCAGTATTTCGGATTCAACACGGACTGCTGCCTGGAAGACCTCGGACAGGCCACCTATAACGCGCTGCAAGCGCAACTTCAGCATCGCTTCCACTACGGGCTGAACTTAATGGCTTCCTATACTTGGTCGAAGACCCTGACCGACGCCGACAGCGCGTTGCCTTATTTTGCGACTCTTGCCGGAAGCGCGGGACCCCAGGATTATTTCCACCAAAAGGGGGATAAAGCGATCAGCGATCAGGATCTCCCGCAGAACTTAGTTCTCAGCTACGTTTACGAGCTGCCCATCGGGAAGGGAAAGCGGTACCTCTCGAACACCGGCTTCGCCAGTAGGGCGGTGAGCGGATGGTCGATCAGCGGGGTCCAGCGATATGAAAGCGGCCAGCCTTTTGCAATCTGCTGTGCCACTGGAATTCCAGCGTTTGCAGGTTCCGTCCGTTACAACCAAGTGCCGGGAACGTCTCTACTGAGTTCCGCATACACGAGCAGCGGGTTCAACGCCGGAACAGAACCGATGTTGAACATCAATGCTTTGTCGGATCCGAATGCCCCGTGCGTCATCTTCACCGGATGTACGGGGGCACCTAGCGGGGCGCCCTATTCTTTAGGCACCATGCCGCGCGTCACAGGTGCTATTCGAATGCCTTTCTATGAGAGCGAAGATTTCAACGTTATGAAACGTACACACATCACGGAGCGGATGGACGTTCTCTTGCAGGCCTCCGCTTTAAATGCCTTCAACCGGCATATCTTCAACCGGCCCACAGACTTCAACATATACGATCCGGTAGGGTTCGGTATGCTGAACCCCAGCAATCTGCTCTTAGGCCCGAGGGTACTGCAGATGCAACTGAAGCTGGAGTTTTGACGGGAGACAGCCAGCAGTGCACGGTAAAGGGACGCCGTGGCGGAGGCGTCCCTTTGTCTTGTGATCGTGGAAAATTGCTATGATGGTCCGTTGATTCGCGTCGCCGCGTCACTGCCGCGCGGGGGCATGTTCCAAGTAAATGACCAAAGGATTTTCTCCTTCCGCTTCGGGCCGTTCGGCATCGAGCCGTTTTCTTTGCGCAGCGGGCGCGTTCCTTTATTTCGCGCTACTTCTGGGCAACTCATACTCAGTTTCCTCCCGCTCCTCCGCCATCGAAGCTGTCCCGGGCCATTTTATTGATGCAACGGAAAAGCTCGGAATTCACTTTCAGGATCAGGCTTCGCCTACGAGCAAGAAGTATCTGCTCGAGGCAATGGGATCGGGGGTCGCCGTATTTGATTACGATAACGACGGCCGGCTGGACATATTCTTCGCGAATGGAGCGCGCATTGACGATCCTGCTGCGGTAAATGGCGTTCCGCAGAAGACAGATCCGAAATACTTCAATCGCCTTTACCATCAAAAGTCCGATGGCACGTTCGAGGACGTTACGGAAAAGGCTGGCCTCGCCGGCACCGGCTATTCGACAGGCGTGGCCGTGGGCGACTACGACAACGATGGATTCGAAGACCTTTTCGTCGCGGGGTACGGGCGCAGCACGCTTTATCATAACAATGGTGACGGCACGTTCACTGACGTTACCGCCGCCGCAGGCGTCGCGGGCTCAGGCTGGGCCACCAGCGCGGCGTGGGTAGATTACGACAACGACGGCCGGCTGGACCTTGTGGTTACGCGCTATATGGATTGGACGTTTCAAGACATTTACTGCGGAGAGCGTGAAGCAGGCTATCGAGCGTATTGTCACCCCGATTTGTTTAAACCTGCGACAACGTTGCTCTATCACAACGACGGAAACGGGAAGTTCACGGAAGTCTCCCAGAAGGCTGGGCTGGCAAAGGCCGGCAAGGGCCTGGGTGTGGCAGTTGCCGACTACGACCGCGACGGTTGGATGGACATCTATATTGCCAATGATTCGGTACCTGAATTTCTTTTTCACAACAAGGGCGACGGGACGTTCGAGGAAGTCGGGATGGTTTCCGGGGCCGCTCTTGACGGGAACGGCGCAACGTTCGCAGGGATGGGTGTTGATTTCGCGGACTACGACAATGACGGCTGGCCTGATATCGTAGTTACAGATCTGGCGAATCAGAGGTATGCCCTGTATCACAACGCCAGGGACGGCACGTTCGACTACGCAACTAGCGGGGCAGGTGTCGGCGCGATCACGCTGCTGCACTCCGGCTGGGGCGTGCGGTTTCTGGACTATGACAATGACGGCTGGAAGGATCTTTTTGTCGCGCAATCGCACGTGATGGACACTATTGAAATCAGCGAGCCGCATCTGCACTATCGCGAGCCACCGATGTTGCTGTGGAATTCAAAAGGGCAGAAATTCGTGGACGTTTCGGCGCGCTCGGGAGATATTTTCTCGGAAAAATGGGCTGGGCGCGGACTAGCGACCGGCGATATCGACAATGACGGGCGAGAGGATGTGGTCGTTTCCTCGAATAATGGGCCGGCGTGGGTGCTGATGAACCGGACCGAGACGCAAAATCATTGGCTCACTCTAAGGCTCGTGGGCGTGAAAACCAATCGCGATGGGATTGGCGCGCGCGTAAAAATTTCAACTGCCGCCGGCGATCAGTACGCGACTGTGACGACGGCCGGCAGCTATCAGTCTTCGAGCGACAAACGCGTTCATTTCGGGTTGGGCTCGGCCGCGGCGGTCGCGCGAATCGAAATCTTTTGGCCGAGCGGGATTCATCAGACGTTGAGAGACGTCAAGGCTGATCAGTTTTTGAGCGTTACCGAGCCTGGCACATCTTCGAATTAGATGGCGAGTGGCTTAGATGGCGGTAGCCAGCAACTTTGTAGACTTTGATCCATGGCGAAAACAATCTTCCGCGGTGCAACAATTTTCATAACGTTATTGGCGTTCGCCTGCGCGCTGGGTGCCCAATCGCAGGCCTCTGCACAGGCCATGGATCTGTTCAAGCAGCAAAAATGGGCCGAGGCAGCGACTGAGTTTAGGCAGATTGAAGCCGCTTCTCCTGGTCAGACTGACGCGCTGCTCTATCAGGGAAAGTGTTTGGTCAATCTGGGAAAATTTGGCGAAGCAGGCGAGGCGCTGCGAGCGTACTGGTTCAGCCATCCCCAATCCGAACAGGCCGCTTCCCTTTTAGCGTATGTGCTGTTCCGTGAGAATAAGCCGCGCGAATCTTTGGGACTGTTTACTGCCGCGGCGCGGTTAAAAACTCCGACGGCGGACCAATTCAAAATTGTCGCACTCGACTATGTTTTGCTCAATGACTACGACGATGCCGGCCGCTATCTCGAAGAGTCGCTTCGGAGGGATCCGGAAAATATGGAGTGTCTCTATCACCTCGGACGCGTGCGGTATCAGCAGAACCGATTCGACGATGCGATTGCGGCTTTCCAACATGCGCTGCGGCTAGAACCGAACAACGTGAAGGCACAAGACAATCTCGGGCTCAGCCTCACTGCCGAAAATCAGAACGAAGCGGCGGAGGGTGCCTTTCGCAAGGCGATTGCACTGGATCAGGTTGCTAGCGTGCATACCGAGCAGCCTTATCTTAATTTGGGAATTTTGTTGTCGAGAACCAATTGGTCCGAGGAAGCGGTGGAGTTGCTGCTGCAGGCTGAGCGGATCGCGCCGAATTCAATTCAGGTGCGCCATGAGCTGGGCAAAACATATTTCGATATGGGCCAGTTTCAAAAAGCGCGGACCGAACTCGAGGCTGGGGTTCGGATCGATTCCACCTCGAGAGAGAGCCATTATTTGCTCGGGCGGACTTACCAGCGTCTCGGACTAACGGAACTCGCCGCGCAGGAATTCAAAATTACTGAGAATCTGATTCGCGAGCAGGATGCCAGCGGTAGCGGCATGGCTGCGGCACCCGGCCCCGGAATGCCATGAGCTGGGTTCAAATTGCGAACTCGTGCGTTTGCGATATCCGCATGCGCGCGATTCTCGCGGTGACCTTTGCTCTTGTTACCCTGCTCGCGTGTTCTCCATCGTGTTTCGCTCAAGACGCTGCTGCCATTGAAAACGCGGCGATAAAAGATGCGGCTCAATCCATCGTCGCTGGAAATCTGAAGCGGGCCGAAAGCGATCTTGAATCCGTCCTGCGAACCAACCCTCGCGAATATCGGGCATTGAATCTTCTCGGAATGATTCGTGCGCAGCAGAACCGAGACGTTGATGCTGAGAAGATTTTTAAGAAAGTGATCCAGCTGAGGCCGGGGTTCGGGGGCGCGCACGTCAATTTGGGGCTGCTCTATCTTCAGACGTCACGACTTGATGATGCGATTGCTCAGTTCCAAGAGGCCCTTCGGCTTGAACCCGGGCGCGATGACGCACGCGGTGCCTTAGTCAATACGTTGCGGGCTCAGGCGCGATCGGCTGCTGATTCGGGAGAGTTGGAAAAAGCACTGTCGTTTTTGATCGAGGCACGCAAAGCTAGCCCAAATGACGCCAATGTCCTATACGATTTTGGGATGGTAGCTCTGCGGATGTCTTTGTTCGCGGACTCCGCGCAGGCATTTCGGGAGACGCTTGCGAAACGTCCGGACGATGCAAAATCG
>Ga0302326_10033276_pt1 | contig 10244 bp, 7 predicted proteins | sample Palsa_T0_3_FD_202264 | JGI IMG/M metagenome (GOLD analysis project Ga0302326, IMG submission 202264) | Peat permafrost microbial communities from Stordalen Mire near Abisko, Sweden - Palsa_T0_3 | ecosystem: Environmental > Terrestrial > Soil > Palsa > Peat permafrost | place: Sweden: Abisko... | reverse complement strand
TGTCACGCGGCGCCGGATGCGCAAGGCCGACGGACAATGGCGATGGCAGATCGAATTCACGGACACGCCGCCCACGGCGCCGACCCATCCCGGCACCGTCGACGGATCAGCCGTCGATGGTTCAGCCTCCGGCGGAACAGCCGTCGACGGCTCGGGCGTCGATCTACTACAGACTCTGAATCATCCGAAATTGGATCAATGTAAATCCACCACTACTGCAGCATGGCAAGACGATACGGGTTTCGGCGCCGACCAGGGGGGCCAACTGCGCTACTCGGATTGCCTGCGCAGCGTGCCCGGCGACAGCCGATCGAAATTGCTTGCTGCCTGCCCAGGGGATCTGCGGCAAGCGGTGCTCGATGAGGTCGAGGCAATGTACAAAGCCGGGAAGGTTCGCAATCCGATTGGTCTATTGAGCGTGTTGGCTCGGAAAGCCGGGCTCGGTCAGTTCGCACCGAACTATTCGATGCGAGTTGATAGGGGTGCCGTCAAGGAAGGGAATTTTACGTACGATAGCGGCAGTGCACCATCAAAGAAATCAGGCTGTTGTCACTTCGCTCAAGCGCTACTTTCCGAGCGGAGATCCGCCGCCGGCGATGCTACGAAGATCAGACACTTGGCGGCGCTTGGCGTACGCAATGATCCGAATGGCGAGTAGCGGCGAGCCTTGCGACCCGCCGCCCTCATAGAACCGTACTGGGAGAGTTACACCATACGGCTCCCGGTGGAAGGCTTTCGCAGAAAGTCAGGGTAGAGATGATGGACGATCCGCGGCCGTGGCAGGAACCCATCAAGGCGATCCCAAGTCACGCTGCGTCGTTGGCTACGTCGATTGAGCCATTTGAACAGAAGCCGGCGGCTCGCATATAAATACTGCCGCAGACTTCGGCTGTTGCCACTGACTCCAAAGTATTGGAAGTGACCCCGGAGATGTTGTTGCACATACTCCATCATGGCTCGGCCTCCGTGCGTTCTCAATATATCGAGGCGCACTCTGAGTTCCTTCAACTTTTTGCGCATCCGTTCGCGCTGGGTCTTGCGACCCACCACAAAACGACCGCGACGGCTTCGCGTAACAAAGTGCGTGAAGCCGAGAAAATTGAAAGTCTCCGGCCGACGTAACCCCTCTCGTTTGCATTGCGCTTGAGCCAAACCCCCGAACCGCACTATGCGGGTCTTGGTAGGCTCTGCTTCCAAGGCGAATGCCGCCAGTCGATCCTTGAGTTCGCTCAGGAACCTCTTCGCGTCATCTTCCCTTTGAAAGCATGCCACAAAGTCGTCGGCGAAGCGGACCAGGTGGGCCTGACCTCGACAGGACTTCGCGTAGCGCTTCTCAAACCAGAGATCCAATGTGTAATGAAGGTAGATGTTGGCGAGCACGGGTGAGACCAAACCGCCCTGCGGCGTACCTTGTTCACTCGCGCCTACGACACCGTCCTCCCACACACCCGCTTTGAGAAATCGCTCGATGATCCGCAGCAACCGGGGATCGGAAATGCGGTGTGCCAGAAAGCGTTGCAGGTGGTAGTGACTGACGTGGTCAAAGAAGCCTTTGATGTCCGCCTCCACAATCCACTGCGTGCGCTCCAGCGTGATGACTTCCGCCAATCGCTTCAGCGCTTGATGCGCATTCCGCTGCGGGCGAAATCCATACGAGCACTCCCGAAACTCCGGCTCCCAGATCGCTTGCAAAATCCCACTCAGGCGATCTTGCACGAGTCGATCTTCAAAGCTGGGCACGGTGACTTCATACTGCACCTCGCGCAGCAAGCATTTGAACATTGGGCCGCTTTTGCATTTTACATGAACGACTTACGCGGTCGCGAAGATCCTGTAGCTTGATTTCGTCGATCGTGATCCAGACCGGCGAGCCGTTATTTATTCGGCGCGATTTGATGATGCCACGCTTGGCCCAGTAGTACACGGGCCCCGGCTGGACTCCCAGTCGAGCCGCAAGTTCCTGCACCGTCACTTCCTCCGGTCGCTTGAGTGTGGGAGCCGGGATCCGATATTTCCAGCGGATCCATTTGATCGTATGCATCGAATGCTGTCGCCCTGTCGCGCTGAGTTCTCCGCACCGACCGAGCTCTGCGACGATTTGTTGATCGGTCAGAGTGCGGGCCAGGTCGCGAACGCGCGCAATGATGGGCTCCGGGTAGCGGATCGCCTCGGCCCTGGGCCGCGGCAGATCCACGTGGACGTCGCCGCACGCACCGCCCTGCCAGCGGATGTGCAGGATCGCGTACCTCGCACCGCGCTCCTTCTCGACGGTAATGTCTTTGATGAGCAAGCGAAGCATGCGCTTGCGGTCACGGGCCTGTGTCGTCGGCGCATGCCACAGGCGTGGCATATCCTGCGCCAGCGCCAGTACCTTCGCCTTCTGTTCCGGCGTGGCTACTCGCGCCTTCTGCTGTTCGAAGTCGGCGTACTGTTTTTTGAGATCTTCGACGCTCAACAGGGTGTCGTTCCAGCGACGCTCGAGGGTCGAGGCAACCAAACGCTGCGACGGATCGACTTCCTGGTAACGTCGCTCGGCGAGCGCGGCCTCATACTCTGCTCGCTCGATGCGCATTTGCCACTGGCGCAGCACCGCCTGATCGCGCATCTCGAGTTCTTGCAGCGTCGCGAGTGCGAGTTCAAGCTCCGCGGGCTTCAGCGCCTGCAACGCCGTGGCGGCGATCGCGGCGTCGAGTAAATCGCATCGCAAGTTCATGCAGTCGCGGGTCGCGCGTGCGTCGCGTCGCATTCCAGAGCACAAATAGGTCGGATATAAGCCGCCGTTGCCGCGATACCGCACGGTGAGCGCACGGCCGCAGGTGCCACACAACATCAGCCCCTGCAGCAGCGCGAGGCCTTCGCGCGCCGGCCCATTCAAGATCGGCTCACCAGCATTGGTACGGTTTTTCGCCAAGCGATCCTGGTTCGCGAGGAACTCCTCCCAGCTGATGTAACCTTCATGGTGTGCCGGAAGGTTCACGCGCCACTCCGACATCGCCACGCGTTGCGTATGCTTACTGACTTCGCCCTGGGTCGTAATCTGCCGCCGATACTGATATCGCCCATACGTGTAAGTACCGGCATAACACGGGTTCTTGAGCAGCCCCAATACCCGGCTGTGAGTAAGATTACCCCACACCAGCTTGCCGTCCCAGACCCCGCCGTAGGAGCGCTTCGGGAACTTAAGACCACGCTGTGCAAAACGCTGTACCACCGCATAGGCGCTGCCGGTCTCGAGAAAGACATGGAACGCGAGCGCGATGGCGCCGCACACTTCGGCATCGGGATCTATGACGACATGGTCCTGGTCGTCGTACGCATATCCAACGGGCAGCGGATGGCGCAGCTCCCCTTTCTGCGCCTTATTGAGTTTACCGCCGAGGAGGCGCCCGCGCAGAAAATGCAGCTCCGCTTGGGCCATTGTCCCTTTGAGTCCCAGTAGTAATCCATCGTTGAAGTCCGCCGGGTCGTAGCAGCCATCGGCATCGATGACCAAGGTCCCCGTCAGCGCGCACAGCTCGAGTAGTCGGTGCCAGTCGAGGTTCGAACGCGCCAAGCGCGATACCTCGAGGGCAAACACCGCCCCCACCTGGCCCATCGAGACATCCGCTACCAGCGTCTTGAAGTCCTCCCGGCCCGCCGTCTGGGCCCCTGATACGCCCAGGTCCCGATCCAATGTCCGGATCGTTGGCGGCGTCCAACCCAGCGCCAATGCTTTGTCGCGCAGCGCATATTGACGCTCCGTACTCTCCTGGTTGTGGCGTACTTGGGCCAGCGTCGACTGCCTGACGTATACGTAGGCCGGACGACTGCGGTGCTTCACTTCGATCGTGGCACTCATCGGCGATCTCCTCGGTGGTGATTGAGCGCGGCTCGGCAATGAGCCATGCCTCGACCATGTTGGCGAGGAGCCGAGCGGCGGCGGAAGCGTCTATCGATGGAGTGGGCGGCGGCGACGTTGCGCTCACCGCCGGCCCTCACAGCGCCTCTCGGCGCCGCAGCAACTCGCGGTTGATCGCGCAGACCTCTTCGAGCGTCGTGCGCACCTCGTGGAAGTTCGCGACCAGCGCGCGAGTGGCTTCGAGATTTTCCTGCGGCACGTAGTCCATCTGCGGCCGCTCGCCGGGAAAGCTCACCGACAGGTAGTACTTCGGCCCGTGGCCGGGACCGTCGGCACATTTGCAGCCCGGCTTGCCGCAGCGCTTGTAGCGCTCGATCAGCGAGCCGCGCAGCACCGCATCCAACGGCGGAAGCTTCCGCAGCAACGCCTGCCGCCGCCTGCGCAACGCCGACGATAATTTGCTTGAGTGATCTGTCGGACCAGTCATATACGTGGTCTGATAATAAATGCAGAGCGCTCACCGGTCAATCTCCACTGGGGCAGGATGGCGAAGATCGTCGACCAGCTTCGCAAGCTCGAGTAGCGACTCGAGGGCAAGCCGCGGCGGCGACATCGCTGCCTCACCCGTCGTTGCCGCGTCCCAATCGGTCCACTCGCGCCGAACGGCAAGGCTGCCACGAGTCGGTTCACGCAGGATCAGCGTCTCGGTCCCGCCGACACGCCGGGTTTTGAGGACGGGGAACCGCTGCCCTCTCAGGGGGTGGAAGGGATGTAGAACCTCAGCCCATCCCAACGACTCGTTGGATACCTGGGTAGTTCGCGCTGACCGTCGGCACTCCTAACGCACGACGGCCGCCGTTGGCCTTTGGTATATAGACCCGCCGCACTGGCTTCGGTCGATATCCCAGCCGTCGAAGGCGTGCGGAAAGGTCGGCCAGTCGTGCCGGTAAACCTTCCGCATAGTCCGTCTTGCGCATCCCATCAACTCCGGGCGCTTTGCTTCCCGCTTGGCGCTCGAAGCTCGCGTGCAGCCCTTGGGGATCCATCAGCATCCCCATCAGCGCATTGTATTGCCGCTGCGGTTGTGCACGCGCCCACTGTGTGAAACGAATCAGTTCAGTTGCCATGATCAAAATCCGCTCGGTGTCGGGTCATGTATCCCTCATTCGTTATCTTCCACCGACGCCCCTTTGCTCGGCCCGCATTACCAGGCTTCTTCGCTCGTATAGGCGTCTCCGACTTCCGAATCGTCACCGCTTCCTCCCTCGCTGTTTAGGCTTGTCGGGAAGTGCGCCTATCCATGTGCGCCGACGATCGGATCTCCTTGGTTACCACGTGTTCAACTTGTAAGGCTCGGCGCGGACTTAGATCCCGGGGTGGTTCGCGCCGCTTGCCGTTGCGTGACACGAACTGTTGCCTACTGGGCTCAAGAAACCATCGGCACACACCAACGCGGTGATGTCGGGACTAAAATCCTTCAGGGCCAGCTTGACCTGTTACCTTTGCGCCTCTCCTCCTTTCGTGCCTACGCATCAAGCATCGCGTCACCGCGATGCCTGCAAGGCTCGATACCCGGCCCGTGGCTAGCGGTTACCGGGGCGGGGGTCGCACCCGCTTGAACTAACGCGGCATTGCCAAGCCGCAACCTTGAGGTCACCCCTACCAGCGTTCTTCTTAATGGAGTCAAGCACGTCGGCGAGCGTCTCAAGTTTCATGAAGGGCTCCAGTCCTTCTGAAGGATGCGCCGGCACCTGGGATAGTCCTGACAACCCCAGAACGACTGACCTGTCATAGCCCCCCTCTTGGCCGTACGCTCGACCATTGGTTTCCCACAACCTGGACAGGTTGGAACCAGAGGTCGTTCGATGGTACGCGCGACTCGAGTAGCTTCGGGCGTAGGAGAGGCAGGCTGGACCTTGAGCAGGTTCTGCAGCTCATCACCGTCGATGAGGTCAATTCGGCTGCGGCGCGCAAACTCCTTTGCCTCCGCCGTGAATTGGCCTGAAGTTACGACATAGCCTCCTTGAGCCTTCTCGGCCGTCATAACACCACAGAGTTCGCGGACGATGGTCACACCGACCTGCCGTGCACGCCATTGCTTGCACTGGACGAGATAGCGAGCCCCCGCTCGTTTAAGTTCTAAGTCTACGCCCCCATCTGGACTGGCCCCGCCACGTGCAGCTACCTGAAACCCCCGCTGTCGGAAGCCTTCCTCAACTAACTGCTCGAACTGCTGCCAGGTCATGGCGACAATGTCGCGACCTTCACGAGCATCACCAATGAGCGTGATCGACCGCCTGCGTTTGACAAGTGATACCGCCGCACCCAATAGGAAGCCAAATGGGACAATGTACTGCCCACAGAAGGCAAATACGTGGAGATAGCCGCGGATGACCACGTTCCCAAGGTCTGCGGTATTGGCGGACGTCACCGGGCGTCCGAACGCCAGTGCCAGCAGATGCAAACCAATAAACGAAGCGAAGGCGAGGCCCATGCTTAACTTCCACGGCAGCCAAGCCGCAAAAGATAAGAGATCCTCAAAAGCGCTGGATCGTCGTCGAGGCATTGCCGTAGTTCCTTTACCTGCAATCCGGGAAGCTTGCCAGTATGCAGGCCACTTAGCCTGCGAACTGGCTCACGTCACCGGTGTTCTTCTCGCGTATGGCGGGCCCGGTTCACGTTTTAGAAGACGCTCGGCGCTACAGCTCCGTGTATTTCTTCGATGAGCCTTTCGAAAGGGCTACCGGATATTTATTGGCATTTATCGCGATCTTGTCGAAGGCGCTTGCCGCGAGATCGATCCCCAGGCGATCTGCGAGACGGACAAGATAAAGTAGGACATCGGCCATTTCGAGACGGATCGCGCTTGATTTATCGGCTGACAGGCGCTGCGATTCTTCCGGTGTCAGCCACTGAAAGTGCTCAAGCAGTTCGGCGGCCTCAACGCTGAGCGCAATCGCGAGATTCTTTGGCGTATGGAATTGTTCCCAATCCCGGTCGGCCGCAAATTGGCGCAATTCATCTCGCAGCTTTATCAGGTGGTCGGGTTGGGGCAGCGTTTTTGATGCGTTCACGTTTTGTATACTTCCTCGTTGTGCCAGCGCAAGTACTCGGCGCGCGGTCGATTGCTTGCCTCCATCGGCATGAAATTTAGCGGTTGGCCGTGGTGGGCATAGTACTCCCGGCCGTTGTGCCACTCCTCTCGCAGCCGTGGACTGACTTCAAGTGTGAGCTCAGGAGTGACTGTCACGTACCCCACGTCGAACAGTTTATGCAGATCTGACCGCAAGAGAATTCCGTTGCTCACCTGATGAGGTCCCTGACTGGCATAAGGCCTTATATGGGCCGCCTCAAGCACTGGCAAAGTCTTCTCGCCCGTGACAGCACAGCGCCGTTGATAGGCATCGATCACAAGTACACGAAACGCCCCTTGGCCAAGCCGGCTGCGGGTCAAATATTCCGAGCCGAAACGGTTGGCGTCGGTCTCCTCTGGCTCAACGGATGATTCGGCAACACCGGCGTGGTGCGCGACGGATAGTTGGACCATCCGCCAAAGCGCGGCGCCTTCACTGGTCATCGAGTCGTAAGTCTTGCCCTGAACGATATTGGGGGCCCAGCTGGTCGGTGCCGGAATCCACTGCTCGCGCTCGAAGAAGAACGGTTCCGCCAATACATTACAACCGATGACCGGATCTACAGAGTCATCTTCTTTGCGATAACGACGCACGCGCGACAGTAGCTCGCGATACGAGGCCACCCCATTTTTCTCGCCAAAGGCATCCCAGGCGAGCGAGGCTGGCAGTGGGGAATGCCGAACGAAATGCCCTCCACCGACAATGAAATTCTTCGGACTATGCAGTTTGAACAAAAACGGCTCGCCAGGTGCCAAAGCGGCAAACTTGCGGCCACCGCTCGGTTGCCAAAAATTCACTTCATCAGGTTTTAATACGCTCAACCGGTTGAACCATTGCTCATCGGTTACACCCACCCAGATCTTCATGTACCGTCCATTCCTATGATCCTAGGCTATGGCAGCCGCGAAGGCAGCAAACAGATCTCCGGGTAACGGATACTGCAATCGCCAAGTGATCGCCATGGGCAATTCCGATTCGTGCTTAACGTAAGTTGCGGGACCTAGGAAGTAGAAGGCTCGCTCGTCGCTCCGCCGACGCGCGAAGAGCATTACACTCGACCCTGTCGATCCATGCTGCTGGTATCGACGCCCCGTTTCGCTGTCTGAGCGGGTAACTGACTGGCTTTCCCAATGGATGAGTTCCGGGCTGATGGCGTAGTCGCGATAGCGCGTGGTCGGTGAGAACTGGCCGGTCGTTTTGTCGAGCGTAAACGCAAAAAGATCCGCTTGGCTCTCGGCAGCCCAATACACCCCGGTCTGCCAAGGCGCGACCCGGGCACCCTCCCCCACATTGAAGGCGGCCAGGATTTCGATTCGGGTGTAGCGGGCGTGGACGACAAGAGGGACGTCCCGGTGGGTCATGAGGGGCAATCCGACATGGTCGATCCGGCCAGCCAGTACACCGAGGAGATCGAGCATTTCTGCGCGGAGCTGCAGGTGGGTCCATACAATCTCCGCGCCCTCGCGCAGCGGTGTATCTTTGGCCACCGCAGGGGGAACCAAAGATCCCACCAACATACGGAACAGTCGTCGCTCTCGTACAGACAGCGACTCGATGTCCGGTGGCTGATCGTGCGCGAAGAACTGCCGATAAACCGCGATGCGTTCGCGGTCATCGATATGCAAAAGTCGTCCCAACGCCCTTCTGACCACCACCTCGTGTGGCCCCGCAGGCAAAACGGGCAGACCCGCGTCACCTTGGAGGTCGGACCAGCTCTTATTTCCGCTATACACATCGTCGAGGTCGAGGCCAGTCTCCTCGAGGTATCGAGCCAGCGAGCAGGTTGCCCCACCAGTCGTCAACTCCTTTAAGGCTGCGACTCGGTCCGTCCAGCGGTATGGAACTGCACCGCGGATGCTCTTAAGGACGATATCGGCTGCGACCCTGTCCAACTCCATGTGGCAGCCGGCGGGCAGAAACGGAAATCCTGCCTCGATCTGCGCCGTGAGTTCCTTGCGGGTACCGCCCAGTAGCGCCTGAAACCGTCGGTCGAACCGAAATTCTTGACGATGGTGACCAACAAAGTCGAGCACGGTACAGACTGTCTTGCCCACACTACGGCGAAGTCCGCGGCCCAGCTGCTGCAGAAACAAAGTGGGGCTGTCGGTGGGACGCAGCATCAGGAGAGTATCAACGGCCGGGATGTTCACCCCCTCGTTAAAGAGATCGACCGAAAACACGATGTTGATTCGCCGTGCCGCAAGATCGCTCAACGCGGCCAAGCGTTCCGCATCCGGCGTGTCGGACCAGATCGCCGCGGCATTAACACCGGCGGCCAGAAAGACCCGCGCCATGAATCTCGCATGTTCAACGCTAACGCAGAACCCCAGCGCCCGCATGCGACTTAAGTCATCGACGCGGTGTGCCAACTCCTTGAGCACAAACTTGGCCTGGATGTCGTTGGCGGTGAGCAGGTTCGTCAGACCCTCGGCGTCATATCCGCGGCCGCGACGCCAGGGAATGTCGCGCAAGTCGAGTCCGTCGTGAATGCCAAAGTAGACAAACGCCGCCAGGCGCTGCTGGTCAATGGCATCCCATAGGCGCAGTTCCGCCGCGATACGTCCGTCGAACCAGTCGAGAATGGGCAGGCCATCGCTTCGTTCCGGCGTGGCGGTCAGCCCGAGCAATTCCACCGGCTGCACGTGCTCTAGCAGTACCCGATAGGACCTTGCGGCTGCATGGTGGAACTCATCAATGATGACGACATCGAAATGCGAGGGGTGCAGGTTAGCCAATCCGGCTGCAGCCAGACTCTGGACGGACGCGAAGACCGCTTCGAACTGCTGGGGCCGCTCGCCACCCACCCACAAATCGCCAAACAACGGATCTCGCAGCGCCTGCTGAAAGGTGGCCCGGCTTTGGGTGAGAATCTCTTCTCGGTGGGCGACGAACAGCAATCGGGCCCTCGGCAGAGTTTCGCGCAGGGCCAAATAGTCAAGCGCCGCCATGACCGTCTTTCCCGTGCCCGTCGCTGCGACTAGTAGATTTCGGTGATGTCCCTGCTCGCGGGAAAGCGCGATCTGCTCAAGCAGTCGCTGCTGGAAGGGCTCCGGGCGCAGCTCCGTCGGGCTTACCAAAAGGGTTGTCCGGGCGTCAGCTCCGGTTGCCATCCGCGCCCGGAATTCCACCGGGTCATACGGCCTAAAATCCGGATGCTGCCAATAGCTCTCGAAGACCGCCGCTACTTTATCGATGACGTCCGGATTGCGGGCGCCGGAGACCCGCACGTTCCATTCCAGGCCGCTGATCTGGGCTGAATGAGTAAGGTTCGA
>Ga0302326_10033275_pt1 | contig 10244 bp, 8 predicted proteins | sample Palsa_T0_3_FD_202264 | JGI IMG/M metagenome (GOLD analysis project Ga0302326, IMG submission 202264) | Peat permafrost microbial communities from Stordalen Mire near Abisko, Sweden - Palsa_T0_3 | ecosystem: Environmental > Terrestrial > Soil > Palsa > Peat permafrost | place: Sweden: Abisko... | reverse complement strand
GCACGCAGCGGCCCGCCATGCTGAACTACCTGTACGAGACCGGTTACCGGTACGACTACCAGGTGGACGGCGTCACCGTCCTGCGGTCAGACCTGGACTCGCACCGCTGAGGAGCCGGGACGCCAGCACCGGAGCGATCTGTCGGCATGCGCACTGCCAGCTTGGGCACTGCCAGCTTGGGCACTGCCAGCTTGGGCACTGCCAGCTTGGGCACTGCCAGCTTGGGCCCCTTCGGCTTGTCCGGCGGCGGGCGCCCCAGCTAGGCTCGGGGCGCCGTCGGCGGCTCGATAGCGCGCGAAGCCAGCCGATTCAGCACCGGCCAGCGCGCACGAGGAGCAGGCGATGTATCAGGCTTACCCGGGTGGGGCGCAGATGCCGGAGCAGCGCGCGCCCGTGCCGAACTCCATCCTGACGGCAGTGAAGCTGATGTACGCCGGCGCGGCGCTGGACGCTATCGGGCTGCTTATCTACCTCGTGTCGATTGGCACTATCAGAACCGCGATCCGCAAGGCAGATCCCAGCTGGAGCACCAGCCGGGTGCACACTGCCGTCGTGGCGTTTGTCGGCCTGGAAGTCATCCTCGCGCTCATCGGAATCGGCCTGTGGCTCTGGATGGCCTGGGCAAACAAGGGCGGCCGGAGCTGGGCCCGGATCGTCGCGCTGGTGCTGTTCGGCCTGAGCACCCTGTTCCTGCTGCTCAGCGTGGCCCAGCTGCATGCGGCTCTGGGACTGCTGCTGGAACTGCTCGGCTGGCTGGTCGGGATGGGCGCGACCATCTCGCTGTGGCGGAAGGACTCCAGCGCTTACTACCAGGCCAGCCGGTCCTGACCGGCTGACCGGACCCAGCAAGCCCTGCTCGGCTCTGGCGGGCCTGGTCAGTGGGGCTGAGCTGCGCCCGTAGCCTCCGGCTGTAGGGCCGAGGGGAGCAGCGCCGTCAGCCGCTTCCAGGCCAGGTCCGCGCCGGACGCCAGGCAGCCCTCCACTACCGCACCGGTACCGAGCGCGCTGACCCGGACCTCGGGCATGACGGGCGCGAGACGGCGAAGCTCAGAGGTGACGGCAGCAGCGAATCCCGGCGCCTGGCCGATCCCGCCGCCGAGCACCACAAGTTCAGGATCGACGACGGTGATAATCGCGCACATCGCCTTGGCAACCAGCCTGGCCTCGCCGGCGACCACGGCGGCGGCCCGCGCATCGCCGGCCGCCGCTGCCGCGAAGACACGGCGGGCTGAGACCGGCCCGCGCATCCCGGCGCGCCGCGCCGCCCGGACGATCGCCGGTGCCGAGCCCGCCGCCTCGAGCGCGCCACGGCGGCGAGCGTCCTGCTCATCGGTGCCCTGGCCCTCGGAGATCGGCATGTAGGCGATCTCGCCGGCCACTCCGTGCACGCCGCGATGCAGCCTGCCATCGATCACCAGGCCCATGCCGATGCCGGTGCCGATGGAGACGAAGGCGAAGCTGGCGAACTGTCTGCCGTGGCCGTGCGCCCGTTCAGCGAGCGCGGCAGCGTCCACGTCGTTCTCCACCACCAGTTCCTGGCCGAAGGCCTCCCGCAGCCCGGCCAGCACCGCTGGCCGGCTCCAGCCGGCCAGCCGCCCGGTCAGGGCCATCGCGTTGCGCCGCGGATCATAGACGCCCGGACTGCCAATGACAGTCTGGGTAACCGCCGCCCTGGTGATGGCCGCGGCGGCGCAGAGCTCATCGGCAAGTCTGGTCAGTTCCGTTACCCGGCCCCCCACGCTGGAGGCACGAGAGCGGGCAGCGGACTTGGCCCGCACCGCCCCGGTCAGGTCGGCCAGTGCGCCGCGCAGGTACTGGTGCCCGATATCGAGCCCGAGCACGAATCCGGCATCCGGCCTGATCTCATACAGCAGCGCCGACCTGCCCGGCACGCCGGTTCGCTGACCTGCCGTCTGGACCAGGCCGGAGCGCTCCACGTTGGCCAGCGCGAGCGAGACGGTGGGCTTGGACAGGCCCGACAGCCGCGCTAGGTCGGCACGCGAGCACGGGCCGAGCTGGCGGATGTGATTGAGCAGCAACTGCTCGTTGAGCGCGCGGATCAGCTGGGGACGCGCGGCGATTCCGCCGGCGACCTGGCCGGTGACCTGGCCGGAGACAGCGAGACTGGGCGGCTCGGCGCTGGCCGGAGGGCCGGTGCTGACTGGAACCGCCATGCTGGCCAGGGCCGCCGTGCTGGCTGGGGCCTCGGAGCTGGCTGGAACCGCCAAGCTGGCTGGGGCCTCGGTGCTGGCTGGGGCCTCGGTGCTGGCTGGGACGCCGACCGGGGCCGGAACGTCAGCGACGGCCGGAACGTTGGCCAAGCCAGCGGACGTCGTCGTCACAGCTACCTCCATCGCCATCCTGCCCTGCGAACGGCGCAATACGCGCGCGGCTGCGGCCGTGGCGCCGGTCCAGCTGACCGATCCTGGTCTGCGCCGCCGCATCTGGTCGCCCACGCTGCCGCGGCCGAATCGCCGTTGCCGTCTTGTTGTCATCGCCGTCTTGTTACCGCCAGATAGTTAGGATACTGTCCTAACTATCTTTTTGGGAACACCGGTTATCCAGCGCAGATCAGGTGGTGCGCATGAGCCTCCCGGCGGTCGTGTCAGCTGGCGAAGGCGACGCTGCGCCAGCCATGCGGTGTCCGCCAGCGGCGCGGTTCCGGCCAGCGGCGCGGTTCCGGCCAGCAATGCGGCTGACGACTTGCACGAAACCGAAGACTCGGAAGCTGACGGTGCCCGGGTCATGATCAATCAGGACACGTTGGCAGGACGGATCCCAGACCTGCCATCCCCCGGGCCGAACGCAGCACCATCGGCCAGTCATCCTCCGGTGCCTGCGCATCCTGGCCGGTCAGAGCTGTCCAGCCGCCGGTGCACAGGGCATCCTCTGCGAAGGGCTAAGTAATGAGAAGGGCTGAGTAATGAGACGCCTCAAGGTAATCGGGGTCATGATCGCGGCCGGCCTGCTGGCTGCCGCATGCGGATCTAGCTCGTCTGGCGGCAAGACATCCGCCGGCGGCAGCGTGCTGACCATCGACAACGAAAGCGGCAGCCTCTGGACCTGCAACTTCAACCCGTTCAATCTTTCTGACATCGGTTATTCCCTCGGCCCGGTCTACGAGCCGCTGGTCTTCGTCAACACGCTGCAGAACGCCAAGGCCACGCCATGGCTGGCCACGAACTGGACCTGGAGCGACGGCAACAAGACGATCACCTTCACCATCCGCAGCGGGGTGAAGTGGAGTGACGGCAAGCCGATGACCGCCGCGGACGTGGTGTACACCTTCAACCTGCTGAAGAAGTTCAAGGCGCTGGATGTCAACTCCGTCTGGTCGGTGCTGTCCAGCGTCAGCCAGCAGGGCGCCGACAAGGTCGTGATGAACTTCAAGGCCCCGGCGGTGACCTACTTCTACTACATCGCCGACCAGGTCGGGATCGTGCCGGAGCACATCTGGTCGAAGATCGCCGACCCGGTGAAGTACCCCGACACCAACCCGGTCGGCACCGGCGCGTTCGTGGTCAAGCCCTGCACGCCGCAGAACATCACCTACAAAGCCAACCCGGGCTACTGGCAGGCTGGCGAGCCCAAGATCAAGACCGTCTACTACCCGGCGTTCACTACCAACGACACGGCCAACACCTACCTGGCCAACGGGCAGGCGCAGTGGGGCAGCCAGTTCATCCCGAGCATCCAGAAGTTCTACCTGTCCAAGAGCAGCAGCTACCACTACTGGTTCCCGCCGGTCGCGAATGTGTCAATGTTCATCAACCTGAAGAACCCGGTGCTGAGCAACGTGGCGGTCCGGCAGGCAATGGCGTACGCGATCAACCGCGGGCAGGCGTCCACGATCGGCGAGTACGGCTACGAGCCGGCCTCCAACCAGGCGGGGATCGTCACCCCGACGTTCAGCAGCTGGCTGGACACATCGCAGGCAGCCGCGTACGGCAACAACTACGCCTACAACCCGAAGAAGGCCATCTCGGTCCTGACCGCGGCCGGTTTCAAGAAGGGCTCGAACGGCATCATGGCCAAGAACGGCCAGCAGCTGTCCTTCAGCATCATCAACAACGGCGGGTTCTCTGACTGGGTGGCGGCCGTCAATGTGCTGCAGACCGACCTCAAGGCGGTCGGCATCGAGCTGACGCCGAAGAACCTGGCGGCCCCCGCCTATGAGGCGGCGCTGTACAACGGCAAGTACCAGCTTGCCTATGGCAGCGAGACCGGCGGGCCGTCGCCGTACTACGAGCTGCGGCAGTGGCTCTTCTCCGGCAACTCAGCGCCGATCGGGCAGCCGGCCGGCTCGAACTGGGAGCGGTACAGCAACCCGGCCACCGACGCGCTGATCAACTCCTACGCCGCCACCACCAGCACCGCCACCCAGCACGCCATCGTCGACAAGCTGCAGGCGGTCATGCTGAAGGAGGTGCCGGTGATCCCGGTTACCGAGTCAGTCGACTGGTTCCAGTACGACACGGCCAGCTTCACCGGCTGGGTCACCCAGAGCGACCCGTACGCGCAGCCGGCCGCCTACGACTACCCGGACTGGGGCCAGATGCTGCTGCACCTGGCGCCGGCGAAGTAGCGCCGGGGGGCGCCCGGTGTGCCCGGCCCCGGCGGCCGGGCACACCGGGTCCCTGGCGGGGAGCACCGGGCCGGGCCGGGACGGGAGCACCGGGCCGGGCCGGGACGGGAGCACCGGGCCGGGCCGGGACGGAGAGACGATGAGAGCAGGAACGAAGGGAGCAGCGAACAGGACATGAGGTTCGCGCTTCGCCGTCTGGGCTTCTTCGCGGTCACCATGTGGGCCGCGCTCACGCTCAACTTCTTCCTGCCCCGGCTCATGCCCGGCAATCCGGCCGAGGCGATGATGGGCAAGTTCCGCGGGCCGGTGACCGGCCAGGCGCTCAAGGCGCTGGAACTGGCCTTCGGGGTCGACACCCACAAGAGCCTGCTCGCGCAGTACTTCGGTTACCTCGGCGACGTGTCGACCGGCAAGTTCGGCACGTCGCTTTACTTCTATCCCCAGTCGGTCGGGCGCGTCATCCTCGACGCGATCCCGTGGACGCTCGGCCTGGTCGGCGTCACCACCATCCTGGGGTTCGTGCTCGGGACGGGCATCGGGATCCTGGCGGCCTGGCGGCGCGGCGGGCGGCTGGACAGCATCATGCCGCCGATCTTCGTGATCACCTCGGCGATCCCGTATTTCTGGATCGGGCTCATGCTGATCCTGGTGTTCGCCGTCAAGCTGAACTGGCTGCCCGCGGCCTTCGGGTTCGACATCACCCTGACGCCGTCCCTCAGCCTGCCGTTCATCGGCAACCTGCTGGCGCACGCGATCCTGCCCGCCGCCGCGCTCCTGATCACCACGATCGGGACCTGGATCCTCACCATGCGCAATACCATGATCACGACGCTGGCCGAGGACTACGTGCGGATGGCCAGGGCCAAGGGGCTGCCGGGCCGGCGCATCATGCTCGACTACGCCGCGCGCAACGCGATCCTGCCCAATCTCACCGGCTTCGCGATGTCGCTGGGCTTCGTGGTGGGCGGCGCGATCCTGGTCGAGTACGTCTTCAACTACCCTGGCGTCGGCTACATGCTGCTGCAGGCGGTCAACAACGAGGACTACCCGCTGATGCAGGCCCTCTTCCTGCTGATCACCGTGGCGGTGCTGGTGGCCATCCTGCTGGCCGACATCGCCACCGCGCTGTTCGACCCGCGCACCAGGTCGGCGGGCTAGCCATGGCGATGCTGCCCGTTTCCGCGCCGGCCGGCCTGGCCGAGCAGGTACCGCTGGCCGGCGAGCCGGCCGGGCGCGGCAGGCCGGCCCGGGCCCGGCTGGCCCGTGCCGTACTGGCGAACCGCAAGGCGAGCGCCGGCACCGTGCTGCTGGCGCTGTTCTTCATCGTCGCGCTGATCCCCGGCGTGCTCGCCCGCGACAATCCGAGCGCCACCATCTACGCCAGGAGCCTCGGCCCCTCGACCCGGCACCTGCTCGGCACGACCGCGCTGGGCCAGGACATCTTCGCCCAGGCGGTGTACGGCACCCGGCAGGTGCTGGTCATCGCGATCGGAGTCGGGCTGCTGTCCACCGGCGTCGCGGTGCTGATCGGGGTTGCCGCCGCCTACCTCGGCGGGCTGTGGGACGGGCTGCTGAACCTGCTCACCGACATCCTCCTGGTCATCCCGCTGTTCCCGCTGCTGATCGTGATCGCCACCTATGTGCAGAACTCCGGCACCCTGGTACTGGTCCTGGTGCTCACCCTGACCGGCTGGTCCTACACGGCACGCCAGCTGCGGGCCCAGGCGCTGTCCCTGCGCAAGCGGGACTTCCTGGAGGCGGCCCGGGTGCGGGGCGAGCGCAGCATCTACATCGTCGTTGTCGAGATCATCCCCACGATGACCTCGCTGATCGTCGCCAGCTTCCTGACCAACGCCCTGTATGCGGTGCTGTTCGGCTCCAGCCTGCAGTTCATCGGCCTCGGCGACCCCAACTCGGTGAGCTGGGGCACGATGCTGTACTGGGCGGAGAATAACGAGGCGCTGCAGACCGGGCAGTACCTGTGGGCCGTGGTCCCTGGTGCGCTGATCGCAGCCCTCGGCGCCGCTTTTGCGCTGCTGAACTATGCCTTCGACGAGATCGGCAACCCAGCCCTGCGGCCGGTACGGAGGACTCGTGTCAAGCGTGCCCGCTGAGCAGCATTATCGCGATGCCCGCCCGTCTGCCCGGCCGGCCGGGCAGATACTCCAGGTCAGGGACCTGTCGGTCGAGTACCTGATGAACCAGGGCAGCGTGGTGGCGGTCGACCGGGTGAGCTTTGAGGTCGATCCCGGTGAGTTCATCGGGATCGTCGGAGAGTCCGGCTGCGGCAAGTCCACTCTGCTGTTCGCCATCGCCCAGCTGCTGTCCCCGCCCGCGCAGATCTCCGGCGGCAGCGTGCTGTTCAAGGGCGGCAACCTGGTCGGGATGACCGCCAAGCAGCTGAACGTGATCCGCTGGAAGGACATGTCGGTGGTGATGCAGAGCGCGATGAACGCGCTCAACCCGGTCAAGTCCGTCGGCGCGCAGTTCAAGGACGCGATGCGGGCACACGGCGTCAGCTCGGCGGCCGACATCGCCAGCCGGTCCGCGCAGGTGCTGCGGATGGTGGGCATCGACCCGGTCCACCTGAAGAGCTACCCGCACCAGCTGTCCGGCGGGATGCGCCAGCGCTCCATGATCGCCATGGCGATGCTGTTCACCCCCGACCTGGTGATCATGGACGAGCCCACTTCGGCGCTGGATGTCGTCGCCCAGCGCTCGCTGATGGTCCAGATCAAGGAGCTGCAGCGGGAGCTCGGCTTCGCGGTCATCTTCGTCACCCACGACATGTCACTAGTCAGCCACTTCTCCGACCGGCTGATGGTGATGTACGCCGGCCAGGTGGCCGAGCTCGGCGCTACCCGGCAGGTCTTCGATTCCCCGCTGCACCCCTACAGCGTCGGGCTGCTGGACGCGTTTCCCTCCATCAGGGGCCCGCGGGTGCCGCTGACCGGCATTCCGGGCAGTCCGCCGGACCTGGCCAGGCCGCCGGCTGGCTGCCGGTTCGCGCCGCGCTGCCCGAAGGTCATGGACCGGTGCCAGCAGGAGCCGCCCGAGCTGTACACCGTGGACGGAACCCTGGTGCGGTGCTTCCTGCACGCCGCGGGCGGTGCCGGGCATGACTGAGCCCGCGATGACCGAGCCCGCGATGACTGAGCCCCCTATGACTGAGCCGCTGCTGCGCACCGCCGGCCTGACCAAGCATTTCAAGATCGGCAATACGCTGTCCCGCCGGACGCTGCACGCGGTCGACGACGTCAGCCTGGAGATCGGGGAGCGCGAGATCGTCGCGCTGGCGGGCGAGAGCGGCAGCGGGAAGAGCACGATCGCGCGCCTGCTGGCCAAGCTGTACACGCCGACCAGCGGCGAGATCTACCTGCAGGGCAGGCCGCTGTCGGCCATCCGCTCGCGGGCGGACATGCTGCGCTACCGCGGCGAGGTCTCGATGGTCTTCCAGGACCCGTTCGCCTCGATCAACCCGGTCTTCCGGATGTCGCACGGCGTCCTGCGCGGGCTCAAGCTGCACCGGCCCGAGCTGTCGGCCCGGCAGCGGCAGCAGGAGGCACTGCGGGTATTCGACGCCGTCGGGCTGACCCCCGCGGCCGAGGTGCTGACGCGCTTCCCGCACGAGCTGAGCGGCGGCCAGCGCCAGCGGGTCGGCTTCGCCCAGGCGCTGGCGCTGGCGCCGAAGCTGATCCTGGCCGACGAGCCGGTGTCCATGCTGGATGTGTCCATCCGGATCGGCCTGCTCAACCTGATGGCGCAGCTGCGCGACAACGAGGGCGTGTCGATCCTCTACATCACCCACGACATCGCCAGCGCCCGCTACGTGGCCGACCGGCTGATCGTGATGTATGCCGGCCAGATCGCCGAGAGCGGGCCGGTCGAGGACGTCCTGGCCAGCCCCAAGCACCCGTACACGCAGCTGCTGCTCTCCGCGGTGCCCGACCCGCGGGCCCCGCTGACGATCTCGGCGGAAACCGACAAGGGAGAGCCACCACGGGTGATCGATCCGACCCCCGGCTGCCGGTTCCGCTGGCGCTGCCCGGTCGCCATCGACGAGTGCCACCAGGTCACGCCGCCGCTACGGCGGCTCCTGCCGCAGCACGACGCGGCCTGCCACGTCGCTGTGTCCGACGCGCCCACCAGGGCCTTCTGATGAAGATCGCGGTGATCGGCGGCGGGTCGACCTACACGCCCGAGCTCGTCGACGGGATCGCCCGGCTGACCGGCGACATTGACGTCAGCGAGCTTGTCCTGGTCGATCCCGACCAGGGGCGGCTGGCCGCGGTCGGCCCGGTCTCGGCGCGGATCATGCGCCGCTACGGGCACCCCGCGAACCTCTGCTGGACCACCAGCCTCGACGAGGGCCTGGACGGGGCCGGGGCGGTACTGCTCCAGCTTCGGGTGGGCGGCCAGGCGGCCCGGCAGCGGGATGAGACCTGGCCGCTGGAGTGCGGCTGCATCGGGCAGGAGACCACCGGCGCGGGCGGGCTGGCGAAGGCGCTGCGGACTGTCCCGGTGGTTCTCCAGATCGCCGAGCGGGCACGCGAGCGCGCGGAACCCGCGGCCTGGATCATCGACTTCACCAACCCGGTGGGGATCGTCACCCGCGCCCTGCTCGACGCCGGGCACCGGGCCGTCGGGCTGTGCAACGTGGCGATCGGGTTCCAGCGCAGATTCGCCGCGCTGCTCGGCGTCACTCCCGGGCAGGTGACGCTCGGCCATGTCGGCCTCAACCACCTCACCTGGGAGCGCGAGGTACTGGTCGACGGGACCGACCGGCTGCCCGAACTCCTGGACGGTCACGGCAGCCAGATTGCGGAGCTGATCGGGCTGCCGGAGCCCGTTTTGCGCGATCTTTGTGCTGTTCCCTCCTACTACCTGCGCTATTTCTACGCACATGACGCGGTGGTAGCCGAGCAGCGGCAGAGCCCAACGCGGGCACAGCAGGTGGCGGCGATGGAACGTCAGCTGCTGGAGCTGTATGCCGACCCGGCCACTGACGCTAAGCCGGAGCTGCTGGGCCAGCGCGGCGGCGCGTTCTACTCCGAGGCGGCCGTGGCGCTGCTCGCCTCGCTGGTCCGGGACACCTGCGATACCCAGGTGGTCAACGTGCGCAACGCCGGGACCCTGCCGTTCCTGCCGGACGAAGCGGTGATCGAGGTGCCGGCCGTGGTCGGTGCCGGGGGGCCTGTCCCGCTGCCGGTTGCTCCGGTCGGGCCGCTGATGCGGGGCCTGATCGCGCACGTGTCGGCGTATGAGGAACTCGCGGTCGACGCGGCGCTGCGCGGCGGGCGGCACCGGGTGGCGATGGCGCTGCTGGCCCATCCGCTGGTCGGCCAGTATGACCTCGCCGGTCAGCTCGCCGACACCCTGATCGCGGAGAACCAGGCCTACCTGGCCTGGGCGCGCCGCCGGTGAGCGCACCGGGGCCGGGCCGGGCCGCCCGGGCCGCGCTGCCCGCCCGGGCCGCCCTGCCCGCCGTGCTCGCCGTGGACGGCGGCAACAGCAAGACCGATGTGGCGCTGGTGGCGACCGACGGGAGCGTGCTGGCCCAGGTCCGCGGCGCCGGGGTCCCGCTGCGCCTGTCCGGCGAGACGGTCCGCCTGCTCGCCGGACTGGCGCAGCAGGCGGCGCGCGCAGCCGGCCTGTCGGC
>Ga0302326_10033272_pt1 | contig 10245 bp, 3 predicted proteins | sample Palsa_T0_3_FD_202264 | JGI IMG/M metagenome (GOLD analysis project Ga0302326, IMG submission 202264) | Peat permafrost microbial communities from Stordalen Mire near Abisko, Sweden - Palsa_T0_3 | ecosystem: Environmental > Terrestrial > Soil > Palsa > Peat permafrost | place: Sweden: Abisko... | reverse complement strand
GCTCCCCGAGGACGCCGCGTCCAGCCGACGCACCGCCTCGCGATACATCTTCTCCGCACAGGCATTGTCTTTTTCGCCGAGACACACGCTGCCGAGATTGGAGTAGGCGATAGCAACAAACTGGTGCTGGTCGCCAAACAACTTCTTCCATATGTCCATGGCCTGCGTGAAGTAGCCCCGGGCGGCAGCGTACTGGTTGACAGACACGGCTATCAGTCCCAGTTGGTTCAGCGTCGTTGCTACGGTTGAATTCAGCACACCGTTCACATGCTTCTGGATGCTCAGGGCTCGCTGCAACAGACCTTGCGCTTCAGCGTAACGCTTCTGTGAGGTGATAGGCTGAGCGAGCGCCGTCAGGTTTGCCGCGGTCTCGGGATGGTCCGCCCCGTACCAGGTTTCCGTAATAGCGAGCGCCCGGCGATAATAGGCCTCCGACGAAGAATAGTTTCCCCGATTCATCTCGATTGCCCCCAGGTTGTTCAGCTCCTGCGCGACCGACGGGTGGTCTTCGCCGAAGAGCCCCCGGTCAATCTCGAGGGCCTGCCGGTTGAGTGTCTCGGCGACGTCATAGTCCCCCTGGTAGAAGTGCACATTTGCCAGCTCGGTCAGATTTTCCGCTCTCTCTGCCGTTCCGGTTGCGTCTTTGGATCTGAGTTTGAGCGCCGCCTCCAGGATTTCCCGCGCCTCGTCATACTTGCCGCGCACTTCCAAGACGGCACCCAGGGCGACCATGGAGCGCGCGGTGTCGGAGTCGTGCGCGGGCAGGTTCCGCCGGTCCATCTCCAAACCCTGCCGCACCAATCTCTCCGCCTCTTCCAGCTTTCCCTCGTCTTTGCGCAGCAAGCCGAGCGCGACCACGCTATCGGCCACTTTGCGTGGGTCTCGCCCGGGGGCATTGCTCCGCTCTGCAAGGGCTGCGGCGAGGAGCGCGTCTGCAAGATCGAGCTTGCCCAGCTTCTGATAGATGCTGCCGAGGGTTTCCTGCATGTCGGCCTGCATCTCAGGATCACCGCCGAGACTGGCCGCCTCATGCCGGCCCCGCTCCAGCAGCTCCACAGCGCGGAGATCGATCGCCGGCCCGGCAGAGGGATCGCCGCCCTGGAAGAGGCTCTCGGTAAAGTGCTGGACCCGCCTGGTTCGCGCCGCTTCCTGAACGGCTGCGTTGCGGGCCCGCTCCAGTCTCACGGTGTAGAAGACGACGGTCGCTGCCACCAGCAGCAGCACGGCCGCCACGCTCGCGATCAACCGGAGATTCCGCCGCGCGAACTTGCCCACCGTATAGCTCAGCTTGTCTCCCTGCGCTTCGAGCGGGCGCCCTTCAGCAAACGCGTCCAGGTCGCGGATGAGCGCATCCACGGTGGCATAACGCTGCTCCACCTCCAGGGTCAGCGCCTTGATCGACAAAACATCCAAATCGGCCCATTCCGACTTGCTGAGCTGCCGGTGTTCGGCCGGGCGCATGCGCCGCACCGCAGCCGAGGGCTTTTCGGGCGGGACCGGCAGAGCGTTTCTCACCGCGGGAAGCTGGCCGGTCAGCAATTCGTAAAGCAACACGGCGAGGGAATAGACGTCCGTGTAGACGCCGACCGCGCCGCCGGCGATCTGTTCCGGCGCGGCGTAGGCGGGCGTCATCAGCCGCAACCCGGTGACCGTCCTGTCCAGTTGGGCCTGGTCGGAATTCAGCTGCTTTGAAATGCCGAAATCCAGCAGCTTCACGTCCCCGGCTGCGGTCACCAAGATGTTGGATGGCTTCAGGTCGCGATGAATGATCGCATGGCTGTGCGCGTACTGCACCGCCTCGCATACTCTGCGAAAGAGGAGCAGACCGTCCCGGACTGCGCCGTGCTGCTGCTTCCAATAGTCGGTGAGCGGAAGACCGTCCGCGTATTCCATCACAAACCAGGGCGTTCCATCTTCCAGGGTGCCCGAGTCGTAGATCCGGGCGATCGAGGGATGGTTCAGCTGCGCCAGCGTGAGCTGCTCCACGCGGAAGCGTTGCCTGCGCATGGGCGATAGCCAGCCATCGCGCAACAGCTTGATGGCGACCTGGCCGCCGATGTCGCTGCGCTCGGCGAGGTACACCACGCCCATGCCGCCTTCCCCAAGCAGGCGCAGCAGCCGGTAGGGCCCAATCTGCTGTTGTATTAGCGATGGCAGAGGTCCGAAATCGAGCACCGCCGCGACCGCCTGGTCTACGCCGGAGTCGAGCAGCGGATTCGCGTGGCGGTCTTCTTCGAGCAGGCTCAGTACCTCGGCGACCAGCGATGGATCGCCAGCGCACATCTCCTCGATCGCCGGCCGCTGTCTTCCCGCAGGCAGATCGACAGCCCGGGAGAATATCTCCTCTACCTCCTGCCATCTGGTTGGGTCCATGCTGCGCTCCACTTGCCGCGAAAGTGAGCTACCGTCGTTCGAACCCCGTCTGCGGTCCCCCCGGCGGTCCTCGGAGCGAGCGCTTGATCTCCACCGCCAGCCAGGCCCGCGCCGAGCGCCATTCCCGTGCCACCGTGGCTTCTGAGACCTCCAGCAGTGCTGCCAGCTCGGCGACTTCCAGCCCGCCGAAGAACCGCCATTCCACCAGCTTGGCCTGACGCGCCGAAATCCGGCTCAGCTCTTCCAGCGCGCTGTCGAGAGCCAGAATGTCTTTGGCGTCCGTGTGTGCGCTCATGCCGGGCATCGATTCGTCGAAGGTCACCAGCATTTCGCCCTCCCGGCGCCGCAAGGCGTGCCGACGGCGCGCCGCTTCAACCAGCACCTGACGCATCGCCCGCGCGGCAATCCGCCGGAAATGCAGAGCACTGGTGTGCGCAATCTCCGGGGAGTGGGCCAGTTTCAGCCACGCTTCGTGTACCAGAGTGGTCGGGGTCAGCCGCGGGTTCTGTTCCCCGCGCAACACCCCGGCGGCCAGCCGGCGCAGCTCCTCGTATACCAGGCTGAATGATTCGTCGAGCGATTCCCCGTTCGCGATTGCACCCATATCTCTTCCTCCGCCGGAGAAAAAATCATCTCGATGACAGTTTTGGGAGAGTCTTCGCGCAATTGTACATGTGAAGGATTCGTGGGCTTTCACCAAACGCGGCGGACAAAACGCGAATGGGCGTTACCATTGCAACGATTACCCCGGACCACCCACACATTTCCAAGAGAGTCAATACAGGATAACCATCATGACAAGCGCAATCCAGTCAGGTCAAGACGAAAATATCAACCCCCTACAGCCACTGCATTGGAGACGTTCATGGGAATTGCTCCTGTGCCTGTTCGCGCTGACGCTTAGCCTCACCACTTGCCTGCAGGCGCAGACCTTCGAGCCGATACCAGCGCTGTCCTTTACCCAGCCCTACGAGGGAGCCAACCCGCTGCCCCAGGTCCTCACTATCGCAAGCACCGGTGCGAACATCTCCTTCTCGGTCTCTGCTACGTCGACCACCGGAGGCAACTGGTTGTCGATCAATCTCGGCACTGGATGCTGCTACACGACTCCCCAGGCAATCATCGTCTCCGCCAAACCGGCTGCCACCCTGGCGGCGGGAACCTATACCGGTTCGATCGCGGTGAAGTCTGACGGCGGTGCGCTGACTCAGACCATTCCCGTCAGCCTGACCATCAAGGCATCGGGCACCAGCTTCTTCGACGACCTGGCCGGAGGCCTCACCTTCTCCATGCTGACACAAGGAACAGCGCCTCCGGTGCAGACATTCCAAATCAGAAACGCCGGAACCGGCACGCTGGACTGGACCGCATCCACCTCGACCTCCGATGGCGGCAGCTGGCTCACCCTGTCGGCCGCCAGTGGCGTCGCTCCGGGCTATCTGAGTGTCGGCGTCAAGACCGGAAAGTTGCCCGGCGCCGGGCTCACCGCCGGCACTTTCACCGGACAGGTCTTGCTGAAAACCACTGGCGATAGCGTCACCGTTCCGATCACCGTAACCGTCGGAGCATCGATCTTCCGCCAGGTAAACCCTCTCAACTTCACCAAGGAATACGCCGGAGCCAACCCTCTGCCGCAGGTCTTCACCCTGGCCAGCACTGGGACCAACTTCTCCTACTACATCAACACCCAAAACTCCACCGGCGGCAGCTGGCTGACTATCGACCGGGGCACCGGCTGCTGCTATAGCACGCCCGATTCCATCACCGTCACCGTCAACCCCGCCATCACCTTGGTGGCTGGAACGTATTCCGCAGAGATTATCGCGGAAGAATCAGGTGGAGCCAACGACGCAGTCGTGGTCCCCGTCACTTTCACCGTCGAACCGTCCAGCGCGACATTCTTTGATGCCACGCCTGGCGAATATACCTTCTCTCTGGCGACCGACGGCACGGCGCCGCCCACTCAGGCGCTGCAGATCAGAAACGCCGGCGAGGGCACGCTGGACTGGACCCTCGGCGGCAGCACCGCCGACGGCGGAGCGTGGCTCGCGGTCTCTGCCACCAGCGGCACCGCACCCTCGACCGTCAACATCGGCATCGTTCCTACCGACCTGCCCGGAAACGGCCTGGTCGCCGGCACCTTCACCGGACAGATCATTCTGCAGGCCGGTCAGGACCGGGTGACCATCCCTATCACCGTCACGGTGGGAGCGGCGGTCTTTCGCCAGGTGAATCCATTGAACTTCACCATGCCCTTTGCGGGCGCCGACCCACTGCCGCAGGTGATCGCCCTGGTCAGTACCGGAGCCAACTTCTCCTATACCATCAACACCCAAAACTCCACCGGCGGCAGCTGGCTGACCATCAACCGCGGCACCGGCTGCTGCTATACCACGCCCGACGCGATTACCGTCACCGCCAAGCCCGCCGTCACCCTTGCCGCTGGCACCTACTCCGCGGAGATCATTGCCCAGGAAGACGGAGGCGGACAACAGGGGATCGTAATTCCGGTCACGCTCACCATCGAGCCGCCAACCGCGACCTTCTTTGACGCGCTTCCCGGGCAGTTGACCTTCTCCATGGCTACCGGCGGGAAAACACCGCCCGCCCAGAGCCTGCAGATCAGGAATGCGGGTGAGGGTACGCTGGACTGGACCGCCGCCACCAATACCTCCGATGGCGGAAGCTGGCTCACGCTATCGGCTGCCAGCGGAACTGCGCCTGCTTATCTGAACATCAGCGTCAACCCCGCAAAACTGCCCGGCGGAGGGCTTACAGCCGGCAACTTCTCCGGCGAGGTCAGCCTCGAAACCGCGGGTGATACCGTCACGATACCAGTTGCCGTCACGGTGGGCGCGGCGGTCTTCCTGCAGGCGAATGCCCTGAACTTCACCATGCCTTTCGCTGGCGCTCACCCGCTGCCGCAGGTCATTACCCTGGCCAGTACCGGGGCCAACTTCTCCTACATCGTCAACACCCAAAACTCGACCGGCGGCAGCTGGCTGTCCATCAACCGCGGCACCGGCTGCTGCTATACCACCTCCGATTCCATCACCGTCACGGTCAGCCCCGCCGTCACGCTCGCCGCCGGGACCTATTCGGCGGAGATCATCGCCCAGGAAGACGGAGGTGGACAACAGGGGATGGTAATTCCGGTCACGCTCACCATTGAGCCCTCATCCAAGCCATTCTTCGACACCCTGCCGGGTGAGGTCACTTTCTCGATGACCGCCAATGGCAGTGCACCGCCGTCACAGACATTCCAGGTCAGAAATGCCGGAGCGGGTACGCTGGACTGGACCGAGACTGCCAGCACATCGGACGGCGGGAAATGGCTCACCGCGACGCCCACGAGCGGGTCTGCCCCGGCATCGCTCACCGTCTCCATCAACAAAGCCAAATTGCCCGGCGGTGGTCTGGTCGCGGGCGTCTTCTCCGGGCAGATTGTCCTCCAGACCGGGACGGACCGGGTGACCATCCCGATTGCGGTTGCCGTAGGGCCAGCCGTCTTCAGCCAGTTGCCGATGGTGAACTTCACCAAGAATTACGACGGTTCGAACCCGGCCACGCAATCGATCACCATCGCCAGCACTGGGGCAGCCATCTCCTACACCATCCTCGCGGCCAACTCCACCGGGGGAGCCTGGCTATCGATCAGCGCGGGCACCGGATGCTGCTACACCACCCCCGCCGCTGTCACCCTCACCGCCGACCCGGCCAGCACCCTTGCTGCCGGGGTCTACACCGCAGAGATCATCGTCACGGAAGACGGCGGCGCAGCCGAGTCGATGCTCATACCCGTCACCTTGACCGTCAACACCAGCAGCAAGACGGCCACGCCCGTATTCACTCCGCCCGGCGGCAGCTATTCTTCCGCTCAATCGGTGACCATCACCAGCGGGACTCGGGATGCAGCCATCTACTACACCACCGATGGCAGCAACCCGACCACCGCGTCCACCGTCTACACCGGCCCGATTTTCGTCGACGATACGGAGACACTCAAAGCCATCGCCATCTCTCCCGGTTACGCCGAGTCGGCAATCGCAACCGCCGTCTATACCTTCACCACCCCCGTGGCGGCTACCCCGGCCGTGAGCCAAACCATCACCATCACCGAGGCCACGGAGGGAGCAACCGTCTACTACACCACCGATGGCTCCACCCCAACACCCGCATCGAAGAAGTACACCGGGCCTCTCACCCTCACCTCCAGCATGATGTTGAAGTTCATCGCCGTCGCGCCGGGTTATTCGGAATCGGCAGTACGGACGGTAACCGATACCGTCCAATAACCCAATCATTCACCCCAACGAACGAACGGCCCCGTCAAGCGCGGGGCCGTTTTCTTGCCGGCGGCGCAGCATCCGGGTGAAGGACGGGTAGGGTGTCGCATCTTGTTTGCACTTCTTGGCCATTTGCTGCTTCGGTCATGCCGATCGGATGCCCGGGGCGCGGACCCGGAGCAAACTCCCCATCGAGAAACGGACAGACGTCATCGCACGTCTATACACACTCCCAGACCCATCCTTTACGCTCGGACTTCAAACCGGGCATCAATGTCGGCGCGGGCAGCGGTCATCTGACCGGGCCCGACCATCATCGCGCGCTCCTTTTACATCCTGTCTGGGCCAGGGGCGGCCAGTTGCACGCGTATGAGGACCGACCTTCCAGCGATCCCGCATCGATCCCGACGTCTGGACGAAGCACTCGATGTTCTCCGCGACGGTCACGCTAATAGGAGAACTTTGCCGATGCCGCCCTTCTCCGCATGAGCGTGAGCCTTCGCCGCGTCGGCGAGCGGAATTGCTCGATCGACAGGAATCTTGAACTTTCCGTTGGCGATGTCTTCTGCGAGCGCCCGCATGCTGGCTGCGTCAGGATGAGAGCCGAAGGCCTCCACCTTCACCGCAGGGTGAAGTTTGGCATTGGGGGGAGGCCCTACGACGGAGGCGTAGGTTCCGCCCGGCTTGACTTTAGCCATAAGGGCGTCGCCGATGTTACCGCCAATCGTATCCGCGACGACATCGAGGTCGCCGAGTGAGTCCATCTCCTGGCGGCTGTCGAGGGCGAGAAGTTCATCGGCCCCAAGTTCCTCTGCCGCCTTCTTTTGGGAGCTGCGGACGCCGGCGATAACGTGCGCACCGAGTTTCTTGGCCACCCAGACAGCGGTGCGGCCTACGCTGCCCAGTGCGCCAGTGATGACGACCGTCTGGCCAGACTGAACCTTGCCAGCCTGAACGATGAGTTGTTCACCGGTGTTGAGCACTACCGGGAGTGCTGCGGCTTCGATGGGATCAAGGCCCGTTGGGAGCTTCGACAAGCCCGCGAGATCAGCCAGAAGGAGCTCGGCATAGGTCCTGCCAGCGCGGCCGAAGACCTTGTCGCCCTCGGAATAACCCTCAATGCCCTTACCGACCGAGCGGACCACGCCGGAGTAGTCGTAACCGAGGATAGCGGGAAGTTTGAGCGGCATGAAACTCTTCATGGCGCCGCTGCGAATCTTCCAATCGATAGGATTGATTCCGGCGGCACTAACGCGAACAAGGATCTGGCCGTCACCCGCCTGGGGATCGTCCCAATCCTCATACTTCAGCTGATCGGGGCCTCCGTACTCGTGTAGCACAACTGCTTTCATAACCATACCTCGCGAGCTTTGCGGGTTAGATGCGTTGGAGCCCGGCGTGGGTGCGCAGAGAAGAACCCGGTTGAAGGCAAGCCTAAGAGTTCTTGGGCGGCCGGCAGGTGAGGCCATGAACACTTCGCCGGATTCGTCCTGGGTTGCACACAGAGCGATGCTTCAACTGTTCGGCTTTTCACCCGCAGGCGCCGCTGACAACCCATGGTGGGTAGGGAGCAGCCTCCATGCGCTGCATCGGAAACCTGAGGCTGGCGGCCCTCCGGAGTCCGAAATGGCAGACGGAAAGCAATTTGAGGCTGCCTCCGGACCCTTGCAAAAAGAAATTATTCCATTGGATTGACACACTTTTCCCCTGACTGACGCGAACCGGGTAGACAGGTTCTGTGGGCAGTTCTGGAAGGATGCGATGGAATTCAAGAAAATATTACTGGCGTGTACAGTGGCGGCGTTCATCCTTCCCGGGCTTCATTTCGCCGCGGCGCAGGAGTCCATTCTCTACAGCTTTGGCGCACCAGGATGCGCGGCGCAACCGGATTCCGCGCCGCTGTTTGACGCCAAGGGCAATCTCTACGGAACCTGCCAGGCGAGCTCCGGCGACGGGTTTGTATACGAGCTGTCGCCCAAGTCTGGCGGGGGATGGACGGCGCAGCCAATTTATACCTTCGGCTCCGGCGGCTCGACGGCCACCGGGAGTGGGCCGAACGGAGTGATCTTCGATGCCAAGCGGGTCAATCTCTTCGGCACCACCAGCGCGGGCGGCGCCGCGGGCAGCGGCGAGGTCTACGAGCTGTCTCCCAATGGGAGCGGCGGATGGACGCAAACCTTGCTCTACAGCTTTGGCGCCAGCGGCGCCTACGACGGCAATGCTCCCATGGGCGGCCTGGTCTTCGATACCGCGGGCAATCTCTATGGAACTACCTCGGGCGGCGGAGCCAATTTCAATTCGGGTACGGTCTTCGAGCTGTCTCCCCCGGCCACCAGTGGCGGTGCGTGGACGGAGAGCGTGATCTACAGTTTTTCCTTTCTCAACAGTGGCGGGAGCGCGCCGCAAAACGGGCTCATCCTCGACTCCAAGGGCAACCTGTACGGCACCACCAACGGCGGGGCGGGGACGGCCTTTGAGCTTTCGCCGGCTGCGGGAGGGGCGTGGAATTTGCAGGTGATCGGCAACTTTGCTTCGTTCAGCAATCCGGCAGGCAACCTGGTGCTGGACGGCAGCGGCAACCTGTATGGCGTGTCGACGGACGCGGGCGCAAATAGCGCGGGCGCAGTCTATGAGTGGTCTCCCGGGACCGGCGGAACGTGGACACAACAGACGATTTACAGCTTTGGCGAGTCGAGCACCGACGGTTCGGCTCCCTTATCGGGCGTGATCCTCGGGCCCAAGGGCGTCCTGTTTGGAACCACCTCGACGGGCGGCAAATACAGCGGGACCGCTGCTCCGACCGGCTATGGAACCATCTTCGAACTGATCCCCGGGGCAACTCCGTGGAAGGAAAAAATCCTGTACAACTTCAACGACCCCAGCAATAATGGCGCCTTCCACCCGGAAACCGGCCTGACGCTGGACAAGGAGGGAAGCATCTACGGCAGCGGCTCCGGTGGGGTGAACGACGCCGGCGCGGTCGTCGAGCTTACCGCGCCTACGACCGTCGATCTGCCGGAGTTTTCGCCCGCACCCGGAACCTATATCCAGCCGCAATCGGTCGAGATTACCGACCCGACGCCTGGCGCGACCATTTACTACACCACCAATGGGACGACGCCGACCACCTCGTCCACCAAGTACACGGAGGCGATCACGGTGGCGGCAACCGAGACCATCGAAGCCATCGGCGTGGCTTCCGGGTTTGCCAATAGCCCGCTAGCCTCGGCGACCTATACCATCACCCCGCCCGCGGCCACGCCGGAGTTTTCGCCCGCCGCCGGTACCTACCCCTCTGCGCAGAAGGTCACCATCACCGACCTAACCGCCGGGGCGACGATTTACTACACCACCAATGACGCGACGCCGACGACTTCCTCCACCAAGTACACGGGCGCGATCACGGTGGCGGCGACGGAGAAGCTCAAAGCCGTGGCCATTGCCGCCGGCTACTCTCTGAGCGAGGTGGGCAAGGCGGCCTACACGATTGAAACGCCCGCGGCCACACCTTCGTTCTCTCCGGCAGCGGGCAGCTATGTCGGCCCGATCAATGTGACGGTTACGGACGCCACTCCTAACGCATTGA
>Ga0302326_10033271_pt1 | contig 10245 bp, 11 predicted proteins | sample Palsa_T0_3_FD_202264 | JGI IMG/M metagenome (GOLD analysis project Ga0302326, IMG submission 202264) | Peat permafrost microbial communities from Stordalen Mire near Abisko, Sweden - Palsa_T0_3 | ecosystem: Environmental > Terrestrial > Soil > Palsa > Peat permafrost | place: Sweden: Abisko... | reverse complement strand
GATCCATGACGTCATCGCCGCCCTGCCCGAGGGATACGACACCGTGGTGGGCGAGCGCGGCTACCGGCTCTCGGGTGGGGAGAAGCAGCGCCTGGCCATCGCCCGGGTGCTGCTCAAGAACCCGGCCATCGTGATCCTGGACGAGGCCACCAGCCACCTCGACTCCGAGAACGAGGTGCTCATCCAGCGGGCCCTCGCCACCGCCCTCGAGGGCCGCACGGCGATCGTCATCGCCCACCGGCTGTCGACCATCCGGGCCGCCGACCAGATCCTGGTGGTGGATGGCGGCCTGATCGTCGAACGCGGCACCCACGAGGAGTTGGTCGCCGCCGGCGGCCTCTACTCCGAGCTCTACGAGACCCAGTACGCGACCGGGCCGGAAGCGGAGTTCTCGAGCTTCACGTGACCCAGACGATGGTGGCCTCGATGGTGATGTCCGATCGCAGCGATCGGGCGATGAAGCACTCATGGTGGGCGACCTCGACCAGGTGGCGGACCCGCTCCTCCGGAGGGCCGGTACGCACGCCGATCCGTGGCCGCAGGGTGATCCCGGTGATCCACCCCTCTGCCTCGGGCATGACCGCCGACGCCTCATCGTCGTAGGTCAGCACGTCAATCCGGGCCCGGGAGGCGACGGCGAGGAAGCTCAGAAGCTGGCAGGACACCGCTGCGGCCAGGAGCAGCTGCTCAGGGTTGAGCAGCGTAGGGTCCCCGAGGAACGCCGGGTCGCTCGCCATCGTGATCGTGGCCGGCGCCGGTGGGCAGGTGACGGTGTGGGTGCGGTCGTAGGCGTCGTAGCCGGCGCCGGTCGAGCCCGACCAGGCGACCGTGGCGGCATAGTTGTGCGTCACGGCGCCATCATTAGTGGATCACTGGGTGACGATGACGGTGCCTTTCATGAACGGGTGCACCGTGCAGATGTAGGTGTACGTGCCCGGGGTGATGAACTCGTGCGTGTACATCCCCGTGCCCTGCGGCTGCCCGCTGTCGAAGCTGCCCGGCCCGCTGGTGCTGTCCACGTTGTGTGGAGCGGTGGGCTGGTCGAAGACCCAGGTCACCGACTCTCCGACGTGCACGGTGATCGTCGAGGGCGTGAACGAGAAGTTGGCGACCAGCACATCGCCCGGCCCGACCTTGGGCGCCGCGCTGGCGCCGCACCCGACCAGGCCCAGGGCGCCAACAACGACGATGCCAACAACCAGGACGACAGCAAGGCGCACCCGGCCATCGTCGCCCACCGCGGGATCCGGTTACCAACCACCCACCGTCCTCGCATTCACAGCAACTCCACAGCCTGAACTCATAGGTCCATAACAGGTCGGGTCCTAACTGGGGTCCATGGCCGACCGCTCCGCTATCGCCCTCCTCCTGCGCAGAGCCGGTTTCGGGCCCACCTCCGCCGAGGTCGACGCCGCGTCGGCCGCTGGGTACGGCCCGACCGTCGCCGCCCTCCTCGACTTCACGGGGACCGACCCGGCTGACGCGTCACCGGTCCCGACGTTCGTCCCCTACCAGCCGCGCGCGGCCCGGTCGCTCACCCTCCAGCAGCGCCAGGCCATCAACCACGAGCGGGCCATCGAGCTGCGCCAGACGCAGCTGTGGTGGCTCAGCCGGATGACGTCGACCAGCCATCCGCTCCGGGAGAAGCTGACCTGGTTCTGGCACACCCACTTCGCCACGTCCTTCGACAAGGTGCGGCGGGCCGATCTGATGTACCGCCAAAACCAGCTCTTCCGCACCCAGGGCGCCGGCAACTTCGAGGTCCTGACGCAGGCGGTGGCCAAGGACCCGGCCATGATGCTGTGGCTCGACACTGCCACCGACAAGAAGGCGCATCCCAACGAGAACTTCGCCCGGGAGAGCATGGAGCTGTTCACCCTCGGGATCGGCAACTACACCGAGGCCGACGTGCGCGACGCCGCCCGGGCGTTCACGGGCTGGGTCATCAGCCCGCTCACGGAGAGCTGGGCCCTCCAGGCCCGCCAGCACGACGACGGCATCAAGACGGTGCTCGGCCAAACGGGCGACTGGGGCGGCGAGGACGTGGTGCACATCCTCGTCAACAGCCCGGCGTCACACCGATGGATCGTCGCCGGCGTGTGGAGCCACTTCGCCTACCCGGTGGCCACGACCGATCCCGTCGTCAACGACCTCCTCCCCGGCTACACCGCGGACCTCGACATCACCAATCTGGTCAAGGCCACGCTGCTGCACCCGCAGTTCACGTCGAGCCAGGCGCGCACCGGACTGATCAAGCAACCCGTCGAGTGGGTCGTCGGTGCCCTCCGCGCCCTCGGGCTACCGGCCGGCGAAGACCGGGTGGTCACCGCCCTCACCGCCCTCGGCCAGGTGCCGCTCCGCCCCCCCAACGTCGGGGGGTGGCCGCAGAACGAGTACTGGCTGACCACGGCCTCGAGCATGGCCCGCCTCCAGATCGCCGCCGTCGCCGTCAACCTCGCTGACCTCTCACCCGTCACCGACGTCGCCGCCGCCCAGCGGGTCGACGCCACCGCCCACCTCCTCAGCGTCGACTGGTCGCCCCCCACGGCCGCTGCCCTCGGCAGGGTCGCCGCCAACCCCAAGGAATTGGTGGCCCTTGCGCTCGTCTCCCCCGACTACCTCCTCAACTAGGAGAACATCACCGTGCCCTCCCATTCACTCTCCCGCCGCCAGTTCATCGCCGGCGCCGCCGCCGCCGGAGTCGCCGGCGCAGCCGGCGTGGCGATCGGCCACGACCCCATCGAGCGAGCCCTCGGCATCGCCGGTGGCGGTACGTCCCACGAGGCCGCAGCCGCGTCATCAGCCTCGTCAACAGCATCGCTGTCGACCAAGGACGGCGTGCTCGTCCTCATCGCCCAGTACGGCGGCAACGACGGCCTCAACACCCTGATCCCCTACAGCGATCCCGCCTACCTCGCCGGCCGGCCCACCCTCGGGTTCCAACCCAACGAGGTGATCGCACTCGACAGCGAGCTCGGGCTCAACCCCAACCTGAAGGGGCTGAAGACCCTGTGGGACGCCAAGCAGCTGGCGATCGTGCGGGGCGTCGGGCACGCCGACCCCACCTTCAGCCACTTCCGCGAGATGGACATCTGGCAGAGCGCGGTGCCCGACACCGACGAGGCGACCGGGTGGATCGGGCGCTACCTGGATCAGGCCGGGCACGACCCGCTCTACGCCATGTCCCTCGGGCCCACCATGCCCATGCTCCTCCAGGGCGCCAAGCGGGCCGGGTCGGCGATCCCCTCGGGCACGCTCACGCTGCCCCACGGCCAAGCCATGGAAGCGCCGTTCATCGCCGTCGAGACCCCGTACCCCAACGAGGCGGCACTGGCCGCCATGGTCGGGCAGTCCGGCACCGACCTGTTGACCGTGCTGCACGCCGTCAAGGACGTGCTCACCACCCAGGCCCCGGTCGTGGAAGGCACCAACCTCGAGGTCGCGCCCGACACGACACCTCCGACGACCGTCGCCCCGGGGAAGAAGGCGGCTGCGGCCGCATCCGGGCTCGCCGGGCAGCTCGACCTGGTCGCCCGGCTCATCAAGGGCGGCCTGCCCACCCGGATCTACGTCGTGAGCATCGGGGGCTGGGACACCCATGGCAACGAGAAAGCCACCCAGGACAGCCTCCTCGCAGAGCTGGACGGCGCCGTCACCGGGTTCGTCAACGCCATGGCCGGCCACCCGGTCGTGCTGATGACCTTCACCGAGTTCGGGCGCCGCGTCGCGGAGAACGCCAGCGGCGGCACCGACCACGGCAGCTCCAATGTCCTGTTCGTCGCCGGCACCCCGGTGAAGGGCGGGTACTACGGCGAGCAGCCCAGCCTGACCGCCCTCGACGATGGCAACCTCCAGTTCACGACCGACTTCCGTCAGGTGTATGCGACCGTTGCCGGCCACGTTCTCGGGATCGATCCGAAGGTGGTGCTCGAAGGACAGTCGTTCCCGACGCTCCCGTTCGTGTAGCGGTGGCAACCCGGCATCCGGCCCGGCGGAGCCGCAGGGTGGCAGCGGCGGTGAGCGTGCTCGCCGCCGTGGGCATCGGCGTGGAGCTGGCCGCGGCTGCGCCGGCGAAGCCCGCAGTCGTGAGCCCGGCCGTGCCCGCCGCCGTGGGCACGGGTGGTCCCATCCACACCTTCAGCGCCAGCAGCTGACGTGCTCTGGTACGCGGCGCGTTCGGCGGGGTTGGTGGCGTGGGGGCTCCTCGCCGCGTCGACCGTGCTCGGCCTGCTCGTCAGCACCCGGCTCGTCCCGGGGCGGGGAGGGCTGGCGTGGGCGATCGACCTGCACCGGGGGTTGGCCGCGCTCGCCGTCGCGTTCGTCGCCGTGCACGTCGGGGCCGTCGTCGCGCACGGGTATGTTCCCATCGGCGTCGTTGGTGCCATCGTCCCGTTCGTCTCCCGCTGGCATCCGCTGTGGATCGCCTGGGGAATCGTCGCCCTGTGGCTCCTGATCGCCGTCGAGGTCACGTCGCTGGCCCGCTCCCGGCTGCCCGCTGGGCTGTGGCGGCGGGTGCACTGGCTCAGCCTGCCCCTGTTCGTCGTGGCGACCGTGCACGGGCTGGCGGCCGGCACCGACACCGGGAGCGTGGCCGCCGTCGGCGTGGCCGTGGTGGCCGGCATGGCCGTCGCCTTCCTGTCCGCCGCCCGCCTGGTCCCCACCGGGGAGAATGCAACTTCGTGAAGATCCTGGTCGTCGAAGACGAGCCGTACATCTCCGACCTGGTGACGATGGGCCTGCGCTACCAAGGGTTCGAGGTGGTGACCGCCGGCTCCGGGCGCGACGCCCTAACCACCGCCCGGCGCGAACGGCCCGACCTGGTGATCCTCGACGTCATGCTGCCCGACTTTGACGGGCTCGAGGTCCAGCGCCGGCTCGGTGTCGAGGGAATCGCCGCCCCGGTGATCTTCCTCACGGCCAAGGACGCCGTCGAGGACCGGCTGGCCGGCCTGGCCGTCGGCGACGACTACGTGACGAAGCCGTTCTCGCTCGAGGAGCTGATCGCCCGGGTGCGGGCGGTGCTCCGGCGGGTCTCGCCCCCGGTCGCGGCCGAGCGCCGGTTGCAGGTCGCCGACCTGGTGATGGACGAGGACACCCACGAGGTGACGCGGGGATCGCGGGTCATCGAGCTCACGCCGACCGAGTGGAAACTGCTGTGGTTCCTCATGGTCAACGCCGGCAACGTGGTGAGCAAGGCGCGCATCCTCGACGAGGTGTGGGAGTACGACTTCGGCGGGGAGGCCAACGTGGTCGAAACCTACGTCAGCTACCTGCGCCGGAAGGTCGACTGCGACGGGCCGCCGCTGCTGCTGACCGTGCGCGGCGCCGGCTACGCGCTCCGGCCTCCGCGGTGACGCGATCGGTCCGGGGCCGGCTCCTGGTCGGCCTGGTGGTGTTGGTTGCGGTGGGACTGGGTGCGGTGGGGGCGGTGACGTGGACGTCGTTGCGCTCGTTCCTGGTCGGGCGGGTCGACGGGCAGCTCGTCGGCACCGAACGCCCGGTCGCCGCCCAGCTCGACGAGTCCCTCGACCTGGCCCAGATCGAGGCCGACCCGTCGGTCATCCGGGGGATCGTGCCGACCGGGGTGTTCGTGCAGATCCGGGCCGTCTCGTCGCGGCGGGTCGTGCTCACCGTGTCGCCGGTGGACACCAACGGCAACCCGATCGATCCTTCCCTGCCCACGCCGCTGCCCCGGGACCGCATCGTGACCGTCGGCGTGCTGAGCGGGAGTGGGGAGTACCGGTTGGAGGCGTTCCGGACCGCGTTCTCGACGGAGACGCTGGTGGGGATGCCGCTGGCCCCTGTGACCGCCGCCCTGCACCGGGTGGTGCTGGCCGAGGTGGTCGCCAGCCTGGTGACACTGCTGCTGGTAGGGGGGCTCGCCCTGCTGGTGATCCGCGTCGGGCTGCAGCCACTCGACGACATGGCCGGCACGGCGACGGCGATCGCCGGCGGCGACCTGGGGCGACGCGTCGCCGCCGATTCGCGCACGGAGGTGGGGCGGCTCGGGCTGGCCCTCAACGCCATGCTGGGGCAGATCGAGGCCGCGTTCGCCAACCGGCAAGCGTCAGAGGAGCGGCTGCGGCGGTTCGTGTCCGACGCGTCGCACGAGTTGCGGACACCGCTGACGTCGATCCGCGGCTACGCCGAGCTGTTCCGGTCCGGGGCGGCGTCCCGCCCGGACGACCTGGCCACGGCCATGGGCCGCATCGAGAGCGAGGCCGAGCGGATGGGCGGGATGCTCGACGACCTGCTGCTGCTGGCCCGCCTGGACCAGGGCCGGCCCTTGGCGGTGGGCGCCGTGGACCTCGCCGCCGTCGCCGTTGATGCGGCCGCCGACGCCGCCGTGATCGGGACCCATCCGGTGTCGGTCGAGGCGCCCTCCCCCGTATGGACGACGGGCGACGATGCCCGGCTGCGTCAGGTGGCCACCAACCTCGTCGGGAACGCCCGCCAGCACACCCCGGAGGGGACGCCGATCACGGTGCGTGCCTTCGGGGAAGGGGGGATGGCGGTCCTCGAGGTCAGCGACGCCGGTCCCGGGCTGTCGGCGGAGGAGGCCGAGCGGGTGTGGGACCGGTTCTGGCGGGCGAGCCGGACGCCGGCGGGCGGGTCCGGGCTGGGGCTGTCGATCGTGGCTGCGATCGTGCGCGCCCACGGCGGGCGGGTGGCCGTGCGGGGCACGCCGGGCGGCGGGGCGACGTTCAGGATCGAACTGCCCGCCGCGCCCGGCCCGGCAGGGTGAGGGGCCGCGGGGCGCGCCGCCCGGGGCGGCCGGCCCCAGGGCGGCCGGCCCGGGGCGGCCGGCCCCAGGGCGGTGGGCCCCCAGGGCGGTGGGCCCCAGGGCGGCGGGCCCCAGGGCGGCGGGGCGCACTCCCCGGCCGCCGGGGCTCTCCGCCGGCGCTTTCCGCCGGGGCCTGTATCCAAGACAGGCCAAAAACACCCCGCCACGCCACCCAACCCGCGACCTTGGATACGCGCCCGCCCAGCCGGGAGTCGGCCCAGCCCAGCCCGTGACCAAGATCGCCAAAACTGCGCGGATTCCGCGCCCAACCGGCGACCTTGGATACGCGCCCGGCCGTCCCCGCTCACCGCAGACGCACCGCGCCCTGGGCCGAGCCCCGCCCCACCCCGCTCAGCGGTAGTTGCCGGTGTGGCCGATCGAGAAACGGCCCGGCTGGGGGAAGTAGTCGAGCCCGTGCGGGCCGGGTCCGGTGGGGATGCGCGCCAGTAGCTGCCCGGTGAGGGTGTCGATCACGTACACCTCGGCGTTGTAGCGCCCCGAGAGCCAGAGCTGGCTGCCGTCGGGCGACACCCCACCCATGTCCGGGCTCCCGCTGAACATCCAGTGGGCGACGACCTTGTTGGTTGCGAATGAGATCACGCTCACTCCCTGACCCGGCCAGTTGCGGGTGGGGTCGCCGCGGTTGCTGACGTAGAGGTACTTGGCGTCGCGGCTCGGATACAGGCCGTGGGCCCCATAGCCCGTTGGGATGAACCCGACCTGGGTCATGGTGTCGCCGTCGATGATGCTCACGCCGTTGAGGATCTGGTTGGCGACGTAGAACACCTTGCCGTCGGGGGCGAGTTTCACGTCAACGGGCGATCCGCCCACGTGCAGCGACGACACGATGGTCATGTCCTTGATGTCGACCTTGACGATGTCGCCCGAGTACTCGGCCGAGAGGAGGGCGTAGCTGCCGTCCGCCGAGAAGTCCATGTGGTCGATGCCGTCGATCGGCAGCGGCACCGGCACGCTCTTGATCAACGCAAACGTCTTGGGATTACGGAAGTCGAGCCGGCGGAGGGATTCGCAGACGACGATCGCCATCGATCCGTCGAGGGTGAAGTACAGGTTGTAGGGGTCGGCCACCGGGATGTTCGGCCCTGAGGGCAGCCCGGTGGCCGGGTTGATCGGCGTGAGCGAGTTCGATTCGTCGTTGTCGACGTAGAGCGTGCTCAGGTCATAGGAGGGAGCGATGTGTTGGGGATTCGACCCTGTCACGTAGTGATGGATGACCTTGAACGTCGCCGGGTCGATGACATCGACGGTGTTGGAGTCGCTGTCGGGGACGTAGACCAGGGGGTGGGCGATGATGCTCGGCGACAGGTTGGGCGACCAGTCGCCGGCCATGTCGTGGGCGTAGACGTTGAACGGGGCGGCCGTGGTCGTCGTGGTCCCCTGCGTCACGACGGTCCGCGCCCCAGCGGTTGTGGCCGTCGACGAGGCCGAAGTCGAGCCGTGCCCGCCTCCGCTACAGGACCCGGCCACAAGCGAGGCCGCCACGACGAACACGGCGGCGGCCGGACGTCGGTGCACGCCGGAGGACGTTACCCGGCAATGTCCGGACCGGCGGGTCGCTCGACCGGCCCCGCGGCGGCCACCCGCGGGTAGGCGTCAGGTGCCGCTCCACGGGGCGGCGCCGGCGGCGTCCGCAGCCAACGCGGCGGCGAGTGGCCCGACCACTGCCGGATCGCTTGTCAGCATGCCGAGCTCGCGATTTCGGGTGAGCGATGCTGACGAGAAGTTCTGCGAGCCCACGAACGCCCGGCGGCCGTCCGCCACGATGGCCTTGGCGTGGATGTACAGCGCCGCACTGGGTGGGTAGGTCCGCACCTGGACGCCCGCCGCGGTGAGCCGGCCGAACGCCGACGACCACTCGCTGCTGTCGGTCATGACCACGGTGACGTGGACGCCTCTGGCCGCCGCCGCATCGAGGGCATCAATGATCGATGTCGAGCTCATCTCCTCGTTCTCGACCATGAGCGTGGAGTGGGCGGACCCGATCAGCCCGGTGAGCGCGGCGGTCGATTGGTCCGGACTCCACACCAGGTCGTCGCCTGCGGGAGTCACCACCGGAGCGCCGGTGAGGTCGGCAGCGAACACCGTCTCGACGGCTGCGACGTCGCCGGCATCCCGATCGATCACGGCAAAGTCGCGGGTGTCGTCGTAGTAGCGGGAGGTGAGGTTGAGGGTCATGATGACCGCAACCGTGTCGTCGATGACCATCGCCTTTTCGTGGGTGGACTCATATGCAGGCGACGACCAGACCACTTCGACACCGTGCGCTCTCAGCTCGTCGTAGGCCGGCTGGTTCGCATCCCGTTCGAGGTGGCCGTCGAGGATCACGCGCACCCTCACTCCTCGCGCCGCGGCGACATCGAGGAGGCTCTCGATGGTCGGGTCCACGAGTTCGTACATGGTGAGATCGATCGTTCGACCCGCTGCCGAGATGAGATCGTCGACGGCCCCGATCCCCGCATCCGGCTCGACGAGCAAGGAAAGGCGGCCGGCCGCCGCCACCGTCGTCGAGACAGAGGCGGCGGGCACCGGCGCCGGCCCGGCCACCGCGCTCGACCCAGCCGGCCCGGCCACCGCCCTCGACCCAGCCGCCCCGGCCGCGCCCGGCGCTGCTGAGGACGGCGCCTGACCGGGCGCAGTGCACCCCGCGCCGACGACGGCCACAACGACGATGGCCACCAGATTGCGCCTACGCACCACGACGCAGTGTCCCATCACCCGGTGATGGCCATGCGGGCGTCGGTATCGACGATCGCCCGCTCGGCCTGGCCGAGCCGGTGCTCGACGAGGATCGAACGCGACCCGACCTTCCACAACGCGACCCCTCGGGGCAACCGTGGGAGCAGGCCCGCCTCGGTGTCGGACAGGCCGAGAAGGTCGCGGGCACCTTCGACCTCGCTCGGCGGCTGGCCATAGACGATTTTCGTCTCGACGTCGGCCAGCAGGCCGCGCGCCAGCCGGACCTGTTCCGAACCCTGGTCGCCGGCGGCGGCCAGATCGGAGAGGCGGTGGACCACGACCATGGTGGCCACGCCATGAGCCCGGCTGAGCTTGGCGCTGGCGCGAAGCCACCGAGCGATCGCTAAATCGGACAAAACCGCCCAGGCCTCGTCGACCACGACGATGCGGTGGATCCCATCGGCCGTTTCGAAGGCGGCCTGGAGCCAGGCCGTGGCGCACGTCATCAGGATTCCGAGGGCGGCTGAGGAGTAGACCGCGCTGAGGTCGAGCACAACGAGGGGGGCGCTCAGATCGAGGCCTGGCGTCGTTGGCCCGTCGAACATGCCGCGTAGGTCGCCCTCGACCAGGCGTCGCAGCTCGAGTGCGACCTCACGGCCGTCGGCCGCGAGCGTTCGCGCGTCGGTGTGGACCGACGCTGCGGACGCCTCGTCCGGGACCAGCAGCGCCTTCACCACCGCGGGAATGGTGCCGTACCCACCCGG
>Ga0302326_10033270_pt1 | contig 10245 bp, 11 predicted proteins | sample Palsa_T0_3_FD_202264 | JGI IMG/M metagenome (GOLD analysis project Ga0302326, IMG submission 202264) | Peat permafrost microbial communities from Stordalen Mire near Abisko, Sweden - Palsa_T0_3 | ecosystem: Environmental > Terrestrial > Soil > Palsa > Peat permafrost | place: Sweden: Abisko... | reverse complement strand
TTGTGTGAGCCGTGGTCACACTACCATCTCTGGCTTTGACAACTGCGTTCCGGTACCCCTCGCTGATCGCCGCTTCTGGTGCGGTTAGAAATCGAGTTCTTATGCAAAAACTATTCGCACTTAGCATCAATGCAGTAGCAACTTCTCTGCTATCTACAATTCTTCCGGTAGCTATCAGTGGGAAGTCCCCAAAATTCCTCTTTGCCAAAGCATCCGCGCATTCAGGCAGTAAAGTAATAAATGAACTTGACTGCGCAAGCCCATGACCACCTGCATTTGCTCCTTGAATAACAAGAATATCAGGTTTGCAGCTTTTCGCAACGTCGAGAGCCATGGCGGCGGTGCTGACTTGGATCCATATTTTCGTTTTGTCGTCGCTGGCTTTCCTGATCCCTTCTATCCAGGCAATAAGGTCTTTGGGCTCTTGAGGCGCGAACAGCCCTACTGTTACTGGCTTTAGGGGTGCGGATTGGATAACGGAGATGGCGGTTGGGAGGTCGGCTCCCTAAGCAGATGAACCAGACGCCTATTGGCAAGATACCGGCGGAGGTTCCTGGTATGGGAGGAGCCTGGGGAGCCATTGCTGTATCACTGAGGAGAGGATAGAAGAAGGAAAGGTGAGTTCCTGCACCGAGGACGCCAAGTCCTCCTGCCTGGGGGGCTAAAACTGCCAGGGATGAGGTTGCAATCAACCGCATGGGGTGCAGACGCCATGAGAGGTGTAGAGGTCCATGGGTACTGCGATTTGAGAGACGAAGTATGAATAAAAACCATCTTGGAGCAGGGCAATTCTGAGATTTGGTAAAAGCAACAAATATGAAAGGTTGGACCTAGTCTCAAAGCTGATATCTTTACAGAAGTCTCGAGAAAACTAGGGAAACCGTGAAAGCACGCCAAGACTCAAGAGGGGTGGATTTAAATGTGTGAAGAACAAAATTGTACGCCCAGGAGCTATTCACCCGAAAACATTTATCCGCCCGGGCGATTTAGGATTTATTTTCCTACCTTATCACATTCCCGAAGATTTTAAGTCCGACGTCAAAAATCAACCCCACGTTTTGTTAACTTCGGGTACACCCTCCCCTTTCCGGCTAGACCTCCCGCAGAGCCTCATTCCTTCAACTTGGCTATCCGCGTCCAGCTTCAAGCTGCGCAGGTCGATCTTGACGAAGCGCAAGCACCATCCACGCAGAGGATCTCGAATCATTTTCGAGTAGCTTGGTGAGTCGGTAATCGTGCCTTCCTATTTGAACAGCTCGCTGACCAAAAATTCTGGACAGGGACCTCGAAGTCTGCGGTCGCAAAGATGAACGCCCCGGATAGGTACGTCGCATTCGCTCTTTCCCCCTGATATCCGGCTGGCTCGGCCACTCGCGGTGGACAGGCGCAGGATCTGCATATGAAAAAGAGGTCGCGTTTTGGGAGGTAAAGAGCGTAAAAGCACCCAGTTGACGTGTTTGACAGATTCGAGTTGTTCCTGCTAGGCGAGGGCGAGAAGAAATGCTCGGAGGTTGCAGATACGCGTATGTCGTCCTAGCAGATACTCGCAGATGGAGGCCATGAGTATAGATCATGCAGAGCCTTGTGCTGACTGATACAGGCACTCCAAACAGTTCAGTGTTCACATTCAACAAGGAGGATCACACCCTTGCCAATATCCTTCGAGCGCACCTCCTGAAGGACCCTCATGTTACATTTGCTGGATACAAGAGTTGGTTTCACAACCTGAGCCTGGGTCAGGTCGCCCACTAACATGTTGTCCAGTTCCTCATCCGCTGTTTGCAACATTCGAGCTCCGAGTGCAGACCGATGGAGGAGTAAGCCCAAAGGAAGCACTGGTCAACACTTGCAAAAGCCTCGTTGGGGATCTCGAAATCTTGAGCAGAGAATTCACGAAAGAATATGAGCTACGGAAGATGGTTAGCGGGGATGCTGCGGCTACAGAGAACAAGTGATGGTTGGTTACGGGCTAGGACAAAATGGTATGAATCTGATGGAGTTAGGGACTGGAGCATTCATCGGCGTTCTTGGCAGAAGAGCATAAAGGTTCAAGCAGGATAGTGCAATTCGGTCTTTCTTCCGAACGGCTTTTCAGGAATGGTTCGTTCTGCGGAAAGTGTCGAGCAGGGGCTCACCATCCCAGTGGATCACTTCCCTTCGAATCTTTCTTGGCACTTTTCACATATTTATTGCATGCAGCTCTTGATCATGAAATTCTTATGAGCTCGTCAAGACTTGTTCAAGACTTGAATAAATCTCCAATGTCCATGAATCTGGTGGCCAAGTTATTTCTTCGAATCCCATCTCGAATAATTTCCTTCAGTGCTCAGCTCACTTTTCGACCGTAGCGAAGCGTCATTACCTAATGGAATTCACTTAGAAAGTCTTCGGATCCACTTGCCTGCTCAATTTCGCTCTCGGAGGCTCACAATCATACCTATTCCTTCATTCTGATAGTGAAGCTCACCTTCACCATCAGTCGACTTCTCAAGACTCAAATTTAGTCCATGATCCGCCCCAGTCTACGCGTCCAGCAACAAGATCTATAATTTACCTACTGGGATAGCATTCCTCTAGTCTACTATGGCAATGGTGGAGGAGAGAAAGCGCCTTGCCGTAAGCCAAAAATGCAGACGCCCTACCACCTCACCATTCGCAATATCTCTCGCGATACCAGTGCAGCAACGATTGTCAATCTGTTTAGAAAATACGCCTATGTCAAAGCTGTGATGTTGACAAGAGATGGCGCCACGGGCAAAGAGACGCTGCTTGGGTTGAGATTTGCTGATTGAGAAGGAAGCGCATGCGGCCGCAGAAGAGTTTGAGAAAGGAGAAGACTAGAGATGGAACAAAGGCTTCAAAACAGAACAAGATTGGCTTTCTTGTCGATCAATTTGGAACCGGTTGGATTCGTGTAATCGTCCAGATTTTCTTGGCGAAAGTGTGTGCGATGATCTCGACACTCTTTGTCCTGTGCACTCGTTTCCTAGAGCTCAGATGCCTTTTTCACTCCAGGCTCTGCGACCAACTCTATAAACTCCTCTGCTTCCCGTTTATCCCCTCCGCATCCAGAGCAACAAGAATATAATGACAGCTTCCAACGAGTGTGCATCATCGAAAGGCAAACCTTCGAACTGGGTCATGCGGGTCTCATATTTAATCAAGATTCAAAAATGTTCCCTGGAGACTGCAATTATGAAAGCAAAATCTACCTTAAGAAGAAGAAACAGACCTAGACTAGAACAATTCGTCGCCTGCGAGGCCGGCATTCTTCAAGTATGTCCAAATCATCAACTGGAACCAGTAACTCAAGCACAGTTGCACGCTCTGCGACGCCACCTCCTTCCTGAATCTTGATGAGCATCAAATGATGTATGACAAAGCCTTGGAGATAATCACGAGCTATTAGGATAAAAGTCGCTCCTTCAAGTGCTTCTTGCTTCTGCTGATCTAAAATCCAATTTTCCGAAACCCAATGGCTGTCCAAAGAAGAGCGAGCCCCTCCAGCCAGCCCAGGACCAAGTAGGGAAGCCTTCCCGGCGCATTGGAGGTACTTGGGGACGCCATAGGAGCGCCCAATTCAAGTCTTCAACTAGCAAGCCCCAGAAGAAACCTTTCGGGTATATAGTTTCGAGTCTTTGAAGCACACCCGCAAATGCTCTGAGAGCATCTTCAGAATATTTCATGCTTCTGTAGGCATAGAGATTCAACTTCTCACCCCAATGCTCCAGCCTCCTTGGTGGCCAATCAAGAGGAATCCTGAGAGCACCAGCCCCTGCCTGCCGCAACATCCAGGCCACAAAGCCTTCTTCGGTTGGATTGGAAGCAGGGGAAAGCCCATGGGCCCAAGACCGTGTTTCGTCGAGTGATTCGCAACATGGCATGGAAGAACGGTCAAAGTAGATCTAATGGTCACTAACGTAAAGACACCGCGGGGCTAGCAGTCCTTCCTGGAAAGTCCATGCGCGCGCACCCCAAGGGCTGGCCCAGATCTGCTGAGATAGTGTTGACATCAGGCTGACCAAGGTCTTTCCCTTGATATGGCATGTGAGCTGCGGATAATATTCTGGTCGGCTGAGTCTTGACAACCCAGCATCAGCAGAGGTACCCGAAAGAGCGATTATCGTGAGGTAGGCACCTCGGTACTTGTATACTGTATGCTCCACATCCGATCTATTTGGTTGGCCTTGTCCTGTGGATCTGACTGATCGATGCAAAGGGAATCGACCCAAATATATCTTTTGCTGAGTGTTTTAGTAAAAGATATGGCGTCTTCCAGAGTTCTCGGAAGAGGGTTGAGAATATCACCAAGCTTATAGACACCTTGCGTCACGTCACCCCATACATAGCTTAAAGCTATATAGTCGCTGTCTGGTCCAGGATATTTCACCACTTGTCTTGATTTAACATCTATGAAACGGACTTCTTCCAGATCTTTTGTCGGCACTGGAAGACAAGCTGCATCGTGACGCTTTACACATGCGTCAATCCAACTGAGGATCATCTGGACGTTGGTCTCGTGGGAATTAATTCGCCTTCCGCCAAGGGTTCGCTGGGGTCCAATATCATTTTCTACCAGACAAAGTGCATCTCCACGGTGCGCAACTATCCCGACAGGCAAGGAGATAGAACTAGGCTTAAGGACTGAAAGCAAGCAAGTGGCGTAGTCTCGCTTTTGTGGACTATCCATCTTGATCTCTAGCTCTCCGGAGACTCGACAGATTGTCCAGTCCGGGAGTATGAAGACTTCTTGTTCCAAAGAGGTGGGATTTTGAGTGAGAGCAAACAAAGAGCAGCAGACAGGACAATCGGCCCAGAATTGAATAGTCCCTGTTTTCCCGAGATTTCGAATGGACTCTTTCCCCTCTTCCACCGCTTTAGTCAGCTCAGACTGTGATTTCCACGGTGGGCGTGACTCCAGAAGCTCAATCAAGTCTAAATTCTCACACCGTGAACAAATGGCTTGATCAGCGCTGGGGAGCGCAGTCGCAAGGTCAATAGATCTTCTGGCTTGCGAGAACATCCAATCTATATTTAAAATTTTAAAAATTATATAAGTCCTTTGATTTTTAATAGAATTTTAAAAAATAAAGATTTATTTAAGTCTCTCCTAAATATTAATCCGTTTTATTTAATTAACTTTTAGCTTTTACTTTATATTGGAAAGTTATATATTATTTTCAAAATGAAGTTTTTTATTAGCAAATCGGGGAGCGATTGGGCAATCGCTCGTATTGGCAAATGGGGTGGAACAGATCTAGTGAAATAAAGCAAATGCGTGTTTTCTTTCTCTCTGTTAACAAAATATATCTTCTCTTTTCTGCCTTCACTAAACTACCAAGCCTATCTTTGACTGGGCATAAAAAGAAATCGCAAAAAGGAAGAAAATTAAATCCATAGACGCCGCCAGCAAAACAAGACTGCCCCCGCAGAGCAGTAAACAAACCCATGGATGAACTAAGGTTTGATTTCCAAAGACCCCTTTCTCGGGAGAGGGTTTGCGGGGATGGGTGTCGGGAAATCCGCCCTCCTGGGGGAGAAACCGCGTCGACGCAGTAAAGAAACGAGCCAGGTGCAAGTTTCTCTCCGTATATGGAGGAGATAGCGATTTTTTGTCGACTCTCCTAATTATTGTTAGTTATTAAGCATTTGATTTTGGTGTGAAAGTGAACTTCCCGTACACCTAGATGGGCGTGGAACTACACACGTTTTATCCGCGTACGGTTCGGCAGCAAAATTCGTTATTTAGTTATATTTAGCTGTGCGCGAGGCAAGATACTTACGCGCAAGAAAAAGGCCTTGTAATGGATAGCGTATTTCTTGAGTTCAATCATTTTGTAAGATTATGTAGAATCTCTAAGAATGTCGAACGCATTTTCCTGCTGAGGACTTGATGAGTACCGGTAGTGCAATTGCAGATAGGCATATCTCGGTTGAGGGTGATTGTGGTTAAGGGAATCGTAAGTCAAAGCAAAAATTCCACAACAATACAGGCAACTCAATCATTTGGGCCGAGAATGGATTTATTGCTCCAAATTGACGGGTTCGTGAGATGCACGCATGAGCCTCGTACTGTAAGCCCTCGGTTAAAGCCCCTGGGGCTACCAGTTTGCGTCCCTTCGTCCAGCAGCGAACTCTTTACCATTTGCTATCTATCATGAAGCCACCCTACCAGGACCCTCTCCACCAGGTATTAACTACATCAAGTCAGCAAACTGGAAAGCACCTAGGCATATACGCGCACCATGCAGATGTTGTTTCCATTCAGCAAAATCTTTGGCAGCTTGGTCTGGCCGCCCGAGTAGTCGCTGGTCCCGTTATCAGAATCCAGCCCATCTTGCACGCTATCTTGAGAACTTACAATTCTGTGACGTCTTCAAGAACCATATCTATATGCTTGTTAAATAGCTTATGGATAAAATGGACTCGCAAAATGCTTACTGACGTAGTCATCGAAGCCGAGGAGAGTGCCGCTGAATTCTACAGAGAGGTTAGGTGATGTGGATCTGGATACTAGAGTTGAGAGGCGTACCCTTGTCACCTTTCATGACGACCCAGATCTTGGAACCCACACATTTGTCAATCAGCTCTGTCTCGGAGGTCAGCAACTGAAGCTGCTAAGGGGGTTGAGATTGCTGACCGAGAGGAAGAAGTTGTGAAGTCATCTCGACGTCAACTTGTCGAGGGAATGGACTAGACTGGAAGGATATTAACTTCGAAGCATGCGTTATCTAGGACGAGTAGTTTGCTTGAGATGAGCCAGGTCCACGGTCGAGGCAAGAGGCTTTGGCGAGCTTACTGTAGAATCTGCTCGTCGTTCGTTGATGGGCTCGAAGCACGTGAGAGAAGGGGCCGAGGGAGAAATCCAAGAGATGGGAATGTACTCACAGGTAAAATCTCAAAGTGAGTAAAGCGACTTGGCTCAAATTAACTCATCGGATGACTGCTCTCTTGCATCAGGCTGTTCGTCGTCAGAGCATTAAGACTTCCAAATTCTCGTGATTTAAGAATTCTCGAGTCGAGTTTGCTCGGTTTGCACTTGCCTCGACCATTTGCGCCAAGCAACGATTGGGCCTCCCGACGCGCCTGCCTTCACTCTAGCACAAAGTCAACAAGCAGAGTCATGCTCCCTAGCAGCCATGGAACATCAACGCTGGGGAAAACTCTTCGACGACCATTTATGACAACCATGAGTTCGTTTGAAGGAACTTCGAGCCTGGCTACTGATGCCATGAGATCAACGATGTCACGAATTACGGGAGGACGTCCTGCGTAGGTTTTACTAAATATTAAGGCTCACAATGCTAATCATTGACGCTTGAATAGGTCGACCACAGCTCGTCCAAATACGAATCTGCCACTGCAGAAGATCTGGCATCCGAATCATGGAATCGTTTTTAGTCCTGGACCAGCACCAGGGTTACCTCGTCGATTGCACATGGCTACGGTGGAAGTAAAGCAGGATCTGCTCTTGCATTCAACAGTAGAAGACAATTATGTGATGGCTTCAAGAGAAATAAGTGCATTGGGCCGTCAATCTGCTCCCGAGCCAATGCTTCCCATCTCTACGAATTCACAACCTTCTCCCACACAGACCGAACCCACCACTCCTGAAGATCCAGAACAAAGCAAGCTCCCCGAGCCTTGCATCACTTTCTCGATGACCGAGTCCCTCTTCCGCGCCGCCAAAGATGCCGCCACCGGGACACCCGAGTCGTTTTGGTCACATACTCTCTATCGCGGTCCAGAATCCAAAAAACCAACCGTTCACTACTGCCGCAGTCTTGCGGCCACCGAACGTGTCATCCAATCCTACTTCATGAACAAGAAAGTAATTGGTTTTGATATTGAATGGGCACCAGAATACATAAAATATGCTAACAAAACTCCACGTACTGCTCTTTCGCTCATTCAAATCGCGAGCGAGGAACGAATTGCACTTTTCCATATTGCTCAATATCCGAAACGGGATCATGAGACAGCAGAGAATTTCGTTGCTCCTTCGTTGAGGAAAATATTGGAAGATCCCGGGGTAACGAAAGTCGGTGTTGCCATTAAAGCAGACTGTACTCGACTTCGCAAGAATCTGGGAATCAAAGCTCAAGGTCTTTTCGAACTTTCTCATCTTTACAAATTGGTGAAGTTCTCAGAAAGCAAAGACACGCACCTCATCAACAAGATGCTCGTTTCCCTCGCTACTCAGGTCAAAGAGCATCTCCACTTACCTCTTTTCAAAGGAGAGGTTCGGGGATCGGATTGGAGTCAGGCCTTAAGCATGGCTCAGATCATGTACGCAGCATCGGATAGCTATGCTGCTGTGCAACTGTATTACACGCTCGATGCGAAGAGGAATCGATTAGAACCTACGCCCCCTTTGCCCTGGCACGCGGAGCTGGATCGGCCTATTCGAGTCGCGGAAGGGATTGAGATTCCTACTGACGGCGAAGACGAACCTGAAGAGTCACCTAAATCAGTACGGAAGAAATACACTAGAGCTGTTAAAAAAGATCAAGCTGCTTCAGCAGAAGACATCGAGATGAATGAGTCAGAATCTAAGGAAACTGAAAGTGATTCCTATTCGGAATCAGCTTCCAACCCAAGCAGTTGTGCGAGCCCTCGGGATCTCGGTACCCGTGTCCGTTCGCACGTATGAACATCCCACATTGACCTTATCGGAGAAGAAATTAGCTTTCCCGCGCGGAGTCAAGAACGAGCAGAAAAGCAAGGACTGTTCAATGGCAGAAACAATCCTACGGTTCTTTGCTTCATCTCCATGACCCCAGCCAGGTCGCGGTCGGCTCTCCGAACCAGCATCACACCAGTGACGACCTCGTACCCAAGGAAGCACAATGTCTAGGATATTCTCTCAGCAATATTCAGCTCTCCCGAACCGTTTACAGTAGTAGGCTCAGTCTGGGTCCATAATAGCGGTCCGTGGATTACGTGATTGGCACTTCGTATTCACTCCATCGAGGCTGTGACATGCTTACGGAAAGTATGAATCACAATCGACACAGCATATATCAGCACACAACATAGAAATTTAATCAAACGAATGTCTTGTTAATCAAGCTACGGATTGAATAAGCATCATTCACTTCTAGGATATCTATGATTCATCCCCTCGTGGTCTCATCTTCAGACCGTAACGTATCGTGCAAAGCAAGCGCAAACAAATCTATGAAAAGGAACAGTCGTCTACCCAATTATTCCCTCCACTCTATCGACCTTGCGGTCATCAGAATAGGAAAACAACTACATGCCCAATAGTGCCTCTGCTCCGGGTTCGCTGGCAACATAGATGACATCGTGAGCATCAGTAAAACCATTGAATCTCGTAGCAGAGCACTTGGTATACGCACCCATGTTCTCGAAGTAGAGCCAATCGCCAACATCAAGGGTGTGGTCGAAGCGGATGCTTTCGGCAATGCGGTCGATACCATCGCATGTTGGGCCCCAGATAGAATACTCAATACCATCGATGGAGTCTTGAGCAGCGATGGTGTCGAAATAGGTACGCTCGCCACTTCGAAGGACCTGGGCAATTGGCCTCTGGTGATCGAACATGATGCTGGAGAAGTTGCCGTAGAGACCATCGTTCAAGTAGACCATATAGCTCTTCTCGCCGGTATCTGAGTGCTCGATCGTGCGACGAGAAATAATGTGACAAGCTAAGGTGAAAGCAGATGCAACGTAGTAGCGGCCTGGCTCACCAATGACGCTGATGTGTCCAGGGATGTATTCGTCCAAAGCCTTCCGGAGAACACCAGCCATGGCTTCGAAAGTCTCATTGCAGAATCCGCCACCAATGTCGAGAGTATGCATGAAGAAGCCGTGCTCGGCCGCTTGGTCAAAGACCTTGCGAGCGTCCTGAACTGCTTTCAAGAATGCAAGAGGATCAGAAGCGCCAGATCCAACGTGGAAGCTGACTCCAACAATATTGAGATCCAGATCCTTAGCAAGGGCTAGAAGCTCTTCGGTCGAATCCATAGCAGCTCCAAACTTGAGACTTAAGCGGCACAAGCTGGAGGAATCATCGGTGGAGATGCGCAAGAAAAGCTCAGCTCCTGGGTAGAGTTTCTTGATCTTGTAAAGCTCATCAATGTTGTCGAAGGTCATCTTCTTGACGCCTTGGCTGGCCGCGTAGCGGACATAAGAGTTCGTTTTGCATGGTTGAGCATAGATGATACGACTCGGATCAACGCCCATCATGAGGACTTGCTCGATTTCGCCTTTGGAGGCACA
>Ga0302326_10033269_pt1 | contig 10245 bp, 9 predicted proteins | sample Palsa_T0_3_FD_202264 | JGI IMG/M metagenome (GOLD analysis project Ga0302326, IMG submission 202264) | Peat permafrost microbial communities from Stordalen Mire near Abisko, Sweden - Palsa_T0_3 | ecosystem: Environmental > Terrestrial > Soil > Palsa > Peat permafrost | place: Sweden: Abisko... | reverse complement strand
CGCGTGCGAGGCGACCGCGCGCACGAGTTCCGGCGGGTAGCCACGCGCCTCGAGCTCGGTCAGCGCGTAGCGCGGATGGCCGGTCTCGAGATCCGGATAGCGCTCGTAGTCGAGGTCGTGCAGCAGGCCCGTCAGGCCCCACAGCTCGACGTCGCCGTCGAAGCGCGGGGCGTAGGCGCGCATCGCCGCCTCGACAGCCAGCATGTGGCGTCGCAGGGAGTCGGACTCGGTCCACTCGCAAAGCAGGGTCCAGGCCTGCGCGCGCGAATCTTCCGGCATGGCCATAACCCTAGCTCAGGACACCTCCGACGGACCCTCTCAGACGTCCGATCGGACACCACCGGCTACCCTGCTGTCTGGCCGCAGGACGTCGGCGTACCCCAACCGATCGAGGTCGATTCCCCTGGAGAAGTTCGTCATCGAAGGCGGCGTGCCGCTGTCCGGCACGATCACGCCAGCCGGCAATAAGAACGGCGCGCTGCCGATCATCGCGGCGTGCCTGCTCACCGACGAGGAAGTGGTGCTGTCCAACGTCCCGCGGATCTCCGACGTCGAGGCGATGCTCGAGTTGATCGCGCTGCTTGGCGCCCGCGTGGAATGGACCGGTCACCCCGGCGAGGTCAGGATCGACGCCTCCGACGTCGACAGCACGACCGTCGACGTCGCCCTGGCCGAGCGGATCCGCGCGTCGTTCCTGCTGGCGGGCCCGCTGCTGGCCCGGTTCGGCTCGGCGACGATGCCGCCGCCCGGCGGCGACGTGATCGGCCGCCGCCGGCTCGACCCCCACATCGACGCGTTCCGGCTGCTGGGTGCGTCGGTGCGCAACGAGCGCACCGAGATCCTGTTGGAGGCGCCCGCGCTGGGGCTGCGGCCGTGTGACTTCCTGATGGACGAGCCGTCGGTGATGGCGACCGAGAACGCGCTGATGGCAGCGGCGCTGACGCGGGGCACGACCGTGATCCGCAACGCGGCGTCGGAGCCCCACGTCCAGGACCTGGCGCGGATGCTGGTCGACATGGGGGCGCCGATCGATGGGATCGGCTCCAACGTGATCACCGTCCATGGACAGGCGAGCCTGCGCGGCTGCACCCACACAATCGCGCCCGATCACATCGAGATCGGTTCGTTCATGGCGCTCGCCGGCGTCACTGGCGGCGAGCTGATCGTCCAGGACACCCGCCCGGACGACCTGCGGATGATTCGCCTCGTGTTCGGCCGGCTCGGCCTGCGGACCGAGAAGCGCGGCAACGACATCATCGTGCCGGGCAACCAAGAGCTGCGGGTGCACAACGACCAGGGCGATCACATCCCCAAGGTTCAGGACGGCCCCTGGCCGGCGTTCCCGGCCGACCTGACGAGCATCGCGCTCGCGCTCGCCACCCAGGCGGAGGGCAGCGTCCTGATCCACGAGTGGATGTTCGAGAACCGCCTGTATTTCTGCGACAAGCTGGTCGGGATGGGGGCGTCGATCATGATCTGCGACCCGCACCGAGCGATCGTCAACGGACGGCGCCCACTGCACGGGTCGCGGGTGGAGTCGCCCGACATCCGCGCCGGGATGGCGATGCTGATGGCGGCCCTGTGCGCCGAAGGCGTCACCCAGATCGGCAACGTCCGGCAGATCGACCGCGGCTACGAACGGATCGACGAGCGCCTGCGTCAGCTCGGCGCCCGGATCACACGAACAGAAGACGCACCCGTCACCGCGTGAGCACGGTCGACCGCCTCGAAGGGCCCCCGGCTCCGGCGCAGGTCGACCGCATACCCAGCGGCACGCGTGACGTGCTGCCCGACGAGATGCGTGAGATCCGGGCGCTGACCGACCGGATGCACGGCGTGTTCGAGCAGGCCGGCTACGGCGAGGTCTACACGCCGGCGCTCGAATACGAGCGGACCTTCTCACGCCAGACGCTCGATCAGGCCGCCCCCGCGTACCGGATGTTCGACGAGCAGGGCAGCGTGCTCGTGCTCCGTCCCGACATGACGATCCCGATCGCGCGGCTGGTCGCGACCCGTTACAGCCACGCCGAGCCGCCGCTGCGATTCTGTTACACGTCCTACGTCTACCGGGGCGTGCGCCCGCAGCGCGGCCAGTCTCGTGAGTTCCTGCAGGCGGGGGTCGAGCTGATCGGGTCACCCGGGGCGGCCGGGACGGCCGAGATGCTGGCGGTCCTGTGCGCGGCGCTCGACGCGGCCGGGCTGCGCAACTACCGTGTCGGTCTCGGCGACTCGTCGTTATACCCGTCGCTGCTGGAGGCGTTCGACGTCAACCTGGCACGGCAGGAGCGGATCCTCGCCGAGTTGGCTGCCGGCGACTTCGTCGGCGTCGAGGAGGAGGTCGCGGGGCTTGGGCTCTCCTCGGCCGACCAGGCGATGCTGCTGCGTCTGGCGCGCACCCGCGGCGGCCCCGAGGTGCTCGACGGCCTCTCCGGCCGGCTGCACGACGCGCTCGGGGGCATGCGAGAGGTCCACCGGCTGCTGTCGCCCGAGGTCGCCGCGCGCGTGATCTTCGATCTCGGCCTGGTGCGCAATATCGGCTATTACACGGGCGCGGTGTTCCAGGTTTATGACCCCGCTTACGGGATGCCGATCGGCGCCGGCGGCCGTTACGACGAGCTGCTGGGTACGTTCGGGCGGCCGCTGCCCGCGGTCGGCTTTGCGCTCAATGTCGAGCGCCTGCATATTGCGCTGACCAGTGAAGAGCGCGCCGCGAGACGGTGATCGATGCCGATCCCGGAGTTTCCCAACCACCTCCGTATCGCGGTGCCGCGTGGCGCGCTGTTCGGCGAGACGCTCGACCTGCTGGCGCAGCTCGGGATCGACACCGGCGAGGTCCGCGCCAACGACCGCAAGCTGCTGTTCGAGGACGCGGGCATTGTCACGATGCGCCCGTCGGACGTGCCGACCTACGTTGAAGCCGGCGCCGCCGACCTCGGGATCACCGGCAAGGACGTGCTGCTGGAGCAGTCCGAGCGCGACGTCTACGAGCTGATGGACCTCGGGTTCGGGCGCTGCGAGATGGTGCTCGCCTCGGTCGCGGGCGAGGACCGCGCCGAGGAGGCGCTGCGGCGCCTGGGCGTCGTGCGGATCGCGACCAAGTACCCGAAGATCGCGACCGGCTACTTCCTGCAGACCGGGCGCCAGGCGGAGATCGTCGAGGTCAAGGGCTCGGTCGAGCTGGCGCCGCTGACCGGCCTGGCCGAGGCGATCGTCGACCTGACCGCGACCGGCACGACGCTGCGCGAGAACGGCCTGGTCATCCGCGAGCGGATCGCCGTCGCCACCGCACGGCTGATCGCCAACCCGGTCGCCCACAAGCTGCGAGCGGCGGAGATCGACGCGCTGTTGGAGCGGATCCGTGGAATCTGAGCGAGTCACGCTGTCCGGCGATCCCACGGTGCTCGCGGCCGAGCTGCGCGCGCTCGTCGCGGCACCCGAGTCGGTCGCCGATGCCGTCAGCGAGATCATCGAGCGGGTCCGCGCCTCCGGCGACGACGCGTTGCGCTATTACACGCGAGAGTTCGACACCCGCGGCGCCACACCGGCGGCGCTGCGCGTCCCGGACGCCGAGCTCGATACCGCCGTCGAGCGGCTCGACGAGGAGTTGCGCGCGGGCTTGGAGCTCGCCATCGCGAACGTCGCCAAGGTCGCCCAGGCACGGCTGGCCGCCGACAAGACCGTGACGTTCGAGGGACATGAGGTCCGGGTCCGCGAGGTTCCGCTCGACAGTGCCGGCGTCTACGCGCCGGGTGGCCGCGCCCCATACCCGTCGACGGTCGTGATGTGCACCGTCGTCGCCCACGTCGCCGGCGTGCGTGAGATCGCGGTCTGCTCGCCGCCCGGGCCCGACGGTGACGTCGATCCGGTGATCCTCGCCGCCTGCCGGCTGGCCGGCGCGTCGGTCGTCTACCGGATGGGTGGCGTCCAAGCGATCGCCGCGCTGGCGTACGGGACCGATACCGTCTCGCCGGTCGACGTGGTCGTCGGCCCCGGCAACCTGTACGTGCAGGAGGCCAAGCGCCAGGTCTACGGCCAGGTCGCGATCGACGGCTTCTACGGTCCATCGGACCTGATCGTGATCGCCACCGGCGACGACGTCGAGCCCGCGCCGGTCGCGCTGGACCTGCTGGCCCAGGCCGAGCACGGCCCGGGCACGATTGTGGTCGCGATCTCGGACTCGGACGCGCTGCTCGACGCCCTGGCGCAGCGGATCGACCAGGAGCCCGAGAGCGAGGCGATCGTGCGACTGGTGCACGTCTCGGACGCCGCGCAGGCACTCCTGATCTCCGAGGCGTTCGCGCCCGAGCACCTGCAGCTGATCGGCGCCGATGCCGAGGGGCTCGCCGCCGACGTTCGCCATGTGGGCTGCGTGCTCGTCGGCCCCGCCAGCGGCACCGCGTTCTCGGACTACGTCGCCGGCTCCAACCACGTGCTGCCGACCAATGGCGCGGCGCGCTTTGAGTCGGGGCTGTCGCCGTCGGTGTTCCGGCGGCGTTTCACCGAGGTCAGGATCGGCGACCGCGCCGCCGCTCTGGCGGCCGCCGGAGCGTCGATCGCCCGGGCCGAGGGCTTCGAACTCCACGCCCGGTCGATGGAAGCGCGCGTCGGTGACAATGAGTGACGTGGCCAGTCGCACCGCCGAGATCGAGCGCAGCACCGCCGAGACGACGATCTCGCTGCGACTTGGGCTGGACGGGAGCGGCCAGGGCGAGCGGTCGACGGGCATCGGCTTCTTCGATCACATGCTCGACCTGCTGGCCCGCCACGGCCGCATCGATCTGACCGTCGACGCGCAGGGCGATCTTCAGACCGGCGGCCATCACACCGTCGAGGACGTCGGCATCTGCCTCGGGCAGGCGCTCGACCGCGCGTTGGGCGACCGCGCCGGGATCTACCGCTATGGCCAAGCAACGGTGCCGATGGATGAGGCGCGCGCCTCGTGCGCGATCGACATCTCGGGCCGGGGGCTGTTGGTGTTCGACGCCGCCGGGCTGCCGGCCGGGGCGATCGGCGATTTCGACTACGAGCTGGCCGAGGAGTTCTTCCGCGCCGTCGCGTCCAACGCACGGTTGACGCTGCACCTGACGATCGAGGCGGGGACCAACGCCCACCATATGATCGAGGCGGCGTTCAAGGCGTTCGCGCGGGCGCTGCGCGCGGCCGTCGCGCTGGACCCGTCCGAGCACGGGATCCCGTCGACGAAGGGGACGTTGTAGATGCCGCCGCGGATCGTCGTCGTCGATTACGGGATGGGCAACCGTCGTTCGGTCGTCAAGGCGCTCGAGCATGTCGGCGCCGACGTCTCGCTGACCGGCGACCTGCAGTCGATCGCCGACGCCGACGGGCTGGTCGTGCCCGGGGTGGGCGCGTTTGGGGCGGCGATGTCGAGCCTGCGTGCGGCCGGACTCGACGAGGCGATCGTCGACGCCGCCGGGCGAGACGTGCCCGTGCTGGGGATCTGCCTCGGGATGCAACTGCTGTTCGAGCGCTCGTACGAGCTCGGGGTCAACGACGGCCTCGGGTTGATCGGCGGCGAGGTCACGCGGCTTTCCAGCGGCACATTGCGGATTCCGCATATCGGTTGGAACGAGGTGTTGTTCGCGCGTCGCTTTCGGCTCACTGTTGGCCTGCCGGGCAGCCCGGCCTTCTATCACGTGCACTCGTTCGCGGTCCGGCCGCGTGACCGCGCCGACGTGGTGGCGACCACCGAATACGGGGAGCGGTTCGCGACGATCGTCGCCTCGGGCAACGTGCTCGGAACCCAGTTTCATCCCGAGAAATCCTCGACTCACGGGCTCCAGCTGCTGCGCAACTTCGTCTCACTCTGCGACGGTGCCACGCACCCGGCGGCGACCGGGCGGGCGGGCGCATGATCCTCTATCCGGCGATCGACATCCTCGACGGCGGCGCCGTACGGCTGGCGCGCGGCGAGTTCGACCAGCGGACCCGGTATGACGCCGACCCGCTCGACGCGGCGCTGCGCTGGGTCCGCGCCGGCGCTCGCGCCCTGCACGTCGTCGATCTCGATGGCACCCGAGCCGGTGCGCCGGCCAACGTCGAGCACGTCCGGCGGATCACCGCGGCGGTCGACGTGCCGGTGCAGGTGGGCGGCGGGCTGCGCTCGAGCGAAGCGATCGACGCGGTGCTCGACGCCGGTGCGGCGAGGGTCGTGCTCGGGACCGCCGCGTTCGACGATGTCGAGTTCCTCGACTACGCGATCGCCAGCCATGGTGACCGGGTCACGGTCTCGGTCGACGCCCGTGGCGGGCTGCTGGCTGCTGACGGCTGGACCGATCAGACCGAGATCCCGGCCGAAGGTGTGATCGAGAGCCTCGCCACCCGTGGCGTGTCGCGGTTCGTCTACTCGAGCATCGACCGCGACGGGATGATGTGCGGGCCCGACCTCGACGAGGTGCGCCGGATCGCAAGCGTCGTCCGCGGCACGTTCATCTATTCCGGAGGGGTCTCGTCGGTCGCGGATCTGACGGCGCTGGCATCCCTGCGGCAGGTCAACCTGACCGGCGTGATCGTCGGCAAGGCGTTGTATGAGGGCAGCTTCGACGTGTCAGACGGGCAGGCGGCGCTCGACGCCGCGCCCGCCGGCCCGGCCCACGCCGGCGCGGCGTAATGCACTACAAGCGGGTGATCCCGTGCCTGGACGTCGACGCCGGCCGGGTCGTCAAGGGCGTCGAGTTCGTCGACCTGCGTGATGCCGGCGATCCGGTCGAGCTCGCCGCGCGCTATGACCGCGACGGCGCCGACGAGGTCGTGTTCCTCGACATCACGGCGACCTCGGACAAGCGAGGCACGGTCGTGGACCTGGCGCGACGGGCCGCCGACGAGGTGTTCGTCCCGCTGACGATCGGCGGTGGGATCCGCTCGGTCGCGGACGCCCAGGCGGTGCTCGATGCCGGGGCCGACAAGGTCTCGGTCAACTCGGCCGCGCTGCAGCGCCCCGAACTGCTTGACGAGCTCGCGGCCCGCTTCGGCGCCCAGTGCGTCGTCCTGGCGATCGACGCCAAGGCCGGTGACGCCGGCTGGGAGGCGTATCTGGCCGGTGGACGGACGCCGACCGGACGCGACGCGGTCAGCTGGGCACGGGAGGCGACCGAACGTGGCGCGGGCGAGATCCTGCTGACCAGCATGGATCGCGATGGCTCCGGATCCGGTTATGACCTGGCGCTGACGCGTGCGATCGCGGACGCGGTGGCGGTGCCCGTGATCGCCTCGGGCGGCGCCGGCAGCCTGGAGCATCTGGCGCCGGCCGTCCGGGCAGGCGCCGACGCCGTGCTGCTCGCGTCGATCCTGCACTACGGCCAGCACACCGTCGCCGAGGTGAAGGATCGGCTGGCGGCCGACGGTGTCCCGGTCAGGCGCGCGTGACAGCACGCGGCTCGGACGCCGCTGTCGGCATTAAACTTCGGTTAGTTAGGGTGTGACCGTCAGTGGCCGCGGTCAGGCGGCCTCTTCAACGTAACCGGCCGCTGCGCACGTATCGCAGTACGCGGCGGGAGGAACGCGCGGCTCATAGCAGCCGGGGCGACAGCACGTCGAGGACCGCTTCGGCCGACCACGGCCGATCCGCGCGGCGGCGGCATCCTTGAGCTCCTCGCGCATGCGATCGAGTTCCGCAGCATGCTCGGCGCAGAACCTCCGGCCTTTCTCGGCCGGGTGGTCACAGTGACTTCCACTACGACAACGCATAACGGCGAAGTCTAGCAGAGCGATGGCAGTCTCTGTCAGTGTTTCGCGGGCTTCGAGGAGTTCTTCGAGTGGGTGTGCGATCGCTTGTGCACGCGATGCTTGGCGTGATGCGTGGCGGCACGTGCCCGGTGGTGATGCGTGTGCCTACTCGACTTTGACGCGTGCTTTGATCGTGACTTGGCCCGGTGCTTGCGCTTCGCCTTGTGCTTGGGCTGCGGCTTGCGCGTCGTCTTGTGCTTCGGCTTGGCCTTGGGCTTGTGCTTGGACGGTTTGTGGACTGGCACCGGCGGGTGCTTGGGCTTTGGCGCGGCGGGCAGCATCTGATAGATCTCGCCGTAGCCGATCAGATAGATCGCGTGATAGTCGGCGATCACCGGTGTAAACGCACCGTCCTTGAACGAGAACACCTGCTGACCGGTCGCGTCGTTCAGTCCGATCGTCATCTTGGTCGCGAGATTGGCGTAGTAGACGACGTTGCCGATGACGGTTGCCGACCCGGAGATCCGTCCCTGAGCGGCATGTTTCCAGCGGATCGCCCCCGACTGGGCGTTGAAGGCATAGAAGTTCTTGTCATAGGAACCGACATATACGGTCGGCCCGACACCCTTGGGGTCGGCGACCGCCGCCGACGCGTACACATATCCGCCGGTGTGGGTGGCCCAGGCGAGCTTTCCGTTGGCGGCGCCGAACGAATACACGAACCCATCGGTGTTCCCCATGTACACCCGTCCGTACGCAACCGCCGGGGTTGTGTAGAACTGCCCGGAGCCGAATCCGAAATGAGCGCCGTCGGTGCTCGTTGCCCAGACCTGATGGCCGTTGGACGCCCTGACGGCATAGGCGCGGCCCGCGTAGTCGCCGAAGTACAGGACCCCGCCGACCAGGGCCGGACCGCCCTTGATCGCGCCCGAGGCGTGGTATGCCCAGTCCAGGTGCCCGTTGATGACGTCGCGGGCATACAGGTTGCCGGCCCCGTCCCCGTAGTAGACGGTTCGCCCGTCGATGATCGGGGAGGTTTCCGAGCCAGCGCCGACGGGGCGTCGCCAGATGATCTTGCCGGTCTTCATCGACAGTGCAAAGAACGAGCCCGACCCCGGCGAGTGCCCGTGGTCCGACAGGGTCGGCATCAGCACCTCACCCTGCTTGCCGGCGACGACCGGCGAGGCCGCCGCCAGTTCTCCGAGCTTCCGTTGCCAGATCACCTTGCCGGTCTTGACGTTGATCTCCTTGGCCGAGGCGTCATCGTCGATCAGGAACATCACCTCGTGGTAGATCACCGGCGGGAACTCCAGCAAAGCCCCGTCGTTATAGGTCCAACCGACGTGCAGCGGCGGTTTGAGGTCGGCGGCCCCGTCGAAGTCACGGGTGCGCGACTGCGTATAGCCGTACACCGGCCACTGGAAGTTGTCGATCTCCTTGGCCTTGACCTTCTTGGGCGGAGCCGTCGGTGTCGTCGGGTTGGTGAACTCGAGGTTCGGGTGTGACACGTTGTGCGGCTCTGAGGTGACGATCACCAGGACCCCGGCGACCGCCAGCGCGACGATCACGATCCCAGCCGCCAGCAGCCCGCGCCACAGCGGCCGACGCGGAATGAGCCTCGGCATGGCGAGCCATGGTAGAAGCACGAACCGCCGTCACGACCCGCTTCGCGGGCAGGCGCAATCATCCCGCGGGTGCGCGCAATCGCCTCCGATCAGCTGCTGAGCCGCCTCACGGCCAGGCCGGAGGTGGCACACCTGCTGGCGATCGTGCGGGACGGGCCGCCCACGTTCGTCGTCGGCGGCACGATCCGCGACCTGCTGCTCGGACTCAACCCGCTGGACCTTGACGTCGTCGTCGACGGTCCGTTGACCGGCATCGTGCAGGCACTCGGCCCGCCGCTGCGCGCCCATGATCAGTTCGAGACCGCGACCGTGATGCTCGGGGATCTGCGCTGCGACCTGGCGCGGTCGCGCTCGGAGACCTACCCGCGGCCGGGAGCGTTGCCGCAGTCGCGCCCCGCGCCGATCGAGCAGGATCTGCGGCGCCGTGATTTCACGGTCAACGCGATCGCGTTGGCAATCTCCGGCGACCGGGCGGGCGAGCTGCTGTCGGCGCCGAAGGCGCTCGATGATCTCGACGCCGGCCGACTGCGCGTTCTGCATCGACGCAGCTTTCGAGACGATCCGACGCGGCTGCTGCGGATGGCCCGCTACGCGTCGCGGCTCCGGTTTTCGGTTGAGGCGGGCACGTACGCGTCGGTCAGCCATGCGGTGTCGATCGCAGCTCTGGGGACGGTCGCCGCGCCGCGGGTGGGTGCCGAGTTGCGGCTGCTGGCCGCCGAGCCCGACCCGGTGGCGGCGTTGGCGGCGCTCGTGCCGTACGGGCTCGACACCGCGATCGCGCTCGGTTTCGGTCTCGACGGCCACGAGCCGACCGCGAGCGCGCTGGCCCTGCTGGGCAGCGACGGCGATCGTGGTGCACTGACGTTGGCGGTCGCCTCGCTGAGGATCGACGAGGCCGGCCGCGCCGAGTTGCTTGGCGAGCTCGGGTTCGACGCCG
>Ga0302326_10033268_pt1 | contig 10246 bp, 8 predicted proteins | sample Palsa_T0_3_FD_202264 | JGI IMG/M metagenome (GOLD analysis project Ga0302326, IMG submission 202264) | Peat permafrost microbial communities from Stordalen Mire near Abisko, Sweden - Palsa_T0_3 | ecosystem: Environmental > Terrestrial > Soil > Palsa > Peat permafrost | place: Sweden: Abisko... | reverse complement strand
GCGTTCGACCGGTGTCCAACTGCTGGTTGTTCTCGCCGGCGCTCGTCACCACCCACAATTGGTTCGTGCCCTCGTCATCCCCTGCTACCGTGCGCCGAAAGGGCCGCGCCGTGACGAATTGGCCGGCATAATTCGGTAAGAGCACGCTGCGGCCCGGCGCCGGGTTCACGGTGTAGACGAAATACGCGCCGTCGGGCGACCACCGGTAGCCCGCCAGAGTCGCGGGCGGCTTCACGTCCGTCATCTGCTCCAGCACGCCATTGCTCAAGTCCTGCACAAAGAGCTCTCCCGTGCGGGTGAAGGCGAGTTTCTTTCCATCCGGCGAGAAACGGGGCTGCCCCTCGCCCGCCTTCGTCCTGGTCAGCCGCAGCAGCGCTGTCCCGCCGCGCGTTTCCGCGATGTACAGGTCACCTTTGTAGCTGAATGCCACCCGCTTGCCGTCTTCGGAAATGTCAAAGGAGCTCAGCCCCAGTTGCGGCAGCAGATAGTTCTTCTCGTGCACATCTTGCTCTTCGTCGCTCACGTTGATCGGGTCTTTCACCCGTTCCAGATCGGTCAGCCGTGTCAGTCGCTTCTGGTCCGCGTCATAAGTGTAGAGATCCCGGAATGCGCCGCCTTTTTCGTTCCACAGAAACGCCAGCACATGTGCGCGCTTGGCCCACGTCTCCTGCGTAGGAGTCGTGCCCCACACAAACGGGCGCGTGAACAATTTGTCAAGGGCCAGCTCCTGGGCAGGAATCGTCAAGGAGCCGAGTAAGAGGAGAGCGATTAGGCGAGGCATCGGAATTGATCAGAATACCTGAATTGGGGCGGGCTTGCCCAGGGCCGGGCGCCAACTTTTTATGTGGGGCAGGTTGTCAACCTGCGGCGGGTTGGCAACTGTTGGCAACCCGCCTCTCTTGCGCCCGAGGCCCTTCGCTAGTCACGCGGGAGGCCGATTGACAATCGGCCGCAGGTTGACAACCTGCCCCACATGACCTCACTTCACTTCTTCAAACCAATCCGACACCCGCGAACCTTTTTTCTGCGCTGCGCCTTTTGGCCCGGCAGCGGGCGTTGGCGTCTCCGCGGGGCGCGCGTTTTCGTCCGTGTAAGGCGTAAGCAATGGTGGCCACATATCCGGCAGCAACAGCCAGACCGCGCGATCCGGATAGTAACGGCGCAGCTTCTGATTTTCCTCCGGCCCGAGGTCCGCCGCCCGCACGACTCGCGCCTGGTCAATCGCGGCGTCATTGTGAATCCACTCGTGAAACCGGTGCGTGCTGGCATAGCGAACGAACACGAGATGCTTGCCGGGTTGGGCGGCGAGCTGCCTATCCAAGGCGCCCCGACCCTCCGGATCGCCCGAGTTCAGATAGTCCCAAGTTTCGTAGGGGCCAAGCATCAGTCTGGCTTGCGTGCTCCCGAAAAGATGCAATCCAAGCCAAAATACGAATTGCGCCATGCACATGCCGAACAGCAATCCGGCTGCCGCGCGGCCCCATGCTACCTCACGCCATTTCCACCCCCACATCTGTTCCAGCCCGGTGAGGGCGAGCAGTAGAAACGCGGCTCCGAGCGCCGCCACAGAGTGGGCATAAAAGTACGGAGAGAAGTTGGTCCCCAGCGCGAACAACGCCACGGTGACCAGCGCCCATCGCACGTTTTTGTCCCGCGCCTTCCAGAGGCATGCGGCCAGTGCCAAATAGAGCGGAGGGTAGAGGAAGAAACGGACAAAGCGCGACCGGTATCCCAATCTCGCCCAAAAGCGCGCCGCGCTGTCGCCATCGCCATGAGCAGCCGCCTGCGCCTGGTACTCCGCTTTCTGCTCATCAGTCAGCGGATTGTGCGGCGTCGCATTGGCTTGAAACGTGAAGGTCGCGGGCACGCCGTACTGATAGCGGCTCGCCTGATCGGGCGTCTCAGCCCAGCGGCCGGTGACGGCGTGGTTATGGAAGGCGATGAGGATCGCCGCCGCGATGAGTCCCGCACACGCCCATGCCGCGGGCTTCCAATTCTGGTGCAACTTTTCCCGCCAGTTCGCCCGAACGCCCTCCCGAAACGTCCGTCCTGTCGCGCTCGGAGCTAGGTCATGCAGCTTGCTCGCGGGCGACCCAACCAAGAACATCGCCACGAACAGCACCACCGACCCAACCAGAAACACAGTTTCGAACGGCCGCGCCAATAGGTGCAAGCCCAGGCCGATTCCCACGAGCGCAGCCCAACGTGAATGCCGTGTCGCGCGCCAGCGCGGCAGGCTGCCGAACACCAGGCACCCTGCGATGCCCGCTACGGCGCCGCCCCAATAGCTGTTCATCCAGGAACTCAGCGGCCCGAATAGAGCCACCGCCAGAAGCCCACCCGCGAACGCCCACAATGGTTTCACCCATCCCCGCAGCATCCAGTAGCAGACGCCGCAGAACACGCTCTCGGTGATCAGCACCCCGACCCACGGCTCGCCGAACAGCAGTTGCCCGGCTGCCAGCACCAGTCCCTGGCCGATCGAAAAGATGGAGCTATAGGAGGGCCTCTGCAGAATAAACACGGCCTCGAAGAACTGGTGCAGCGGATGGACCGGGTTCGCCAGCCGGAAATGCGCCAGCGTGTCACCCAGCAGCAGGTAACCGAAATCATCAGCCCCGCCGGGTATGGGCACAGGATGTTCCGGAAGCAGCAACACGCGCAGCACGAAAGCCAGCGCGATGAATAGCCAAACGCACTGCCGTGTGTTAGCCGCCAGCCGCTCGAGGCGGGCGCCCAGCCACACGCGCGCAAACAGGATCGCTACCCCCGCCGCAGCCAGCACCAGCTCGGTAACGTCGGCAACGCGAAATCCGGGCGAGTTGTACAGCACCAGGTACGTTCGCGTGGCTTCGGCGAGCATGAGGGGCCAGGGGTCAGGGGTCAGGGAACAGGGGTCAGCGGCGCATCACACTGCGGCCTTCAGCACTTCCGTCGGGCTCGGGTTCCCGCGCGCCGCATACCGAATTATGCCATCTGGCCCAATCAGGTAGACACTTCGCTTGATGATCAGGCCGCTTGCGTGATAGAGGAGCGCGACACACCGTCCTCGGTCCACCAATAGCGGAAACGGGAGATTGTGGTGGCTGCGAAACCGCGCGTGGCGCGCTTGGTCCGCCGGATTTACGCCGAATGCCACGGCGTTGCGCGCTTCCAGATCCGGCCAGTGGTCCCGAAATGCACAAAGCTGTTTGGTACACACATAGGTTTCGTCGCCTGGGTAAAAGATCAGCACCACGTTCCGGCCGCGTAGCGCGCTCAGGGTCACGCTTTGTCCCGTGTCATCTGTGAGCGTAAAATCCGGCGCGAGGCTTCCCACCGGCAGCGGATTGGAAAATAAATGCAGCATGCCTCTTTATCTGATCACTGGCCTGTGACACCTTCTGCCAGAGCCGAATCCCATCGCTCCCTAACGGTCGCGGCTCGGCGAGCAGTCACACCCTGTTCCATGCGGCCCACCGAAGGCGGCGCTGACCCCTGACCACTGGCCCCTTGGTCCCTGGTCCCTGTAAACTGGAGTAGAGAGAAACTTTGAGTCACCACCATCATGTTCCCGCGGCCGGCTGGGTTCTCCGTCTGTCGCTCGCCGCAACTCTCGCCTTCACCGCCCTCGAGATCTATGCCGGGCTGCGCGCCCATAGCTTGGCCCTTCTTTCCGACGCAGGCCACAACTTCACGGATGCCTTCGCTCTGCTGCTCGCTGCCATTGGCCTCTATTTTCAAGGCCGCCCCGCGGATCAAACCAGAACCTGGGGCTACCATCGCGCCGGCGTGCTGGCGGCTTTCCTCAACGCCGTCACGCTGATCGCCATCTCCGGCTTCATCGTCTGGGAGGCCGTTCAACGGCTCCTTCGCCCGGAAGCGGTCAATGACGCGATCATGCTGTGGATTGCCCTGCTCGCCCTGGCCCTCAACGGCGGCATCATGCTTGCCCTGCGCCACAGCCAGAAGAATGATCTCAACATGCGCGCGGCTTTCGTCCACATGCTCGGCGACGCTCTCGGCGCAGTGGCGATTCTCGCGGGCGCGCTGGTGATCCATTACACCAACTGGCTACCCATTGATCCGCTGCTTTCCATCGCCCTCGCCGCGCTCATCGTGATCACCGCCTGGGGCATCACCCGCGAATCCCTGAATATTCTTCTCGAAGGTCTGCCGCGCGGCCTCACCCTCGGCGAGGTCACGTCCGCCATGAGCAAAGTAGATGGCGTCCTGGACGTCCACGATTTGCATATCTGGTGCATCGGTTCGCAAACCCGCGCACTGAGCTCGCATGTCCTGATCGACGACATGCCGCATTCGTCGAGCGACGCCATTCTGAAACGCATCAACGACACCCTTTGCGGATTCGGCATTTACCACACCACGATCCAGTTCGAACATGTGCCCTGCGTGGTTTCCGGCGAAGGGTGCCGCATGGAGCAGCGCGAACAGCCGCACTCCCACGCCGGCGAACACGGTCACCACCACCCTCATTAAAAAAACCTATGGGCCCGCAAACCCGGCTTGGTCTTTTCGCAACATTGCCGGTTTTTTCCCTGCTTCTCCATCGAAGAAACTGCATCCAAATCATTAAATGAGCACAACTGCCACCCAACAACCTTCCGCCCAAGAAGTGCAAAAGCATCGCCGCTTGTTGGGCCAATCTGATCTCTTGATTACGAGCATTGGCTTTGGCGCCTGGGCCATCGGCGGTGGCCAGTGGGAGTTTTCCTGGGGTCCGCAGGATGACCAGGAATCCATCGCCGCCATCCGCCGAGCCGTGAGCCTGGGCGTGAATTGGATTGACACCGCGGCCGTATATGGACTGGGCCATTCCGAAACAGTAGTCGGCCGCGCCTTGCGCGAGATTCCCGCGAGTGAGCGTCCTTATGTCTTCACCAAGTGCAGCATCGTCTGGGACGACAAGCGCGTTCTCAGTCACAACCTGACAGCTCAATCCATTCACGCCGAATGCGAGCAGAGCCTGCGGCGCCTCGGGGTCGGCGCCATCGATCTCTACCAGATTCATTGGGCCGGCTGGCGTGGGCGGCCCGAAAGCGCCTCGCCCGGTTCCGTCGAGGAAGCCATCGGCGCCCTCGCCGATCTCCAACGCGCGGGCAAGATCCGGCACATCGGTGTTTCCAATTTCAACGCGGGACAGTTGGAGCGAGCCGCTAAACTCGCCACCATCGCCTCGCTTCAGCCTCCGTATTCCATGCTTCGCCGTGACATCGAGGCTGAGGTCTTACCCTGGTGCCAGGCTCACAACGTCGGCGTCATTGTTTACTCGCCGATGCTCTCGGGCTTGCTCACCGGCAGCATGACGCGAGAACGCGCCGCAAGCCTGCCCGCGGACGATTGGCGCCGCCGCAATCCCGAGTTTCAAGAGCCCAAGCTCAGCCGCAATCTGGCTTTGATCGAAGAGCTTCGCGCCATTGGCGCACCCCACCACCGCTCGCCGGGTGAAGTTGCCATCGCCTGGACCCTGCGTCTTCCGGCCGTTACGGGCGCCATTGTCGGCAGCCGCAGCGCCAGTCAAATCGAAGGTGTGATTGGCGCCGCCACGTTCCGCCTCAACGAAGCGGAAATCGCCCGAATCGAGCGGGCGCTCGCCAAAGTCACGGCGGCGTGAGGGTTGCGCTCAGCCCCATGCGTCAGCTTGGGGCTATTCCGCTCCCACGCCCTAGCCCCATAGCGCTAGCTTGGGGCTGTTTCGCTCCCGTCGCAGTAGCCCCAAGCTCACGCATGGGGCTCGATAGGAGTCACAGCTAGACGGAGGGATGTATCCACGGCGCGCGGTACTTCCGCGCCAGCAGCTTGTTCGCCTCCGGATCCCCCACGACTTGACCGGCCTGCCCGTCCCATTTCAAGGAACGTCCCAGCTTCATCGAATTATTTGCCAGAATGCAGCTCGTCGTCGAAATCATCCCCTGCTCAATGTCGGCGACAGGCTTGCTGCGGTTGTCGATTGCGGCCAGAAAATCCATCATGTGATGCCGGATCGCCGGCGCCACGTTCCGCTCGAGGTCCTTCTCGGTCCGGTCTTCGGGGTATTGCTCGAACTCGTACGTAACGTCCTTGTGAACCTTTTCCCCGCCCTCGCCAATGAAGTCGTAGGAATAAACACCCGCCTTCAGCGTGCCCTTGTCCCCGTAGAAGATCGCGGACCAAGCGTAGTTCGGGTCCGGGTCCGGCGCCGTTCCCCACGTCCGGTGCTGCCAGTTCACGCGCAGCCCCGGAAACTCGAACGTCGCCACCTGGGTATCGGTGATATTCGCTTTGCTCTGCTTATCCACGAAGATGCCGCCGCTCGAATCAATGTTGCTCGGCCATCCCAGCTTCAACATCCAACGCGTCATGTCGAGCATGTGGACGCACATGTCGCCCATAATGCCGTTGCCGTATTCCATGAAGGCTCGCCAGCCACGCGGATGCACCAGCCGGTTGTAGGGCCGCATGGGCGCTGGTCCGGTCCACATTTCGTAATCCAGATACGGCGGCGGCGCTTCGTCCGGCGGATTCTCGGTCGCGCGCATGTGGTAATAGCAGCAGATATCCACGGATGCGATCCGCCCCAGCTTGCCGCTGTCGATGAAGCGCTCTTTGGCTTCCACCAGGTGCGGTGTGCTGCGCCGCTGCGTGCCGATTTGCACTACGCGCCCCAGCCTTCGCGCGGTCGCCAGCATTGCTTGGCCCTCCACGACGTCCACGCTAATCGGCTTCTGGCAATAAACGTCCGCACCCGCCTCGCATGCCGCGATCATCGTCAACGCGTGCCAGTGGTCTGGCGTCGCAACCTCGACAATATCCAGATCTTTCTCGGCGAGCATCTTCCGGTAGTCGCTGTATAGACGCGGCTTGCGTTTCGAGGCTTGCCGCGTGGCCACCAGGTCCGCCGCCTCCGCGAGCATCCGCTGGTCCACGTCGCACAGCGACACAACCTCCACCGGCGCGATCTGGATCAACCGCAGCAGGTCGCTCTTGCCGTACCATCCGGTCCCGATCAGTCCCACCCGGCGCTTCTTCGATTTGTCGAACGTCTCATTGGCGCCGCGCGCGAAGCCGCGGGATGAGGCGGCACCGAACGCAACACCAGCGGCGCCTGCTTTCAAAAAATCACGGCGATGAATCACTTGAGTTGTTGTGCTCCTTTGCTGATCCCCGATCCCGGACCCCTGACCCCTCTTTAGCTTATTCCCAGCTTCTTCTGCATCTGTTCGAGCGATACGCCCTTGGTTTCCGGATAGAAGGCCAGCACCACGAAGAACTGCACCACCATCATGGTCGAGAAGAACACGAACGGCAGGCCGTGGGAATGTCTTGCCAGCACAGGGAAGGATTGGGAAATGATCGCATTCATGAACCAGTGCGAGAAGCTTCCCAGGCTTTGCCCCTTGGCGCGCACGCGGTTGGGAAACACCTCGCCGAGGTAGACCCAAATCACGGCGCCTTGCGAGAAGGCGAACGAAGCAATGAATCCAACCAGCAGCCATACCAGTAGCTCCGGGTGCCGGCCGCTGAGGAACACCGCGGCAACGCCGGCCAGGCTGAGCGCCGTGCCCACCGATCCCACCAGCAGCAGCGTTCTGCGCCCCACTTTGTCTATGATCGACATCGCCAGCATCGTGAACAGCAGGTTTGTGCCGCCCACCGCAACCGCTTGCAAATCACCCGAGACGCGGCTGAATCCCGCCTGCATAAAAATGTCGTTCAAGTAATAAAGAACCGCGTTGATGCCCGACAACTGGTTGAACATGCCGATCGACACCGCGAGAAAAATTGGGAAAAGGTATTTTCTCGAAAACAGCGGCTCATTCGCATGCCCGTGTTCGGCGTCGATGGAGACTACTATCTCTTGCAATTCGCGCTCGTAATCCTCCTCGCCCACCGTGCGCAGCACTTCGCGCGCCTCGTCCACTCGCTGCTTCTTTACCAGCCAGCGCGGGCTCTCCGGAATGCCAAACAACATGATTAAGAAAAACGCAGCGGGCAATGCGGCTATGCCGAGCATCCAGCGCCATTCGCTCAGGCCGAAACCCATCTGCCCGATCACGTAGTTAGAGAAGTAGGCGACCAGGATTCCGAACACCACATTGAACTGGAACATTCCCACCAGCCGTCCGCGCCATTTCGAGGGCGCGATCTCGGCGATATACATCGGCCCGAGCACCGACGATCCACCAATGCCCAATCCTCCGATCACGCGAAACGCCACGAGAGAATCCCAGTTCCAGGCCAGGGCGCAGCCGAGCGCCGAGACCAGATACAGCACGGCCATGAACCGCAGGCTCAGCCGCCGGCCATATTTGTCGCCCGGAATGCCTGCCAGCATTGCCCCGATCACTGTTCCCCACACAGCGCTTGCCACGGTCCAGCCCAGCGACTTGGCGCTGAGATCGAACACCGCGGTCAGGTCGCGCGTTGTGCCGGAGATCACCGCGGTATCGAAACCGAACAGCAGACCGCCAAGAGCGGCGACAATGCTGCTCTTGATGATCGGCCCCGTGAGCGTCAGGTTGCCAGACGCGTGCGCGTCGGGCGATGAGGGAGTGGAAGGAACCATGGAACGAGCGTGCTTGACTTCCGAAGAAGCATATCAGAGCCAGGGGTCAGTCAGTGGTCAAGGGTCAGTGGTCAGGGGCCAGTGGTCAGTCCATGCGTCAGCTTGGGGCCATTTCTCTCCCGTCGCACTAGCCCCAAGCTAACGCATGGGGCTGTCCCTAACCACTGGCCACTGACCACTGTTCCGCTCACGCGCTCTGCGCTGCGCTCCAGAATTTCATCTCATCCGCCGATGGGCCGTACATGCCCGGAAACTCGACATCGTTGAGCCGTAGATACACGCCGAGCTGCGCTCTGTGGTGGATCAGATGGCTGAACACGAAATTCCGCAGAATTACATGGCGGGGATTTGAAAACACCGGCTTTCCGGCAAAGCTGAACGTCCACGTTCCAGCCAGGTTCTCGTCGCTCGCCCCGGCGATCGCTTGCCGCGCTTCCGCCACAGCCTTGTCGAACGTCCCCAGCAGCTCCGTACGGGAAGCGGCAAGGTAAGGCTGGCTTCCAGGCTGCATATCCAGCCCATCCTGATCGATTGTCGCCTTCACCCATTGCGGCAGCTCGGCAATGTGGCTCGCCAGTCTCCCCAATGTCATGGATTTCCGGTGGGGTTGGTAGCCGAACTGATTCTCCGGCACCAATTCGAGTAGCTTTCTTGTGTTCGCCGCCTCTGCCTCGAGCTCAGGCAAAAACACTTCGCGTAGTTGCATTCCAATTCTCCATTTCCGCCATTTGTGGCAAGTGGAGAGTATCATGCCCGCAAGGCGAATACAAGGCGAAAATGCACCTGCCTGCGCAACCCCTTTAGCGCGCTGGAAATAAGAATTTCAATGCCCCTGGAGCCCGCTGACCCCACGCAAACTCGTTGTGCCCGGCTCCGGCGTCGACGTGATAAACCAGGTCCTCGCCAAGCCTCCATCCCTTGGAGACCAAGGCCTGGCATAGCGCATCGACATCCTGCTCGATCCGCTGCGGATTTGCCCCTTCGGCCGTCCCAATGTCCAGCCAGATTCTCAGCGGCAGGTGCCCGCGCAACTTTTGTACACGCTGCAGAATGTCGCGATTGCCCCACCACACCGCGGGCGACATCACCGCGAGCTTCCCGAAAACCTCCCAATACTCCAACCCGAGATACAGGGTGACCAGGCCTCCGAGCGATGAGCCACCCAGTCCGGTGTCGGCCGGACCATGCAAAGTACGATAGCGGCGGTCGATGAAAGGCTTCAGCTCATCCACCAGCAGCCGGCCGTAGCGCCGCGCCAGGCCTCCGCGCCCGCGGCGGTCCCGCACCGGAGTATACTCGCCGATCCGGCGCACACCTGTGTTGTAAATGCCCACGATGATCAGCGGCTCGATCATGCCCTGGTAGATCATCTGCTCGGCGGTCTCGTCCAGACCCCATTCGTTCCCGAGGAAGGCGGTTGCCTGGTCAAACAGATTCTGGCCGTCCTGGAGATAAACGACCGGGAATCTACGCGAGGGGTCGTCGTCATAGCCAGGCGGCAAATACACAATCACATCGCGATCGGTGGGGAGGTGAGTCGAATGAAACCCCCGGTGGATATGGATGTTCCCTGTCAGTGTGTGCTGCAAGTCGTCGTCAAGTCCCCTGAACTGGTTTATTGGCGCGCTTGCCTGCGCCGCAATCGTATTGTCACAGTTTGGCATGGACCGCCTCGTAGCGCCGGCGGTCTATGCCGCCGGT
>Ga0302326_10033267_pt1 | contig 10246 bp, 13 predicted proteins | sample Palsa_T0_3_FD_202264 | JGI IMG/M metagenome (GOLD analysis project Ga0302326, IMG submission 202264) | Peat permafrost microbial communities from Stordalen Mire near Abisko, Sweden - Palsa_T0_3 | ecosystem: Environmental > Terrestrial > Soil > Palsa > Peat permafrost | place: Sweden: Abisko... | reverse complement strand
TTTGCCTGCGGCAGCACCGTGCGCGTCAGCTTGACGGTGCCACGGCCGATCGTGCGAAACAGCGGCCCCTTAGGATCATCGCGCAGGCCGGCGCCGTCGAGATAGGCGACGAGGTATTCATCAAGGTTGTGGTGGCAAGGCATCGCGTGGCGTTTGCCGCCCTTCTCGCGCAGGCGCACCCATAGCCGGCGATTCTGCGTGTAAACATCATCGACCGCCATGCCGAGCGCCGCGCCGATCCGGGCGAAGGAATAGACCATGAGCCCGATCAAAGCACGGTCGCGCAGGCCGGCATGCGTCGACACATCGATGCTGTCGAGCAAAGCCCGCGCTTCGACCGGATCGAGCACCGGGGTTTGTCCCGACGTGACGACATGGCGAGGCCCGCGCACTGTGTGCGCCGGGTTAAGCGGGATGACCTGACCGTTAACCAGCCAATCGAACAGGTGGCGGATCGCGGCGAGCCGCTGCTTGACGCTTGGCGCGGCCAGCTCGTGCGTCGCAGCCTCGATCCACGTGCTGACGTGTAACGGCTGAACGTGGACGATCGACGATACGCCGACATTCGAGCACCAGGCTAAGAATTCCTGCGCCGCGCGGTAATAGGCCCGCCGCGTGTGCGGATTGCGGATGTTGGCGGCGAAGAATTCGAGGTAGCGCATCGAGGCGCGCTCGCCGGCGGCGGCAACGAGCGCCGGCAGGGAGGACGAGCCGATCGGGATGAGTTGGTTCATAGCGTCAGACCATCGCCGCCAGCTCGGCCAGGTCGACAAATTTCACGCCGAAGGCAGACGTAAGCCAAGCTCGGTTTGCCTCGTCTAAAACAGACGGTTCGCCACCTGTGCTTTTACCCTTGTCCCCGCGTCTATCCCCTCTCGACAAGTAGATTAGACGTGCCTACCATATCCGCACAGTCTGACGATGATCGCTCTATCTGGGAGCCGGTCATGAGTTGTTGGGCATTCGCGGAGTGGAGACGAGCCGTGCGGGTTTCTGATCATGTCGAGAAGACCGTTGTTTTTCTCGGTCGCAGAACACCATTCGATCAATTTATACCTTACGGTACGGCGTTCCTTGGCGGAAACATAATGGATAGCGAGCTTTTTCAAACGATAATTACCGCTCGCCATGTGATCGATTTATTTGGAGACAATGATATTCATATTCGTATAAATAAACTAGATGGCAGCTTTCATACGGAAACTACCAAAAAACAATGGTGGTATAGTCCAGTAGCAGATGCTGATTTAGCTATTTGTCCAGGTCGCTTTCACCCGAGTCAATTTGATATACTACACGTTGATCTTGATCATATTGTTGATAGTACGAATATTTCGGAATTAGAGATCGGATTAGGAGAAGATATATTTATCTGCGGGATGTATTTATCTCGCATCGGCGAGAGTCGAAACCTTCCTATTGTGCGAAGCGGTACAATCGCGGCAATGCCTAGCGAAAGAATAAGAACTAGCTACGGGTATCATCACGCTTTCTTGATAGAAGCAAGATCAACCGGTGGTCTGAGCGGTTCTCCGTGTTTTTTCCAATTACCGCCATTTCGATTTGTTAATGCGAATTTACGTACTGCCGCAAATAGATTTGCACAATACTTTATGGGAATGGTGTTAGGTCACAACAAATTGACATTCCCACCTGAAGTTATCCCATTTTTACCACCTGATGAACGAAGTGACGAAGAAAAGAAAGAGGATGAAGTAGAGCGATCCCTTCCGCTTAATACGGGTATCGCGATTGTTCTTCCAGCATCGTATATATTAGAGGCGGTTACTGATGGAGATTTCGTGCAAATGCGGAGAGAAGCTATCGAGCGGCGACGCCGACGAAGCGGCTATACGCCAGATTCGTCTATTCCGGTCGTCGGCCCGGAGAGCGAGCCGACATCCATTCCGGTAGGGGACGATCAGAACCCGAATAACCGAGAGGATTTCACGGCTCTTGTAAGCGTGGCCTCGAAACGGAAACCAAAAGGTGATCGAACATAAGCCAGTGCGAGTGTCGCATATTTCGCCGATAGGTAAATTCGGCCACGTACTTCCAAAGATGCTTGCCTGAGACGTAAGTGTGCGTGCCAGCAATGGCGCGCTTGAACAAGCTCCAATGTCCCTCAATCGTATTCGTATGATGCTCGCCGCGTACCCATTCTTCGCTGCTGTGATTGACGGTGCCGTGCTTGTAGGGACTGTGCGCTAGCATCCCGTAGGCGCGCCATTCGTCGGTGCTGATCGTCGATCCTGGTGCGATGTTGCCTGCGATAATCGGGGCCAGCGTACGCGCTGAAGTGTCGGGGATAGGGCCAGCCCGAAGACGTCCATCAGCGCGCTCGACCATTCCGAATACGATTGCCTTGTTCGATCCCTTCTCGCGGCGATTATCGCGCTTCTGATAGCCGCCGATCCACGTCTCATCGATTTCAATATGACCCGACAGCAATCCTTGATCGTCGGCGGCAGCCATCAGCTTGCGAAGCTCGTGTGCCATCCGCCAGGCGCACTTGTAGGTAACGCCTAGTTGCCGTTCTAACTCCTTCGCCGCGACGCCATGACGGGTGCTAGTCATTAGATACATCGCGAAAAACCACTTGGTCAGGTTCGTCCGCGACTTCTCAAACGGGGTGCCGACGCAAGGGTAGATGTGATGACCGCAATGCTGGCAGGCATAGGCGCGTCGCTTGGTGATTCGATGAAACTTGCTGTCCGCGCCGCAAGCTGGACACGAGAACTCGGTGCCGCCGTATTGCTCCTTCATGATCCGGTCGAGGCACGATCCGTCGCTGGGATATTCGGCTTGGAACTGTTTGAAGGTGTACTTGCTCATCGGGATCGCCCTTGCTATCTAGGGATAGTATGCCCGATGTCGTACTTGTTGTAAAGGGATAAACGCGTATCATTCGTCTTTCGAAGGCGAAAGGCCCAACTGATCGCCCCTACTCGGTCCGCGGCACAATCTGCAGCCGCTGCGCTGCCGCGGCGGCCAGAAAGCGTTCGCGGATCTGGCGGAAGAGTGACGGCGGTAGAGGCCCGTACTCGAACCGTTCGGGCTCTTCGCGACTGACTGCTCGCAGATCGGGACCCGGCCAGACAAAGCGGTTGACCTCGTTCACGAGTGCCCAGGAACGGGCTTCGTCAAGGCCGAGACGGTGCTTGACCGCCGGGGGTATCTCCACGGCATCGGACGGGTCCTGCGGCGCGCTGTGCGTGATGGGGAGCACGGTCACGACCGTCCTTCCGCCGTCGTCGCCGGTTACCAGGATAATCGCGCAGGGCCGGTCCTTGACCCCCTCTTCGCGCTCTTGCCGATACTCCGATTGCCACAGGTACGAGTAGCTGATGACGAGGCCGGGCTCGGGTATCGGGAATGGCACATCCTACCTATTCGAGTTCTTTGTCGAGATGCGCGTGCCGCGGATCCATTTCCGACTTCGCAATCGCGGCAAGGTCTTCGTCGCTCAAATCCCCTGCCCTCAGCACCTCGCGGTCACGGCGCTTGAGCCTGCGGTATTCGTCGACCGACAGCATCACCAGGCGCTCGCGGCCGTTGCGGGTGATCGCCACGGGCTGCGTCAGGGCTTCGTCCTGATAGCGGCCGAAATGCTGCTGAAACTCGGACGCGGTTACCGTAATCATCGCCATAAAACCTCCAACTTATCTATTTTATCGATTATACCTGAAATCTGGGTAAAATCAAGCAATGCCTGCTTTTGGACCTCCGGGTGCGGGTCATCCGCACCCTTGCCCTTCGGCGAGAACGGGGCGAGCTCGGTCACGGGAGGGTCCGGACGGCGCGCAGCGCTGTTTGGATGCCCTTGACCGAGACGGGGCGGAGCCCCGGCACTCTCCCTCCGAAGCGGGTAAATGCTGCCGTAATTACCAGGAACCCGCCGACCTAGCGCTACGTTTCAATGAGACGATGGAGCATTCAGGGTCACACCCCGCTCGCGCGGAGCATTACCGCACGAAAGCCCGTGTGCTCCGACAAATGGCGGCCTCGGAAGTGAGCGGGGCGCTTCGCGTTCAGTTGACCGACCTTGCGTTTCAATACGAGCAATTGGCCGTCAGCATCGAAAGGCCAAACAGCCCTACCCGACAAAATTCAGACTGACCCACTACCGATGGCCGAGATCCATTGACGACCGCCCGTCGCCGCCCGAAAGTGGGAGTTCCTTTGCCCGGGACGCTGACGTGAGCAACAGAGACAGAGATTTTCGCCCGTCCCGCCGCCGTGATTTTGCCGACGACGATAACGACCAGCCGCCGGCCCGCAATTTCGGATACGCGCCGCCGCGCGGCCCTCAGTTCGACAGCCCCTCCGGCCCAACCGTCCAGGCGACCGTCAAGTGGTACAACCCCCTGAAAGGGTTTGGCTTTGTCGAGCTCGCGAATGGCTCGGGCGACGCGTTTCTGCACGTGAGCGTGGTCGAGCGCGGCGGCCACGCCAGCGTGGCGCCCGGCGCGACGCTTGAGGTGCGCGCGGGCCCGGGTCCGAAGGGACAGCAGGTCACCGAGATCCTGAGCGTGGACGCCAGCACGGCGTTGCAGGAGCAGCCCCGGCGCCCTCGGCCGGAACGCCCCGATTATCCCCGGGCCGACCGCCCCACGGTCGAGGAGCTCGGCACGGTGAAGTGGTACAACGCCACCAAGGGGTTTGGGTTCGTCGCCGCGGATCGTGGCGGCAAGGATATCTTCGTGCACGCCTCGGCGCTGGAACGCACCGGGATCATGGGCCTGGCGGAGGGCCAGCGCGTCGCCGTCGATGTCGCTGACGGTCAGAAGGGACCAGAGGCGGTAAACCTGCGGCTGGCCTGAACGCCGGACAGTCATTACCGGTCGATGGCAGGGGACTATCCGAGCGAAGATTTTTCAATCTACGAGGAGGGAGAACTCCTCAGGGTCACCCACCTGCAAACGGGCATGGAGATCGTGACGGTTCGGGTTCCCGGCAAACACCTCGCCGTGTCAGCCGCGTTTACCATCGAGACCGAGGGCACCAGCCATCGCCCCCAGGAGGTCGCTCAAGCCGCACTCCGGCATCTTCGTGTCTGGCTGATCCGAAGGCACGAGCAGGGCCAAGGACGGGGCTGGAGATAGCCGCAGGGCGTCATTCTTCGGCCCGGGCGGCCCCGCTGGGGCCGTTCGGGCCGTGTCGCCGAGGCTCCGCTTCAGGAGCGCCGGCGGCCAAGCGCAAGGTGGGACACACTATGAAAGCTAAGAGTGCACCAAATGACTTTCCCATCGTTTGCGTGGGCGGTTCGGCCGGCGGCCTCGACGCCTACACCCGGTTACTACGGCATCTGCCGGCCGACCTGGGCGTCGGCATCATCATTGTTAATCACTTGCGGACGACAGCGACGCTGCTCCACGAGATTCTCCCGCGCTACACAAAGATGCCGGTTGAACTGATCACGGAGGGATTACACATCCAGCCCGACCGCGTATTCATCATCCCGCCCCGGCGCGATTTGCACGTTCTTGATGGCGAGTTTCATCTGCGGCCGATCTCAAAGCCCAGGGGTTGGCCCGACGTAATTACCGTCTTCCTGCGCTCCCTTACCCTGCACTGGAGCGGCAAACTCATCGCGGTCATCGTCTCTGGCTACGATGGCGACGGGGCAGCGGCGCTCGGCGGCATAAAAGAAGTCGGGGGCATTACCATCGCGCAGAAACTCGACACAGCCGGGCACCCGGATATGCCTGAGAGCGCGATAGAAAGTGGATGGATAGACTTTGTCCTTTCACCTGAGGATATCGCTCAGCAAATAATAGAAATTGCGCACGCGAACGCCTAGTCATCCACTAATCGATAATTGTCCAGACGACCGCGTTAGCAGCCATTATCGGGCCGGAGGTCGACCGCGACTTCTACCTCGTTACCCAACCGCCCGCCCCGACAGACGCACAATCTTTTGAAGCTTGGTCTCTTTCATGCCCTACTATCCGGCATGGCGGGCTTCGACCAAAAACCCGGCGTCAAGACGGGTAACTTTCGGAGCGTGCGAGCGGCGACATCGCGGAGGCCGCCATGCGGGCAGGTGAGACGGAGCTGCAGATGTGCGTCCGGCATGTGGTGGAGCAGGAAACCCGCATTACCCGGCAGGCAGCCCTCATTGAACGCCTTCGGCAAACTCGAAGCGGCCTATTAGATGATGCGCTCCGACTGCTGGCCTCGATGCAAGACCTGTTCGAAACGATGCGTGCTCACGTAGCGAGGCTTTGAAATTAGGGAACTGAGCCGAATTAAAGAGATACAAGGACGCTTCTCTTAGCTTGGCCGCGCCCACCTGTTCGAATTTTCGGGTCGTCTCCCTGCGGGACCGGGCCCTACTCGCCGAGGCTCCCCGAGCCCCGGCTTGCGCCGGGTCTCGGCCTTCCGGTCACGACCCTGACGCCGGCGCTGTCTGCGCCGCAATCATCCGTCAGCAAGCCGCAGCTAGCGCAATGGTTTAGTTCGGAAGGTTAAGATATTCACAGGCCCCACTGACGAGACGATGACACCGTAAATTTCCTCATTGTTACAGTCAGTTCATACTTGCTTTCTGATTTCCGGTTTAGTCTCAATAGAATAGCAAGAATGCACAGTTTTTGTGCATGCCCCAAACCCTCTTGGTCTGCTTATCGCTTGGCGTTTTCTCCGCTGAGTTGTCCACCGAATCTGTGAGTTGATCCGGCGCGGCCGCACGACGATTACGCGCGGGCTGCGGCTGACGCCGCGAGCGCGGGCGGCGGTGCGCTCCCATCGCGATCGCCCGGCAGCGCGAGCATCCTTTCCCGGTCGCCCGACGCTTATAACCCGGGTCCATAGGGCGGATGGATACCGTCATCATCCCAGCTATCCTCCTCTTCTTGCTGCCTGCGCCTCGCGTCTTCCTCTTCTTCCTCCCGCTGCCTTCGTTCCTCCTCCTCGCGGATCGCGTCTTCCTCCGCTTCGTCGTCCTCTCTTTGTCTTCGTTGCCTTTCGCGCTCGTCGTCATCGTCTAGAGCATCATCGTCGTCGTCCTCATCCGGGTCGTCCTCATCGCGGCTATCGTCCTCATCCTCGTCATCGGGTTCGTCGTCGTCCGCTTCCCCGTAATCAACCTCTTCAGGGGCGTTTTCATCGCTGGCCGGCGGCCGAGGGTTCTGAGACGGGTCTGTCATCGGGATTCCCTTTCTGACCATCGGGATTTCGGGGATTTGCGATCGTGGCTCTTGCTACCGGTCGGTGTTATGCGGCCGTCGACAGTCGCCGGACCGCGTGAGGCAATAGTGCCGGTCGCCAGGCGGCGCAAAGCCGAAGCGGCTTCGCTCTAGCATAGGCAGACCGCCCGGCTCTTCATTTGTCTTTTCCGGGGACGGCATAGCGCAAAACAGGCTCTCCATTTTGACGGCTAGATGGCGACCCTTTGCCCGCCGCGCAATATCGTGCGTCTCCCTTCGGGACCGGGTCCTACTCACCGCCTTCGCTGCGCGCGCGGTTCCCCGAGCCCCGCTCCGCTAAAGCTACGCAGGGTCTCGGCCGTTCGGTGACGCCCCCTGACGCAGAGGCAGCAGCTGCACCGCGAGGACGGGCGGTGCCCCCGGCACCTGCAATAGCATCCGATCTCTCCCAAGCTGCAGGGCATCCCCCTTATGAGACCGGGCGGGGTCGTAGCCACCGTCTCTAAACTCACGGCCTTTTCGGCTTGACCGCCGCGATCATTTTTGTAAATAATACGAAATGCAAATACCTGTTGAGCTAAGCGATCCAATCTTCTCCACCGCCGAGGCTGTCGAGCTGACCTTCGCCCGCGACTACGTCTATTTCGCCAACATAATCCGGCTGGTGCCGGTTGGATTTCGCAAGCACCCTCGCGCCCGTCGGCAATTTTCGATCAGCGATTTAATCACGCTGCGCATCATCAACGGGCTGTCGCAGTACCTGCCAGTCGAGGCTGCCGGTAATATCGCACTAGGCCTTGGGCCTTATATCGCCGAGATCGCGGCGCTCGACGCCCTGCCGCCGGTCAAACAACAGCGGTTTGTGACCTTCACAGCCTTTGGCGATGTCACATTTGGCGACGATCCCGAGGAGCCCGTGGCCGGAGCAAATCTTGCGCACTCGATAGGCCCCTGGCCTGTTGTTGTGCTGCCCATCGAGGCAACGATCCGGGCTACGGTCTCCGATTGCGTCGAACACCTTCGGAGCAAGGCGCATGACTGAGCGCCCGCTGAGATTTCGACAGCATGACCTAACGCGCGCCCTCCGTGCCGCGCGGGCGGCCGGGCTTGAGGTCTCCGGGTACGAGATCGATCCTGTTAGTGGCAAAATTACGATTAACACGGGCATCGCTGCGGCTGCCCAAGAGGACGCGTTCAAGAAATGGAAGGTAGGCCATGCGGATGAGGCTTAAGGGGCTAAATTCAGCGACCAAGCGCCTCGCCGATGGCAGCCGAGTCCGCTACTATTACGCTTGGCGCGGCGGCCCAAAGTTAGAAGGCAAGCCCGGATCACCGGAATTCATCGCAAGTTACAACGCTGCGGTCGCGCGGAAAGTTAGGCCCGTTAAGGATGTCTTGCTCAGCGTGCTGCAGGGCTATCAGCAGTCGCAGGAATTCCTAGGTCTCTCCGACCGCACTCGCGCGGACTACATAGGCAAGATCAGGCTCATCGAAAAAAAGTTCGCCGACTTCCCGACATCGTTGCTCACCGATCGGCGCAGCCGTGGCGAATTCTTGGCTTGGAGAGACAAGCTCGCGCTCAGCTCTCGCCGACAAGCTGACTACGCATGGACCGTCTTAGCCCGCATTCTAAGCTGGGGCTACGACCGCGGCTTGGTGGCGGCCAATCCATGCGAGAAAGGTGGCCGGCTCTATCGCGGGACCCGTGCGGATCGGGTTTGGTCGGATTGCGACGAGGCCGTCTTCTTGGCCAAAGCCCCGCCTCACCTTCACTTGCCGCTCACTTTGGCCCTATGGACAGGCCAGCGCCAAGGAGACCTATTACGGCTCGCGTGGAGCGCCTATGACGGAGAGACGATCCGGCTGAGCCAATCCAAGACCAAGGCGCGGGTGACGATCCCTGTAGGGGCGCCGCTCAAGGCCGCGCTCGATGCTGCGCCCACGCACGGCCCGCTGATCCTTACCAGCACCGATCGGCGACCCTGGACGGAAAACGGATTTCGCTCATCCTGGCGCAAGGCGTGCGCCGCCGCCGGCATCGTCGGCCTTACGTTCCACGATTTGCGTGGCACCGCCGTAACCCGCCTCGCCCTCGCGGGATGTACCGAGGCCGAGATTGCAACCATCACCGGCCATAGTCTGCGAGACGTGGCCGCGATCCTTGATGCGCACTACTTGCATCGTGACCCGGCGCTTGCCCGAAGCGCCATTTCCAAGCTCGAAAAGAGAACAAATTTTTCAAACCGACCATCAAACCGACGATAGATGTTCTCAACAAGAACACCATATTCTTCAACGAAATCAAGTGGCTGGGGGACTAGGATTCGAACCTAGACTGGCGGAGTCAGAGTCCGCTGTCCTACCGTTAGACGATCCCCCACCAGCTGGGGTCATGGCGCAGCCGCAGCCGCCGCCACGCGGCGGCTCTGATATCACAGCCGGCCCTGGTTTAATAGCGGGCTTGGGTCGCCGCGGCCTCTGCGTTTTGGCTTGAGTCGCGTTGTGCGCTACGATCAGGCGATGTTGAACAGGGTGGCGGGCAATGGCCGGTGATCGCGGCGCAAAGCTGCATTCGGCCGGTGCCGCGACGGGGGAGCCGCGTCCGGTGTCGAGCGCGCCGGCCGGGGCCGTGGCTCGCGAGGTCGCGCCGAACTTCGCGGCACTTGATCTCGGCACCAATAATTGCCGGTTGCTGATCGCCCGTCCGACGGCAGGCGGGTTTCGCGTGGTCGATGCGTTTTCGCGGATTGTTCGGCTCGGCGAAGGACTCGAGGCGAGCGGCGCGTTGTCCGAGGCGGCGATGGCGCGCACCCTCGACGCGCTCAAGGTATGTGCCGGAAAGATCGCTCAGCGCCGCGTCGCCGCCGGTCGCGCGGTCGCCACCGAGGCTTGCCGACGCGCTATCAATTGCAGCGGATTTCTCGAGTGCGTGCGCGAGGAAACCGGCATCGAACTCGAAATTATCTCAACCGCGGAAGAAGCGCGCCTGGTCGTCTCCGGCTGCGCACCGCTGCTTCAGTCGCAAACGCCCTACGCCATTGTTTTCGATATCGGCGGCGGCTCGACCGAGATCGTCTGGCTGCGCCAAGGACGCC
>Ga0302326_10033266_pt1 | contig 10246 bp, 6 predicted proteins | sample Palsa_T0_3_FD_202264 | JGI IMG/M metagenome (GOLD analysis project Ga0302326, IMG submission 202264) | Peat permafrost microbial communities from Stordalen Mire near Abisko, Sweden - Palsa_T0_3 | ecosystem: Environmental > Terrestrial > Soil > Palsa > Peat permafrost | place: Sweden: Abisko... | reverse complement strand
ATGAATGCCGCCTACGCCACCGATTTGTTGAAAACATTGATGACCAGCGCCGTGACGCTGGCCGCGCCCATCCTGCTGACGGCCATGATCATCGGACTCGCCGTAAGCCTGTTCCAATCTGTCACCTCCATTCAGGAACAAACCCTGACCTTTGTCCCCAAAGCCCTGGCCATCGTCGCGCTGTTGATCCTGCTGATGCCCTGGATGCTCCGCACGCTGGTGGAATTCGCCGCCGGCATGATCGGAAGGATGCCTCAAATGGTGCAATGACCACCATCCATGAACAACCTTACAAACTGGCTGATGGTCTTCTTGCGCGCCAGTTCAATGCTGGCGGTGTTTCCCATTTTTTCGGCCCGTAATTTTCCTGTCCAACTGCGTCTGGCGCTGGGAGGGTTGCTGGCGGTCATGGTCGCCGCCACGTTGCCTGCGGGCGCGGTCCCGGCGGCCGATTTCTGGGGATTAGCCGGTCAGATGGCCGCCGAAGTGGGGATTGGATTGACGATCGGTTTTGCCTGCCGGATGGTTTTCTTTTCCCTTGAGATCGCGGGCAGCGTCATCAGCGCGGAAATCGGCCTGTCCATGCCTCCGGGGATCAATCCTCTGGAAGAAGCGCCCATGACCACCACGGCCTCCATTCTTTACTACCTTGCGGCCATGCTTTGGTTGAGCATGGACATGCACCACTGGATGATCATCGGCTTGCAGAAGACCTATAATTACGTGCCCATTGGCGCCGCCCATCTTTCCCAGGCGTTGGTGACGGACATGATCGCGCGCACCGGCGGCATTTTCGCCATTGCTTTGCAAATGGCCGCCCCATTGCTGGCTGTTTCGTTTATTATTTCGCTCGTCTTCGCCGTGCTGGGCCGGGCGGTGCCGCAAATGAATGTGTTCTCCGAGAGCTTTGCCGTGCGGCCGCTGGTCGGTTTGAGCGTGTTTGGGCTGACGTTGGACTTGATGTCGCAGCACATCATGAATTATCTGCGCCACTTGCCCGAGGACATGCTGCGAGTGGCCCAGGCATTACACTGAATCTGCCATGAGCGATCAAGCCGGCGAAAAAACAGAGAAGCCCACAGGCAAACGCCTGGAAGAGGCGATCAATAAAGGGCAAATCGCCCGCAGCCCGGAAGTGCAGACAGTGTTTGTTCTGGGCGGCGCGTTGATGGCGCTGGGGATGACTGGCCGGGAGATGTGGCGCACGATGGGTGAATCCTGCATTTCCACTTTCAGCCATTTGCACGATACTCCTCTCACCTTGGACGCGATGCAGGGTTACACGCTGACGGGCGCCATGGTGCTTGGCCATTGCGTCTGGCCCGTCATGGCCGCAACGATCACGGGCGGCTTGCTGGCTGGGGGTCTGCAAACGCGCTTTCGCACCTCCTCCGAGGCGTTGACCATCAACTGGACACGATTGAATCCTGTAGAAGGCTTGAAGCGGCTTTTTTCCGTCCGTTCCTCCGTGGCCACCGGCCTGGGCATCGTCAAGCTCTCGGTCATCATTATTCTCTGCTACAACGTCATCATGAATGTGTTGAGCGATCCGATTTTCTATACATCGGTCGATGTGGCAAGGATTGCCGCGTTCATGGCAGAATCTTCCTTCAGAATCATTCTGCAAGTGGGGATGTCGCTCATAGTTCTTGGGGCCGCTGATTACGGCTACAAATTCTGGCAGAACAATGAGGACCTCAAAATGACCAAGGAGGAGGTCAAGGACGAAGCCAAGAACGCCGAAGGCGACCCCACCATGAAGGGACGGATTCGCCGCCGCCGGATGACCATGAGCAAACGAAAGATGCTTGCGGAAGTGCCTAAGGCAGATGTGGTTGTGGTGAATCCCACTCATTACGCAGTGGCGCTGCGTTATGACCGCAAGACGATGAAGGCCCCCAAAATCGTGGCCAAAGGCATCCGCTTCAATGCGCTCCAAATCCGGCAGATTGCCGAGGAGCACCAGGTTCCCATTATCGAAAACAAGCCCCTGGCCCAACTCATGTTCAAATATGGCAGGGTGGGTGGCGAGATTCCTGCTGAGTTATATGCGGCCGTGGCCGAAATACTGGCTTGGGTCTATCGCGTCAATGCCTACCGGTATTACCGCGAACAGAGCACGTAATGGTCTTAAAATGCAATGGCACCGATAAAACCAGGCAAATCAAAGTTGTCACACCTCTTCAAGAATGGCGATATCATTCTCATTGGAGGATTGTTCGGCACGATTCTGCTCATGATCCTGCCAGTGCATCCGATGATTCTCGATGGGTTGCTGGCCATCAGCATTGCGCTCTCGCTGCTCATTTTGCTGTCCATCCTTTACGTCAAGGAACCGGCCGAATTCACCGGATTTCCAACCCTGTTGCTCTTCGTCACGCTCTTCCGACTGTCACTCAACATCGCTTCGACGCGATTGATCCTGCTGGACGGTTATGCCGGACACATCATTGAAACGTTCGGCAACTTTGTCGTCCACGGCAATTATGTCGTGGGTCTGGTTATCTTCTTGATTCTGGTCCTGATCAATTTCATCGTCATCACCAAGGGTGCCGGGCGCATCGCTGAAGTGGCGGCCCGCTTCACCCTGGATGCCATGCCCGGAAAACAGATGGCCATCGACGCCGAACTCAATGCCGGCATGATCAAGGAACCCGAAGCCCGCGCCCGCCGGCGGGCCGTCGAACAGGAAGCGGACTTTTACGGAGCGATGGACGGGGCCAGCAAATTCGTCCGAGGCGACGCCATTGCCGCCATTCTCATCACGCTGATCAACGTGCTGGGCGGTTTCGCCATCGGCATCATGCAAAAGGGGATGACCGTCCAGGAGGCGCTGCAACGCTTCACCCTCCTGTCCATCGGTGACGGCTTGGTTTCGCAAATCCCGGCGCTAATCACTTCCACCGCTGCCGGCATTCTAGTCACGCGGGCCGCAGCCAAGGAGGAATTGGGCAAGGAGTTGACCAAGCAACTCCTCTCCTATCCCAAGGTGATGGCCAATCTGACGGTCATGCTGGTAGTTTTCGCGCTGGTGCCCGGTTTGCCAATGTTTCCCTTTCTGGTGCTGGCCTCCTTGTCCGGCTTCCTGGCCTACAATCTAAGAGGGGAACAACCGGCCGCCAAATCCTCCGGTGTTGCGGAAACTCCGAGCGAAACGACGGCCAAAGGCGCGGCCGCATCGCCGGACAAATTGGAAACACTGCTGAACCTCGATGCGCTGCAAATCGAACTGGGCTACGGCTTGATCAGCCTGGCCGACGCACGCAAGGGCGGTGATTTGCTGGAACGCGTCACCGGTGTGCGCAAGACCTTCGCCCAAGAGATGGGGGTTATCATCCCGCCCATCCGTCTGCGCGACAATTTACAACTGGAAGCCAACCGGTATCGCTTCCTGCTCAAAGGCAACTCGATCGTGGAAGGCGAGTTGATGCCCGGCCATTGGCTGGCCATGAACGCCTCCAACAGCAAAGTCGTGCTCAAGGGCATGCCTACAGTCGAACCGGTCTTCAAGCTTCCGGCCACCTGGATTGCCGATTCCGAACGTAAAAATGCCGAGGCCAGTGGTTACACGGTGGTCGATGCCCCGTCGGTCCTGGTGACGCATCTTTCCGAGACTGTCAAACGCACTTGCCACGAAATTCTGAGCCGGCAGGACGTGCAGAACCTGTTGGACAATCTCAAAGCGACCAATCCCACTGTCGTTTCCGAATTAATTCCCAGCCAGTTAAACGTCGGCCAGGTGCAGCGCATCCTGCAAAACCTGCTGGCCGAAGGCGTTTCCATCCGCAATCTGGCGGGCATTTTGGAAAAAGTGAGCGATTACACCAGCGCGACCAAGAATCCGGACGAGCTTTCCGAGCACGCCCGCCGCAGCCTTGGTTCACAAATCATCAAGCCGTATCAAAGCGACAAAGGCGGTTTGCAGGCCATCACGCTGGACCCGCGCCTGGAACAGCAGATCGCCCAGGGCGTGCGCCAGTCGCCGACGGAAATCTCGCTCACCATGGAGCCGAAGCTGGCGCGGCACGTCCTGGACTCTTTATCACAGCGCGTGCAGCAACTTCTGAGCGCGGGCCAGCCGCCGGTGGTGTTGTGCGCCCCGCAAATTCGCCTGGCTTTTCGGCGCTTCTTTGAAACGACGTTCTCCGAATTGACCGTGCTGGCCTACACAGAAGTGCCCTCGCGCATCCAAGTTCAAAGCAGCGGCGCCATCCCGTGCCTGGAATGACGTGAGCCACGCCGCCATCCAACCCATTCCCTTCATCGCCGCCTCAGCCGAGGAAGCGGTCGCGCAGATTCGCGCGCGCCTGGGGCCTGACGCAGTCGTGCTCAATGTCCGTCCGCTCAAGCCGCCGGGGCTGGCCCGCTTCTGGCAAAAACCGATGATTGAAGTCGTTGCCTATCGCCCAGAACCGCCCGCACCGACGCCGCCCGCCGCCGACCCCTCGAACGAGAAGCTGGCCGAGTTCCGCCAGGAGTTGGAAGAGATGAGGCAGCAAGCTGATTTGAACAACAGCGCCTGGCGCGTCCCGGGGCTGCTGCAAAGGAGTGGCCTGCTTCCGCTGCACGCGCAACAAGTTCTTGACGGTTTGATTTCCGCGCACGGCGACATCCCGCCGCCAAGCCTGGCGGAGGAGATCAGCCTGGCTCGCGCACAACTGGCCCGCAACTGGCGCGCGCCTTATGACATCGGGCCGCATTCTGTACACGTGCTCATCGGTCCTGCCGGGTCGGGCAAATCGACCGTGTTGTGCAAATGGCTGACGCAAACCACGCTGGTCGAAGGCCTTCGGGCGCGAGTCTGGCGCCTCGACGGAACCAAGGCCAATACCGCCGAGTTCTTGAGCGTTCATGGCGAGGCTTTGAATGCAGAGGTCGAGCGTTACTGGACATCCGACGGCAACGGCCTGGCGGAAGACATTGGTTTCATCGATTTGCCCGGTGTGGATTGGCGCAATCCGCTGGCGATTCGGGAACTTTCCGGGCAATTGGTGCGTCTGGGTTCGCCGCACATGCACCTGGTTTTGAACGGCGCCTATGACATCCACGTGCTGCTGGCGCAAGCGCGGGCTTTTTCGGTGTTGCCGCTGGAAGACTTAGTCATCAGCCATTTGGATGAGGAGCCGCACTGGGGCAAGTTATGGAACCTGGCCCTTGGCTCCAGCTTGCCGATTCGCCATCTGAGCGCCGGCCAATATATCCCAGGCGAATTTTGGGAAGCCAGCGCCGAGCGAATCCTTGCCCGCCAGTTTCCCCATTTGCCGATTAACTAAAGAGCGTGCCATCCGCGAATTGCTCTTTTCAAAACGCGGGCATTGTACTATCCAGTAATTGCCTTTTTCGAAAGGCAATATTGAATCATGGCGTAACAGAAACTTGCTATTTTAATAGCCGAGGGCCGCGCGAAAAGCAGGGTTCCAAATGACATCCGGCCTCGGAGCTTCAAGACTGCTGTTGAAATTGATGGCGCCGTTAGTCAAATAGTAGTCCTTAAAGTATTGGGAGTGGCCGTCGCAAAAATTAAGCACGGCACCTTTGTTATGTCGCGATGCCAGAAACTTGAATCGATCAGCCGGATTCTCTGAATCATATGCCGAATCATTCGGATTTTCGACATAAGGTTCGGTAATAGGATTGAAAAGCTGATCAAACATCAGCACGGTGGCACTGGGTTTGGGGATCGCGTTTAGCTTGGGCATCTGTGGATAAGGGTATGTCGTCCCCTCCGTTGTAGGTGTGGCGGTTCCAATTTCTTTATTCAAGTCAATGGGCTGGGCGTAGGAAAAGTAACCCCATGCCCCACCAAGAGATCCCCCCTCTTTCGCAAGCGATACCTCCACGTCAGAGTCGGACAATTGGGCGGATGGGCAAAACCATACCTTGCTGCCGGCTCTGCCGGGAAATGGCATGTAGTTCTGCGGCGTGGTGAGGTCGGGAAGTCCGGTTATATAGTTAAGATGCGCGTCGCAATAGGCGGCCAAGTTCTTGGTCGCCATGTAGGGAGGCAGCACATTGAACCAGGCTGTTGGGTCATCCGGACCACCTTCAATACCAACGCCATTGACGTAACCAGCCCCTCCGTCATATAATCCGTCAGATCCCATCCCATCCGTCGGCAGCGCGTCTTTGAAATCGCCTACGTACATCTGCTCGGCCAATCCCCACTCTCTGAGGTTGGAGATGCAATTGGCTTGCTGGGCCTTTTGTTTGGCCAAGGCCAATCCGGGCAGGAGCAAAGCCGCCAGAATGGCGATAATGGCAATGACCACCAGCAGCTCAATCAAGGTAAAACCCCGCGTTTTCATATGTCGCATCATACTCCAAATGGGCCCGCGGCGCAAGACCGGCAGGAAGCAGTTGAATTTTCGTGGGACTGCTCCATGTTTCGCGTCAGGGACTGTTAATCTGGAAAAACATCGCCGGTGTGTTGGTTGAGACGGGAATGGTAAACGTTCCATTGGACGTGCCAAACCAAAGCCCCGGCGCCAGTGGAGAGAAAGGAATCAATAAATTGGTGGTGCTCCAAATGCTGTAGGTATAACCAGAGCTGGAGGTGTTAGGGGACACAGCGACCGGCCACGTAAGAGTGAGATTGGTGCCAGTCAGGCTGGCCACGACGTTGCTTACTGGCGGAGGCGGTGCCGTCACGATGTTGAACCCGGCTGACAAGTTCAGTTCATAGTTGGCATCGAACTGGTCGTATTCGCCGGTGATACTATATGCAAACGTCGGGATCGGTTGGCCGATAAGGTCAGGTCCGGCGCTCTGGGAGATAAAGAGTTCGTAACTTTGTCCGGCCAAGTTGGTGACTGTGAGAGTAGCTTCGCCGGCAATGTTTGTCCCTGGAGTTGTGAAATAGCAATTGGTAAAAATGCCGAGCTTTCCTTGGTAAACCAATGAGGACAGACCAGGATTGGCCGTTGCAAACCCGAACGGAATAAGCTCAGCAGGGTAGGGCAAAGGAAGCCCCTCGCTGTTGGTGCTCGTGATGGAGTAAGGCTCGGAAGGATTGTTGGCGGACCCGTCTAGTTCCACGGCATCATCAAAAATATCGACAACTCCGGACACAGTTACCAGATCTCCCAAGTGCGGACGGAACGTTGGATCCGTTACAAAGAATTCGATGCCAGCCGTGCTGTCCTGAATCCAGTACTCGGCGTAGGTGGCGCTTTCTATGTTGGTATATTCCATGACAGTGGCGGTCACCTGGTAGACCGTGGTGGAATTTGACGCGGGGATGGTGATGGTTGGCGCCGCATTGGTCACCTGCAAACTGCGCAGAAAAGCGATATTGGTAACAACGGGTCCAAGCACGGTCAAAGTTGCGTTGGAACTTGTTGTAGCAAGCCCTGTTCCGCCCGTCGCGGTCACGGAATAGGTGTTGCCCGACAAATTGGTCGTAATCCGCGTTAGCGTATAGCTGGAGCCCGTAGCCCCGTTGGGAGTGCCGTCCGTATTCCATTGGTAGGTTATTGGCCCGGTGCCGAAGGCCGATGCGGTGAATGTCACGTTGGCGCCCAAAGAATTGGTGACACTAACCGGTTGCAGTGTGAACACTGGCGCAGTGGGGGTCGTGTTTACTGAAACCACCAACACGGCACTCGTCACCGAACCGGCCGAATTGGAGACTACGACCGTATAGTTGCCGGAGTTGGTGCCATCGAGGTAGCTAAGCGTAAGGGTGGGCGTATCGACTCCCGCGACGTTTGTTTCATCAGTCAATTGGACGCCATTTTGAAACCAGGTGTAGCTCAGGCCAATGCCCGACGCGGCGACTTCCAGAATGTTGCTGTTGCCGGAGTAGTTTGTTACGCCGGGCGATAGGAATCCGATCACTGGAATTGTGGGAACGGCACCCGCGGTCACGGCGACAAAGCCGGAACCAAGGCCGTTCCAATCATAAGAAACCTCGAGATCGTTTATGTCCAAAACGCCCACGTTCGCGGCTTGGCGCAGCCCATAGGCGGCCATGGGAAGCGTAGTCGGAGAGAAGGCATCCGCCGTCAAGCCGGAAGTAAGGGAGTTTGGCGTGGTCGCGCCATTGATGTAGGTTACCTCATCGTAGTTCGTCTGGCTTGGGTTCACAGACACTTGGCAAAACTGGTTAACCATGTCATAATAAGCAACCACATTGTAGTCAATGCCTGGCGCCATGTCCAACTCCACGACGGCGCTCGCGGCAGTTGCGTCATTGGCGATGCCGATGCGGTAGGTGCCGGGATAGGCGACTGGAGAAATATCCGGGGTGTAAGCGGGGTTGTTCGAGGTCAAGGCGATGACTCTTCCGTAGAAATTGAAGTTGGTGCTTTGAAAATAGGCGAAATAGGTGCCGGTCGGAGTCGCGGGGAGGGTCTTCAAATTGATATTGAAACTCGCCCACAAGACAGTGCTGCCTTCAGCTTGAGGTTGCGTGTAAAGGCTTTGCCCGAAAGCGGTGCCCAAGGCCCCGATTGTTTGACTGATCTGAGCAAAGTCATTGGTGACGTAGATGGGATTGCTTCCGCTTTCTTCCGTCCAAGGCGAGCCGGCGTCGCCGAAGAGAATGCCATTGGGATAAGTGAAAGTGTCATAGAGCAAGTAGGGAGTGTAAGCCACCGTCGTAACACTGCTCGTAACAGACTCGTTCAATGAATTGGAAACAATGACGGAATACAAAGCCGAATTGGACACCACGCTGCTGGATACAGTGTAGCAGGAGGACTGCGCACCGGAAATGGGTACGCCGTTGGAAAGCCATTGATAAGTCAAAGTGCCGGTTCCGACCGCCGAGACGCATAACGTAACAGGGTTGCCTCCAGGGAAATTAGTCTCTCCCATTGGTTCGGTAATAATGGCTGGATTCAGGACTGTCAAAGTGGCCGGGGCGCTTTGAGAGGACCCGTAGGCGTTGGAAGCGACCAAGTAAAACATGGACCCGCTTTGGCTGGTGTTGATATTGGCCACGCTGAGGTTTGACGAAGTGGCACCAGGGATGGCCATGTAAGTCAAATTGGCCGGACTGTTGGAATACCACTGATAAGTGACGGTGGGAGCACCGAGGACTGTTGCCGAAAACGTAGCAGTCTCCCCTGGAGCGCCCGTAAACGCCATCGGCGAAGCCGAGATATAAGCATATAGCGAGACAGGCGCAAATCGGACCCCACGGTAAGTATTGGTAATGGAGCCAGTGGATCCTTTCGCCAGTGTTGTAACGATGTTCGTGCCTCCCGAGTTAGTATCTTGGAAGACTACAAGGCGATTCGTGATCGTCTCACCGGTTGTGGCATAGACTACGGGTGGAGATTGACTCCAGTCAACCGCAACGCTTGTCGCGGACTGTTGGAACGCCCCCGTATTCGGGCCCTGGGCATTGGTAAGAGATACGGTATAATTGGAAACCCAGCCGCTGGGGCCGTTGGTATATTTGATAATGCCGTCGTCATTATCGGCCCCGTAGGCGACTGTGCCGCTAGGATTGATCGCAATATCAAGAAGAAAGTGTCCCGGAAACAAATTGGTCGCAGCCGTAACGTTGGTTGGAAGCGAACCCGAAATATTGGAAAGCAAAAACGCGCCACTTCTGAATGCCCCAAAAGCGGAATTGGAAGCACTGCCGATAGCAAAAAGCTCGTTGGTTCCCGCGACATTGTACAGAGTAACTTCGCGGCAGGAAGTGGTAAAAAGGTTGACCGGCGGCACCAGGTTAGTAGCTCCACCGATTGCTGTCCCAACGTAGGCAACTTCGTTGTATCCAGGCGGTATTGAAGCGGACGGACTTGGTCCAGTGCCAGCCATCCAGAAATTAGTCCCATCCGACGCAGCGCTCGAAATAGCTGAATCGTTAAAGTTGGTTGTGTTGGTGACGACCAAGCTATAGACGCCATAGCCATCAAGGGTGGCCACGACCCGAGGAACGAGGATCGATTCCGAGGAGATGATATTCGATACGTAGGGCAGAGGTGTGTTATAGCCTGCGAAGACCAATCGGCCGCCATCCGGCGTGATGTTCAGCAGTCCTTCGTAACCCTGGCCATTAAGGATGAGCGATTTAGGCCCGGAGGTGGGGACGCCGAACGAGTTTACAAGCGTTCCATTGGTCGTGTATTGGTCGATAATGACCGCCGCGCCAGTGCTGCTGGTAGTGTCATACCCGCTGAGCCTCACCACTGCAAGGTTACCGTTGGTAAAAAACTGCGCCTGCGCCGTCAAAAGAGACGTGAGCAGACCGAGGGTCGGAAGAAGGAGCCTTTTCATTGCGTGTCGTTTC
>Ga0302326_10033264_pt1 | contig 10246 bp, 8 predicted proteins | sample Palsa_T0_3_FD_202264 | JGI IMG/M metagenome (GOLD analysis project Ga0302326, IMG submission 202264) | Peat permafrost microbial communities from Stordalen Mire near Abisko, Sweden - Palsa_T0_3 | ecosystem: Environmental > Terrestrial > Soil > Palsa > Peat permafrost | place: Sweden: Abisko... | reverse complement strand
GGCGGTGGCCGCCAGCGCGCTGACCGACTCCGACCCGGCTGCAGTGCTGGCCACATTGGACCGATACGCGGCGACGGTTCCCGGTGCGCGCTGCGCGACGGTGAGTTACGCGGTGATCGACACCGGCTCAGACCCGGCCACGCCTGATGGCGCCGCGAGCATCAGCTATTCCTGTGCGGGACATCCCTATCCGCTGCTGGTGACGCCGGATCAACCGCCGGTGTTTTTGTCGGCCGGTCGGCGTCCGCCCGTGGCGGCCTGGGAAGGCCGTCTCAAGCAGAACACGGCCGTCCACCCGCTACCGGCCGGCAGCGTGGTCCTGCTCTACACCGACGGACTGATCGAGCGGCCGGGGGAGACGCTCGATGAGGGATTCACCCGGCTGCAGGGTGCGGCTGCCTATCGCGCGGATCTTCCGGTCGGAGACCTGTGCGCTGAGTTGCTCGACCGGATGGCCCCACCCGGCGGTTACACCGACGACGTCGTGCTGTTGGCGCTACGCCCGTGCCACAGCTCGGCACGCAGTTTCGCCACCGTGGTGCCGGCCACGCTAGATCATATTGCCGAGGCGCGACATCGGCTGCGCGACTGGCTTTCCGGCGTCGCCGTCGACGCGCGGCGGCAATCAGACATCCTGCTGGCCACCGGGGAGGCGGTGACCAACGCGATCGAGCACGGCAGCGGCATTGATGCTCGCAAGACGGTCTCCATCGAAGCTTTTGTCCGCGGCCGCACCGTCACCGCAACGGTCAGCGACGCCGGTCAATGGTCGGGTGATTCGTCAGCCAGCCACCGCAGCATGCAGCGCGGGCGCGGGCTCACCATGATCAACGGCCTTGCCGACCATGTGAAGACCGCGCGCACCCCGGACGGCACCCGAATCACGCTGAGTTTTGAGCACGCGGTTCTGCCGGAATCCGGTCTAGTGGAGGGCCTGAAGACGTGAGCCGCGCGGTTTTCCACCTGCATACCGCGGACGGCGACGGGGCGCCAACGCCTTACGAGGTGACGGTGACCGGCGAGGTCGACGCGTCCAATGTCGTTCAGTTCACCCGATCGGTGCAGGACCTGCCCGGCCCGCGGCCGGTCATTCTCGATCTGAGCGACGTGAAATACCTGGACAGCGCCGGGTTTGCGGCATTGGATCGACTACTGGCGGAGAACGCAGTCGTCATCGTCTTGTCGCCGGACAGCTTCATGTACAGGGTGGCCGAGCTGATGTGTATGCCGATCCACCACGATGTCGGGGCCGCCCGACGCGCGCTGCTGGACGGCGCTAGCTAACCGCTACTCGACGTCTTCGATCGCCTCACCGAGCTCCTCGAGGAGCTTGTTGTGGTGGTTACTGGCGAGCAGGTGACCCGCTGCGATGACCACGGCGACCGGCCAGTCGATGAGCTCGAAAGCGGCCAGCGCCGCCAAGCCGCCGTAATAGGCAAGCTGTTCGGGTCGCGGAATCTCTACCTGGCCGATGACCGGTAGGTTGACCGCGAACGTCTCACCTTCCCGGATGTGAGCAACGGCGTCCGCCTGGGAAGTGTCGCGGCGCGACTTTACCTCTTCGACCATCATTTGCCTTTCAGTAACTTAAGCGTTGCCGTGGAGTCCGATGGTGCAGTCACCGTTAAATGTATGTCGACGAAGGATGCTCTCGCCGACCAACTAAGCGAAGCCGTGGCGGGCTTCCTGACTGTTCCGCTGATGGAGTTGTACGCCCTGCTGTGGCGCGCGGGCGCTGTGCAGGTTGTGGCGACTCGGCCGGCGTGCCATTCGCGGCTACCAGCTCCAGTGGACTTTTATCTGCGAATACGCGGGTCGCAACGGCCACCGCGGCGGTCGCAGCCCCGGCTGAGCCCAGCGCCTGCGCCCAGGCGAGCGGGCCCAGGGGCGTGCAGCCAAGCAGTTGGCTGACGCCGGGGATGCTGATCAGCGTTCCCATCACGGCCAGCGACCCGCCTGCGGTCAACACCACCAGCGGAGTGCGCGAGTCGAGCAGGGTTTGACCCAACTGGGTGGACACCAGCGCGACGAGCGCCACCGTGGACGCCCGTTGCGGACGTCCGGTGAACCCCGCCATCGTCCACGCCGCCGTCGCCGCCGCCGCCGTGGTGGCCCCGCGGATGGCAACCGCCCGCCACAGCGCCTGCTGATCGGGGCCACGCCCTTCGAGCCGCACCGGGCCGCTCGGCTTGCTGACCGCCAGGGCCGCGGCAGGCAGCGCGTCGGTGAAGATGTTCACTAGCAGCAGCTGCCGGGTGTTCAACGGTGAAGTGCCGGTGATCGCACTGCCGATGACCGCGAACGCGACCTCCCCGGCGTTGCCGCCGAGCAACACCGACACCGCGGCCTGAACTCGCCGCCACAGCTCGCGGCCTTCGTCGATCGCGTTCAGCAGCGCCTCGATGCGCGCGTCGAGCAACACCACGTCGGCCGCGACGCTGGACGAATCGCTGCCGCGGGCGACGACACCGATGCCGACGGTGGCCGCCCGGATCGCGGCGGCGTCATTGGCGCCGTCGCCGACCATCGCGCAGACCTTCCCGGCGCGTTCCAGCGTCTGGACGACCTGCACTTTGTTCTCCGGCGACATGCGGGCGAAGATCACTCGCTCGGTGACCACCCGCTCCTGATCCTTGCGTGACAACGCATCCCACTCGGCTCCACTGATGACTTCTTCCGCCGTCACCGACATCCCCAGTTCCCGCGCGATCGCGGTGGCGGTGATGGGGTGGTCGCCGGTGATCAGCCGGATGCCGATCTCTCGCTCGGCGAGAGCCGCCAGCAGGGCGGGTGCTTCGGCGCGCGGGGTGTCGGACAGCCCGAGGAAACCCGCGAATGAAAGCTCGCCGCCGGCCAGGTCGGCGATGGCGTCCTCGTCCTCGGCGACCAGCTTGGCCTGTTCGGGTGTCAGCCGGCGCCGCGCGACGGCGATCACCCGCAGCCCTTCGGCAGCCAGCTGGCGCACGGTGTTCTCGATGTCGGGGCCGGCGTCTTGGCAGGCGGCTAACACAACTTCGGGAGCGCCCTTGACGGTCAGCTCGTCTTCGAATACCGACGCAGAGAACGACCTACCCGACCGGAACGGCAGATGGGCGTCCGCTTCGGCGGCCGAGCTCGAGCCGTTCACCGACTGCCCCGCCTCGATGATGGCGCGGTCGGTGGCATGCACCTGGGGCCCCCCGTTGGCGTCCGGCGCTGCGCGCACCGCAAAGCGCAACACGTCGTCGCGTGAGTAGCCCTCCGCGGGATGCACCTGAGACACCCGAAGGCGGTTTTCGGACAGCGTCCCGGTTTTGTCGAAGCACACGACATCGATACGGCCCAGGGCCTCCACCGATCGCGGAACACGGACCAGCGCGCCGTAGTTGGTCAGGCGTCGGGCCGATGCCGCCTGCGCAAGGGTTGCCACCAGCGGCATCCCTTCCGGCACCGCGGCGACGGTGATGGCGATTCCACTGGCCACGGCTTCACGCAAACCCTTGCGACGCAACAAGCCGAGCGCGCCGACCAGCAGACCGCCGCCCGCGCTGACCGGGAAAGCCCGGTTAGTGAGCTGGCTGAGCTGGTGTTCGAGCCCGATCTGCGGGAGCTCGCTGGATACCAGTTCAGCGGCGCGGTGCGCTTGGGTGTCGGCGCCGACGGCAGTCACCAGCGCCATCGCGGTGCCGGCGACGATGGTGGTTCCGCCGTAGAGCATGCAGCGGCGCTCGGCCAGCTCGGCGCCAGGCGTGGCATCGACCTGCTTTTCCACCGGCAGCGACTCACCAGTGAGCGAGGATTCGTCGACCTCGAGGTCGTCTTCTTCGATCAGCCGGGCGTCGGCGGGGACCACCTCGTGGGTGCGTATCTCGATCACATCGCCGGGCCGCAGTTGCGCCGCGACCACGTCGGTGTAGACCGACGAACCGTCGGAATCGAACGTCACTTTCCGGGCCGGTGGAATCTGTTGAGCCAGTAGTTCGTTCAACCGGCTTTCGGCACGGAGACGCTGGCTGGCGGCCAGGATGGAGTTACCGGTGAGCACCGAGCCGACCAGGATCGCGTCGACCGGCGAACCCAGGATCGCACTGGCCGCCGAGCCGAGAGCCAGCACTGGGGTCAGCGGGTCGGACAACTCCGCGCGCACCGCCCTGACGAACTGCCAGGTCGCTTGGCGCGGGCGATCCGCCAGCTCCGCGCCGCGGTGCGCCGTTTTCACCGCCCGGGCGGCCAGCAAGCGCCGATGGGGCGCTGATATCCCAGCGGTCTGTTCGGCGTCCGGTGGCGGCAACATCTTGCGGACCTGCTCGATGGACATTGCGTGCCACTCTTGGATCGCCGCCGGCAGCGGAGCCGGGGCGCGCAATACCCCGCGGGCCATCAGATACCCCGACACCAAACCTGCGGCCGCGCCCGTCGTGACCGGCCCGGGGCCTCGTCCGCGCACGCCGGGCACCATCAGCAGAGCACCTAAAGCCGTTGCACCGGTAGCTATTTCGATACCACGCCGGCTGGCTGATTTGGCAACCGGGATGGCGTGCAGCAGCCGCCAGGCGCCGGCGAGGTCGCTCAAGATCAAATCCGCGGTCCACGGCGGGGGCTCCGCGTCGGAGTTGGGCAGCACGCCCAGTCCGATGTCCGCCGACGACAGCGCCTGGGCAGCGGCCGACGAGATCACCGCGACGGTGCGACCCGACTGCTGCAGGTCGGTCAGCGCCGCCGCGAGTGCGTTATCGATGGATGCCCGCTGCAGCGAGCGCAGCTCGTCGAAAGCGGTTCGCAGTTCACCGAGATCCTCGACGTCGACCGAGATCAGTTCCAGGCCCGCCCGTCGCGTCTCGGCCAGTACCGCCGAGGCCAGCGGATCGTGGGTCGGGCCGATCAGCGCTTCGACGACTGCGTCGGATCCGCGGGCAGACACCCCAGGGACCGGGTGCCAGCCCGCGCGCAGGCCTCGCTTCTCCAGCAGCAGTTGGGCGCGGTTCCAGGCCGGGGAGATCTCGTCCTCGTCGGCGCCGCGGACTCGCACCACCCGCAACGTGTCGGTGTACAACACCCGGGGATCGATCAGCAGCGCGTCGATGCGGTCCAGCCAGCGCAGCTTTTCCGGGCTTAGCGGCAACACCGCATGCTGCTCGGCCAATCCTTGACCAAGAGCGGCGGCGAACGCCTCACGGGTGGTGCGGGATGCCTTCGGTGCGGCGACCAACGCCGCGGTGGAGGTCATTGCGAGGTTACGGGTGGCGGCGCCGACGGCCGCGGTGCCGGCGGCCTGCAGCAACGCGGCGCGCCGTGCGTGCCGCTCAACAGGTCCGTCCGGCGGCGGCACCGGGCGCGACGACGGGTGCACCTCCGAATGTTCGGCGTGCCGGGCCAACGTCGGCTCCAGACGGCGCCACGCCTGCGCTTCGGCCTGATATTCGGCGGCCTTCAAGATCTCCACGGTGAGGTCGACCATCAGCGACGTCGGCGAGACCTCCAGGACATGGGCGATCGTCATCGCGACCGAGAGCACGGCGTCCGTGGCGGAGTGGCCGAGGCGGTCTTCGAGCAGCCGGCGGATGCGCGGTTGGTAGTCGACGGCCACCACCATCGCCTCGACGCCGTCGAACAGTCGCGGCCACACCAGCAGCCGGCCCATGAGCGCGGCACCGGTCCCGACAGCGGTGGCGCCGACCCCTAACGCGTTGGTGGCCAACAGCAGACCGTCGCCCGGCAATGGTTTGGGACGCGCGTCACGACGCTGCACTTTGACGTTACCGGTTGAGCGCCAGCGTTTTTCGGCCTCATCAACGTCGCGGCACAGCTCGCGCAGCGAGATCTGGTCGCCGTCGAGGGCCACGACGATTCGCGACAGTGGGCGGTTCACGCTGACCGAGCTGACGCCGGGGCGCGCGCGAACGGCGTCGACCACAATGCGTCCGAGTTCGGCGCCGTCCGGGCCATCGAGGCCGCGGACCTCAATCCATGCGCGCCCTCTGCCGCGCCAGCTATGCCTGGTCAACGTGGGTGCGGGCAGCCCGTCCGACAGCGCTTTGACACCTTCGCGAACCGGGATAGCGGCCATGGTCAAACCGGTGGAGGCCACTGTGCCGAGTGATCCTGCGGCCTGTGCCGCGGTGTGCACGCTGGCGCTGACCAGTGCAGCCGTTGCCTGAAAACCCAGCGTCACCGCGCGCAGCGGAAAGGGTGCTCGCACCAATTCGACGCTACCTACTTGAACGGGTCAACGACGGCTGCTCGGTTGTGTTCCGCGCGACTGACGTGCCGTTGCCCGCTTGGCCGGCGTCTTACGGGGCCGCGCCGAACTGGTCGACTTGGCGGCCACCACCTTCGCCGGTGTGGCTGACTTGGCGGCCACCACCTTCGCCGGTGTGGCCTTGGAACCGTCGTCACGTGATTGGCTCAGCCGTCGCAACAACAGCGCGCCGCCGCCGACGGCCAGCAACAGCGGCCACTCGACGAGACCTGTCACGCCAAGCGCGCCCAACGTCAATGCGGCGGCCGGCGTCGAATGGCTGCCGCTCTCGATGCCGCGCTGCACACCTGCAGCCGCTCCGGTTACGGCGCCGACGACGCCGTTGACCGCGGCACCGCCCACCGCGCCCGCGGTCGCGGTAGTTGCTGAGGCGGCTCGGCTTACGGTTCGACTCACGTTGCGTACGGCGCCGTCAACGACACCCATGGTGACTCCCTGGTAGTTGGTTAGTGAGGTCGTGAACTCGATATCCGCTGCGCACCACATAGGCGGCGGTTATCAACGCGCATATTCGCAGGGGTCATGAAACCAACACGATAATGCGCAGCATCCGGCAATCTTATGGCCTGGTCTGGCAAATGAACAGCGGATGAATACCGTTCGGGGTTTTTCCTGCGTCAATCTCGGCGCAGATCCACCAAAACAGGTGCGTGATCGCTGGGTGCCTTGCCTTTCCGCTCCTCCCGAACGATCTGCGCGTCGGCGACCCGGCCGGCGAGCGCCGGGGAGGCGAGGATGAAGTCGATGCGCATCCCTTGTCGCTTCGGGAATCGCAGTTGGGTGTAATCCCAATAGGTATAGACACCGGGGCCGGGGGTGAAAGGTCTTACGACATCAGAGAATTGGGCGTCGGTGATGGCGTCGAACGCTTTGCGCTCCGGTTCTGAGATGTGGGTGGCGCCCTGGAAGAATTCGACACTCCAAACGTCATCGTCCGTCGGAGCGATGTTCCAGTCACCGACTAGTGCAATCTGCGCCGTCGGATCGTCGCGCAGCCATCCCTCTGCCGTATCGCGCAGTGCGGCAAGCCAATCGAGCTTATACGTGTAGTGCGGGTCGTCCAGGGCGCGACCGTTGGGCACGTAGAGACTCCACACTCGCACTCCCGCGCAGGTGGCAGCCAGTGCGCGGGCCTCGGCCGCGGCGGCGATATCCGGCTTGCTGGTCCATGTCGGCTGGCCGTCGAAGCCGACTTCGACGTCGTCCAGACCGACCCGCGAGGCGATCGCCACGCCGTTCCACTGGTTGAACCCGCAATGCGCTACCTCGTAACCGACCTCGAGAAATGGCATCGTCGGGAACTGCTCGTCGGAGCACTTGGTCTCCTGCATTGCGAGCACGTCGACCTCGGCGCGTTGCAACCAGTCGAGCACGCGGTCCAGCCGGGTGCGGATCGAGTTCACGTTCCAGGTGGCTACTCGCAGGAGCGGCGATCGCAAGCTCGGCGAAGCCGGGCGCTGCGGGTCGCCGCCATCAACCATGCCGTCGGGCATGGCCCCGACCCTACGTCAATCCGGTGCCGTGCCGGCCCTGACGTAGCGCGCGCGGTGGTGCAGGGTGAACCCCAGCGAGTGGGCCAAGCTGGCGGCGGCGTGATCGTCGTCGGGTATTCGGATGTAGCCGCGCGTCGCACCGCGAGCCACCCCCCAGGCCAACAGCGCCTCGCATAGCGCGCGGCCCGCGTCGTGCCGCGGATCCGCCCGGACCGCCGACAGGCCCACCCAACGGGTGCCGTCCGGGGCGTCGGTGACCGAGGCCCGCGCCGTCGCCGCATCTGGGTGCGTGCCGAAAACCAGCTCGCCGTCGACCACCGCAGTCAATATGTCGACGGGAATCTCATGCTGGTAGAACCGCAGCCAGTCCTCGTCCGGGCGGGCCGACAGCCGGACGGACGGGTCGGCCTGCGCGGTGTGCACGTCGCGTACCACCATCCGGTTGGCGTGCTCGCCCGAATCGGTAAGCCGCAATAGGCGATCGGCGATCGACAATCGGGGGACTAGGTCGCGCCGCCGGTACCAGTCGACGATCGCCGGTATCGTCGACTGGTCGGCGAAAATCTCAAGTGGCACAGCGGAATTAGCGCAGTGGGTAACGCCGTGTCCGGCGCGCAGCAGCCAGCCGTCCAGCCAGTGTTGCTCCACCCCCGGCCAGGCCAAAGCGGCGGCATGCTCGAGCGCGCGGATCTGCGAAGTGCGCACCGGGGCGTCGCTGAGCGTTCGTATTGCGACCACATCTGCGGGCGCGAACTCCGCCACCGCGCCCGTCTTTGTCTGGACGCGGACGACCGGTGTTGTGTCGAGTAGATGGCCGATCACATCGGTCAGCGGTGGGACCGAGCCGGCGGGGCGACGGTAACGCACCGTCACTCTCGTTCCAAGCTCAGGCCACGAAACCATCAGTGGCCGAACGGGTCCGGCACCTCACCCGGTGTCCACGACAACCCGGGAACGCCCCAATCGTGCGACTTGACCGCGCGTTTTGCGGCGCGGGCATGGCGTCCGATCAACCGGTCCAGGTAGAGGAAGCCGTCTAGGTGTCCGGTCTCGTGCTGGAGCATTCGGGCAAACAACCCGGAGCCCTCGAGGGTGATCGGGCTGCCCTCGGCGTCAAGTCCGGTGACCCGCGCCCACTCGGCCCGCCCGGTCGGAAACGACTCGCCCGGCACCGAAAGGCAACCCTCGTCGTCGCCGTCGGGATCGGGCATGGTTTCTGGTACCTCAGAGGTTTCCAGCACCGGATTGACGACTACACCGCGGCGCCGCGGTGACTGCCCACGCTCGTCGGCGCAGTCGTAGACGAATACCCGCAAGCTCACGCCGATCTGGTTGGCGGCCAGGCCAACCCCGTAGGCGGCGTCCATCGTGTCGTAGAGGTTCGTGATCAGATCGGCTAGATCGGCCGGCAGCGAACCGTCCGCCGCAACCGGCACCGGCTCGGTAGGAGTGTGCAGGACCGGATCTCCCACGATGCGAATGGGTACGACTGCCATGGTCGGCTAGCTTAAGCCCGCCGACGATGCGCTCCGCGAAGCGGAGTGAGGTGGGGGTACCTCCCAGCCGCGAAGCGGCAAGGGGGCGAGGCCTTCCGGTTGCGGAGTGGGCTTGGGGCAGGCAATCTCACCTAGTCAGCCGACTCGCGGGCTTGGGTTCCGGGTCAACAGTTGTCGACGTGGTTGAATATCGCCGGAGCAGCGAGTATTCGAGATTTTGCCGAAAGGGTCGAGGAAGCGATATGGACAGCGCTATAGCGCGGGCTAATCGATCGGGCGACGACTCTGAACTCGCCGATGGGCTGACCCGCCGCGAGCACGACATTTTGGCTTTCGAACGCCAATGGTGGAAATACGCCGGTGCCAAAGAAGAAGCCATCAAAGAGTTGTTTTCAATGTCGGCCACCCGTTACTACCAAGTCTTGAATGCGTTGGTCGACCGGCCTGAGGCATTAGCCGTCGACCCCATGCTGGTGAAGCGGCTCCGACGGCTGCGGGCCAGTCGTCAGAAGGCGCGAGCCGCGCGACGGCTGGGATTCGAGCTCACCTGAGTTTTTTTGCCCGCTCACTGAGCGCCGGTGTGGGTTTTGGCGCACTCCTAGATACAGTGACGATAATGAATGAGCGCGTTCCCGACTCGACCGGGCTTCCTCTGCGGGCCATGGTGATGGTGCTGTTGTTTCTCGGTGTCATATTTTTGCTGGTCGGATTTCAGGCCATGGGGTCGGGCGGGACCACTGACGACGACTCGCCGGTGTCGAGTGCGACGACCAGCGCGCCGGCGCCGAAAACCACAGCGAAGGTCGCGGCGAAATCTGACGTCCTGGTATTCAACATTTCCAACTCAAAGGGCGTTGCCGGGCGGGCCGCCGACCAGATCAAGCAGGCCGGTTACAACGTCACCAAGGTCGATAATCTTTCGCTTCCCTCCGTCTCCGCCACGACGGTGTTTTTCGGAAGCGCCGCCGGCGAGCGCGAAACTGCCGATGCCCTGGGCCAGCTGCTCAAAGCACCCGTTG
>Ga0302326_10033263_pt1 | contig 10246 bp, 10 predicted proteins | sample Palsa_T0_3_FD_202264 | JGI IMG/M metagenome (GOLD analysis project Ga0302326, IMG submission 202264) | Peat permafrost microbial communities from Stordalen Mire near Abisko, Sweden - Palsa_T0_3 | ecosystem: Environmental > Terrestrial > Soil > Palsa > Peat permafrost | place: Sweden: Abisko... | reverse complement strand
ACCGGCATCGGCGTTCTGCATGGGCGCCGGGCCCTGCTGCAGGACATGCCGCCGTTCATCGGCGGGGGTCACATGATCCGGACGGTTGCGGCGAACGAATCGACGTGGACCGACCTGCCGTGGAAGTTCGAAGCCGGTACCTCGCAGATCGCGGAGGCGATCGGGCTCGGGGTCGCGGTCGACTGGATCCGGACGCTGGGGATCGAGCGGATCCGCGTGCACGAGTGCGCACTGGTTGAGTACGCCCTGACGCGGCTGTCCGAGGTACCCGGGTTGACCGTGCAAGGGCCGCCCGACGCCGCCGAGCGCGGCGCGCTCATCTCGTTCACGCTGGACGGCGCTCACCCGCACGACATCGGCGAGATTCTGGGACGCGCCGGGGTGTGCGTCCGCACCGGTCATCACTGCGCGCAACCGCTGATGCGCCGCCTCGGCGTGCCGGCCACGACCCGGGCGTCGTTTGCGGCGCACAACTCGCTGGCTGATGTGGACCGGCTGGTTGACGGGCTCGGCGTCGTGGCGCAGGTTCTCCAACTCTCAGCTTGACGCCATGGACGACCTGTACCGCGAGAACATCCTCGAGCACTACAAGCGGCCCCACAACTGGAGCCCGCCGGCGGCTGAGCTCGAGCGTGTCGACCTGGAGTTTCACGATCTCAACCCGATGTGCGGCGATGAGCTGACGGTGCAGATTGCGGTCGGGGACGACGACCGGATCGCGGACATCCGCTTCTCCGGGCATGGATGCGCGATCTCTCAGGCCGCCGCCTCGATGGCCTCCGACGAGGTCAGGGGCATGAAGGTCGAGCAGCTGCTGAGCCTCGATCGCTCGTTCGTGCTCGACCTGCTCGGGATCGACATCTCAGCCACCCGGATCAAGTGCGCCCTGCTCTCGCTCAAAGTGCTCAAGGGCGCCTCACTCGGGCACGCGGTGGCCTGGGACTCCTGAAACTGGCTTGCGACTCTCAACGCCGCTAAACTCCCTGAAAGAAATCCGATCACTACGCTAGGTTTTACGTCATCGTGCCGCACATCATCGAGGTCTGTCCACTGAATGAGCTCGCGCCGGGCGAGATGCGCTTGGTCGAATGGGAGGAACTCGAGATCGGTGTGTTCAACTGCGCCGGCACCGTGTACGCGATCGAGGATCGCTGCTCGCACGACAACGGCACGCTGGTCGAGGGCACACTCGACCAGGAGGCGTGCACGGTCGAGTGCCCCCGACACGGTTCGCTGTTCGACCTGAAGACCGGCAAGCCCATGACCCTGCCCGCATACGTTCCGGTGGATACCTTTCCGGTGATCATCGAGCGCGACACGATCAAGCTGGAGGTGGAGTAGTGGCTACTCCCGAGACACTGACCGAGATTCCGCAGCCGCGGGTTCTGACCGAGAACGAGCAGCTGGCGGGCATCAACGCCGATTACGAGGAGCGGTACGGCTTCCACGATGCCGAGAACTACCTCTACAAGGCTCCCAAGGGGCTGACGCGGGAGCTGGTGGAGAAGATCTCGGAGTTCAAGTCCGAGCCGCTGTGGATGCGCGAGTTCCGCCTCAAGGCGCTCGATTACTTCCTCGCCCGCCCGATGCCGACCTGGGGCTCGCCGATGTTGGCCGAGGTCGACTTCGACAACATCCACTACTTCGTGCGCGCCTCCGAGCGCGCCGAGCGCTCGTGGGACGACGTGCCCGACGATGTCAAGAAGACCTTTGACCGGCTCGGGATCCCCGAGGCCGAGCGCAAGTTCCTCTCCGGCGTCGGCGCCCAGTACGAGTCGGAGGTCGTCTACCACCAAGTGCACGAGGATCTGGCCAAGCAGGGCGTGATCTTCACGGACATGGACACGGCGCTGCGTGAGCACGAGGACATCGTGCGCGAGTACTTCGCCACGTTGATCCCACCCAACGACAACAAGCTCGCGGCGCTCAACTCCGCCGTGTGGTCGGGCGGCTCGTTCGTGTACGTGCCGCCGGGCGTCCACGTCGAGATGCCGCTGCAGGCCTACTTCCGGATCAACACGGAGAACATGGGCCAGTTCGAGCGCACGCTGATCATCGCCGACGAGGGCTCCTACGTGCATTACGTCGAGGGCTGCACCGCACCGACCTACAGCTCGGACTCGCTGCACTCAGCCGTGGTCGAGCTGATCGCCAAGCCGGGCGCGCGGATCCGCTACACCACGGTCCAGAACTGGTCGACCAACGTCTTCAACCTGGTCACCAAGCGCGCGGCGGCGTATGAGGATGCGACCGTCGAGTGGGTCGATTGCAACCTCGGTTCCAAGCTGACGATGAAGTACCCGTCGGTCTATCTGCTGGGTGAGCGCGCCCATGGGGAAATTCTCTCGATCGCGTTCGCCGGCAAGGATCAGCACCAGGACGCCGGCGGCAAGATCATCCACGCGGCGCCCAATACGACCTCCAACATCTTCGCCAAGTCGATCTCCAAGGACGGCGGCCGGGGGTCCTACCGGGGTTTGCTCGAGATCGCCAAGGGGGCTCATGGCTCACGGTCGAAGGTCGTCTGCGACGCGCTGCTGCTCGACGAGCACTCGCGCTCTGACACCTATCCGACGATCAGGATCGGCGAGGACGACGTCAATGTCGGTCACGAGGCGACGGTGTCCAAGGTTGGCGATGACCAGCTGTTCTATCTGATGTCGCACGGCATTCCCGAGGAGGAAGCCGGGAAGCTGATCGTCAACGGGTTCATCGAGCCGATCACCAAGGAGCTCCCGATGGAGTATGCCGTCGAGATGAACCGCCTCATCGAGCTGCAGATGGAGGGCTCGATTGGCTAGTGGCGGCACACGCGCCGCCGTCCCGGCGGCCGCCGAGCCGAGTTTCCTGACGGCGCGCCGCGAGCGCGCCGTCCGCTTGAGCGAGACGCTCGAGCTGCCTCAGTTCAAGGGTCAGCCGGGCTGGGAGTTCACCGATATCAGCGCACTTGACCTGGATGCGTACGCGCCGGCGCCGGCGCCCAGCAATGGCGCCAGCGCGCAGCCAACCGACCGACCGCCCATCTTCGAGCCCGACGCGACCGCTGAGCTTCGCCAACTCGACGCTGGCGCACCGGTGCTCAGCGGCGAGTTGCCCCCCGGTGTGATCGTGACCTCGCTGGAGCAGGCGGCGCGAGAGCACCCCGAATTGGTGCAGCCCTATCTGGGGACGGTGGTTCCCGGCGACGACGTCTTCGTCGTGCGTAACGACGCGGGCTTCCGCGGTGGGGCGTTCGTCTACGTGCCGGCCGGGGTGGCGCTGCAGCGGCCCATCCTGCTCACCGCGATACAGGCCCAGGCGGGCTCTGAACTCGATCGCCGCACGTTGATCGTGCTCGAGTCCGGGGCCCAGGCCGAGGTGTGGGAGCAATACCTGTCGGCGACCGACGAGCTTGACGGCGTGTTCAACACCGTCGTCGAGTTGGTGGTCGGACCGAACGCCGGTCTTCGCTTCGTCTCCGGTCAGGATCTGTCCGAGCGCAGCTGGGTGTTCGGCACCCACCGCGCCGAGGTCGGTCCCGACGCGCGGCTGGATTGGGTGGCGCTCGGCTTCGGTTCGGCCCACGGCCGAGTGCGCATGGAGACGCGTCTCGGCGGTCGCGGCGCTGAGGCCCGCGTGACCGGGGCGTATGCACCGCACGCCCGCCAGCACATCGACTTCACCACCACCCAGGAGCATGCCGCTCCCGACACGACCTCGGACCTGGCCTTCCGCGGCGTGTTGCAGGGGCGCGCGACCGCGGTCTGGAGGGGCAACATCATCGTCGATCCCGGAGCCCAGCGGACCGACGCGTTCCAGGAGTCGCGCAACCTGCTGATCTCAAAGCGCGCGCACGCCGACGCGATCCCGGGACTCGAGATCCAGGCCAACGATGTGCGCTGCACGCACGCCGCGGCCGTCGCTCAGGTCGACCCCGACCAGCTGTTCTACCTGCGCTCGCACGGGCTGCCTGAGGACGTCGCCAAGCGGTTGGTGATCGAAGGCTTCCTGTCCGCGCTCGTCGAGCGCTTCGAGGCGGGTCCCACGCGCGAAGTGCTGGCCGAGACGCTCGACCGGCGTCTGGCTCTGATCCTCGGGGATTAGCGCTCGGCGGACGTGGGTCGGGCGCAAGGTGGGCGTACGATCCGGCTCGTCATGGCCCGCCCTACGCCGATGATCCCGCTCGGATACGGCAAGTTCGTCCGCGCCGACCGCGTCTTCGCGCTGGTGCCGCTGACCGGCCCTGATCGCGGGGACGGCCGGCGGACGCTCGTGTACATCGAAGGGATCGAAGCGCCGGTCGTGGCGTCGAGGTCGGAGACGGCGATTGCTCAGGATGTCGCGATCTCGCTCGGCCAGGCCCCGCCGCGGGAGCGGATCGACGGCTCGCGGCTCCCGGGCCAGGAGCAGTTGTTCTGAGTGATCAGGGCCCGGCGCTGATGAGGCAGATCGTGCTCCTGCGCGGGATCAACATCGGCGCTCGCCGGCGCGTCGCGATGCCGGCGTTGCGCGAGCGACTGACTGACGCCGGGCTGAGCGGCGTGCGGACCTATGTGCAGAGCGGCAACGTCGTCCTCGACAGCGACCTATCACCCGAGCAGCTGGCCCGCGAGTGTGAGCGTCAGATCGCGGAGGGCTTCGGATTCGACGTCGCCGTGACCGTGCGCACGCGCGATCAGCTGGCCGAGGTCGTGGAGCGCAATCCGCTCGGCGAGGTGGCCAGCGACCCCAAGCGATACCAGGTCAGTTTCCTGTCCGCCGAGCTCGATCCGGAGACGATCGCGGAGCTCGGCTCGGTGGCGGTGGGGTCTGAGCAGTTCGTCGCCATCGGCCGTGAGCTGTACGCGTGGCACCCGGACGGTGTCGCGCGATCGAAGCTGTGGAACAAGCTGGCGGGCCAGGGGCTGGGGGCGCGGGCCCGGTCGGGGTCGATGTCGGGGTCGGGAGTGGGGGTCACGGCCACGGCTCGGAACTGGGCCACGGTCACGAAGCTGCTGGAGATGGCGGACGAGTGACTCCGCGGTCTTCCTCTAGAGGAATTCGACTTCTGCTTCCACCTCGGCCGGCGTGGGTACGGTCATCGGGTCGGTGAGGGCTCCGGAGCGTCGTGGTGCTCGGAGTAGCACGAGCGTGACGAGGATTGCCACCCCGACGGAAATGGCGCCGATCGTCAGCGCCAGGTGATACCCGCCCAGGAGCGCTGCGGTGTGGGGGACGCCGTGAGCGCTGAGGCTCAGCGTGTGATTGGTGGCGAGCGTGCCGAGCACGGCGACTCCGATCGCCGCCGAGAGCTGGAGTGAGGTATTGACGATGCCGGAGGCCAGCCCGGCGTCGGCCATGGGTACGTTCGCCATCGCGATCGTCAACAGCGGCATGAACGCCAGTCCGGCGCCGGCCCCCATGAGGAGGAACGGGATCACCACATCGGGGAAATAGTGGGCGTGGGCTCCCGCCCGGCCGAGCAGGAACAGCCCGACAGCGCCGAACAGCAGCCCTGCGAGCAGCGGCAGCCGGGGGCCGAATCGGGTCACGAGCCAGGCGGTCGGGCCGAGCGACAGCGCGGCCAGTACCAGGGTCTGGGGTAGGAACGCCACGCCGGTCTGCAGCACCCCGTAGCCGAGGATGTGCTCGAGATAGAGAACGCCGACGAAGAACGTCGCGTACATGCCCGTGATCAGCAGCCCGCGGATCAGGCTCGATGACGCCAGCCCGGGCACGGCGAAGATCCGCAACGGCATGATCGGGTTGCGCAGGCGCGACTCCAGGACGATGAACGCCACGAGCAGCGCCAGGGCCAGCGCCCCGAGGCCGAGCGTGTGCGGAGAACCCCAGCCGTACCGACTCGAGGTGACGATCGCGTAGACGCCGAGGAGGATCGACGCGGTGATCAACAGCGCGCCGTACACGTCGAGATCGCGGCCGATGCCGAGGCCCTGGTTCTCGACGATGCGCTTGCGGCCGAGCAGCACGGTGATGATGCCGATCGGGACGTTGATGAAGAAGATCCAGTGCCAGTCGATCGACTGGGTGATCACGCCGCCGAGGATCAGCCCCAGCGACGCGCCGCCGGAGACCACGAACGTGTAGACGCTCATCGCCTTCGCGCGCTCGCCCGGTTGGGGAAACTCGGTCGTGATGATCGCGACGATCGCCGAGGTCGCGCCGGCCCCGCCGACGCCCTGGATGAACCGCGCGGCAATCAGCACCTCCTGGCTGCGGGCCAGCCCGCACACCGCGGACGCCGCTGTGAACAGGGCCACGCCGCCGAGGAACACCCGCCGACGGCCGATCAGGTCGCCCAGGCGCCCGGCGAGCAGGAGCAGGCTCCCGTAGGCGATCAGGTAGCCGTTGAGCACCCAGGTGAGGTTCGCCTGGGTGAAGTGGAGGTCGCGCTGGATCGACGGGAGCGCGACATTGACGATCGTCGCATCGACAATGCTCATCAACTGCCCGAGGCACACGACGACGAGGGCAATCCAACGCGTCCGCGGTGAGCTGCGAACCGACTCCATAACCACCATGCGGATAATCATTGCATAAGTGATTATCTTTCGTATCGTGATGCTAATCACGATTGCTACGATCCCAGCGTGGACACGACGACTGCGCCGGGCACGATCACGCTGCTGACGCGGCTGTCGAAGCTGGTCTACCGCAAGACGCCAGAATCCCAGTTGGGCGTGCGCCTGAAGCATTTCGTCGTCCTCTCCTATCTCGCCGACCGCGAGGGGATCCCCCAGCAGGAGCTCGGAGACATCTGCGGAATGGACGCGAACAATCTCGTGCTGGTGCTCAACGAGCTCGAGGCAGCGGGGCTGGCCCAACGTCGACGCGATCCCCAGGATCGCCGCCGGCACATCGTCGAGGTCACCGATGCTGGGCGGACCGCGTTCGAGCGCGGGGAACGCGCGCGCGAAGCGGTCGAGGACGACGTGCTCGGGGCGCTCGATCTCGACGAGCGCCAGACCCTCAGACGCCTGCTCGCCAAGGCGCTCGAAGGTTGAGCGCTTGCATCCGTACGTCATCGTCGATGTCTTCACCGACGTGCCACTTCAGGGCAACCAACTCGGCGTGTTCACCGATGCCCAGGACATTGGCGGTGAGCTCATGCAGCGCGCGGCGCGCGAGCTCAACCTGGCCGAGACGGTTTTCCTGCTCCCCTCTCCAGACGGCGCCGACGCCGTGGCGCGCATCTTCACCCCTCTCACCGAGCTGCCGTTTGCCGGTCATCCCGTGCTGGGGACGGCGTTTGTGCTTGGCGAGCGACTCGGTGTTTCGCTCGTACGGCTGCAGACCGGCGCCGGCGTCATCCCGATCAGGCTGAGCCGGACAGCCGGCGAGATCGTGTTCGGCGAGATGGATCAGCCGATCCCGATTCCGGAGCCGTTTCTTCGCGCGAACGAACTCCTGCGCGCGCTCGGGCTGGCGAACTCAGGGCTGCCGATCGAGGCCTACCGGAACGGGCCGCTGCACGTGTACGTCGAGCTTCCGGGGCCCGACGCGGTGGCGGCGTTGCGCCCCGATCTGGCCGCGCTGTCGGACCTGGGAGAGCTTGGCGTGAGCTGCTTTGCCGGATCTGGCTCGCGCTTCAAGACGCGGATGTTCGCGCCGGCATTAGGGGTTCCCGAGGATCCGGCCACCGGCTCGGCCGCGGGTCCGCTGGCCGTGCACCTCGCGCGCCACGGGCGGATCGGCTTTGACGAGACGATCGAGATCAGGCAGGGCGCCGAGATCGGCCGGCCGTCGATCCTGCACGCCAGCGTCGAGGGCTCGCTGCGGCAGATCACGCGCGTCGCGGTGGGCGGTTGCGCGGTGGTGGTCGCCCGAGGCGAGTACCGGCTCGTCTAGCCGGCCAGATTCTGCCCGCGCCGGGCAGGAAAGCGGTTAGGGTGGCTGCGATGGAGCTCTCACCGCGTCAGCGTCGCGCGCTTGAGGACATCTGCGACACGTTCTGCCCCTCAGGCCACGGCGTGCCCAGCGCACGCGAACTCGACGTGGCCGACGCGGTGCTCGCAGCCGTTGCCGCGAACCCGCGAGCGGCGGAGCGAAAACAGTTTGCGGCGTTGCTATCCGGCTGGGACAGTTACGCGTTTGGCGCGCTCGGCGGCGGGCGGCCGGGGCGCTTCAGCGCGATGGCGCCCGAGCAGCGCGAGCGCGTGCTGCTGTCGTGGGGCGACTCCCGGCTGCCGCAGCGCCGGGCCGCGTTCCAGGCGCTGCGCAAGGGTGCGCTGCTGTTCTACTACATGGTCCCGGGCCGCTACGGCGCCAGAAATCCGGCCTGGGACGCGATCGGCTACGACGGCCCGCTCGGCCCGCTCGCCGAGGCTCCGCCCAAGGCTCTGAGCCCGACGCCGATCGGTCGCGACACCAGCCTGCAATGCGATGTCGTGATCGTCGGCTCAGGCGCGGGCGGCGGGGCTGCGGCAGGCGTCCTGGCCGGCGCCGGTCTGGACGTGATCGTGATCGAATCAGGCGACTACTACGACGATCGGGACTTCGAAGGCAGCGAGTACGGGGCGCTCACCCGCTACTACATGGCTGCTCCGCTCGCCACGCACGATCAGAGCGTCGGCCTGATCGCCGGCTCATGCCTCGGGGGAGGCACGGTGGTCAATTACTCGACGTCGTTCCGCACTCCGGACAACGTACGCGAGGAGTGGGCTGGGCACGGAGTGTCCGCATTCACCTCGGAGGACTACACGGCCAGCCTCGATGCGGTGTGGGAGCGGCTCGGGGTCAACCAAGAGCACAACGAGCCGTCCACTCGTGACCAGAAGCTCCAAGAGGGCTGCGTCAAGCTCGGCTGGCACGTCGATGCGATGCCTCGCGGCGTTCGGCATTGCGCCCAGGGCAAGGAGTGCGGCTACTGCGGGCTCGGCTGTCGCGTGGGCGCCAAGCAATCCGTGCTGAAAACGTGGCTCGCCGACGCTCAGGCCGCAGGGGCGCGGCTGATCGTGCGCACCCGGGTGGCGCAGGTGCTGGTCGAGGGCGGAGCTGCCCGGGGCATCCGTGGCCTCACCGTGGACGGTCACAGCCTGACCGTTCGCTCGCGCGCGGTGATCGTGGCCTGCGGGGCGATCCACACCCCGGCGCTACTCAAGCGCTCAGGGCTGCGGAACGAGAACATCGGCAAGCACCTCAAGCTCCACCCGGCCTCGGTCGTGTTCGGAGTCTTCGACGAAGAGCTCGAGCCGTGGGAAGGCGTGATGCAGGCGCTGTACTCCGATCAGTTCCGCGACCTGCACGACGGCTACGGCCTCATGTACGAGACCGCCGCCGAGCACCCGCACCTGTTCATCCCGTTCAGCCCCTGGCGCGGCTCGCGCCAGCACTTCACGCTGATGGAGAGCATGTCGAGCACGGTCCCGATCGGCGTCTTGCTGCGTGATCGCGATGGCGGAGAGGTGCGGGTGGGGCGCGACGGGGAACCCATCGTGCGCTACAAGCTGTCGGCATTCGAGATCGGACACCTGCGCACGGGGATCGATGGAGCGGCACAGCTGCTCGAGGCGGCGGGAGCGCGGCGAGTCTTCTCTTCGCACGCGAAGTGGGTGGCCTACGAACCGGGGCGCTCGGGTTCGCGAGAGGCGTTCATGGCCGACGCCGACGGGGCGGGCTACGGCGCCGGGCAGTGTGTCCTGAACTCCTTCCACATCATGGGCTCGGCGCGGGTCGGCGGATCGCCCGAGACATCCGCGTGCGACCCCGCCGGGCAGACCTGGGACGCGCGTGACCTGTATGTGCTCGACGGATCGTCATTCCCGACCGCGTCCGGCGTGAACCCGCAGATCTCGATCCAAGCGATCGCCCACATGAACGCACGCGCGCTGGCGGCCCGGCTCGCCTGATCGCGCCCGTGTGGTCCGTGGCTCAGCGTCTGAGCACGCTTGCCCGAGGCGAGAGGTGGTGGGATACTGGGGCTCGGCATTCCCGCCCGTATCACCCGCCGGAGGTGAACCATGTCAGAGCCGGCCCATGTCCTCGTCGTCGCACACCAGACCGCCGCGACTGAAGGGCTCCTCGAGGCAGTGCGAGAGCGCGCCAAACGTGGTCCGGCCACCTTCCACCTCGTGGTGCCGCGCCATGCGCACGGCATGCACAAGGTGGTTGATCCCGAGGAGGTCGCGGACGACGAAGCACGGCGCGTCCTCGTCGCTGCCCTGCCTCAGCTTTCTACTGCCGCCGGCTCCCAGTTCACCGGCAGCTTAGGTGATCCCGAGCCCCTGATGGCGATCCACGATGCCGTCAACCTGGGCCATTACGACGA
>Ga0302326_10033262_pt1 | contig 10247 bp, 8 predicted proteins | sample Palsa_T0_3_FD_202264 | JGI IMG/M metagenome (GOLD analysis project Ga0302326, IMG submission 202264) | Peat permafrost microbial communities from Stordalen Mire near Abisko, Sweden - Palsa_T0_3 | ecosystem: Environmental > Terrestrial > Soil > Palsa > Peat permafrost | place: Sweden: Abisko... | reverse complement strand
GGCTCGGGGGCCAAGGAGATGCAGTACCTACCTTGCCTATCGGCGGTCTCCAGGAAAGCGATCACTCTTCTAGCGGCCCGGCCTGTGGGGTATTTGCGTAGGAAGGTCGATGGCCACTCAGCTCATCGACGAGGGCAAATTTCCCACCACCGCTGAAACGGTAATCCTCATCGCTTCGCTGATCGCGTCGACGATCGCAACAGGGGATTGAGGTCAAGGCGGCGGGGCGGCGCGACGGCAGAGTCCCGCCTCTAACGCTTGTTTCTCTTCTTAGTCTCCGGGTGGATGTCGAGGCGATGGCCGTACTGGTCGAACAATAAAGGTTTGGATTCCTTCGCCTCGATCTTTGCCTTCTTCTTTTCGTTCCGTTTCTGCACCCACTGTTTAACCAGTTCGCTTACGGCTTGGAGCATAGCTAGCTCCCCCAATTGCATGGCACCGTGGGCAACCTTGACCACTAACCATCGGAGCACATGGGGATCGAGTGCATGGTCGAACGCCATACCCGTATCCCGTTCGCTGACTTTCTCGACCTCCGATTGGTCCCTGAGGTACGCCTTGAAGTCAGTGTAGTCGTCCTCCTCTAAGGAAAGATCGAAGAGGAGTTCGTCCTCCGGCTGGATGTCGAAGTTCATTCCCGGATTGTAGCCTTTTGCCAGGTGGCTTTTCTGCGCCTGGGCCAAGCCCCACCTGTATCCAGCGCGGTACGTTAGGACGCCCCCCGGGCGAGCCCCCAACGTGCCCAGGCGGAGATAGACCCTCCGTTTTTCTTGCAATTGTCTTGCAATTTTTTCTGGGAGTAGCCAAAAGTGGCTTAAACATTGAGTATTTAAATGGCGGCCAGAGACGGGATCGGTCTCTTGTGACCGGTTGGAACCCACCTGGAAACTGTAAGCTACTCATTCCATGAGAGAGTGAAATGCGTAGAAGGAAATCCTGCTCATCTGTGCTCTCGGTCTACTGGATGATGGGCATGGTCGAGGCGCTCGATAAGGTGATCGACTTTGTCGGCACGAACGGCATGCTGATCGTTAAAACGTAATTCACCGTCACCGTGACGTTATTGCCGACGACGTTGCTGCTTCCGGAATAAGCGGTCGCGGGCGTGATGGTCCCGCCCGCCATGTTCGGCATCCCATAGCTGCTCACGTATGAATTCACCTGCGCGGCGGTCGAGGCGCAGCTGTTTCCGTTGGGATACTGGCAGGTGGAACTGCGCATCATCGCGTAGCGGCTGCCTTCCCGCGCAAGCTCGGAGATCAGATCGAACGAGTAGAACATCAGGCAGATCTCCATGAAGCAGAAGATCAGGGTGAAGAAGACCGTAAGCGTCAGAGCCAGTTCGACAAGGGCGGATCCGTCCTCCTCGTCCTGAAGCGGAATCGGCCGAAGCGGACGTGAGGCGAGTTGCCGCAGCCACCGCAGCGTGCCGCCCGGGTCAAAGGTGCAGCCCGTCATTACTGCTCCACCTCCATGGTGGAGCCGCCGGCGAGGGTAAACGTCGTTGGCAGACCCACGATTTGCGCCAGCGGCGAGACCGAAGCGCTCGTCGTGACCTCGACGAACTGCAGTGCATGATTTGTGCCGCCGGTGCACGCCGAGGTTGCAGCCGACTGCGCACCCGATCCGGTATAGCGCGTTCCCGTGATCGCGGTCGAGCACACGTAAAAGATGCTTGGCGTGACACTAAGCGTCGTGCCGGAAAAGTCCGCTGCTTCAGCACGCGCGGCAGAGCTGATCCCTGAAGTGTCGGCGGAGTAGGTTGTACTCTGCATAGCATACCTCGCTCCCGCAGCGGCAGCGTTCGTCACCTCGATCGAATCGTAGACGAGGATACCGAGGTCGGCAGTTCCGAGCAGGAGCGGCGTCGCAAAAAAGGCAACGATCAATGCAAGTTCGAGCACGGCGCTGCCGCGTTGGTCGCGAAGCTCACCGCACCGGCTGCACAAGCGGGCACCAACTTGTTCGAGCCGGCCGGGGGCGCACTGCGTGGCCGGTCGCATCGGCTGCTTATTGCACCAGTTTGGCCGCGCCAACGGCGAGACTCCCCTCGTTGGTGCTGGTGTTAGCGGTCAGCGTTCCGCCGCCGCTCATGTTGAGTGTCTTGGCGACGAACGATCCTTCCACGGTCGAGCCGCTGCCGTTGCCGATGGTGACTGCTGCGGAGGGCGCCAGGATGGAGCCGTTCATAAAGGTCTTGGACCCACCCTGAGCGGAGATGGAGCCGGTGCTACCAGACTGCTGGTAGATCAGGATGCCGTCATACGCACCGTTGCTTGGAGCGGTCGCACCACTGGCTTCCTTGGCGCCGCCTGCGGTCAGGTTGACGTTTGCGCCGTTCTGGATCACAAGCGACGAATTCCCCATGAGATAAAAGAAGACCCCGTTTCCGCCAAGGTTGGAGACATTGTTCACTCCATAGTCGAAGGTCAGGTAGCCGCCGTTGATGACGTAGATCCCAGGATTGAGCGTGCCCTGTCCACCGTTGGCGCCCAGGGTAAGGCCGTTGTAGCAGATGGTGCCGCCGGGGGAACTCGGCCCATCGATGGGGTTGCCGCCCGAGCTTCCGGGATCCGCAAGGCAGGTGGAATAGCTCGGCGGCGTGGGCATGGTTGGATTGCAGGCGCTGGAAATGCCTTGGATGATCTTGGTCGAGGAGGTAATCGTACCTCCGTTCGTAATGTTGGAGGTGTTGTCCCAGTCGTTCGAGACCGTGCCCAGAGTGAGCGCGCTGAGCGTTGCGCCACCTTGAACGCTAAGAGCGTTGCTGCTGCTGGAGTTATCCACCACACCGCAGCTGGGGGCAGTCAACGAGGATCCGTTACTCATCAACAGGTCCTGCCCGGAGGTGCCGGTGAGACAGACACAGGTGGCGCTTCCGGTTCCCCCTGCAATCGAAGTCGCCCCGACGGTGACCGTCGACTGCCCGTGGATCATCGCTGCCAGAAAGTAGGTCGGGATGGGCTCGGAGACGGTCGCCTGCTGATACGTCGCTCCATTCCAGGAGACCGATTGCACGACGACGGTGGCCGGATTAGTCGCCAGGCTGTTGTCGAAGCCATTGATCTTGGCGACCGCAGCTGCGACCGTATTTTCCTCGGTCGTAGATTGACCGAGGACGACCTCCTCGGCTGCGGCGACCGCCACGGCATCTGCGGCCGCCTGCGCCATCCATTTCTCACGAAACAGAAGTCCGGCATCCAGCGCGATTGCCAGAAAACCAATGGCGCAAAGGCCCATAAAAACTGCAAAGAGGACAATCGTCTGGCCACTCTCGTCTCTCACGATCTTCATCAATTGTGCGACCGCTCTATCCGCTCAGTTATAGCGGCCGTGCGCAGGTGAGACCCCCGATTGGGAAACCTCTCATGCCTATACCGAAGATGACGCCGCGAACCAATGCCATGGGCATCCTTCACCATCGCAGACACAATTCCCGTATCGATCTTCTTTTCTTTGTTTGCGACGTTTCGATCTTCAAGAATAAGCTCGAATCCGGCTCGCTCAGCGTACCTCCAGATCGAATCATCGGGTGGCGGCCGTGATCCAAAAAGAACCGCCCAAGCAGTCTTTGATCTGTCCTGTTCTGCAACAAACTCATGGAGGCGTCCAAAGCTCATCTTGTAGTCATAGTCGAGAATGCCATTTTTCATCGCGTCGTAGACATTCATGGCGATTCCCTTGGCGATGCGCTGACCCGCTGGCTCTCAATGAACACGTTGGAATTATCGGCGTAAATGTAGTCCGCCACCATGCACCTGTTGTGGTAGTCCGCCACCGTGCACCTGTTGTGGTTTCTTCACCAGGGCGAACGAACCACCGGAGACGTTGAGATTGAGTCTTCAGTTCTTGGACAGCCGAGAGGGATTGGATTAGAACTTCACTACCACGACTCCGTAGTTTACGTATAAATCTGACTTCGCATCGACAACCATTCCCAGGATCGGGGGATTTGGAAAAATCTTTGCCACCCGGGTATCGGCTCGCCTGGGGCGGGGAGTACAGTGAATTTATTGAAGCCAAGCACCAAATAGAATTTATCGGCCCGCTCGCATTGCTGATCATCTAACCAGGAAGAACACGCGTTTGAGCGACTGCCGCCATTGCTCTAAACAATCCGCATGGTCATTCCGCCGTCGATAACGAAGTTCTCTCCAGTGATGAAGTCATTTTCAACCAGGCTCAATATCAATGCGGCAACATCCTCCGGCTTGCCTTCTTTGTGCAGCGGAATTCGATTATCAATATTATTCTTTGCCTGTGCAGGGGGAAGAGAATCATGGAACGGAGTGCGAATTAGACCGGGAGAGACGCAGTTGACCCGGATGCCCTGATCGGCGAGTTCGCGGCCTAGGACGCGGGCGAACTGCGGCAAAGCACCCTTAACGACACCGTAGGCGAATGCGCCCAGGCAGCCGCGTAATCCAGCCGCCGATCCCAGTAAAATGATCGCTCCTTCGCCCTGTTTTGCCATATGCGGCGCGGCCGCCCGGGTCAGGAAAAAAATGGAGTGCACATGAACCGCAAACGCCTTCATCCAGTCGTCATCCGTAACCGCATAAAAGCCGCCTGGAGCGGGCCCTCCGGCCGAGTGCACAAGAACATCGAGGCGGCCAAGGTCTTTGACTACCTGTTCGACGGAGTTTCGGCATGCTGCGGGGTCGGCCACATCGGCTTCCAGGGAACGGACCACCGAACCGTGACTCTTGGTGGCAGCGAGAAGCGTTTCCGGTATCTGGGCGGCGTTTCTTGCAACTACCGCGATGTGGGCTCCTCTGTTCGCTAAGGTGAGAGCAGTCGCGGCCCCAATACCGCTGGTGCCTCCGGTTACCAGGCAGACCTTTCCCTTCAAATCCATTCGAGCCTCCAACCTGCGGCCGAGACCTGCCGCCGATTCTTAGATTGATAAATCAACTGTCCGCCATCGTGAGGAGGACGCGGGCCTACTGAGTTGCCGGTACCATATGCAGCTCAGGGATAGCAGCGCGCGCCGGTAATTTCGCGATGTACAAGATCGTTTCCGCGACATCTTCAGGCTGCAAAGCCTGGCCCAGAACGTCAGGCGATACTTTTACTGGTCTTTGTTCCACCAGCTCCGTATTGACCAGGCCAGGGCAGACTACCGATGTTCGGATGCCGTTCAGCTTCTCCTCCATACGAACGGCATGTGCCAGGCCCAGAACTCCGCGTTTGGATGCCTGGTACGCGGCACCGGATAAGTCAGGCATAACTCCGCCCATGGATGAGATGTAGATCAGGAGCCCCGAACGGGCGGTACGCATCGCGGGAAGTACCGCATGGGTGGCGTAGAAAGCTCCATTAAGATTGGCATCCACTAACGAGTCCCATATCCCCGGGCTGAGGCGCTCCATCGAGCGATCGGGTGTATTTGTCCCACTCGCGTACACGAGAATATCGATGTTCCCAAACTGTTTAAGCGTCTCCTGCGCCAGCGACTGCATACGCTCGGGGCTGGTGACATCCGCGCACCGAACCGTGATATCGCATTGCTCCTTAGCCAACTCCTCTCTAAGCGATTCCAATCGAGTTTCACGGCGCGCCGCGGCCACAACATGTGCGCCCTCACGAGCGAAGAGCACCGCCGCTGCCCGGCCTATGCCACTGGAGGCACCAAGAATCAAAACAACTCGACCGTTCACAGATATGGGCATACACCTCAGAAGAAAACAGACACACTGTTGATCTCGATGCCCCATCGACGAATGAGACATCAGCACACGCTCAAGAAGCCCGCTAGAAATGAATCTTTAGGGCAAACTGGAGTTCTCGTGAACTGTTGATCGTGGAGCTTACCTGCCCGCCCGAGCTTGAGTCGATATTGGTGGAAGGCGCGCTAAAGCTCGGATGATTCAGCAAGTTGAACGCTTCCGCATGGAATTCCAGCGATATGCCCTCGCGGACGTAAAAAGTCTTAATGATGTTGAAATCCAACTCATTGAGACTACCGGAATAAAGCGCGTTTCTCAGCGGGGTTCCATACGAGTATTGCGGTGGATCTTTATAGGCTGCGGTGGTCCCCGGGCTAAGCGCCTGGCACTTCGAATTTCCTGCTACATAGAACCAGCAGTCTGGATTATGAACAAGAGTGGGCTTTCCGATCAGAAGCGGCCATTGGCTGCTGATGCCGGTGTTGGCAACATCGGTTCCGATAGTTGGAGTAAACGGAGCCCCACTGCGCAGAGTCCAAAGGCCCGCCAGTTCCCAGCCACCGGCAGCCTGGTTAACCCATCCGCCCCGGTTCAGAAACGCTTGCCCCTGGCCGAACGGCAACGCGTAGTTGAAACTAGGGGAGAACACCTGCGGAAAATTGTAGTTACAAACAGCATAATATCGCAAGAAATAATACGTGGTAGCGCCGGTTCCTTGATCCATACACTTCGAATAAGCATAAGACGCCAGGAACGTCAGCCCGTGAAATGCCCGTTGTTCCACCTTCACTTGCAAGGCGTTGTAGTTCGCATGGCTGTTGTTTTGGTCGTAGAGCATGGTCCCAAATTGCGGATAAGGCCGGCGCGCCTGGACGTTTCCCGGACCAGGGGCGGGATCGTTGTTGCTTATAGCCGCATTAAGATGCGTAGTCTTCGTTCCTAAATACGTCACGTCAAATGAGGTCCGGGATGCGATCTGGGCCTGATATCCGAGCGTCCATTGCTGAACATACTGGTTTCGCCAATTCGTAGCACCATTCTGAGAGTTTGGCGTAGAGCAGCTCAACAGGGCTAACCCAAAGGAACAAGGGGACCCGGGATTCGGATTAGGGAGGACATTGGGCTGACCATTAAAATAATTCGCCCAGGTGAGCTGCGGCACAGCCGGCGCCGCATTGTTAATCACAGTGGCCGACGCGATAAACGGCACAGACGCGAGTTCATTGTTGATGTTGTTGAAGTCCGTGAAGAGTTCATATATCCCATAGCCGGCCCGCACGACACTCGTAATATTTTTGTGTAGATCTGGCGGCCGAAACGCTAGCCCAACGCGTGGTACATAGTCCCACTCTGCCGGCTGAATCGAGTTCGGTAATCCCAGGTTCTTGGTAAACTCCAGCCGATCGGCAAAAAGGTTGATTAGTTCCGGAGTCAGTAGTTGCGCGTTGGGATTATAGTTCGATGGAACGATAATTTTCTGAGTGGCCGGGTCCCATGCTGTCTTGCCGCCGTCGATACCCTGGTAAAACGTATTGCGCTCCAGCCGGAAGCCAACATTAAGTGTCAGTCTGTCGCTGACTCGATAGTTATCCTGAATGTAAAGATTCATATAGTATCCAAAGTCCCCGTTGAGCGTTTTGTAATAGTCACGGGTCACACTCTGTGGAATACCAAGCAGGAACTCAGCAAAGGAGTTGCCGGAATAAATCCCGGTGAAATTAAAGATTCCCGTGGATGAGGAGCCATTGATAAATCCTCCACGCTCATGAGTCAGGCCGGCGCCGAATTTGACGTTGTGGCGCCCCTCTGAGTACGTCGTACTCAAGCCAAACTGAAGATTCCTGTGCTGGTTGGACTTTGGTAGTTGGTTCGAGGGCGACCCCAGAAACGAGGCGTAATTCGTCATGGTTATTTCCGGGAAGCCAAAGATCGGCGTTGTGTCGTTGAACCCTTGCACGCCTGCTTCCTGGTTGAAGTTTGTACCCTGTAGGATTCCCGAAAAATGGAAGATACTCCGGTAATAGGACGCTCTTGCGTCTGAAAGCCAGCGCGAATTCCATACATGCGTCAGCGTCGCCGTGGCATTTTGGCCTCGACTTTGCAGAGGCTGAACCCCCAATGTCGTGAATTGGTTCGGATCTATTTCGCTATTGTCGTTGATGGAATATCGGCCAAAAATCTGGTTCTTGTCGCTGATGTGGTAATCGGCCCTGATATCGCCACGTTGCAGTGTTTGCGTCAAGGACGGGGCAATGGTGTTGTACGATGTCGTTCCCCGCACTTGATTGGGGAGCGGCAAATAGTTCAAGAAAAATACGCCCGGAGGATTAGCGGCGAGACGGGCAGCTGGAATTATATTTCCCGGGAACGGCTTTCCCGTGAGTGGGTCGTTGAGTACCTTTGGCAGCAGGTCGGAAAAGTTTCCCCCGCGCTCCGCTACAGTCGGAACCACACTGCTATAATCCAGCCCCTCCAGAAGACCTGTCCGTTCGTAGTCCACGAAGAAGAACGCCTTATCCCTTACGATCGGACCCCCGAGCGTAAATCCGTATTGATTCCGGCGCAGAGGTTCGTTCTTCTGGTTCGATCCCGCTCCCACAGGCCTCACGTAGAAAAAGTTTGCCGCCTCCACCGCCGAGTTGCGAATAAATTCGAACACCTCGCCATGAAATTTATTCGTACCGCTCTTCGTGGTCGTGTTGACCATATTCGCGGTCAGCCCGTACTCGGCCTGAGTCATGGCGCCCAAAACGTTGAACTCCTGTAATGCATCCACTTGGGGCTGGATGATCGTACCGCCACCCTGCATTTCGGTGATGAAAGCACCATCCAGCATCCAGCCGCTCTGATCGGGAGGACCACCATTGATATTTACATCGACCACGCTTGCGCGCAGGCTGGCTCCGTTCAGGTTTAGATTCTGACCGGCCGGCGTGTAGGTGACACCCGGAACCATGTTGGTCAATTGCCAAAAGCTTCGCCCATTCAATGGGACATGTTCGATGGTGGTCGTGTCGACGACCTGGCCGACATGAGACACGGTCGTATCCACGATCGGCGCAATGGTGTTTACTGTCACGACCTGGGTGGAGTTCCCTATCTGGAGGGTGGCATCCAGCGTCGCCCGCTGGGCAACAAGCAGCTCCACATCTGACATGACGTAGAGCCGAAAGCCGGTCATGGAAAAGGTAATCGAATAGTGCGCAGCTTTGAGATCGGGGATGACGTACTCACCTTGCGCGTCCGAAACCGCTCTCTGCTCGATTCCAGTACCCAGGTCTTTTACCACTATCGAGCCACCGGCTATCCGCGCTCCAGAAGAATCGGTGAGAGTGCCCACGATCGTCGCACTGGTAGACTGCGCGCTTGTTGTAGCGGCAGAAGAGACCAACAGGAGCGCCGCGATCGCGACCCTCAGCAGCGTATGGAATGAACGGACGCGGGAAACGGTCGCGATCCTGCCTGACATTTGGAACCCCCTGAAAGCAACGCAATGAATGCAATTCTGGTGCCCTGTGATATGGCAGTAGGACAGTAGATCAGGCCGCACAGGACTGTCAAGATTATTTTTGTTGCTTTTAAGCTCACCTGCGGGGCAGGCAGTTACTGCAATAACAGCTAACCGTGCCTGCGAATACCGGAAAAGGCAGAAGAGGGGACAGGTCAGGTTCCAGGGCTTGTGCTGCTGCCCCGTCTCCGACTGCGAAGCAAGCTCATCATCATTGCGGGCGAGCCTTTTAGAGCGGGATGGATTCCGCTTGACAACCGCGTAAACACTGATATATCAAGGCTCCGGTAGATCATCGAGGACCTTCTGCTGCCATGACGATGAATAGAAGAAGCTTCCTGCTTTCCGCGGCTGCGCTTGCGCTGGCCAGTAAGACTCAAGTTCATGCCGATTCCGGATCTCCCCAGCATCAGTTCCCGCCAGACATCCTCAAGGCCGATTGGTATGTGGAGACGGAACCCATCCCCGAATACCATCGGGCTCCCACCAGCGCCTACGAGGCCTTTCGCGACATGAAGTTCGGTATCCGTCTTCATTGGGGCATCTATTCCATTTGGCACCGGGGAGCGGAGTCCTGGCCCTTCCTGAAAATGTCTTTCGAGGACAGGCAGAAGTACAACGATCTGTACAAGACCTGGAATCCTGCTGGATTCAATGCTGACGAGTGGATGAACCTGTTCGACGAAAGTGGCCTGAAGATGTTCGCTTTTACCAGCAAACATCATGAAGGATTCTCGATGTGGGACACCCAAACTCGCGTGAAGCAGCGTGTCAATTGGACTGTGCCAGGCGGTCCCAAAATTGAAGCCTGCGACCTCCGTTACAACATCATGGAGACGCCGTTTAAGCGAGACATCATCAAAGAGCTTTGCGATGCCGCCCATAAACGCAACATCAAGGTCGATCTATATTTTTCCCATCCCGACTGGTATGACGCCGACTTCCGTCCTTACGGCGAAGACCCTATGCAGGTCCCGGATTCTCCCGCACTCTATGGCTGGCGCCCCTCTGACGGCCCGGTCGATACTTTCTGGGAAAAACGCAAAGCCCGGATCAGCAAAATGGTCATG